>Ga0247727_10002197_pt1 | contig 44944 bp, 65 predicted proteins | sample WisWelCaveWW1625_FD_202498 | JGI IMG/M metagenome (GOLD analysis project Ga0247727, IMG submission 202498) | Biofilm microbial communities from Wishing Well Cave, Virginia, United States - WW16-25 | ecosystem: Environmental > Aquatic > Deep subsurface > Groundwater > Cave microbial mat | place...
GATCAGGAACCCCCGCGGCATCACGACCGGGACCCCGGGATCTCCACCACCGCCGAGTAGCCAGGCCAGCAGCCGATCGGCCACCAGATGCAACCGCTCGCCGATCTCGCGATTCCCCGTTGTGCCGTTTCGATCGGCTATCTCAAGCTGCTCGTCCACCTGAGCTCGGATGCACACCGCCATAGCCTGCTCGTGGCCGTCCTCGAGCCGATAGCGCACTCCACACCCGTTGCAACGTGCGATCCCGACCAGGCGCCCACCGCGCACGGCCTGGCCGACCAGCGACGCCGGCCCGCCGTAGCCGTTGCGATGAACGAACGCCGGTTGATCGGCCGACCCCTCGGGACACGGAAGCGACATCAGGTAGCCGTTGCATGCCGACCACTGGACGAGCCCATGCTCGAGGTCGGCCGGCTGGGAGAACCCCCAGAGTTTCAGGCGGCGATCCCATGCCTCCGTCATGCCCGGCCCGGCGCCGTCCTCGTCCGGCCACGGGAACCGGAACCGGACCACCGCGAGGAGCTCCGGCGTCCAGGGCTCGTAGTCATAGACCCGGTCGCGCTGGTCGAACCGCAGCCCGTATAGATCCTCGCATGTCCCGATCTTCACACGCTCGCCGGTGCCTGTTACGTTCGCGTATTCCCCCATCATCCCCACACCTTCTTCCGGTCGAACCGCTCGACCTTCGTGGCCTCGTACAGGCCGAATGAGCGATACATCTCGTCGACCTTCCCGAAGCCTCGGAGCCATTGGGCCCCGAAGTAGAAGGGCCGGCCGTCACTGAACGGCCCGTCGGGAGCGCCCGCGAAGATGGACTCGTCCTCCGTCGCCACGACGTAGCGCCGCTTTGTGCCGCCCAGGTCGACCGTCACCACGACGGCCGGCCGCGCGTTCATCCGCTCGATGATCCCTAGCAGCACGCGCCGCTCGTCGTCCGTTTCGCACGCCTCAAGCACTGCCGCTATCGTCATCATGGTCGGATCCTCCCTCCGTGATAGCGGCCACCACAGCGACACTCGCACCGCGGCCCGTGCGCGTTCCAACATGGCGCCGTGCAGGTGACGCGCGAACGGATGCGCGCCACGATCCGACGTAGCTGACGCATCATGCCGTGCCCCCTTCTTCTTCCATCAGGCGCGATGCCTCGACGACGAGAGCCGGCCGGGCCCGCACGCTCCCGCGCGCAGCGCCCGCCATCCTTGTCCATCAACGTGCATCCAGCCCTCGCCGAAGATCGACAGATACAGCCGGACCTCTGCGCCGCAAGCCGCGCAATAGTGCAGCATCCTCCGTTCCTCCCTTCGGGAGCGCATCCGAACGCCCCACGAGCGCAATCCTACCCCACCTTGGGGACATCGCCCGTATCCCGGCCCTGTACGCCTCGCCCGGTCCCATCGTTCAGCGAGCCTTGACAGCCCGGCCCGCACGCCATAGGCTAGGCGTCCATGAGACCGCGACCGATGGCCGCCAGCGAGCGCCGGCAGCTCGCTCGAGCAGTGAAGGCCCACGAGCGCGCCGGGCGCCGTGTCGACCAGATCCTTGAGGATTTCGCCGCCCAAGCAGTGCGCTACTCCGACCTCGGCGCGGTGCTTGGCGGGATCGGGCGCGCGGGCGTGTCCGAGCGCCTGCGTACCATCAGGGCTCGAGCTCGGACGGTCGGCGCGCTCGAGCACGCCGACGAAGGGTCCCTATCCGGAGAGGCCTCGGTCTCTCGGGGCCCTACGTCCGGGCCCGTTCCGTCAGGCGAGCGTGGCTCCGGCTAGGACATGGACACCATGAAGCACGCCTCCATGCTGCAGCTACTCACCGACGCCCTCGACGCCGAAGGTGGAATCGAAGTCCCCACGAAGCGGATCGCAGCGCGCGCTGGCCTGTTGCGTGAGCACATCGACCACTCGATGCTCGCGACTATCCGCCAGCATCTCTACGCGATGATGCTGTGGGGCATCCTCGAGCGACCCGTCCGCCACGGTCGAGAGCTCCTCTGGACGTTCAAGGACCAGCGGTGACGACCCGAAGGCTTCCACGCCCCTTCACCCGCGACGAGCTCCGCGCTCTCTACCGGACGGCGCGGCCCGATGTCGTGGCCACGATGCGATTCCTGCACGAGACAGGCCTCAGATCAGCCGAGGCCCTGTCGATCACGACCGCCGAGGCGCGCACCTGGGCCCGGCCGGGGCGGCTCCGGCAACGCTCCCAGGCCATCCGGATCGTCGGCAAGGGCGACAAGGAGCGGGTCGTGCTGCTCACGAACACCGCACTGCGGGCCGCCAGGACGCTCCTGCGGGGCGGCTACTCAAACGGCCACCTGATCCCCTGGTCGGGCCGCGGGCTGCGCTACGTGGTCTCTCAGGCCGGTCAGCGGGCAGGCGTGGCCCACGCGCACCCACACCGCTTCCGGCACACGTTCTGCTCCGAGCATGCTGAGGCCGGAACCGACATCGCGATCGTCGCGGATCTCGCCGGCCACTCGAGCGTGAACACAACGCGGCTGTACTACGAGTCCAGCATCAACCTTCGCCGTCAGGCTGAGCGTCGACGCCGACGCCTGCGTGGGCTTTGAGAACGGGGGATGGAGCTCAACCGCACGTCGGTTCCTTCCTGGTCTGGTCTGGGTCCTCGCGTTGGGTGTCGATGAAGGCTTGACGGACGATGCGAGCAAGCGAACCACCGTACCGTTCAGCCATGTGGCCAGCGAGCTCGCCAGCTTCTACCAACCCCTGTACCAGCCTGCGGTGTGAGGCTTGGAGTTCGCCGAGTCGGTCACGCAGCGCCACCATGTAATCCAACCACTCGTCTATCGCAGCAAGGCAGAACTCCCGGCCGCCAGGCTCCATCTCACCGACTGCTCGTGTCAGCCCTCCTGCTCGCATCCGGAGTTTGCGTTCAAGCGCGAGCTGCTTCTCCTCGTCGTCCAGAACGCGGGCGATTGCGAACCTCCGCTCCTCCGCCTCCTCCGCTCGTTCTTCTGCTTGGTGGAGGCGGGCGCGAAGAACATGCAGAGTGCGAATCGCCGCACTGGCCGAGCCTGGGTATCCCGTGCGCTCGTAACGCTCGAACCACTTCTCAACCAGGTCCCAGCCTTCACCCCTCTCTACAGCTTCATCTGTGCTGGTCGGATCGCTCATCCTTCCTCCTGTTGGCTGTCGGTGAGGGCTTGGCGGAGTTTCAACAAGTCGTTCGGCACCACGCTCCATATCCGTGCGTTCATGCAGAGCACTTCCACCGCCTCTACCAGCCTGCGGTGCTTGGCTTCAAGCCGGGTGAGTTGAGCTTCTAGCGAGGCGATGCGACTGGTGTAGGTCTGTAGATGTGGCACGGGAACCCGCAGTGTCCGTTGCAACTCAGCCTCAACCGCCTCCGCTCGTTCTTCTGCTTGGTAGAGGCGTTCGAGGAGGGAGTCGAGGGCATTACGACCACCCACTTGCAGGAATGGTGAGGCGAATGGTGTCAATGCCGACTTCAACACCGCCACCGCTTCAGCTACAGCTTCATCTGTGGTGGTCATCGCCGCATCATGGCCTCTGGTCCCGCAGCCCACTCGGCCTCAGTCATCGTTCGTCTGATGACCGCTTCTATGCACCGATGAAACTCGGCCTGTTCCGCCTGGTGCCGAGAGCAGCGTCGTTGCAACTGGCGGTAGCGCTGCTCCAAGTCGTCGTCTGAAAGCAGACACATCACGGCTGGTTCATGCAGCGGTGTTCTCCGCATCTCACCTCACCCCCATTACAGCTTCATCTGTGCTGGTCGGATCGCTCATCCTTCCTCCTGTTGGCTGTCGGTGAGGTGTCCCAGTCGCGATGGACAAGCGCAATAACAGCCCGCCGTGTGCCCGCAATACGTGCAAACCGTCCGTCCCTCGAGACGCTCCACGGCTTCCTCGACGCCCGCAGCGAATCCTGCTACGAACTCGTCTGAGTAGTCGCTGAGGTCTACTCCTACCTCAGCGACGGTCCGCAGCACCCGTGCCCACGTTGCGCTAGCTTCATCTGTGGTGGTCATCGGGTCAGCTCATCAGCCGTCGATACCGAGAGGAGCATCCATGACACATGTGCTTCTGGCTCCTCCTCCGTCCCGATCTGATGGATAACTTGGAGCCATTCATCAGTAGGAACGGCACCCTCGTAGACCTCTTCGCCGCATTCCGAACAGAACAGCGTGATGTCATTCATCCCGAGCACCCCCAAGCATCCCAGCCGAAGCGGTCGACCATCCTCATGGTGACGATAGCCTGGGCGCGGGCGTTGTAGATCCCGTGACCGACCTCCCACGTCCGCCAGATCCACCGACGAGCCCGCGAGGGCCACGCTGACCGTACATGCTGATACAGGCCACCGTAGGCTCCCCCATCGGCGTCGGGCCTCTGTCCTGACTCGCAGGCCGCGACGCGCAGCGCCGTATCGACATCGACGTTCCAGCGCCGAGCCGCGCAGCGGATGAGGTCTCGGACCGGGGCCTTGTGGCCTTCGGAGTAGGCGAGGCGCCAGTGGATCGAGCAGGGACCTCGCTTGTGATGAGCTTCGGCGGGGGTCGGGAGCGCGACGGTCAGGACCGCCACGACGGCAAGGACCCTCATCTGCGCCACGATGCGATCTCGCCGAGCATGAGTTGGCCGAGCGGTGGGCCCGGCGCTTCCAGGTCGCGCTCAGCGGCCAGGCACACGTCCAGGGCGAGCGCCGGCGGGATCTTCGCCCGCATGGCCGCGATCACGCGCCGATTCCAGGTCCCCGCGAGAGCCGCATCCTCATGGGCCCGTCGCCTGAGCGGATGCAATCCGTCGCGCTCAAGCCATTCGCGCACGCGCGGATGCTTGTTCTCGATGGTCGTGTCTGACTGAATCGTTGTCCTCGACCCCCGGGGCGCCGGAACGTGACATGACTGCCCCGGGCGGCACCGCGGTCGGAACTCGAGCGACGGCGGGAAGGCGCCCCAGAGGTCGGTGGGCTTGCGCCACGGCGCCCCGTACTGGCAATACGTCACGGTCCGGCGGTAGAACGGCGCCATCGGGGGGAGCCGGCGGAGCTTTCCCACAGGGTTCTCCACGATCCAGAACCGCGGCTCGAGTGCCGCGATCAGGTCGACCGTCGCCTGGACAAGGCGCACGGCTTCGCGCGCCTTGTCGTTGCGTGGCTGATGGTCCCGTGTCCAGTTCTGGCCGATCCTGAGCACGCTGAACGCCTCGCACGGGGGCGAGGCGAGCACGATGTCGAAGGGTCCAGCCAAGTCTGCCGCGTCCAGCTCGAACACGTCCGCGTGCAGGTCGACATCGAATCGCTCGTCGATGTCCACCGAGCAGACCTCGTGGCCGCGTTCGCGGAACGGCGCCGACCATCCCTCGAGGCCCGCGAACAGGTCGAGCACCTTGAGCGGCGCGGAAGCGGCGCTCGGCGTCACGAGGCCTCCTCCCAGCGGATCCGAACCGTCGCGCCCATCTTCCGCGCGAGAGCAGCCAGGGCCTCGACGCATGTCCATGGCGATGAGGCCGGGCCGCGGGCCTCGGCCGACCAGAGCGGGCCGCCCATGTGCTGCGCCTTCGCCCACCACGTGATTATCTCCCCAGGCTCGGGATCCCGCTCCTGGTCGAGGCCGTCAAGGAAGAACCCGAACTCGGTCGTCTTGGCGCCGAGCTTATGGATGACGGCGAGGATCTCGGTCATCGCCTGCTCGGCGGTCGCATGCTTGGGGGACATCACGTCGCCATCCCGGTCTCTTTGGCCATCGCCACGATCGCTCGCACGATTGGCACCATCTTGTCGGGTGGCGTCCCGATGAAGTCCATGTCGACCTCCCGAGGGTCGGTCTCTGAGACCCACACCGTCGCCACCAGCAGGCCGTCGCAGCGACGGCCCGGCTTCGGCGGGAGCGCCTGCAGGACCGAGTCGTACAGACGGGTCAGGTGCTCGGTCCGGTCAGGCGGATCGTTCATCGGTGCTCCGGGAGGATCGCCACCAGCCGCGAGCGGTCGAACTCGAGCAGCGACACATGCTCAAGCACGCCGTCGTCACGTCGGGGGCGCTCCTCGTCTCGCAAGCAGATCGCCTCAATCAGCAGGAGCACACGCTGCCCCTTGACGACCCGGAGGCCGGACGTGAGATCACGGATCGGACGGGACTCGAGTACCTCACGCAACGTCGCCACCATCCACACGTCTCAGTCGGCGCCGTACCACCACACGCACGGACCCATCGACGAACCGCACGAGCTGAGCACCGCGACCCACGACGCACTTGCCATCTGGACGGCGGATCGGCTCGCAGGGCTGACCACGGAGTGCCGGCGCGGTCCCCGTGGCGCCCAGGTAGACGTACCTCACGCCACGCCCGCCCACGCCACCGGTGCCTCGCGCACATGTCCGCGCCCCGGTCCCGCCACGAAAGCCGTTTTGACCTGCGGATATTCCTCTGAGCGAACGATCCTCCACGGCCCCTTCGTCGCTTGCCGTTTCGCGAACGCCAGTGCGTTCAGCAGCCTCGAGGCTCGAGACGTGATGTGCATGAACCGACGCCGCTCAAGCTGCGTGAGACCGCCCCAGATCCCCGGCTGGTCGAGCCGGAGACCCTGCTCGAGACAGGGAGCACGCACCGGGCAGAACGAGCACACGAGCCGCGCCTGGCGGATCGGCCACTTCTCCTCGGACTCTCGATGCGGCACGAACCATGCAGGCGGGATGTCAGGATCGGCGCACGAGGCCTCCTCGCGCCACGTCTGCTCAACATGCTCACGCCGTAGGCGGTCGAGGAGCTCGCGCTTGGTGGCCACGATGTCCAGACCAGAGGCCGTCCGCGGGGTCGCGAGTGCTTCAACCATTTACGCCCTCCGTCTCACTCATCGGGTGTCGCCCGGCCTCCGCTTCGTGGCACCGGGCTCGCCGACTTCCCACACGACGTATGGGTCCTCGCCGTCGCCGTGGTGGGGCGCGTAGGGACGCTCGCCGTCGATCTTGAACCACTCACAGCTCTCATGGATGACCACGTCACAGTAGCGGTCGAACAGCCACCGCTGCCACGAGCGACGGTCATAGGCCGCTGCCGGGACCGGGAACATGTGCAGAACTCGGTACTCCCGGCCCTGCTCCGGGTGATAGGTGTCGAACGTCTGCGTGAGGATGTTCAACCTCAGTCCCGAGCACCCCTGGCCCCGACGGCGGCCGTCATCGAGGTAGACCATCCAGTCCTTCTCGAGCTCGCAGTGCTCCACGAGGTCGGCGAGCGGCTGCGGGAACGGCGCTTCCTGGATGTTCGTCTGCGCGGTCGCCGAGTCGCTCACCCTTCAAACCTCCGTCACGCAAAGAGCAACTATCCGAGGGCCGAGGATAGTCGAGCGCGGCAGGATCCTGCGCTCGAGCCGCCGGACCCGGAACTCAAGGCAGTCCAGCTCGTTCGACGCTTCCCGCAGCCGCGAGCCGAGCACGGACACCTGAGCTTCGAGCACCGCGACCCTCTCGGGCACCGAGCCCTCCTCATCGGCCGTTACCATCGCCGGCAGGAGAGCCCACACCACGGCCAGCCAAGCGAACAGGATGAACACAGCGAGCTTCTTCACGTGCGGTCTCCTTCCGGTAAGGCGAGCTGCTGGTCGAGGTACAGGTCGTAGACGGTCCGGCCGTCGCCCGTCGCCATGTACGGCAGCATCACCTGGTCGAGCGTGACCATCTCGGTCCGCAGCAGCGCGAGCTGGGCCTCGACCCAATCCTTGAGGATTCGCCAGCCCACCCGATCGGCCTGCTCAGTGCTCGCGTAGCGTGGCTTCACCCGGTCTCGCTCAAGCACTGCCAGCACGCGCTTGGTCTGAACGGGGAGCGCGTAGCCCCGCATCCCGTGTGGCGTCTCCACCGAGAACGACAGTCCGACGACGGCACCGCCCGCGTCGTAGTCGGCCACGATTGACCGGGCACCGGCCTTCGCGAGGAGCCCCTGGATCTCATGGACCGTCCGCGCGACAGGGACCTCGGTCGTGTAGTTGAGGATCGGGCTCACGCTGGCGCCCCCTCCTTCGGCCACTCAACCTTCTCGATGGCTTCCCTCGCATACTCGGGCAGATTGTCGTGCCTGTGGGTGGCACCCAGCCCCATGAGTCGGAGCATCCAGGCATCGGCCGCGTTGTTGTCATCCCCCTCGAACGCCCATCGCCGGATCGCCGCGGCGAGCATCTGGTCCTTCGAGGCGTTGCCCTTGCCGGTCGTGAACTTCTTGAGCGTGGCTGGCGCGACGATCGCCACGGGTGTCGCGTGCTCGTAGAGCGTGAGCCGGATCACTCCGCCGAGCTCCCCGACGTCGAAGATCGCCCGCCCCTTCGACCCGTACGAGTAGCCCTCTAGCACCACGAGAGGTCGGCCAGCGCCCGCAGGCAGCTCTGAGGGAAGCCCGCCGTGCTCGTCAGGCTCAGGTTCTTCCGGCCAGAACATCCGGTAGAACAGCGTGTCGCGGATCCCGGCGAGGCGTTCCGGCCCGGTGACGCCCCGGGTCCGGATCACCATCGCGCCACGCTCGTCGGCGTAGCCCGTGGCCTGCAGCGACAGGTCGACGCCGCACACCCTCACTCGGTGCCCTCCGGCAGGGTGCCTTGCACCGCTGGCTCCTCGACGGTGTCGATGACGAAGCTCTTGGGGTCGATCGTGAGGACGTGCGTCACGCTCCCGTCCTTGAACTTCTCGGTCTTGCTCGAATAGGCCGCCGTCGCGTGGAACGTGATTCGGGCCTGTTCCTGCTGCTCGAAGCCATCGGCGTCGATCGTGCCGGCGATCCCGAACGTGATGATCTCCTTGCCCATGGTGCCTTCCCCTTTCCTGGCTCAGACTTCCAGCCGGACCAAGAGCCGGTCCAGCTGCTCGTGCATGTGGTTGAGCTGATCTGAGACCTTCTCGAGCCGCTCGATCGCGGTCACCGGAGACTCCTCGCGCTTCTCGCTCACGTCCCACGGCTGCTCCGGCGACAACACAGACTCGAGACGACCCTGCAAGTCGTTCAGGCGCGCCTTCACCCGTTCGAGACCCCCGTCGACGTCATCTAGCGCCGACCACACGCCGAGTTGACGGGTTGGCGCATCTACCGGCTGCTCAGCCCTGTATCCCTCCCTCCCCATCGCCATCATGCCTTCCCCTTCCCCCGGCCGTCAGACGCGGCCGGCAGCTTGTTCGGCCTCCCACCAGGCCTTGTGGCCCAGCGTGGCGATCATCCTTCCCGCAGCCCAGTGCATATCGACCAGCTCGCGCGTGAGACCCCCGACACGCATGATGGCCGTGGTCGCAGCGTTGGCCCAGATCGTGTTCGTGGCCTCACCCTTCGGGGCCCCAGCCGCGCCGGACACGAACTCGTCGGCCACATGCGAGGCTTGCGCCGGGACCGCCTCCGACATCCACATCAGAGCCGCGATCAGCTCATGCCCGAGCGGCTCCCTGTCCGGTAGCGCCCGCTCGACCTCGAGCACGGCGTCGTGGCGCCAGAACCGCTCGACCTCCGAGACCTCATACTCGCGATCGGTCTGCATGATGTGAGGCGAGTGTCCCTCTCCGGCGAGGCGGATGCGGAACGCCTGGCGGAATCGCGGGACCGTGAGCGGTGCCGGGCCCTCGTCCATGTTCGACTTGATGACACCCTTCGCGCAAGCGTGACATGAGCACGTGAGGATCTCGGCCGTCAGCTCGGCGACCCACTCCGGCTTCGGTGCCCTCTGGTGACGATCGAACATCTGCTCCACGAGCGCCTTGACCTCCGGCTCGTTCACCCCGTCACCTCCGCCGCGACGTTGAACAGCGGGGCATCGTCCGCGATCCTGCGCCGCGCCATCTCCGCGTACTCGGGGTTCAGCTCGATGCCGACGAACGAGCGCCCGAGACGGAGCGCTACCACGCCGACCGTGCCGGAGCCACAGAACGGATCCAAGACCAGGCTGGGGATGGGTTCCGCCTCGTGGTCACACGTAGGAGCCCATCCAGTCGTGGTCGTTTCCTTGTTCAGCCGAGGTAGTCCTGCGCCGTCCCAGCCATTCGCACCGGACGCCTCATGTCGGCCGACGACGGATCCCGCTCCATGAACGGGCGACTTCACGTATTCAACGCTCGTCTCGCGCCTCCACGGCGCGCCGCACTCCGGACAGCATCCCTTCTCGCTCGTTCCCGCCTTCACGCAAGGCACCACGAGGGCCTTAGGGAACGTGGCGAAGTGCGCCTCGGGGAAGGGCTCGGTGGCTATCGTCCAGACGTCGCGGAGGTTGCGGCCACCACCCGGTTCCCACTGCTCCTCTGCACCACGGTCGCCATAGCTGAGACGATGCGGACAGATGAACCCGTTCCCACTCGGGCGACCGTGGTCGGCCTCCCTCACCGCGTCCGCGTCGTAGAAGTAGCGAGCTGACTTCGTTAGAAGCAGGATGTACTCGTGAGCCTTGGTCGGACGGTCAGTCACCGACTCGGGCATCGGGTTCGGCTTGGCCCAGATGATGTCCGAACGGAGCCACCAGCCGTCGGCCTGGAGTGCGAAAGCAACGCGCCAGGGGAGCCCGTACAAGTCCTTGGGCTTGAGCCCTGACTCCCGGCCCGGATAGGTCCGAGTGGTCACGGCTCGCTCAGCCCAACCTGAGGGCGCATTCTCCAACTCTGGTCGCGCCTTGGGTTCGGGCCGATCGCGACGGATGCTGAGCGGAAGCTCTCCTGCCGCGCTCTGACGTCCACCCTGGCCGCTGACATAGCTGTCCCCCAGGTTCAGCCACAGCGTCCCGTCCGGCCGCAGCACGCGGCGGACCTCACGGAACACTTCGACTAGGCGCGCGACATAGGCCTCGGGGGTTGGCTCTAGGCCTATCTGACCCTCGACGCCGTAGTCCCGGAGGCCCCAGTAAGGAGGGCTCGTCACCACGCATTGCACGCTCTCGTCGGCGAGTTCGGCGAGGCCGGCCATGACATCGGTGCAGATGATCCGCCAGCTGTTCACGCGCCCTCCCCTCGAATCAGCCGCATCCGCCGCTCGTAGGCGTCGTCGGGCCCATCGACCTCGTCGAGCCAGCCGTCGGCGTTCAGCCAGGTCCCGGCGTAGGGAATCCTGTCCGTCGGCCGACGCCGGAAGTCGGGGAGCGCTCGCTCAAGGCCCGTGTAGATTGCCTCGGCGGTCTCCTTGGCGTGAGAGAGTCCCCCGCGCTTCAAGGCTGCGAGGTACGCACGTCGTGCGGCAGCCTTCGAGCGTTTGCGAGGCCAGCGGATCCAGAACTCCTCGAACGCAAGATCGGCGAAGGGTGACAGCTCCCCCCCGGACCCCCCCTGAGTGGGTGTTCCTACAGAAATAGCTTGAGTACTGCGGGGTAGATCTAGTTCCTTAGGTTCGGGTGCAGATTCCCGCCGCACACCTGCACCCGTGCAGATTCTGCACCCCCCTGCCCGAAGGTGGAGCCCGTAGAGGTTCGTGCCGTGCTTGCCAGCGTTAGGCTGGATGTGAAGCTCACCACGCGCCTCGGCTCGGCGTAGGCAGTCCTGCACCGCCCGACGAGACATCCGTGTGTCGTGCGCGAGTCTGTCGATGGACGGCCAGGCTCCGTCCTCGCCGTAGTAGTTCGCAAGCACGAGCAGGACGAGCCGCGTCGTTCCGCCCGTCTCGGATCGTTGCAGTACGTCGGTCATCGCCTGAACGCTCACAGGAGCGATTCTCCCGTTCTCAGAAGGGCTCCCGCGTGGGGTACACCGGAGACCGCCCGTGCGTAGCTGTGCGCTTTACCCGTACATGCGCGTTGGCTCATCTGTGACGCTCTCGACCCGTCGCGACGCGGAACCAGTCGAGGCTCCGTCGCCAGACCCCTCGGCTGTCTAGCGAGTAGCCCTTGGCGGTCATCTCCTCGGGTGTGGCGCAGGTCTCTCCCTTCTGGTGCCAGACGAACGTGCGCAGCGCAGCGAAGTGATGCCCGCACTCCGAGCACGTCAGGCCGGGGGGATCGTCGCGCCCGCACGTCACCGATCCTCCCTGACGCGGCCCCACCGAGCCCGTCGCTGTCCCTCGCGGTAGCCGAGTTGGTAGGCGACGATCCCGACGACCACGATCGCCACGATGGACGCCACGAACGAGACGGCGTAGAGGGTCGCGAGATGCGTCATCACGGACCCGGTGTCCAGGGCGTCTCGCTCATCGGCCTGTCGCCATCGACCGGGTCTCAAGGCAGCCCGCCACCGTGCAGATCTCGAGCCGGGCGTCGACCTTCGACAGAGCCCACAGGTGAACGTGTGTGGTGGCGGCGGGTTCCTTCCCCGTGTCGGTTGTCTCCCCGACGGTGTGTGCTCGTTCAGCCCCCGCCGCCACCAACCCATCCCACTGACGGACGAGTTCCGCAGCGGTGCGTTGGTCAAGATCGTTGAAGCTCGCCACCCTCGCCTCGGCGTGACGCTGCTCGTCGTCCCAGCCGAGCTTCCCCGCGAGGATGGCGAGGGTGGCCTTCTGCCGCGCCGTCGCCCGCTTGGAGGAAGGCGGCGGGGCAGTCCCCGTACCAACCCCACCGCCTTCCAACCCGGAGGCCTCGCGCGCGCCCCGAGGAGAGGCCGACGCCGGCGCGACTGACGGTTCGCTGTCGGCTTCCGTATGTGGGTGTCCAGCCTCCGGGATCTCTACGTCGACCGCAGGGCCGTTCTCAACCACGGCAGCGACATCGAGGATCTCGCCTGTCGCGGTGTCGACCGCGCGGCCGTTGACCTCGACGGTGCTGCTCGCAGCCCGCGCCTCTGCGAGCTCCTCCGCCGTGGCGTCGGGGTTGAAGTAGGCGTTGGCCTCGTCGTCGGCCATGATCTCGCCCTCGACGTAGACGCGGGCGCCCACCACGTCGGGGCAGAACCACGCGACACCGTTGGACATCGCCCGGGCGAACAGCATGTTGCGTGGGTAGGTCGTCCAGGGCGTCGGCTTCCCGTCCTTGGAGACGAACCGTAGGATGGCCGTCTTGGCGTCCTCGAGAGTGAACACCGATGTCCCCTGCGGGATCCAGTGCTCACCGTCGTCACGCTGCAGGAACTCGATCTCGGCCCGCTCGTTGTCCAGATGCTTGACCCGATAGTCGTAGCGGGGATCGGCCTTCACGCGCTGGGCAAGCAGGTCTGCCGACAGCTCGACCTTGCCATCCATGACGTGCAGGGAGCGCATCGACTCGACCGGCGACAGACCAAGCTCGCGACCGGCGAGCACCTTCACCGCAGCCTGGGCCCGGCTCTTGATGTCGGGGAACAGCCCCGAAGCCTGCAGCAGCTCTCCGACGAGTGCAAGGTTCTTGAGATCCTTCTCCCGCAGGACGATCGCGGTGTCGGTGCTCATGCTCCGACCCCCCGTGCCTTGCTGCGAACGTCGATGCAGTGGTCGTCGTCGCATGGAGACGTGAACCCCTCGTGCGTCGTCAGCCACCATGCGAGGCGAATCACGACGGGCCGAAGCAGCCGAGCGACGAACCTCATGCCCTGGCCCCGATCGGTAGCTCCGTTGCCGGGCCCGTGCCGTTGGGTTCGTTCACGTCTTGTCCCCGAGCCAGGGGATGGCGTCCCACTCGTCGCCGGGCAGCTCGGCCACCGCCTCATCCTCGAGCGGCGTCGCCTCGTGCCCGCACTCCGAGCACAGTAAGAATCGGCTACCGTCGTCGAGGGCCCACACCCAATGGTGCCCACCCGTGAGACGGCACCAGCGCACGCGGCGCCACATCCTGAACCGCAGCCAGATCACGTGCCGTAGCCCTCTCCAAGTGCATTGCAAGGCGGACAATCCCACCGATCCTCCGATGGATGGGCCGGGCAGCGGTCCTCGTCGACGCTGGGCAGCCCGACCACCGGGACCGGAAGAACGACGACAGACTCGAGGACTCGGAGCGGCCGACGAAGCCCACGGGCAGGGTGTGTCGCCTTCGCCCGTGCGATCTCCGGGTAGATCTTGTGCCCGGACTTCGGACACGGACTCTGGTGGAACCAACCGCCACCGGAGGGTGAGACCGTCCAGTGAGGCGTGCACATCGGGCAGCTCGGGATCCGGGCCATCAGGGCCGATCCATCAGTGACGTCACTGTCCGCAGCGATTCGACCCTTCGCTCGAGCGAGGCGATGCGCTTCTCAAGCTCGAGGCACGACGCCGCGATCGCCTTCATCATCGCCAGGTGCTCGCCGGATATCTTGCCGATCGTGGCCCCGGTCAGGGGCATCCCGTCGAGCTTGGCGGCGTCCGTGCAGTCGTCCATCACCATCGCGAGGCGCTCCCGCGTACTCAGCGCCATCGCTGGCTCCTCTCTGCCTGATACCAGCCGGCCGTGAACTCTGCCTCGTCGAGGCGCTCTCCGCCCTCGTCGCGTGTGAAGGCCTCAGCGTCGAGGTAGTCCTCGTGGGCCTCCGCAGCCTTGTTCCGCGGTTCCTCCGGCTCGTATCGGTCGGGGTTCATGTCACGACCCCGGCCCGCATGCAGATCGCCACGAGCTCGGCGCGCTTGTGGGAGCCGAGCTTCGTCCGGGCTCTCGCGGCGTAGACCTTCGCGGTGTGTGCGGAGATCCCAAGAGACGCGGCCCACGCCGGCGTCGAGTACCCATCGGCCCACGCTTGCACGAGCGAGGACTCCCGGTAGGTGAGACTCGCCACGGGTGACTCCCTATCGTCGCTCACCGCCGGCAGGTGGTCGAGGATCACGGCCTTGCCCGCTCGGACGTGCCGCCACCCCTGAGCTGCATACCAGGCTACCGGCCCACCGCAGTCTCCGCAGAATCCGTCGGCCGACATGGCTCCCCGTGCTGACTCCCCGACGGCGGGTTTCATGCGACCCGGCCCTCAAGAGACCGGAGCGCGCCCCGGACCTTTACCGCCAAGCTCGAGATGCCCTTCCAGAAGTCCGACCGGGTCGCCTCGCGGATCTTCTGCAGCGGAATCCCGACGTGCACCAAGGTCATGATGGCTCCCACCCGGTCGCGATCCTCCACCGAGTAGAGTCGGGTGCTTCCAGATCCCCGAGCTGACCGGATCGAGGGTGTCACGAGCCCGGTCCGATCCCAATAATCGAGCTGGCGGAAGGTCGCACCCGTCGCGTGCATCAGATCGTATGTGCGGTACGCCTGAGGGACGGGGGCAGGAGCGGTCACGACGGCGAACGTTACACCCGTGCGACCATCGGTGCAAGCCTATCCGTGATCAGCTTCCGAGATAGGTCGCCATCAGGTAGGTCGCTGTGACGCCGCTGATGACGTCACGGGCCTCGGTCTGGGAGTCGAAGAACGCCTCGACGTGGTCTTCCACGGCCAACAACCCCTGCCACTTCACGAGACCGGACTGCAGGTTCGCGTGGACGGAGTGATCCTTGCTCTCGAGGGGGGTGCCACCGCCGCCAGCACCAGACGCATTCTTGCGAAGCGACAGAATCATCCGTCCGTTGTGGTTGGCCGTGTCTGCGTTGACCTCGGCCGCGAAGGTCATCGCCCAGAATCCGGCGAGCTGCGCCGGGACCACGATCCGCGAGTTGTTCGAGGCCGTGTCATGCAGGGTGTCGGTGTCGTAGTCCTCCGTGTTGAAGCTCATCACGTCGTTGTTGCCGATGCCCACGGTCTGATTGGCCGACTTATACAGCCGACAGCCGTGGTGGTGGCGCAGGAAGTTGAGGTTGTCCCGGATGTGAAGGTTCAGCTCGCCCGAGGGGAGGCGCTCCGCCACATGCCACGTACGAGGCTCGGTCCAGCCCACCTACTCGACGGGCGGGGCGTTCGGTACCTGCCGGAGCACCAAGGCTCCCACGAACGCTGAGCCTGTCCCGAACAGGTCGTTGACGCTGATCTCGCCGTCCGCTGTGAGGGAGATTGCCACGGCCACCGCAGCGCCGAGCGCCACGAGGAACTTCCGGTACTTCGCGACGTCCATCTTCGGCTTCCCCTTCTGTCTGCGTGAGGGCCACGATACCGACCGCGGTCAAGCCTGCTAGCGCGTGACACGAGTGGGGGGTATGCTCGCTGCGTGAAGCGATATCAGATCGGGGCGGACGGCACGTTGGAGCGGTCGAAGCTCTACGCCCAGGCCGACAAGGTCACCGACGACCTCGTCTCCGCGATCCGACGGGCGAACGGTCGTGGCGAGACGTCGTGGCGCGAGGACGACGGGTCGGTCCAGATGTTCCCGACGGTCGCTCTCGCTGTCCGGTCGATGCTCGCGGCGGCTGGCAGAGGCACCAGGGCCCGCCAGTTCCGCACCGTCGCAACCAAGAACGATCCGGCCGTCTACCTGCACGTTCTGTCAGGCTCTCCCGCGAACCTTGGTGCCTCGATCCCGCCGGCGGCCCTCGGGGCGAACGGTCCGGCGATCCGACGGACGCTCGCGTTCCACGAGGAGCTGTCCCTCGTGTTCGAGGACTACAAGAGCCTCGGCCTCTATGCTCCCCGGCCGATCCGGGCCGAGACACCGCAGGGATGGGACCAGGGCGACCCGTGGCCCGCAGGAGCCTACGCCTCGGAGCACGCCTGGGCCTGTGCCGACGACGCTGGGAAGGGGAAGGGCAAGCCCTCCGGTGGGTACGACACCGGTCCGACGCTCAAGCCGTCTCTCGCGAAGATCACGACCTACGTGCTCGCGAACCGACAGCGGCTCGGGATGGTCGACCACATCTTCGACCGGCACCGCTGGCAGGCCCCGACCTACCGCCGGGAGGCGTACACCGGCTCCGATCCGCACGACACCCATACGCACTCGGCCTTCGGCGACCACGACGGCCGTAAGCCTCCCTGGCTGTAAGTGTTGTCTAGGGAGAGCCCTTCACCGCGTCCTCGATCCGCTCCAACCGGGCCAGAACCTCACGCAACGCCCTGCGTGCTCGCTCATCCGCGGTTTCGTTGACCCCGTTCACCGCAGTCTGGATCAACGCCTGCATCGCCGGAGGCACCTTCTCCCCCATGACCAGGCCGCGAAGCTCATCGTTCTTCTCCGTGAGATGGCGGATCTCCCCCTCGAAGTGAACGATCTCGCCGCGGTGCTTTATCCGGTCGTCGTTCAACTCGCCGAGCAGGTCGGAGCGAACCGCCTCGCAGATGTCCAGTCGTCCCCTCACGTCGGCCAGCTCGCGGCGCCGGGTGCCGACCTCGCTGGCCAGCTCGCGGCGCCGAGTGCGGACCTCGTTGCCGATGAATCCCGCCAACATGACGAGCAGCGAACCGACGGCGATCCACGCGGCTTGGTTCATCCGATCACTCGCTCGCGGAGTCTGACCCGCAGGAGGCCTTCCCCACGGCGAAGGTAGAACGTGTCCGGGTTCTCCACCGTGACGACCCGGACCTGCCGCTCCTCGGGGATCCGCGTCGAGTAGGCATCCTCGAACTCGACCATGCCGCCACCATCGGCCAGGGCCAGGACGTACGCCACGCCGGCCGAGCCCGGGAGCTGCTTGCCGTCGAGGTTCCATACGGCCGTCTGATCGGCACACAGCAGCAGGAGCTCCCACGACTTCTCCCACACCTGCGAGAGAGCGAGCACGTCGTAGGAGTAAATCACGGGTGTCTGCGCGGCGTCGGTCGTGAACAGGCGGACCTCGGTCTGCAGGTAGGAGAGCGCGACCTGAACGTCCGGCGCCGCGATCTGCACCCCTCCCGAGCCCGTGAACGTTCCCCCGAGGGTGAGGGTTCCATCGTCGGTCGCGTACCAGACCTCGGCCGACGTGCCCGCAGGGAACGAGCCGGTGAGCAAAATCCCGAGCAGCTGCTTCTCCTCGGCCACACCGTAGGCGTAACGCGACGACCGGAGGGAGCCGTAGCCGGAGGTCGGGTAGGTCTCGCGCGAAAGATAGGGGGCACCGACGCGCCAGACCATGATGCGGTCCCGGTGGTTGATGGCGATGCCGCCTGCGGCACCCGCCGCCTGCCCCTGATCGGTGGTGATCTCCTGCTCGAGGAACGCGGCTATCGGGGTACGAAGCGAGATCCGCCACAGTCGCATCCGCTTGTTCGTGGCACCGACGGCCGCGACCTCGGTCTGGATGAACAAGTCAGTCGCGTAAAGCTGGATGCCGACCACGGTGGTCGACGGGTCCCCTTCCCGCCAGAGCTGGACCTCGACCTCGAGCGGCACACCATCTGGCGCGATCTGGAATACGCTCGGGCGTCGACGTGTCGTGCCGTCGGTATCGGGAGCCGGTAGCGATCCCGCGAGCCACGTCTGGCCTTGAGCGTGCGCGATCGCTTGGCCCCGGTAGCCTCGGGGCATCTGGGCCAGCGCCACGCCCGCGACGCCGTCCCACTGGTAAACCCAGCAGTCGGGACCCTGGTTGGCGAAGAACACGCAGCCGTTCTTGGTCCCTGCCATCCGGTGAGGCACATCTGGATTTGGGTCCTCGACGCCTTTGTTGCCCACCGAATAGACCGGGGTGCCGAGCGCGAGGGGAGGAGTCCCCTCGAGCTCGTACGAGAAGATCTCTGAGCCTAGAGCTTTGCTCTCAGAAAGGACGAGCAGGCGGTTCCCCCCGACAGCCAGACCTGTCCCGGTCCCGGGGAACCCGGCGTTGATGTACTCCGTGATGGTCGAAGGGAGACTCGCTCGGTACACAAGATCGTTGCTGGCGATGACGAACTCGAAGCTCTCGGAATGAGCGAGCGCGATCGCTTTCACGCTGGCGCTCGCGAAGTTCGCGACCGCATCCCACTCGTTGTTCTGGGCGTCGTAGACGAACACGCCCGGCGTGCCACCCGAAAGGACGTCGACGAGCCAGAACCGGTCGCCTTGCCCCAGCTCACAGATCCGCGGATCGTCCATCGCGATCGTCGTGTAGACGACCTTGTCGACGCGCATCTTCCGAGAGGCACCGGTGTCACGCTCGACGCGGAATCGCCGGGTCAGCGGACCCCCGGTGATGACGATGGTCGCCGACGCCACCTTGACGCCGGCGGCCACGACCCCGTTCAGGTCGGCCGTACCCGATGCGAACACGGTCGAGGCGGTGTCGCGGACCTCCCAGAGATAGCCTTTCGCGTCCTTCTCGTCGACGGTCACCTTGTCGAACACCACCGCGGTTGCCGAGCCCATGTCGGTCACCTTGACGAAGTAGCGGTAGGTCTTGCCCGCGAGGGCCTTGAAGGCCAGCGTCCCGCCCCAGATGCCGGTGAGCGGGTGGGCACCGAAGGTGTTCTGCTTGACGACGGCCCCGTTGGCGACGTTCACCACCGAGCACTTGACCAGCGGCGGCTCGTTCCCGATGGTGCCGGAATAGTTCGTGGTGCCGGCGAAGATCAGGTCCAAGTCGCCGTCGATCGGGTTCTGCGTGACCGTTCGGACTTCGGCGTTCTTCGCCTTGAGGAGTTTGTCTGTCGCCGAATCAGAGGTTGGGCCCTGGACCTGGACGAAGGCGTTGCCCTCGATGACAGGCGCGCCCTCCATGTACCCGTAGAAGTCGATCTGCCACGTCCCGTTCGCGAGGGAAGCGTCCGTGCGTACGCGGTCTCCGACGTTGTTCAGCGTCGTGTCGTTCCCGACGTCGGTCGAGACGCCGATGTCATCGGTCCACGTGTTGCCCTCGATCGTGGTGGGCGCGGCGCCGGTGAGACCCATCTGCACCATCTGTCGGGCCAACCGGATCTCCGATGGTCGGGCGAGTGACACGGCGAGCGACGACTCGAACCGGCGGAAGCTCGCGTCGGAGGCCGGGTCGATGACCGCCTGACCCTCGCCGCCCTGCCACGAGGTCTGCAGCCACCGCAGGTCGTCCTCCCGGACGTTCTCGATGCCCGGCGCCCCCTGGATGGAGGCACGCTCGGCGAACAGAGAGCGCCACGGTCGGCGCATCCCTCGAAGGCCGGTCTGGGCGAAGAACTGCTCGTTGTCGGCGAGTTTGAACCACCGCTCCCCGATGCGAACGTCCCCGAGATCTCCCCTGCTCACGCGACGCCTCGCGAGACCCGACGCCGGCGATGGTCCTCAGCGGCCATGAGTCTCTGCGAGAGCCGATTGCGGGCGTCGATGAAGCTCTGCCACTCGATGATCCCGGCGCGCGCTCGAGAGCCCGGCTGGATCGACCCATGCAGCAACCCCGCGTCAGGAGCAGAGGCGGCCGACTCCTCAAGCAGCTGCAGGCGAGCGAGGACCCCGAACTCGACCAGAGACCGCAGCTCCTCCGTCAGATTCCCGAGCGTGGGCCGGGCCCGATACATGACGCGGATCGTTGACGTGTCGAGCGCGTGCGGCATGACGAGGACCCCATTCGGGAAGTTCGCCTCGTCAGCCAACGTCGGCGGGAGATAGCTTGCATGAAGGCCCCAGATGTCGCCGGCAACGACCTGGTACGCGAACACGACCTCCTCGATGTCGGCCACCGGGGAGGCGTAGTAGGAGTTCGCGGCCTGATACGCCACGCCGACCTCGCCAGCGACCCATACGTGCGGCCAGCACTCGAGTTCCGTGACCTGGCGCCCCACGTCGAGGATCTGCCCCCGGCGTAGGCGTGGCTCCACGAGTACCGCGGTGTTCTGCACGTGGGATCGTCCCGATGTCCCGTCCTGCCCGCGCGCGACAGCCACCGTGCCAGCCGACGGATCCCCCGGGCCGGTCGATATGGCGATCTCGTCGGTGCCGTCGTCGAACTCGAGCCAGACGCCGGCATGCGGGACACGAGCCGCGTCACCGACCACGGTGGCCGTGATGACCAGGGTGCCCGCCGCGAGCGGGTTGTCGGTGATGTAGAACCGCGACGGGCGATCGCCCATCATCCGACGCACGGTCCGCACAAGCTCGCGTCGGGCATCGGAGCGGACGGAGAAGAACCCGAACTCTGTGGTGGCCGGCGTTCCGGTCGTGACCCACTTGACTTCGTACGTTCCGACGACGGCCGAGCCCGCGAGCGCGTGGTCGTAGTGGTAGTGGCCAACGGAGTCCTTCGTGATGTCGGCCGGGGTCGGGTAGTTCTTCGTGGTGACCGTGCCCGCCGGGTCTGTGATCGTCAGGACGATGGTGGCCGGATCGGCGAACACACCGGCCGCTTGGAAGGCGACCTCGAGGCGAACGACGTCGCCGGCGTCGTAGACCACGTCAGGCATCGGTGCTCACCCCGCCCGTCGAGCGTGTCCGCGCCTGGGCTCGACCGATGGCGCGAGAACTCGAGCCGACCGTGGAGATGCGACGTGAGGATGCTCCACTCCTGCCCACCGCTCGGAAGCTCACGGCTGATTGATACAGCGGCCGGTCAAGCAAGGCTACGGTTCCCGGCTGGCCGGGCCCTGCGGCGACGGAGACGGTGAGGGCGAAGGCGGTGTCGGTCTCGAGGGCTTGACCCAGAACCTTGGTCTTGGCTCTCCCGAGCGCGAGGGCGGTGTCAGTCTCGAGCGCCTGCAGGAGCACCCGTGTCTTGATGCGAGCCAGCGCGAGGGCGGTGTCAGTCTCGAGCGCCTGCCCAATCGCCTTCGCCTTGGCCTTGCCGAGCGGGAACGCGGTGTCGGTCTCGAGCGCCTGCCCGAGCGCGATCTTGATCGGCCGGACCTCGATGACGAAGGCGGTGTCGGTCTCGAGCGCCTGGCCGAGCACGCGGGTCTTGATACGGGTGAGTGCGAAAGCCGTGTCGGTCTCAACGACCTGTCCGAGAGCCCGGACCTTCGCTTTGCCCAGAGCAAATGCGGTATCGGTCTCGACGGCCTGACCCAGTGGGATCGTCTGCGGCCCGGTCGCCGCCTGCAGCTGTGCGGCAGCTGCGGCCGGGTTGTACCAGACGGCGGCCGGACCACTCATCTACGCGATCTTCCGGATCGAGGCGTCCCAGGCGCGGTCGGTCCCGGCGACCTTCTGCAACGTCATGTCCCAGCCGTTGATGAGGATCAGCATCGGTGCCACGAAGTTCTCCGACTGGGCGTCCGAGAGCGTCGCTTTGAACACGACCCGCTTCGTGCCGCCGGTTCCCTCGACCTTCTCGTAAATCCGGATGGCGAACTCGTCGGCCTTCGCCATCGCGGCCCCGACCGGATCGAGCCAGAGCTGGTAGACCCCGTCATCGGTGATGGTCTGCAGCGTCGTCGTCCCCGAGACGATCGAAAGCTCCGTCGCGCCGACCGTCACACCGTCGAGCTCATATGGCTCAGAGATCGCCATCAGGGGAGCTCCCACGGATCGGTCGAGGTCCGCTCCTCGACCAGGACGCGCAGCCGGTAGACACCCTCGTCAGGATCGAACCCCACGACCTCGTAGACCCGCACGAGGCCGTCGTTGGCGAACCGCCAGGACTCGCCGCCTCTGTCGAGCCTCCCGGCCGCTTCGTACTCGGCTATCCGCTCGACCCCTATCGTCACCAGCCCGCCTACCGACATCCTCGTCCTCCTCAGCTGACCGCGTGCAGAGCCGCCCCGTACTGAGAATCCACCCCACCAGAGGCCGACGCGCGCATGGTCATACGGGTTCCCGACGGGACATCCTTGAACACCGGCATCGAGGGCCAGGGGCCGCCCATCGACTCCAACTGGTCGAGCGGGTACCAGAAACCCTCGCCGATCATCTCCTCCGTCGCCGCACCTTCGCCGATGTCGACGGCGATGTTCTTCCACGGCGAGGTCGTCGTGTCGCCCTGAACCTGCAAACTTGGGAACCAGGCGAAGTGATCCTCCGTGGTCGAGGCGACTATCTCGGTCCACGACCCCTCGGCGCCCGAGGCCCCGGGCACGATGGTCGTGCCGTTCGGTACGGTCCCAATGCCGTATGTCGTGATCTTCGAGCCCACCCGGAATGGCGGCACGCCGTCGCCGCCGTACAGGTACACGGCGACTCTCATCGCCGTCGAGAGTCGCGCCCCGGCCACCTGCGCCGCGATACGTGATCCTGCGGGGATGTAGAGGGGGAACTCCCAGATCTTGCCCCCCAGCGTGTTCACCGACGCCGAGGCGTGGGAGCCGCCGCAGTAGCCCATCAGCAGATTCGGTATGAGCACCTCCTCGGTGGCTGCGCCCGTCAAGATGTCCAGACACCCCGCCGATGCCACGGCCGAGGCTCCGTATAACGAGGCGTAGATCGCGATCCAATAGGCGTCGAACGCGGTGGACGCGAACAGCGCGACCGGGGTTCCCTTCGTCGAGGACGCAGCCCCGGTCGTGACGGAGGAACCCGGTGTCGTCGAGCCGACACCACCCGTATTGTGTTCGACCCGCAGGTCGCCCTTCTCGGGGACCCACAGCATCCTAGGCCGTCCGCTCCATCATCAGGTTGTCCCGCACGTTCCACGAGTGCCCGTTGAGACAGGTGAAGCTCGCGTCGACCATCAGGTGCAGGTGCTTGCCAATCTGCTCCCCTGCTTCCCTGACGGCCGCATCTCCCTCAGGGACCGCGATCTCGGTGCTCAGGCCTAGCCCGTCGATCGGGCAGGTGAACAGGATGGAGCTCACTACCCCGCCGCCCGGTAGAAGCCGTTCGCGCCCGTCTGACCGGTGATGTCCGAGCCGTCCGGGGTGACGTCGAAGCTGTGCTTGGACATGGGGATGATGTTCGCGTCGGTCCCGGTGGTCGTGTCTCCGTCCCAGCAGATGAGCGCGGCGGCCAGGGGGTTGCCGGTCGCGGCCACCCAGGTCTGATCCGGAGTGTCGATGTCGGTACGTTCGTTCGTGTCGTCGACCGTTACGGTCGCCGAGGTCGAGGATTTCCGGCCCATGGTGGTCTGCTCGTTAGAGGTCCCGGCGAGCAGCGCCGCGAGCTCGTTGTGATCTCGCAGGGCGGCGTCAGCCTCGAGCCCCGTCGCCTCAAGTGGCACCCAGACGACCGCGTCGTTCGCTGCAGCCAACTGCGTGAACTCCGCGACCCGTCCGAGCGCGATGTTGATGGGGATGTTCGCCCCGGTCATGCGGTCACCAGCTGCCCGACGTAGAAGCGGTCGACGCGGTAGCCGACCGGGTGACCGGGGTCGCCGAGCTCCGGGCGTGCCGGGGTTGGCCCTGCGGCGGGATCCTCGTGGTGGCCGGCGCGCGACGTGACCCGATAGACGGTGTCGCCGCCGATGGTCTTGAGCTTGATGAACGAGCCCTCGACCCAGACGAGCCCGAGGGACTCGCCCCAAGGCGGCGGCCGGAAGGGCTCGTCGAAGGCGAGCTCGCCCTCCATCTCGAGCCAGCCCTCGGCGACCCCGCGCATCAACCAGCTCGTCGGGAACTCGTGGACCTGAGGAAGGTCCCCGTCAATCGCCAGGCCGAGCAGCGGCAGCGCGCCGTCGGGACCGCGCGGGCCCGGCCCTGCGAGCTTGTGAACCGTGAGCAGCGACCGGATCCCGCTCACTAGAGATCGTACTCCGCGACCAAGATGCTCCCCACGCCGTAGTTCGTGTTCGCCCCGATCCCGAGCGTGACGGTCCGCAGCCGCCATCCGACCTTCATGACGATGTCCCGCGCCATCGGGCACCCAGCGCGAGAATCCGGGGTCGTGCCGATCAGCGCCGCATCACGCGGCAGGTCGTGACCCCAGGTGAGCGCGACGGTGGTGGAAGCCGCCACCGCGAAACCGAGTGGATACTCCTGCAGGACATTGGCCCCATCGTCGATGACGAGGATCGGTCGTGGGGTCTGGGTGATGCCCTGCACGAGCACCACGAAGAACCCGAGCAGCTCCCAGAGCTTGCCGGCAGGCACCGTATGGGAGAGCTCCGCGTTTGCACCTGGGTCGGCGGTTGCGACACGGACGATGTCGACCCTCTTGGCACCAGCGACGAGCAGATCCGGTATAGGCATCAGGCGACCCCCTGTAAGGCTCGGTTGGCGCGATCGGCACGGAACGCCTCCTGCGTGGCGTCTGAGATCCGCTTGGCTGCTTCGATGTCCCGGCGTCTGGTGGTCTGGGGCTGCGAGCCCTCGTGACGGACCTTGGCGTAGTCCTCGAGCCGCGAGTCCCAGCGGCGGGACTTCTCCGGGTCGATCTGCCCGGCGCCAGCGGTGCGGGTGGGCGCGAACGCCGTGTTGACCGTGGATATCCGTTCCCGCCAGTGCTCAGCGCACTCGCGACCGTTCACGGTCGCCGGCGCTCCGCAGGCGCAGGTGGATTCCATCGCGCTCATGCTGTCCACCGGCGTCAAGCCGGGAGCATGAAGCTCGCACCAGAACTCGCCGGCGCGCAGGACGAGCCCGCTCGTCGCCCAGCACCGGCAACACCAGACGGATGCACGGACGAACGAATCGGAGAAGCCGTAGCGGGCCCACATCATCCGTCGATCCACCCCGGAAGGTCGGTGCCCAGGCGCGTGTCGTCGACCTCGGCGATCCGGGCGACGTATCCGGCGGTCGTGATGGCCGTGACCTCGGCCGATGTGAGAGGCCCGTTCCAGTAGCCGCCCCGGTACTTCGTCGCGCCAGCGGTGTCGGGTTCGACCACCACACCTGCGGCCGTTATCCAGATGTCCCGCCCGCGGCGTGTGCCGAAGAACAGCTGTCGGAACTTCGGGGTCTGCCCGGCGTAGCGATTCGTGACGAAGGTACGACGCACGATCGAGGTCGCGGGCTCGATCGGCGGGAAGAAATACTTCTGCAGCGTCATCGCGTCCAGCGTGGTCAGGCAGGTCAAGCCAACAACGACAGCGGCCAGCGGTTGAACTTCCGCGCGTTACACGTGGTCTCCCCACACCGGGAGCAGCGTTTCACGTGACCCAGACTAGCGGGCCCTAACGACACGAGAAGGCCCCCGGGAGGGGTGTGCCCCCCAGAGGGCCTTCTCGCTCAGGCTAACCTCAGTTAGCGCCGATAGATGATGCGCTCTCGTAGCGCGTGAGCGAGTTCTCCCGGATCCGGCCGTAGCCCAGGAGGCCATACCAACCGACCGAGATGAACCGCTGCAGGTCGTCGAACGGGCCCGCGATGACCACGTGCTGCGGGTCGCCGACGCCCTCACCGAGCGCCTGCCGTCCCGCGAACACCGTCGCGTACACGTCGACGGTTCCGCCGACTCCTGCGTCGGCGAAGATCCTGCTGTTGGCGTTCTCCACGATCCGTACGCCGCCGAACGTGCCGATCTCTCCCATGTAGAGAGCGGCCGTGTCGACGTTGCCGTGCGGGTAGGACCACGCTTGCTGCCCGGTCTCGGCCTGCAGGTCGTAGTCCACGTCTGGGTGGATGAACGACACGTAGGCCATCGAGCCGGGCGGTGGGGGCGTGTTCTTCCCCGCGAGGAACGCTCGGGCTCGCCGGACGTTGTTGCCGATGAGCGTGTGCGTCGCGGCCACCGTTACACGCGAGGTCGCTGCGCCCGCGTAGATCACGTTGGTGCCGGCGACCAGGACATCGCGAGCGATGAGGTCGACCGACTCCTCCATGTTCTGCGTGATCTCCTCCGGCACGCTCAGGTCGAGCGACAGGAACGAGGTCAGGCGGAGCTTCCGGGTGTGCTTGACCGCGTTGCCCTGCTCCACCAGGGTCACGGTCTTCTGGGTGTCCGCCATGTTCACCGGGGTCGGCTCGACCGTCTCCGAAAGAGCGGTCGTCGCTGGCACGAGCGCCGAGATCTGGGTGAACGTGACGGCGTTGCCGGGCATCGGCTCGGCCCCACGGCCGCCCGCCCACTTCACGTCGGCTACCCGACGGAACACGAAGGCTGCGCGGAAGGCCATGAGCGCCGCGGTGTTGAACACCGTCTTGACGGTGTCACCACCGATGAACCCGGCACCGTCGGTGGTTGCCATCGACGGAGCTGGCATATCTGGCTCCTCTCCCTCGAGGAGTCAGACGCGGGCCGTTCTACGTCCCGGTGCCTTCCGCCTCGAGGACTCGTCGTTGCTCCTCGAACTGGATGCGCTTAATCTCCTCCCACGCCTGCTGCGGCGGGTTCTTCTCGATCGCCCCGAGGATCCGGGTCTCGATCGGGTCAGCACCTTTCGGCGGAACCGGGTAGGGGGCCTCGCCCCCGCCGGTCATCGCGTCCTGCGCTGCCTGCGTTGCCGTGGGTGGGGCATCGACCGGGGGGCCGGCGGATGGCGGCTGGGCCGGTGGTGCCTGGCCCGGCTGCGGCTCGCCAGACGGAACCGCTGGGGGCGGAGCGGCGGCCTTGGCCTCGTCAGCGAGCTTCGTCGCGTACTCGCCCTGCTTGTCGAGCGGCTGAGCGGCGATGAGCTCAATCTGCGTCGGCGTCAAGCCGTGCGTGCTCCCGAGCGCCTGCGCCTGTAGCTCCCGGTTCTTCGCCCGGAGATCGGCGTTCTCCTTCTTGAGAGCATCATCGGCTCCTGGGGGAGGAGTCCCCGTCGCGCCTTCACCTGGGCCTTCTCCGCCTTGCGGATAGACCGTCGGATCGGTCTGTGACATGCACCGGCCTCCTTGCGGCTGGTCGCCGGGCTTCCCGGCGGGGCGGTCGTTCCGTCCTCGGGAGAAGGGTCGCGCGGTGTGTCAAGCCGCTTCCGATTCTGCCCCCTCATCTGAGGGGCTGAAATCGGAAGCGCGAAACTGACCTTTCTGCCTAGCGGGGTCGATGACCGCCGTTCTGGGAGCGCCGCCACTCCTCGACACGCTCACGCCGAGCCCGGATCGCGTCCCGGATCTGCGAGAGCAGCCGGCGCCACCATGGCGGGAAGCGTTCCGTGAGCCCGTAGAGGTAGCCAGCAAGGAATGCGGCCATGACGACCGTGAGCCAGACCCACAGGCCGATGTCGAACAAGCTCACAGACCTTCGCGCGCGGGCCCGTAGAGAGGTTGGCCGGCGGCGGCACCGACGAGACGCTGGCCGACGAGAGCGGAGCGGTTCCGTTGCAACTGCTCGAGGATCCCCCGCTTGTTCTCGGGGTCGGCACCCGATTCGAGCACGGCGAGGTAGGCGTCGGTGATGCCAGCGGCTCGGAGCTCGGGGGCGATGAAGTCCTTCACCTGCCGGATCTGCTGCACGAGCGTCGGGAGGTCGACAAGCTCCCCGTGGGCACCAACCTGCTTCGAGGCGGCGACGGCGCTCTTGGCGTCGATCGCGAGGCCCTCGGCGGACTGCAGGGAGGCGGCCTCGTAGATGTTCGCGATCCTCGCGTTCGGATTGCCAGCGACATAGTCGGCCCACTCCTTCTTCCCAACCTCGTCCTGGCCCATCGCCTTGAGCGTGGCCGAGAGCGCCCGACGGAATGGCTCCCGCACCTTCGCCTCGCGGATCACCATGGCCTCGAACGCCCACTCGTCGGGCGACTTGTTGTTGGCCACGAGCGCCCCGATGAGGTGGCGGTCGACCTTGACCCCGAACTCCTTGGCGATGTCGGCGTAGCCACCAGGGCCGTACGCGAGACGCACGTACTCCGCCGCCGTCATCTTGAGCGAGCCGTCGGCGTTGAAGATGCCCGGGAACGTGCGCTTGAAGATGTCGGAGTCGTAGATCGCGGCCTCCATCTCGTACTCGGTCCACTGGCCACGGATCGCGTCTTGGATCAGCGGCATGAACATGTCGGGTGCCAGCCCGAGGCCTCGGAGGATGCCACGCAGCTCGCCCCGCGTCAGATCGTCACCCCCCGAGGCCCAAGCCGGCGTCGCCCCACCACCTGAGACGTTGAGGTTCTGGATCGCCCCGGAGATCTCCGCTTGTGAGGAGTGCGAGAGCGACGCGACGCGACCACCGCCGATGTAGTGCGACCAGTCGACGGCCCGAGCGACGACTTGATCCTCGGAAGAGGACGCGTCGATCATCTTGCCACCGCCGATGTAGATGCCGACGTGGTCCGCCTGTCCGGCACCGAGCCGGCCGTAGTTGAAGAACACGATGTCCCCGGGGCGCAGGCTCTTCCGGGCGACGCCCGGGAGGGTCTGGTAGTAGCCGTTGGCGGTCGATCGGGGGATGTTCAGTCCGGCTCGAGACAGGCCGAACCACACGAGGCCCGAGCAGTCGAATTGGCTGGGGCCCTCCGAGCCGAACGTGTACCCGTTCCCGAGCTGCCTGCGCAGGATCCGCAGGAATCGAGCGACGGTCGCGTCAGCCATCTACGTGAACACGTCCCACGTTGTTCATCCCGTTCTCCTTCCCATCGCCCGAGAGATCACGTCGGCGTATTCGGCGCCTTTGTCGCGCCAGTATTGCGTTCGGCGCACGCCTTCTCCGCCTGAGAGCAGCTGATCGTGGATCTCGAAGTCCGATAGGTGCTGGACCGACTCCCACCAGTTCTTCGGCGGCAGGCGCCCCCAGACCTCGTAGTAGATGCGCTCGGCGCGGACCTTGTCGGGGTCCTCGGGCTTCGTGCCAGCAGTCGCCGCAGCGATGATGTCGAGGACATCCTGCGGGATCTCATAGCCGGTGGTGGTGGTCGTGGCACCAGCAGCAGCCTCAGCGGCCTGCTGAGCCTCGAACTCTCGTTGGCGGATGGCCTCGATATCGGTGGAAGGTACGCTCACGCCGCCACCGCCTCTGATCCCCCGATCCGATACCAGATCGGCGGCATGAACACTTCGATAGCCGCCTCCGGGCCGGTCTGACGGTCGAGCCAGTTCCACTCAGCCGCGAACTCCGGCGAGACCTGAGAGAGCTCGTCGACGTGGGCCATCAGCGAGTCACGGAGCGCCCTGTACGCGATGGCCTTCGCCGCCGTGTCGCTCAGCCCGTGCAGGTCGTAGGCCTCCACCACAACTTGAACCTGACGCACCGCGTCAAGCAGGGCGTCCCACGAGGGACGAGCCTCGGCAGACCCGAGGAAGCCCCACGTGTCGTCACGGCGGTCGAGCACCTGCTCGAACGCGAAGCCCCATGTGTTCGCGTGGGCGACCTGCTCTGCGAACGCGGGATCGGCGGCTGTCTGGGAGCGCACCCAGACATCGAGCGCCGCGTAGGCCCGCGTCGAGGAGAACGCAGGATCGCTCGCCTCCTGCTGAGAGATGAACAGGCGGATCTGCTCGTAGGTTCCCCAGGCCTCCTCAGCCGCCGGCGACGTCGACTCTCCGAGGATCGTCTCCCGGTCGAACCGGCTGTTGTACTGGTAGGCGCGGCGGACAAGCGAGACGAGGTAGCTCTCCTTCTCCGTTGGGTTGCGCGTCCCCCACCACAGGATCATCGGGTTCTCGTCGGCGGGGAACGCATCGTAGGAACTGTTCACCCACGTTCTCACGGCGGCGTAGGCGGCGGAGAGCTCCTCCTCGGGCCCGGCCACGTCGATTGCCGCACGACGGGTCTCGAACGTCGACCACCACGGGTTGATGTCCTTGTCGAAGGTGGACTCCGAGATTCCGTCGATGAGCCGGTCGCCTACCGTCCGAACATCGGCACGCAGGGCGTCATCGAAGAACAGGCGGAACGCCTGCTCTCCCTGCGGGAACACACCGCCCAACACCTTGAGGCCGTCCTCCCACATCTTCACGATCCCGAGACGCTCGGCCGTGGTCGAGCTCAACGTACGCAGGTTCGCCTCGGCCAGGGCATCGCGCGTCCGGTCGTACAGCGGGAGGAAGCCCTGCAACCAGCGCCCGACCTCGGTGCGCCCGAACATCTTGTTGCGGGCCAGCTCGCGCGCGACGCCGAGCACGCGGGGGGAGACGCCCTCGTCCTGCTGGGTCTTGTAGTCGGTCCACCACGCAGGGTAGAGGCCGCGGAGCCGCTGCAGCTCGTCGTCGCGCTCGCCCGCCAGGTCGTCCCAGCCCGGGTCTCCCTCACCGAGGCCCTGATCCTCGAGCGTGGCGAAGCTCGCCCGGTAGTCCTCGTCGAGGTCGAAGTACCCGTCCCAGCCGGCCTGACGTTGACCCTCCGCGATGAACTCGCCCGGCGAGCGCACCGCCCGGGCACCGGACGCGATCTGCGCGAAGAAGATGCCTGGGTCGAACTTCCCCTCGGCCAGCTCGTTCGGGATGATGGCCCAGACCCACTCAGGATAGCGTTGGGCGAACTCGCGAGCGCCCTTCGTCGCCAGCAGCTCGGCCACCAGTCGATTCGCCGGGATCGGCAGCGGCGAGCGGAACGGGTCGTCGGGGTCGGTCGCGTCCCACATCGTTCGTGCGATGGTGATGAGCCGGTTCTCGGGGTGGTCGATCAGGAACTTCTCGCGCCCCTCGAGGGGCCCATACGTCTCGATCAGATCACGGTACTCGTTCTCGAGGTCGACCGTGGGGAACTCGATCTTGGGAGCGGCCGGGAACACCCACGCGAAGAACATCCGCAGGGTGGAGAACTTCCACGCCTGGTTCGCGGCGAGCTCCGGGTCGGGCTCGAGGCCCATTGCCTCCTGCAGCTGCAGGAAGTGGGTCCGGTTGAGGTTGGCGGAGTCGGCGAGCAGCTCAGGGAAGGCCGCTTCGAGGCCGTGGCGGAGCCACGATGGCAGGAGCCCCTGCGGCTGGGTGACCGAGATCTCCCCGAACTGGAACAGCCACGATTCGATGCGAGACTTGAGCCGCGCGTCGATGGTCGAGGACGCGAGCCAGTTCTGCATCACGCCCTGCAGCGGCGGAGCGATCGACGGGATCGGGATGGGGAACTCCGTGCCGGCGAAGCCACCGAGGTTCACCGGGAAGGCACCTTGGGCGAACAGGTTGAACGCAGAGAGGTTCGCCGACAGCTCCCATCCACCCCCGGCACCGGGCTTGAGAGCACCGCCCGTGGCCATCGCGAGCAGCGGAGCAGCGCCCGCCCACCAGGACAGCGGAATCACCAGCTCGCCCGTTTCCTCGTCCCGCCGCACGAAGCCCGACTCCATGGCGTTGCGGCCCAGCCGGATCGCGTGTCCGATGACCTCGGGCCGTTGACGGATGATCCGCGACCACACGAGCGGGAACTCGAGGAACGGCTGCACGAAAACGAGGCCGTACCGCGTCATCTCCTCGACGCGCCCGGTCCGGGAGAAGTCGAACATGATCCGGCGCACCTGGGCGATGCCCTGCTGCCGCGCGGTCTCGCGGAAGCCTGGGAGTGCCGCCTTGATGGCGTCGGGCGCCCAACCGGAGGCCTTGGCGTTCTCCACGAGCGACCGGTAGGTGAGGTCGTACCAGTGACGGAAGTAGGGCTGGCGCGACAGGCGGTTCGTCGGCTCCTGCAGGATCCACCGGCCGAAGAAGTCCCTGAACTTCTTGAGCCCGCCGATCTGGCCTGAGAACAGCTCGGCCATCTCCGGCCCGTGAACGTACAACGGCTTCTCCGCGGGCGGGATCGTCCGAAGGACCGACGGGTCCAGCTCGTTTCGTGCCGCGGCAGCGGCGAACTCCGGGTGGCCAGCCGTGATGTCGTCGGCGTAGCGCACGGCGATGCGGACCTGATACTCGAGCGCCTCGTCGGTGATGTCGTCGACGCCGTGCAGGAGCCTCCTCGCGTACGTGGGACCTTCGCCCCGGGTGTCGCGGAGCCAAGTCATGATCTCCCCGATGAGACGCTCTGGGTCGCGCTCGGCGGCCACGCCCAGCAGAATCCGGTTGCCCATCGGGTCCATCCCGTACTGGTGAACGAGCGCGTTCCACCAGAAGTCGTCGAAGTGGTCCTCGTCGCGCGCGATCCGCAACCAGCGGCCCGGGCGTAGGCTCGCGAGCTCCTTGGCGACGGCCGACGACGAGTCGAGCAACAGGTGGGCGGCGCCTCTCCCGGCGTTCACGAGGGGCTCTGGGCCCACACCCGTCCGGCGGAACGTCATCACGCCGTCGTCGATGAGACGCTGGCGTCCGAGGGCCGCCGCGGCCGTGGTGGCCGCGTCACCGCGGATCTTGAGCTTCGTGGCGACGATCCCGACACTGGCGAGCTGGGTCGGGTACGCGCTCGCGATCTCGAGGGCGCGTTGGCGCATCAGGTCGTCCCAGATGCCCCCGTGCAGGATGACTTGCGCCAGAGCTTCTGCCTCGTCGCGGTGCTCGGCGGTGAACCCGACGCCGTCGATGATGCCGTGCGCGGCCCGGTCGTTCAGGAACAGGATGGAGTCCTCGACCGTGGCGACGTTCCCCTTGCCGACACGCTGGCCGACACCCTCGGGGAGCTTGAAGCCCACCTTGATCTGGACCGGCTTCGACAGTCCGAGGCGCTCGAGCAGCGGCCCCGAGCGCTTACCGGCGGCGAGGCGGTTGAAGATGCCGACCGTGGCCAGGAACCGCGACTGCTCCTCGAGCCCGACCACGCGGAGCACGTAGGCCGGACGAAGGACCGCCAGCGGCTTCCAGATGGCCAGGAACAGGTCTTGGATCAACGTCTCCGCGATCCGGTCGGCCGCCGCTCGGGCCGGGATGATGGCCTTGCCGGTGAACTGTGGGATCCCGCCGAGGGCCGACGACTGGGCGTTCAGCCACTTCCGCCAGGTGCCCATCGTCTCGGCGATCCCGAGGCGGTAGAGGACAGGGTCAATCATCTCGGCCGTGTTGTCGAACTGTGACGCGAGGAACGGCTTCCCGATCTCGGTCACGTCAGCAGCGCCGGTCCCGTGCTCGAGGTCGCGGATCGCACTCTCGAGTGCCGCGCGATCCTCCGCTCCGAGGTTGGAACGAGCAAGGGTCCGACGGAGGCCCCGAGCTTGGATCCGCTGAGCCTCGGTCCCGGCGAACGCAGCGAAGGTCTGACGGTCGCCCGCATCGAGGCCACCGAACCGGCGGCCAAGCCGCGTCTTGATGAGCTTCCGCATCGCGGCATCGACCCCGTAACGGGTGTCGATCCTGTCGAGGATCTTCGCGTTCAGCTCGCTCACGATCCGCTTGAAGTCCATCTCGCGTGTCGGGTTCGACCGCTTAATCGCGTTCGCGAACCCCTGCTTGGCCAGCGAGACCTCCTCGGGCGTGAGGACGACCTGCGACCGGAGCATCGCGCGCTCGAAGTCGCGCACGACCTCGGCGTCCTCGATCTCGAGCACGATACGCGCGCCGAAGCGGCGAGGGAGCGTCTGGAACACCGATCGCATGACGCGACCGATCTCGGAGTCGGCCAACCCAGAGGTCCGCAGCCAGTTGTTGTACCGGGTGAGCGAGACCCCCGTGAGCCGGCCACCGGTGATGTGCGGGATCTCGAGCATCCGCTGGATGCCGCCGGCGACGTCGGCCGCAGCGTCGTCGAGCACGCTGAGAGCCTGCTCGGCCTCGCGCGTCTGGCGCTGCACGATGGCAAGTTCAGAGCCGGGCGTCAGGCTCGAGCCGGTCGCCCCGACCCGCTCGGAGATCTCCGCCACGATGGCATCCGTGCGCGACGCGCGCGCGACCCGGTCGAGCTCGGCGATGTCCTCTGCGAACGAGCCGAAGGATGGCGGAACCATCATCGCGGCACCGAGCAGCTCGCGGACGGCGGCCTCGATCTTCGGGACGCCGACGCCGAGCTTGCGTGAGCTTCGGGCGTACTCGAAGATCGAGGCCGCCGTCTTGTAGTCGATGCCCGACCCGGCCCCGAAATACCTGCGGAAGTTGTTCACCGCGCGGTCGAAGTAGGTGCCCGGGTTCCGGGCACGCAGAGCCTCGCGCGTGAGGTACTGCGCGATGGTCAGCTCTCTCAGGTCGCCGATACGGCGCACACGCTGGTCGAGGAAGCGCGTCACGTCGGCGATGGTGTCGGCGGCTCGCCCGGTCGCGGCGGTGTTCGTGATGAGCAGGCTCGCCCGGACACCAGAGCGCCACTTGAGGGTCCACATGAGCGGGTCGAACTTCGCTCCGATGGCGAGGTCGACGAGCGCGGTGGCCCACAGTGGCACTCCCTCCTTGGCGAACTCCGCGTAGACGTTCGTGCGGCCTCGAAGGATGTCCCACGAGTCCTTGAGCGCCTCGCGGCCACCCTCCTCGAACACGTAGTTGGGATCGGCGATCTCCCGCACGAGGGAGATCGGCAGCGCGAACACGATCCTCTCAAGGGCTCCGACGGGGCGCGAGATGGCGTCGAGCACCCCGACGAGTCCGCGACCGACGACCGTGTCGCCGAACGGAAGCGCGATCCGGTCCTCGAGCTCCTTGGCGGCGGCAACGTAGTCGGACTGGGCGTCCTCGAGCACCGAGAGCCAGTCGCCCGGATCGGCGAGACCGGCGGTGACGACATCGGCGAACTCCGCCTCCGCTGCGAGCGTTCCCAAGCTGACCTGTTGCGTCCGTGCACCCTCTCTGGCTATCTCGGTGGCCGCACGCTGAGCGGCGATCTGCGGCGAAACCGTCTCGGTCCGCTCACGGCGCTTCGGACCAGGGCCCGGTTCCACGAGCCCCAGGATCTTCCCTTCGTGGCGGGCCAGCAGATCCTCGAGGTTCGGAGCCAACGCCGTCGCCACGTCGGCGAGCGTGCGAACCTGCTGGCCCCTGGCCGCCGCCTGGTGAGCCGCCGCGATCTGGGCCGGCGTATCGAGTCCCGGGAGCTTCGATGTGAACTCGAGGTTGGCCCTGAACAGCTTGAGGTCGACATCAGACCGGGCGATGGTGACAGCGGCTCCCATCGCTGCAATCAGGGGGAACTCGGTGCCCGTCACCGGAGCGAACGCTTTCAGCACTCGCGAGACCCGGTTCGGGTCGACATCGTCCCCGAGACCGACCGGTCCACGGGGGCCATAGGCGACGTGTGTCCGCACGGCCCCACGCAGCATCTTCTTCACGATCCGAGGCTCGATGATGCCCATGAGCCGACGCGCACTCTCGAAGGACAGAGGCCCGCCGGTGACGGGATCCGTGTAGACGCTCGAGAGCGGAGCCCGACCCGGGATCTGATACGGCTCGAACAGGCTGGACGGATCCATGTCAAATCGCCTCGCGAGCAGCTTCGAGGCGCGGGTCAGGTCGAGATCGGACCAGCCCGACTGCGCGAGCGAGAGCACCATCGTCGAAGGAAGGGTCCCGTAGGACGCGCGCTCGACGTCGACGATGCGTTTGGGCGTCTCGGAGTAGAACTCGGAGCCGCCCTCGTCCAGGAGGGGCACGGGCGGCTACCTGCCTTCTCGGATCTTCGCGATGTAGGGGCCCAGGCTCGGAGCATCCGACGTGGACAGCTCATCGGCCACACGCAGCATGAATGTCCGGTCGTCCTCCGAGGGCAGGCGCACGAAGTTCGGGCCCGGCCCGAACGGGGCGCCGGCGGTGATCGGCTCGTCGGGCCGCGACGTCGGCGACATGATGACCTCGTCGTAGCCGTCGTTCAGCTCTTGGACCGGCCCTCCGGCCGGACCCTCGTTCTCAGGCGAGCCGGGCGGTCCCAGCGGTGGCTGGTCCGGGACGGAGGATGCGAGGCGGGCCAGACCCGCCGACGTTCCATGCGGAGCCTCGGCTCCCGCGCGGATCGGCGGTGTCTGACCCGGTCTCGGCATCTCAGGCGACGCGACGGATGTGCTCGACGATCATCGAGAACTGCTCGGCGCAGGCCTCACAGTCGGGGTCGAACCCCTCGGGTGCGTGTGCCGCCTCGGCCGAACGATGGGCACCGCACGCGACCGGCGCGTAGGGCACGCCGTTGTAGACGAACTCCATCGCCCCGCTGTCCGGCACATCGCGCAGCTTGAACGGCCCGCCGTCCTCGGCGGTCGGGTCCTCCTTGGGAACGTCCGCGGCCGTGACGTGGCGCGCCAGGTCGATCTCACCATCGATGCCGCGCTCGGTAGCCTCCTCCACCCTCACCTGAGCGTTCTCCGGGTGAGCGCCCTCAGCGACCGCGATCGCTGCCTCAAGGTCGGCCTTGCTCATGCCGGACCGGCCCTCGATCTCGAGCTCCCCGGCTCTGACCCTCAGCTCCTCAACCGTTGCCATGTGCTCATCTCCTTCCTGCTCTCAGGAGTGCCGGTGGCGGCAATGGGACCGCCGGCGACTCCGCTTCCGGTGGCCCGAGGGCCGCCGCTGGATTCGGTGCCCCCGATGCCGCGGGACCAGCTCCACCGACGACCGGGGGCACCGCAGATGTCTCTCTGGCCTTGGCCGCTAGGGTACGACGCACGAAGTCCGCGAGGGGGACGCCCTCGTCGAACGCGAGCAGCGCCTCCCCAGCCGCGGACAGGCCTTCCGACGCGACCTGACCGATGAAGCCGTCGGCGAGCGTCTGCATGCGGATCCGGGACAGCTCCTCCGCAGCTTCCTCGATCCCGGGGTCCTGTTCGATGGCAGTCTCGCGGCTCATCATCCCAATCTGGACCTTGTTCTGGTTCAACACCGTATGGGTCGGCAGGTCCAGGCCCGAGGCGGGCCCGTAGGAAACCCAAGTCGCCGTGTCGGTGATGTCGCGGCTCGGCGTGTAACGGTCGGCGAAGCGCCTGCCTCGAGCGATGCCGGAGATCTCCTTGCCCTCGGCCTCGCACCAGGCCTTGTCCTGCTCGAACGCGATCTCGTTCAGCCGTTGCTTCGTCATGGCGAACTGGTCGTGCAGGGCCATCACGAGGTCGGAGAGCTTGCCCTGCGCGCGCGTGAGGAACGCCGCGGTCGACTTGTTGAGGTTGACCTCCCCCTCGCGCGCGCTCGGCTTCACGGCACCCTCGCGGCCTTCGGACTCGAGCTGCGCGATGACCTGCATCGCCGCGACCGACGGCGAATCCGGCCCGATCTTCTTCATGTAGGCGTCGGGCCCGAGCGCCCAGAACGTCTGATTGGGGCCGCGATCGGTCGGGTTCTTGACCTGCCATACGAGCGTCCCGCCGTAGACCATCTGCACGAAGTAGTCGAGGAGCATGTGCCAGTACCGGTTCCGCGTCTGGATCGGGCCCTTCGAGTCGTCCAGGAGACCCTGTGGCTCCGCGCCCCACGTAGGCCGGTAGGAGATCTGCACGGGGCAGAGGCCCGTCGGGTTCGGGAGCCACACGAGCAGCTCGCACTCCGCCTTGCCCGGCTCGTGCTTGTAGATCGCGGCCTTGCCGATGAACTCACACGAGTACCAGTCCACGATCGTCACCTTCGGCACACGGATCTCTCGAGCGGCCGCCGACATCCGCTGCAGGTCGTAGCCGTAGGCGGCCCCACGGATCTCGTCCGACGAGAGACGCGCGGCCAGCGCGGCATGTTGGGCCGGGAACACCTTCTCGAGCTTGGACAGGGGCCACTCCTCGGTGATGGCGGCGTACTCGGTCGGCCGGTCGGGAGCCCAGAGCTCCTCGGGAAGCACGCACAGCGGATCGAGCCGGCGGAACACCGGGAACCGCTGGGCGCCGGAGTAGCCCTTCTCCGGCCAGACCTTGACGGCCGTGTACCCGGCTGCGGGGTAGTCCATGCCGTGCAGCGCAAGGGCGTTGCGAAGATGGGAGCGCTCGTCATAGCCCACGGCGATCCGCTCGCGGAGCTCAGCACCGCGAGGATCGGTGTCGTCGGTGTGGTCACGTGCGAACACCCGAGTCGTGGGCATGATCTTGGCGAAGAGCCGGCCGATGTCCTCGACCTGATCGCGGAAGAAGTTCGCAATCATCGGCAGGTTGGAGTCGGAGACCTCGCCTCGGTAGACATCGCCCCAGCGGTTCTCCACGAGCGAGCGGATGTCGTGCTGTCGCCCTCGCAGACCGACCCACTTGTTCTCGAGGAACTGGTACCGCTCCTTGATCTCGCCCGCGATGATGTGGGCGTCGTCTGGGAGCGTGATCGACGACGAGGGGTAGGTGACCATCGACGGCATCGTCTAGCGGGCAGTCAACCCGAGGAGCCGTTTCTCGGCCCATTCGGGCGGCTTCCCATTGAGACGTTCCGCGATCCAGCTCGGCGTCTCATCGCCGTAGTCGTCGTCCGCTTCCTCCGCCAGATACATCACCAGGAGCGAGTCCGCGCGGAAGGCGTAGAACCACTGGCCCATGACGAGGTCCCACGTCGAGCCCTCCGGCCAGGCGCAGGCCTCCTTGATGAGCGCATCGGCGAACGCGCGCTCCTCACCGCCTCCGTAGGGCAGCTTCATCCGGCCGAACTCGTACATCGGTCCGAGCATCTCGACGCCGCGGTCCGGGTCCGGCTTGGTCTGCTTGGTGGTGGAGTGAGGCACGAGCGAGACGCCCCGCTCCGCGCACCACGTCGTGACGAACTCGTACTGCATGAGCCACCGCTGTTGAGCCTGGGACTCGACCACGAGGTAGGTGGGGGCGTTGCCCTCCTCGCGCGCCGCGGAGTACCACTCGTCCAGAAGGCCCGTGTAGACGCCGTCGGCGCCGCGATAGATCAGGTCGGGGGCCTGCATGATGCGGCGGGCGCCACGATAGACCTGCGAGAACCGATCCGGCCATCCGACGACGTGCTGGACCGACCACCACTTCGCGCCGGAAGGGTCCACGGTGAACATCGAGATCCCCGGTGCGTCGTCGCGGTAGAGCTGACCGAACCGGACCTCACGCTCGAGGCAGCCGGGCGCGATCGCGCCCTTGGAGTCACGGCCACCCTCGAACCAGGCGCGCTGAGCGAGGTTCCCAACAGGGTCGACATCGCCCTGCTGCCACACGAGCTCGAACCGCCGCGAGTTCTTCTGAGCCTTGCGGATCCGCCGGATCGAGGTCCGCACGGGATCGAGCAGGCACCCGTCGGGCCAGGGGCCACCGTGGGTGACTGTGACTTTCCCGTCGATATTATCGACCGACCGCTCACACTTGGTCTCGTCGTGCGCCGGCAGAGCGATGTGCTGATACATCGGCCGCGGGCGCCCCAGGTCGTCCAACTCCTCCTCATCGAGCTCCTGGCGGACGTGCCATGAGAGATCCTCGGGGCTGTATCGGGCGTTGGACAGAACCATCAGCCCGTCGGGCTCAAGGCGAGTCTCGGCGTCCTGCTCCCACCAGTCCACGACCTTCTCGCGGGCATCGGCGTTGCCGGAGTTCGACCGGTCGATGAGGTCATCCCACACGCAGACGTTGGCTCGGATCGAGAGCAGCGACTTCTCGTAGGACACCGCGTTGAACGTCGCCTCCTTCTCCGTCAGGCCCGCCCACGCCAGAGGTTCCACGTCGAGCTGGTCGTTCGACCATCGGGCACCCTGGCGCTCGGGTCGGAACCGGCCGTAACGGCGGATCAGCTCCGCGTTGGTCTCCATCGTCCGTCGGAGACGGTGGATGTAGAGCTTAGCCTTCGCGTCGGACCGGTGGCCGAGAGAGAACACAAGCTCGATTCCCTTCGCCCGCGCCTGCGTCTCGAGCCACAGCACCCAGTCATGGGTCACCACTGTCGATTTCCCGAGCCCCGGGTTGAAGTTCACGACCGCATACTGCTCCCCGGCCATGAAGTAGAGCTCAGTGAGCTCGGTCGCCGTCATCGTCGCCCACGGGGGAGACTCGCGGCCGAGGACCCGCGGGCGGAACAACGCGAAGTCGTCGAGGGTCTCGCGATCCCCGCGCTCAAGCTGTTCGTAGGGGATCGGCTCGGACCCGCCGACGAACGCCAGACCCCGCGTCGAGCGAGCGGACTGCTCCTCCGTGGTCAAGGCGAGGATCCCTTCCTCTCGCCAGCGGGCACGCCATCGCTCAACGGTGTCCGGAGTCATCGTGAGCACGTCGGCGACGTAGCGGGCGGTGTGGCCCTTGCGGAGGAGCTCGAGAACCTCCGGTTTCAGCTCGACCGCTCGCTCCCGGGTGAGCAGTGCTCGCCGACCTCTCGGTCTGGGTGCAGGGATGGTCAGAGGCACAGGCGGCAGATCGGTCGGGTTGGGAGGGATCGGGACCGCAGGCTGGTAAAGCCGGTTGACGAGATCGAGTTCGCCCCGCGCCTTCGCGATCCCGACCCACTTCTGAGCACTCGACATCGCGCACTGCTCGGAGAAGCTCGTCATCCAGATCTTGTAGAGGACACCCTGCGTCCCCTCCTCGGCCACCGCCCTCAGCAAACGATCGCGGACCTCGCGCTTCGTCATCTACGTCCAGAGCCCCCGATCGTGGAGCTGGCGATTCATGGCGATCCAGAGATTGTGGAAGATGTAGGCGAAGGCCTCCTCGTCCTCGGTCGCGCTTTCCCCGAAATCGGCGGACCGCCACACGGAGTCCCGACCCCTCTCCCGGTAATAGGTCAGCGCCGCATGGACCAGCTCGTGAACCACGATGTACGGTTCAAGGTGCTCCCGGTTCAACAGGATGAAGCCGATCCGCGGCTCGACCCGAACCACGTTCTTGTCGCTGTCCACCAGCCACTCGGTCCGAGGGCTGCAGAACGCCAGGGCATCGTCGCCGAACCCCGGGAAATGTCCGACGCCCAGGATGCGAGACCGGCCGTAGTGACGTCGCATCCCGGCGAGAGTGTCGAACACGCGGACCTCGAAGTACATGTGCCCGCCACCGTCGTCGTACCCGACCCGGAAGCGCTCGTCTTTCACCGCTTGGTCTTGCCCTCAGCCGCTCGAGCCTTCGAGGCCTGGATCGCCCGGCCCTGGCGATCGGCCTTGGCCTTCGCCCCCTTGCCGGTGTAGGTCTTGCCGGACTTCCCGTACCTGTAGCCCGAACCGGCCTTCTCCGTAGGCATCAGTCCCTCCTTGATCGAACGCTACTTCTCAGTCGCACACCGTCCAGTTGCTCGTCAGCGATTGCGTGGCCGACGTCCAGTTCCCGCCCGAGTAGGTGACGTAATACTTCCACGTCGTCTTGCTCTGCCATTGCTCGATACCGGAACCGGCACTGAACACGGCCGTGGACTGCTCCCTGGGCCCGTTCGAGAAATCATAGCTGGAAGGATAGACCGTCTGTAGAAGCTCCTTGTCCGTGTGCGAACCGCAGTTATCATCGAGCCAGATCTCGATCGACTGGCTGATGACGTTCGTCTCTACGCCCGGAGGGGGTCCGTTCGGATTGAGAAGTGTCACCTCCGTGAGCCCTTCGTGGTACTGGAAGACCGTGCCGTTGACGCGAACACACATCTGGGCATCGGCCGTGGTGGGGCCGAGGTTCGAGTGGGTCACGCAGGTGAAGCTGGTCTCGTGAGCAGCCGCCAGCGGGGCTGCGAGGACCACCATGGACAGTGCGAGGACAACGAGTGTCGCGATCTTCCTCATCTGATTCCCCTTTCCGCTCGTTCCCACGCCGCACGTGCGACGGGGTCTCCTGTGCTACGCCCGAACGCATCGAGCGCCTCGGGAGCCTGCTCGGTGATCAGACGCACGATCCGCCGATGTTCGGTGCGGGTGGCGGGGCGACCCATCCTGACGGCGAACCGCGCCAGCTCCTCCGCCAGCATGCTCACATCCGCCTCGCGTGCTCGTGACGGTCTCGACGCGACGCCCGATGGGTACCGTGGGCCTTCGCTCGCATTCCGATCGCGTGGTTCTCGGAGGCGATCTCGGCATCGAGCTCGAGCCGCCGGAACACGCCGTAGGCGGCCTGATCGCGCAGCGCCGCGTCGCGCGTGGCGAAGAACTCCTCGGCACCGATCCACTCCACGGCGACTCCCGCCTCGGCCGCTAGCTCGGTCCGCTCATTCATGCGCGCTCCTTCACCGGAGCGGTGTGGGTCCGACCACCGGGGGCCCTCATGCCGGCCCGGGGACCCGACGGTGAGCGCATGCCCACCGCGGGCCCTTGGCCCGTACCGGACTTCGGGTGTCTCCGGCGCCCGGACCCCACCACCGCTCGCGACCGATGAACGCTCGGGACCGGGTCACAAGGTTCGAGAACCTCGCGCCGGCCTGAACGCTCGAACGCTCAGACAGCTCCCGCCTCCTTCGTGCTCACCATGTGGTCGCACACCGGAGGCTAGACAGGTGCGTCAACCCGGCGTAGGGTCGGCGACATGAATGCTCGCTTCGACGGCCCTACGTGGGACACGGTGGTCGTGATCGCGTGGGTGCTGTTCCTCATCGCGGCCGTGGTGATGATCGTGCTTTCAGCGATGACCGGCCTGTCCCCATCCTCCGGCGAGGGCTCCTACCCGCAGGGCCCCCCGGTCGGCGGGGGGTAGGTTGGACGCCCTCGCGCCCTTCGAGCTGCGGATGGGTTGCCCGTGGCCCGATCGCTGTCTGTGGGGAGACCTCGAGCACGGCCACCTGTACGAGAACGGGCAGGAGACCGGCGTCGACATCATGTCGGTCCGGGGGCCTGTCGAGACCGACTGATGTGGTTCTGGATCATGTGGGTGCTCGGCCGTCTCCCGCTCATCGGTCGCCGACTCAGGGAGTGGGACCTACGCCGGCGGATCCGGCCGCTCGAGTAACCAGAGAGGGGCCGGTCCTCCCGGAGGTTCGCCGCTGTACGGAGAGGAGACTTCGGCCAGCCTTGCTCGGAACTAGCGGTGACGTGCGGCGCTCGAGGCTGACGACCGGCCCACGCGGATCATCTTCCAACTTTTTCCGGTGGATCGCTTGCAACCGGGCTCGGCGTGGTGTTGGGTGGTCCTCCATGACTCAGAATCCTGCAGTGTCCGGCAACGGGGGATCAGCGCCAGGTCGCGAGGGCCTGGTCCGCGCCAAGCGCGGGGAGTGAAGAAGAGCCCGGGGTGACGCCTGGGAGAAGGCCCCTCCGCCAGTAGGACCGCAGGAAACATACCCCCCCGCTGTCTACCTCCGAGGCGTGTCTTGAAGGGTCCCCCACGATCCACCATCCCACGGCGTAGGTGAGTGAACGACGAAGGCCCCCGGAGTGACGCTCCGAGAGCCTCCGCCCACCCTGCAGTGCGACCGGGGGAGATCGCGGGAACCACGATATCGTCAAGGAACCTTACCGTCAAGTCCGTGTCGGGTAGAGAGCGAGGCGTAGGGATTAGAGGGGCAGGGGAGCAGGGGGTCCACCCGGGGTCGCGCTCGAGGCTCGCGGTTCATCGGGGGAACGCCTGCGGTGCAGCGCATGACGGGGGACACTGCCTGAGCCTGTGACCCGTGTACTGCCACCTTGAGAGGGATGCGGACATCGCCCGAGACACCGTCGACGGTCACCTACAAGCGCAGTACAGCTCACCGCCGAAGTAAGGCCGGCCAGATCACACGTTGCGCCGTCTTGACGGTCACGCCGAACCGCTCCGCGTAGTCGCTGTCCCATGCCACCGGCCGACCCCTTCGGCGCCAGATCCGTTCGGGTGATTGTGCGCCCGTTCCCGGACAGCGACCGTAAGGAACGGCCGGGCGGCCACCGCGTCGAACCTCGCCGACTCCTCACGGCGCGACCGCTCACGTGCGGCGGCGCGCCCGACCTCGAGACAGCACGCCGACCGACAACCGCGCTTGTACGCACTGAACGTGCCGTGAGTCATCGCGCACCGCCGATGACCGTGGCCACGTACTCAAGCTGACCGATGATGCTCGCAACGGTCGGCTTGACGCTCGCGTACGCCACGTCGTCGCCCGCGTGCCACAACAGGCTCTCGACGTTCTGCAGGTGCGCGACGGCGCCCGCTAGCGCCGCCTCGACATCTTCGCGGTCCTCGGGCCCTAACATGCGGGACCTCGCAGACCGACCACCTGCACGTCACGGTAGCCGCGTCGGACTGTCGCATCGGGTTGATGCACCGCAGTGACGACGCGGACCGACCCTCCGCCCGCTGCCATCACACGAGCGACCGTCTCGGCTGCGTCGCGTGAGTCCACCGTCCGCAGGTCGCGCCATGGCGACCATGGACCTTTGCCCCGTTCGGCTTTGTGCCGAACCTGTATCACGTAGGCCATCACGGCCCCCGTTCTGGGCCCTATCCGCCGGGCCCATCGGCGCCACGGCATCCGAACCGCGACACCCCCAACCGTACAGGACGCCTGAACGGCTGTCAAGCCCATCCGCGCAGGTTGCCGATTACTTCTCGAGTGCGCCGTTCGGTCGACCCGTCCGGAGCCCGCCGTCGAGGCGTCCCACGGCTGTACCTACAGGCCTGTACTTACACCTGTGTACTGCTTGGACGCGTCCGGGCGTTGGAAGAGTCGCCGACGCGTCGCCAGCAAGGCCCCCGGGAACGCGGGACCCCCCGACGCCGAAGCCCCGGGGGGTCGGATGTGCCCCGCGCGGACCTACTCGACGATCGCCCGAACCAGATCGAACCTCGCCTCAGCGATCGACTTGACCTCTCGAGCGCGCGCCCAGGACCGGTACGGCCCGCCCTCGACCCTCACGAGCGCGTTCACCCGGAGCAAGAACCACGTAGGCGCGTAGCCGTCGCGGTCACGGTCGTCGTCCCGCACGATCAGGAACCCCCGCGGCATCACGACCGGGACCCCGGGATCTCCACCACCGCCGAGTAGCCAGCCAGCAGCCGATCGGCCACCAGATGCAACCGCTCGCCGATCTCGCGATTCCCCGTTGTGCCGTTTCGATCGGCTATCTCAAGCTGCTCGTCCACCTGAGCTCGGATGCACACCGCCATAGCCTGCT
>Ga0247727_10002198_pt1 | contig 44938 bp, 66 predicted proteins | sample WisWelCaveWW1625_FD_202498 | JGI IMG/M metagenome (GOLD analysis project Ga0247727, IMG submission 202498) | Biofilm microbial communities from Wishing Well Cave, Virginia, United States - WW16-25 | ecosystem: Environmental > Aquatic > Deep subsurface > Groundwater > Cave microbial mat | place...
ACTAGCAAAACACCACTTTGAACTAGTGTTATTGTTGCAGGTTCTTCTATGTAGAATTTCTTTTGTAGCAAAGATTGGTCTCCTGCTACTGTCCTTCCCTGTGTCTGATCAAGTGTCCAAGGCAGTTGTATTGAGTTTATGATGGTTGTACTGTTGGTATGGTCATATTCGTATGTCACACAAAGCAACACTGTAAGATGGTTGTGGACTGCACCTGCAAGAACTGTGGTTGCTGCCATAAAAGCATGGACTGCACTTGTCGTCATAGTATTTCTTTGCCATAGTCTGAAATACCAGACATCGCTTGCAAGTTCATTCTGATGTATTGCATCGTTGTCTGCTGCCTCTACATCCAGTGCCAGACTTAATTGATGGTCTGTGACACCGTCATTGGACTCGTTGCCTGAGACTTCAAACCAGATACGTCTAAATGTCTTTGTAGATTCAGGTAGGAACGTATTCAAAAGTGGCACTTGGTTTGTTCCCATCTCTGCTAGTGTTGTGGTTAAGGCTCCAACGAATGATTCTAATGGTATCTTTACCGTCTTTACTCTGGTTTGCTGTTCCTCTGATTCGTAAGTTATGATGACTTTGGCTGTGTGATTCGCAGTTATCATAGCACCGATGTTTAATCCAACTTGGCAGGTTTGGGTTGCTGCTGCACCGAAGTTTGTTGTAAAATATGAAGTCACATCCCTTGTGAATAAATGGGATTCGTGTTCTCCAGTGTTTGCCATTGTATCTGTTATGGTGACATCATTAAATGCTACTGCGCCAAGTTTTATGCCAATGAGCCATGATGTAAGACTGACTGCTGCTATGGCATCACTTCTAAAAGTTATCTGGACAATCACTGACCTGAAAGTTCTTGATGTGGTCTCTGGGAGATATAGAGTCTCTGCTGCAAAGTCAAACCTAGTTGCTGCTGCCAGAGATGCCTCATTCTGCAGGAATCCATATTCTACTGTCTTGGTTCTAAGAACCAATTAGTCTCACCTCACTAGTGCCTGTGTTTATGGTTCTCTTACGGACCAACTTCTCTATGCAAGTCTTGCACATCATCCAGGTAAAATCAAGTGGTTTGTTTTTTGCTTGGCAGGACCTGCAGATTCCTCGCTTAAATTTCATCTTGGCATCTTCACGCTGTATCCGTCTTTGCATCTGTCGTGGTATGATATCAAGTCCATAGCCTCTGAGTTTTAGTTTTTCAACGTCTGGGATATAGTGCATCACTGGCTGGCTCATGCTCCAGGCTCCCTTCTAATTATTTCAACAACTACTGATTCTGGAAAATTCGCCAATCTTACACGAATTTTATATATTCCTCCATTAAAACTGTAATTGCTAATAGAATCAATCTTGTCATCACTCTTTTCAGCATTATCTATCAAGTCCGCTATTTTTTGTAGTAAAGTAATGGCAGATAATGATGTTTTATTGAATGATGGCATTGTGTCATCCCCTCGGCAGTTCTAATCCTCGTATATTACATAGACCTGAAATAATGTTGATACTACAGGACTTTGTATTGCAATAGCGAAGCCTCCACCATCTACAAGATCAGTGTTCATCTTCACTTCCCTGTCATAAACATAGGTCTCTCTTGCATTTCTTACTGCCTGATGAAGTACTGCTGCCACAGTACCTAGTGCCAAGGCAGTAGTACCGTTTTTAACAACCACGGCAAGCCCAGAAGCCCTGGAATTTTGGTCTAGTTTTTCCTCTGTGGCTGCAACAGGTGCACCTGCTGACAGTACGCTTAGAACCAATAATCTTACCCTAAAATTATTATCCACACCTCCTGCCTCTGTGCCATTTCCTTGCCTTACTTCAATTCTTTTTATCTTGGAATATGGTTGGGGAATCTCGACAAACTCATCCTCAGTATTTGCTGATGTATTTGAAGTTGCGTTGAGGTTGATTGCATATTCTGGCATTAGATATCCGCTCCTGCAACAGGCGTCTTGCATTTTGGACAGAGTAGTTGCAATCTTACTGTGTGAACCCTGGAGTTGGTTATTTTGGATTCTTTTTGCTCGCAGTCTTTTGCACTGACAGCCTCATTACATTTGCCACATGATAGGGTTATTTTTTCGATGTCTGCTTCCCAGAATCCTAATTTTTGGAAAATCTTACTTCGTTGTGTCTCATCCATTTTCTAACTTCCTGTAATCTGACTCTCCGAGGTCCATGTCTCTCCTACTGGCTTGGTTCCCTTTGCCTGAACTAATCTGTGTAAATTATTATTTGGTGTAGCGCCATTGTCTGCAGTCCCTTCTTCCCAAGCAAACTCTGCCTGTCCAGTTGGAAACGAGCCTTTGAGATTTATCCTTTGTGTGGTGCTTGTTGGAAATGTTGCATCCATCGCTGCAAAGGCAGTACTACCTCCCTGGAGTCCTGTTTGGCTAGCAGCAAAAGCAGCAGTACCGTTTCCAACTCCAACCCTTGCTAGTGCGTTGGTGTAATTATTTGTGGTATCAGTTGCATCTACATGATCCCAGATTTCATCAAGACCTTCATTTAACATTCCATTTATTTTGAGCCACTTAAATGCATGACCTACGTTGATTTCATACGGTGCCATACCGAGTTTTCTGATAATTTCAAAAAGACCATATCCCTTTCTTTGTAACTGGTATACCTGCATATCAGGATCTTTCCACTTTGTTACAATCCACTTTTCAGCATGTGGATGGAATCCGATGTGTTTGTCAACAAGTTTCTTCATGATACCTTCCAGAACATCAAATGCCAGGGTTCTAAAGAATGGCGGTTTCTCGAATCCCTGATAGCCGAATCTGTGAAGAATATCTATCTTATAGCCATCATAGTTTAATTCGTAATCTACTTTGCGTGCATACTTTTGCGGTAACTCAAAAAGAATCTGCTCTTGTCTCATTGGTCTGTCCCCTCCATGGTATCAGCAAAGACTTTGTTGTATGCTGCTGTTGCAGCAACCCTTGCTTCTGCTTCATGTTTGAGTTGATTCTTGTACGCATCTGCAGATTTTTTCTGCCTTTCCTCATGAGCCTTTTTCAAATTATTCCCATGGATACATATCCAGTCTTTTTTCTCTACAGCATCAGGTTTGTCTAAACAGTCACATTCAGCCATTGCTACGATATGACTAGATGTGGAAACGATTTAAGATTTACTAATGCTATTCTTCTGGTTTCTTCTTCTTTGCACCGAATGTTATCCATGCTTCTGGATTGGTGAGATTACACCCACACCCGTCTTTATGGACTATGTAAGTCTCTGCTTCTGACTCAGAATCAGCAGTATGCGATTCTCCACAGCCCTTACAAGTGGCCGTAGTCTTGACCATTTCTATGCTCCTGTAACCTTTCCTAGTCCGTCATCAATTTTGGCATGTGTCTTGAGGTCGTATGTCGCTGTAAGATCGAATCCCTGCAACCATTTTATCGGGTCTTGCCAGTCTACCATCGTCATGTCTTTGTAGAGTCCCATGATAACAGATTCTTTGTTGTAGATTAAAAGATTTCCTGATAGTGTGCCATCAGTTGTATCCTTTTGTTTGTACTTCATTCCTGGGACATATCCTAGCAGTTCGTAGTCTGCAACCTGTTTGAGAGTATTAGTGTCAGTCTTACCGGTCCTAAGTGTGCTATCCAGGAATGCAAGTGCGCCACTTGTGGCTATTTGGGATTGGAGACATTCTGTATAATCAGTAGGAGTCATCAAGGCTGCATTTGCATCGAATCCCACTTCCTCTAGTTTTGCAATCAAGTTAGTGATAGCGATGAATCTCGTGTTAGCACCTAATGCTTCTGTGGTTACTGCGTTTGTGACAAGGAATCCTGATATCTCGTCAAATACTCCACGTGCGAACCTTCTTCCTGCCTTGAGAAGCGTATTTTCGATTGAAAGATACTTTTTATGTTCAATATCTCGCTTGCGGAATGATACCCACATGTTTCTGTCCTTTGAGTCAGGCGATACATCAAAGTCCATCGTGAGTACATCTCCCCCTGAATCCAGTGGGGGCTTGTTTGAGCCTCTGTAGAAGATAAAGTCCTCTTCAGTGGTAATAGGTATGGACTCCTTTTCTTCTGTCATATTGTTGATTGTTATCGCATTTTTCCAGCGTTCTGCAAAGAATCTTGCACCATCAAGCAATGTGGTAAGCACTTTTACTGCAATCGTTGCAGATGATACCGATACAGTCTCTTCTAACTTGTGGTTGGTTTCATAGCACTTCATCAACTGTAAAAGAGGATATGAGGCAATAGGCTTGCCAAGTTGCTCTTCGAGTTTCTTGATATCAGGATCTCGGAGTATGCTCCTATCAATGACATCAGAATGCTTGTTAGTCATGTCTATGCTATTATACCGCCTCCAATCGGCTTGACATCAACGACAATAATATCTCCGGCTGCTGCACCTATCGTCTGTGCTTCTGCAAATGTTCCACTCAAGTCCTCTGCGGTTATTACTGGTGTAGCCCTACCTGCAACTGTACTTGTCATCAATGCACGCTTTCTTGTTACAGTGCCAGCATTAATCATGCACTTGCATCTACCCCCAACAACAACATAGACAATATCTCCTGCTACTGTGGCACGATTTGGAAAAACTTTAACACCTACTACACTATTATCGGAACTAGTTGTGGTTGTCCCCACTCTTGGTAGAGTTTCGCCAGCACCTGGCGCTACTACTACAACAGGGCTCCACTGCGGAATATCTCCGTTAGCACGATACTCTCTAATAACTGCTGATTGGTCAAGTGCACCTTCTTTAATTTCTGGATAGTCTTCTGCCATGGCTACTTACCTCCCGTGACACTACTCATGATGTCTTTAAGCGATGTCTGCCTTACTTGTGCAAAATATAAATCGTCCTGGACCTCTTTTGGCAAATCTTCAATTTTTACATCTTGATTTGATTGCTCGTTAAGAGATTTTCCCTTGCCAGGCTGGAACGCATTTTTGAGAGTTTCAGTTACTCCCTTTGTTGTCTTGATGTCAACCTTCATCTCGTCTATTGATTTTTTGACGTCAGCAATTTCCTTTGTAACAGTTGCGCTGATTTTTTGTTCATAAACTACGCCAGACTTGGCTTCAGCAATTAACGGGATAATTTCAATGATACTTTTTGTCATCTCACTTAGAAACTTGCGAGTTTCTGGTGACACGCCATCTTTTTCCAAGACTGTTTTGATTTCAGCGAGTTTCTTGGCAACTGGATTGTCGGAAGTAGCACCATAAATTCCCTTGAGCGCCTCTTCCACTATGTCCTTTGGAGGAGTAACTACTGGAGGAGTACCTGCCGGAGGAGTTGGAATATCATCTTTTAGATCCAGGGCTTCATAGACCTTTTTCATGATATCGTCATTTGCGGAAACGTTTCCAGCAAGAACTGATTTGACTTCCTCAACTTTAAGGCCAGATGCCTCAGATAATTTCTTGTGGATCTGCTCAAGGGTGACTTTGTCATCCTTAACCATCATCTCAGTTACTTTGCTGCGAACTTCTTTTACCGAATATGCCATTGCTACGAGATTCCTTCGTGAATTAAATTATTTAAGAATTGCTAATGGAATCCGAACAAGTCAACTTTATAACGTGGGGGTGCTTGCTCTGTGAGCATTTTTGACGGGCATTGACACTTCCAGTCTTTTGAAATCTGCTCAAATATCTTATTTCTCGTCATCAAATCTCCAGGAGGAAACACTTTGCCATGGGATGTCAAAGTCCCTGCTGGTGGTAGTAAGAGATATCCAGTGAACTGCAGGAATTCTGGTTTGAATTTACAGGTTTGACCTACAGTACATGGTCTTTCCACTGCATATTCTGCTTCTATGCTGCCCACTGGTAACTTTCCTTGCTGTACTTCCTTGTATGTTTCATCATCGACATATCCGATGTAATTTATCGCATTATCATGCCACTTTGTCAGTACCATCTTTCCAACTGTTTTTTTTGCAGGATCGTGATGCATTTCTGTTGGCATTGTGATTTTATCAAACGGTACTTTGTAGATTGGTTTGCCAATCAGCGTATTTGTTGCAGATACAACCTCGTCAAGATGGTATTCTATGAAATTATCCGATACAAGCGGATGCAATACTTCACCATGTATTGCTCCTGGTTCTCCTGGTCTGACGTATGTAGTCCAGTCAACTTGTTCAGTTACCATGCCAAGTTTTGACAATTCAGAAAGTTTCTGTTCAACTCTTGCTTTTAGTGCTCCACAATATGCATCTGACTTGCCATCTGCCTTACATGCTGCCCAATCTGCATACTGTCCCATAGGATTGGTGATTTCTTTTTTTGCAAAAATATCTATTGGATATGTCATCTGTAGATCCTCTTCTTTATTTTTCTAGGTTTGATGGGAGGAAGTTTTGGTCCGTGGAATGATTCAACTAATCTGTTCACATGTTCTGCCATTTCCCTGGTGTCAGTTGTTACATTTCCATCCAAAATAGCCTGAGCCATTACGCTTGCTGCTCTGCCCATCTCTGCTGGCTCTGATGTGGAAAGTTTAACGTTACTTGTAAGTGTGATTCCCATATTTGCAAGAACCTCGATTAGTTGGTTGAAAAGTTCTCGTGCATATCCACCTTCAAGATATCCAGCCTGGAATGCTCCAGTCACCTGTTGCATTATCTGTGTTACCATATTTGGATTCGGATCACTTCCCTTTGGTACTCCCCAGTAGAACTTTGTAAGATTCTCATCGAATCCATTCTGTTGTAAAATAACATCATCAATGTAGGTGGTCTTTATCTCCCTGAATGATTCCTGGAATGTTATCACCAATGCATTATACCAAATACGTTCTGCAGTCAAAGATGATGATTCTGTCCATGGTGTGCTGCCAAAGAACTTTGGAAGGAAACTTTGTAGTGCCATGTTGTACTCATCCTGGTAGTTTGAAACAATCTGCGAAAATCCTGATCTGATATCAGTCAGTTCTGACTTGATATCGATTTGCTGTGCATTAGTTGCAAGTCGTTGCCCAGGATCTAATTTTTCTATTTTTGTTGCAATATCATCAAGTTCAGCATCCTTGACACGCACCTGCCATAGTGACTTGGGAACTCCATGCCGAATCAATTTGACCAAATCGTGAATGAGCATTTGTTTTGCACGATACATGGAAGGTCTGGTGTACTCCTTGCCCTGTGGATCATCGGAATAAACAATCTTGTACTGTGCTGTTTCTGCAAGTCTGTGTAATATCCCTCTACCAAGGGGGTTGTCTGCGTTTGCATTCATGATAAATGGAATGATGTCACCTCTGTCAAGATAGAAGAATGCTTCTCTGCCCTTGTAGACCTGTTTGATATAAATTAAATCCCCTCCAAACTCTTCTCTTTTCCAGTACCATGATGAACGTAGTGGCATTGTGCTGATATATTGCAAAAATGACTGACTGCGTGGTTCAACTGGACTAAATCCCATTCCATAGAGGTATGTGCCGATTTCTATTGCCTTGCCTCGCATCAGCACTTTTGGAGAGTTGTTGAACTCCTCGAGAACCTTTACCTGCTCTTCACCTTCCCGAGAACCGTCATGCTGATAGAAGTATCCGGTGCCGACTGCCTGCTTTACAGTTCCATCGATAACAAATCCTGCTGTTCCATCTTTTTCATAAATATCAACAAGTAAGTTGTAATCAATCGGTGCTTTTTCATCAAGACCGAATAACCCAGTAGAAATGCCCTTTGCTGACTTCATTCGTGCCTCTGTCAGTCGATGCGTTGCAGAATGAATCAGATCAAATAATCTCATTGCTACGAGGGATTTAATCCCTCCAATATAGAAAAATGTTACTAGGAGGGCAATTTCAGCAGACGCACTTCATACTTTGTGTTTATTGACACTTTGGTTGCATCGAATCCATATTTGACTCCAATCTGCTTCTTTGCATCATTCAACTGTTCAAGTGTTATCTTTCCATCAGACCATTCAGACCATGCATGAAGAATAGTACCATAATCCTCCTCTGTTATTGTGCAGAAAGGCTCCTGCCAGTTGCATTTATCACAAAATCCATCATTATCGAGGTCCTGGCCACCACATCTTGGACAATTCATGATATCATCACCGCTTCTGCGACAGCAGTTGCAAGTTCTAACGGAATTAGTCCTCTTAACGGTTTCTGGTTGCCGTTTAGCATGTCAGCCTTCCTGTATGATCTCATCGGAGGAAGCATTCCGAGTTCAATGTTTGTCCACAGACATGCCTTCTTCGCGCTCCGCTTTTTGTCATAGTTTATCGTGTATTTGGGATTTGGAATAAAGTCTGCTAGTCCTGGAACATTTTCTACAAGCCAGTACCTCGGACGCATTTCATTAATGATGTTAAACACACGATACACCACTGCAAGACCTATCCTCTCGTCCTGTGTTCCCCATCCAAACTTCTTCGCAATGGAAAATTCGGTGCATGGAGGGCTTGCAAGGATTACATCATAGAAATACTCTGGCTTCCAGTCCATAACATCTGCCTGGACGAACTTGCCAGGATATTTTGATGAAAAGTCTTTTACATCAACTCCCGTGCATTCAATTCCCATCACTGCAAATGGATCACTCCATCCACCCATTCCACAGCAGAGATCAAGGATTCTCATGATATCTGTCCTGCCCACCTCACTCTTCCATGCATTGCCTGGTCCAGAACTATCGGAAGACAGCCGAAAGTTTGTGCATCTATCATATCATCATCACCTTTCATTGGTTTGCCTGTAGCAGGGTCTTCTTTGTAGGAAAGCATCTGCTCCTGTAGGATCTGGTTTGCATACACCTCTATACTGTCACTTCCAACATCATAAGGTTTGTATGCTCCTGCCTCTCCGTAGCAGGAGTATAATCTGTTATCTATGAGGTCATTCATGAAGTTGATTCCAATTTTTTTCAGTGGAGCATTGAATCTCTCTCTTTCATCGTATATCATCTGCTCCCATCCTTCTGGTCTTGCGTTAAACGAGTATCCTTTGACATCAAACCCCAATTCCTGCAGTTTTTGGATTGTAGTTGTGGCAGCAGCATCGCATGCATGATGTGAAACCTGGTACTGGTAAGATTTCTCTGCAATGGTCTCCATGATTTGGTTTAATCTTCCACGCCACCAGAATTCCGAGAAAAGCACCTCGACTTGTCTCATATCCGTCTGCAGTATCACGAATCCATAGTATGAAGACCCGAATCCAGGATCGTGTCCTGCAAATCTCATCCAGCCCGGATCTTTACGAAGACGTGGCATCTCTGCATTATCAAAACAACCTCGCAGTGCTTCCTGATGAAACACATCACCTGTTGTCATTGCAATCTCACCATAAAACTCTGCATCGATGTTAATTCCCAATTCTGATGTCTTGACTGCAAGTTCCTTCTCCTGCTCCTCTTTTGACATCCAGGTCTTAGAACCAATTCCTTGTTTGGAAAGATTTGTGTAGAAAACTGTTTTTACATTATTTTGCATCAGCCTCTTTGCTCTTCTTATTCTTCTTGCGAACCATCCGTTAGGATTTCGATGAACTGTACTAGTCCCAAGACGTCTCATGTGGCGTCCTGCCACTAAAGATGAGATTGCAGAGTAGATGACCTGTCCTTTTCGCACATCTTCGGTCTCTACGGCCTCATCCACCCAAAGTAAATCTGGATGCTTGGAGCGTGCTGCCTTGATTGATGCTGGATTCACCAGAAGCCTTCCACCATTGACAAATTTCATTTCTATCATCTTTACTCCGATTCTTTTCTTTCCAGTTGCAAATTCCCATGTAGGATCATATCTTGAGAGAAGTTTGTCTATGTGTCTAGCCTGGGTAATGAGTGGAACGATGTATTCCTCGTATACAGTGCCAGTCTGAGCCTTTGCACCAGCAAAAAGACTCACCATGTACTGTCCTTTCCATAAAGGAGGCAGAAATGCCATTGACCAGAGTGCCAAGAGAGCACCTAACCATGATTTGCCTCCTCCACGACCTGCTGATATCAGAAATTCAAGAACTTTCATATCAGACCATGCTTTTGCCCAACTTTCCTGTTCGGGGGAGAGGGCATATCCATATCCGTACTCATTTCTCCATTCATGATATATCCAATACTCGCATGGACTCCAAATTTTGTGATTTGAGAGTCCTTCCATCGGTTTGCCAGTGATCGGATGTGGACTCCATTTTGTTTTTACGAGTTTCTTGCCTGTGAAGATGTCAATCAGTTCAGGAGTGTAGCCGATCTGATCAAGGGAACTGTATCTTTTTTCCTGGATGTATCGGAACGCTTCGCTTGCATGTCTGCCAATTACAGAAATTGTATCTCCCTCTAAACTTTCTTCCACGACATCAATTCATAATACTTATTTATATGAATTCCTTAGACGGAAATATGCACCACCCTTTGCATCGGCAGATTCTTTTGGGCGATGTGCTGGAACAGTTAAAAAATATTCCAGACGAGTCCATTGACTGTTTGGTCACAAGTCCACCATACTATGGTCTTCGTGACTACAAAGTGGATGGGCAGTGGGGGCTGGAGAATACTTTTCATGATTATTTGAAGAAAATGCGTCTTTTCATGAAGGACGTAAGACGAATCATCAAACCAACAGGAACAGTTTTTGTCAATCTGGGTGATACTTATGGCGGAACCACCGCACACAGCGACTGGAGCGGTGTGGATGAAGATTTCAACTGTCAAAGGATGGAAGACGGTCAGTTTCAGTCAAAAATCTACAAACCTCACCTCAAATCACGATTAATGGTGCCCGAGAGATTCGGCGCTCAGTGTGTAGATGATGGTTGGATTATCAGAAACCACATTCCATGGATAAAAGAGAATGCAATGCCTACTTCGGTCAAGGACAGATTCCAAAACAAGTGGGAATCAATATTTTTCATGACAAAGAAGCCAAGATATTATTTCAACCTGGATGCAGTCCGTGTTACACCAAAAACGGAGTCAAGACCTTTCAACAGGCGAGTGCGTGAAGTGATATCAGGAAAGGCAGAAGCCAAGATGGGTACACTGCCGCTCCGTTACACTGCATCAGAAGAAGAATTGCAAAACTACAACAAACTTGGTGAAAGGATTGAAAGAGGCAACTATCAACCAGGTGAGAGGTCTCATTTTGGGACAGGAGATGACATTAGAAAGCACATGGTAGAGGCAAGACTCAAGGAAATGGTTACACTTGATGGTACTACACCAGACAAACCGACAGACTATACCCATCGTGAAGGTGAACCGCGGTCCTGGGCAAGCATCAAGACACGACTTGCATTCAAGAGACTTGTCGAGGGCAGGGAGCATGATACAGCGTTGAATCATCCACTTGGGAAAAATCCAGGTGACATCATTGGATATGATGGTAAATGGGATTTGGATGAAATGCTGGAATATTCCAAAAATGAATTTTCAATCCATGGAGACAATCAAATGCATCCATTAGGAAAGAATCCTGGCGATGTACTGAAAATAACAACAAGACCATACATCGAAGCACACTTTGCAACATTTCCTGTTGACCTGCCACTTTTCTTTCTAAGATGTGGCTGTCCACCGGGGGGAACTGTCCTAGATCCGTTCTTTGGTGCTGGGACTGTCGCAGTTGCTGCAGAGATGCTATCACTTGACTGGGTTGGGATCGAGTTGAATGCAAATTACATCGAGATTGCGAAAAAAAGATTGAAACCTTTTATGTTTGTAAGGCTAGAAGATTTCGTCAGCCTATGATATATGGTATAAGATGTAATGCATGCTTTTTCAAAAAAGATGAGTAGGCTGACAAATTCCATTAGCCAAGTTTAAAAATTCACGCATAAAACATCATACCATGACACTAAAGTACAAACTTGCACGAATCGGTGGCAACGCAATCACGGGATATTTTGCCGGGCTAGGCACTATATCAATAACTGACGTTGAACTTGGAACAAAATTACTGCAGTCTTTATTAGGTAGTATAATTTTAGTAGGGATATTGCTTGGAGGTATGTTGACTGACTATGGAAAAAATAAAGGAAAAGGAAACAACTAAGGACAAGCCAGTGCTACCCAAACCAGCACCGGAGCAGAATTCAATAAAACGAAAGTTGTACGACTGCTTTTTGCCAGTATAATCAAAGTTTATCTAAGATGGCTTACTGTGGGAAGTAATGGAGAAATTAAACAAACTCACATTGGATCTAATCAAGTCTGTTGCAGCCTGGATTGAGGGGCTTGCCAAGATGGAAGGCGTCATCGATGCAACAAGCATCCGTGCCAAACTCTCCCATTTGTCTGATGCCATACAGGCAAGGGATGGAGATACTGCAGACATACTTGCCATGCTGGATTCATTCAAGGGTAAGAAGAAGATCACCTCGGTTGATGCCATGGATATGGTAGAAAGACTTCATGCCTTGAAGTAATGCCTGATACAAGGGAATTAACCACCAAGTGGAACAAGCCGTTTGAGACAAGCGACATCTACAAGAGGCGCTTCTGCCAGAAACTTCTCGACATGACCAGGCAGGAGTTGAAGTTCTTTGAAAAAAACCTGGATGACACCAACCAGCGTTCCAGGGGAAGACACAGGTTTCTAAAGATGATTGAAGAATCTCTTGCCGAGAGGATAGTAAACAAGACATACGATGACATCAAGCCAAGGTTTGATTTCGACATACCGCTTCTCAAGGCAATGAGGGAGTTTGGCCTTACACCGAGGGAGTCAGAGATGTTCGCATATTACATCCAGACTGCCAAGCCTGTCACTGTCCCAGATTATCTAAAGCAAGTCGGACTCAAGGTGAGGACCGAAGCCTACCACACCTGTGCCACGCTAATCAAGATGGGCTTGCTTGAAGAAGAACCCTACTTTGACTCCAAGTCCGGCAACGTTGGCATAAGAAGAAAGCAATTCGTCACAGACCCAATCAACGCACTGCAGAGATTGTTTGATGGTATAATGGAATCAAAAACAAAAAGTTTCAAAACCCTTGTTTCCGAGATAAACAGGATACAGAGTAATGGCTAACCTCCTATAGGCACGACCAAAAGTTTAATATTTCCATGCTTGGAATTATATACATGAAAAAATTAACCATCATCGTCCTTGGCATAACGGTGTCATCCGCAATCCTTGGCACAGCATCATTGCTCATGCCAGAAATACAACACCAGGCCGAGGTCCAGGAGAAGGCATCAAAAGCAGCAGACGCCATAGACAGGGTGCAACAGTCCATGGACAAACTCTGTGCCGACTATCCCGGCTTCTGCCAAGAGACCAGTCCTCCTGCAGATTATTGTGACAAGAGAGAAGAGTTCTGCCTGCCATGATGTCATACCAAAAAACATATTTCCAAGTGATACCATCACTATTATGCCGACAGTTCGCTTCGCACGAGCAGACGAGGATAATGGTATAACTGCCTACCGAAACAATCCAGTGCTATATGGTTCTTCATCAGGTTAGCCGTAAAAGTAACTTGGTTTATTAATTTGAAGTGTCCAGACTTTAGCGGAGTGGGCGAGGGGTAATCCACAACGGTTCAACACAACTGACGGGGGGTGTTGTAAAATTTACATTAAATGTATGAATAAATTAAAATAAATTTATTCAGAGTCGTTTGTGTCTGGTGTCTCTATCTTGTTAAGGTTGATGTCCATCTCGATTATCTCTGGGATTATGTCTAGTTGTGTGGTATCCACTAGAATAGGACTCTTCTCTAGTTGCATCTTGGTTACGTCCCTAGCCGTTTGCTTGGCTTGGATTGCTATCTTACGCATCTCTCTTACTACCACACCCTTATGCAAGACACTAAGCAATTTTTCTAAAAGATTATTCCTTGCTATCAATGCCTGTAATCTAAGATTCTTATTCCATTGATCACTATCTGCAATAACATCCAAGCGTGACACACCTTCGTTTAATTCCTTTATCACATACTCGTAGATTTTGGGATAGTGCAAATCTAAGAGAGACTCTAACCACGTGTGGTTGTATTGGTCACTAGAGAATTCCTTAAGCATGGATTCAACTTCTTTTAAATCAAGTCTCAGATTGTGCTTTTTGTCTAAAAAATCCTTGATTTCTGTGGCGTCCGAATAACCTAGACTCAGACACAAAGCAATAAGATTCTTTTTACCGTCCTTGCTTGTTGGTTGCAACATCTTAGGCGATTGCATGATGTCTCTAGGCACGCCGTCTAGATAATCCTATCTCGTGGAATATTATCGCAGGTATACATAATAATTTCAATAAATTTCCTGGCTCCTTGCAAGAATTATAAAAATAATCTGGACCACGCTTTTATTTTATGCCTGTGATTGTTCGCTTATTGTATGCTTGATTGTTCTCTTATGGTATGTTTGAGTCTTACTTTATGAAGGCGTGCTATTCTAAAAGACATCTCTTCATTGCAGGTTTCACAATACCAACGTTTAGCAGGTTTCTTGATTCCTAGCAGGTTGTTTGCTATTTTGTTGAGTAGTGAGATTCCTTCTTTGTCTGTCATTATTCTCCTATTTGATTAAGGACGGCTTGATGAATGATCTTCTTGCTAGCGTTCTTTAGTTCTTGAGGCGTCTTTTCATTGCCACACTTTGCACATATTCCAAAGTGATCTTTGTGATTTGATTGCACGATTACTTTGTTGCATGAGGCACAAATTAGGGACATTATTCATCAAGCCACACTAACGTATAGCCTTCTAAAACGATTACTTTGCTAGTCTTCAATTCCTTTAGGTTTATGGCATAATCTCCGCAATCTTTTGAGTCTAACAACTTGCCAGACTTGGAATAAATCTCTAGTATCAAGATAACACCCTCCAAAGCGTGATCTTTTCATCCTTAAGAGTTATTGTGATCTTTTCGTTGATTTGCATGCTTAAGATGTCTGCCAATGTGTCCAAAAGTCTAGACTCTAAATGGCTTCTTTTGTCTCTCAATTCCTTTGCCGTGATGTTAAGACTTTTCATATTGAGGGGGTGTCTTTTTGTTCGTGGGATTGTTCTTTTCTATAGTGGTATGATTTGGCAAGGCGTCCTTATTTTGTGTCTCCAATCGGCTTAAATCTGATTGTATTGGTGTGATGTCTTCGATTTGAAAATTGTAATCCTCTTCCGTGCGATCTTTCCAATTTAGATTAACATTGTGCTTTGCTCTTATCATTGCGATTGCTCTAGCACGTGCCAAATCTTTTGCGTTAATTGTCATGTCTAGCACGTCCACATGAAGATAAGCACGGCTAACAGATACCTCAAACTTCATGGTGTGATCAAGCCTTGTTTTTGGTGTTCTAGGATTCTAAAAAATTGCTCACGTGTGATATTATTCAGATAAATTTTGTTATCTGTCTGTAGTTGGTCACGTAGTTGTTTGACTTGGGTTATTGTTAAAACATCGTTTCTAATTGCCCACTTGAGATCGTCTGGTGACAGGTAGAAATTAGTAGCATCCTTGTTAAGCATGGATTCAACAACGTTCAATGCCATCTCGAAATATTGGGACGCTTGGAAAATTTCCTTATCTGTGTACGTGTCCGTCTTGAGATTGCCCACTTTTGATCTAGATTCATTCAAGAAGCCGAGTGTAATTATTAATTTTCGTGCTTCATTCTCGGCGACCACACGCACGGCGATGTCATGCTTATACCCATACACAAAAAAGGCTGACTTGGCAGAGTCTTCGCTTAATCCAAGTTGTAAAACTATTGGATTGCCTTCTAGATCACCATACCCAAAAGAATGCAAGTTTTCTATGATGGATTGCATTAGGGACAAACAATCCCAATCAAGTGAAAAGGGAATGAATTTCAATTAAATCCCCTCGCTTGAATAATCTGTTTCTGTCTCTGAAAAATCTTCCTTATCGATCTCTGTAATCTCGGTTAAATCATAATCTGTGTCACCTTTGTATAATTTTTCATACGCCTTCGACTCGGCTTGTTTTTTATTCTTGGCTTGCACTTGAATCTCAGCAAGGCAAGTCTTTCTGATAAAGGCTACTTTGAAAAATTTCAAGCCGTCCATCTCCTTGCAGACAATAGATAAGATACTAAATTTTGCACGGCGTAAGGCTTGCCGTCTCGGCGTGTCTGTCTCAAGTGAAAAGGCTTAACGGCTGTTTTACAAATTAGATTACTCTGAGGGACAGGCTTGACAGGTTGCACTAATGCCATGTCTTTTGATTTCCTAGCAAGGAAATAAAGATTATTATTTCACAGGCATGACAGGCATAAAACACGCATGGGTGATCTTAGAGCCTAAATCTTTATATTTCCATGCTTGGAATTATAAACCATTGACTCATGCAGTTAATCCAAACCTGTCACGCTTTGATAGTGCATTCAAGATTCTTGAGAATGTCAAAATTATTGACTCATTGCGATTTATTGCTAAAGTCTCCAGCCAAGATTCCAAGACACGTGCAGAGATGGTTTATTCCGTGGAATACGGCAGGGATTATTTCACATGCACATGTGCAGACTTTACTTTTAACTTGAATCGATTGTCTCCTTGCAAGCACATTTTTGCATGCAGGATAAAGGCAGGCATTCAAAAGGTGATTAACTCATGAGTCTTACAATTCAAGCCTTGAGGGATTGCGTTAAGAATTTTGCTATGATTGAGCATAAATTTCCTGATGTCGACTATACCCAGACACCCGAAGAGGTAGACGAAGAGATCACGCAATACGGGGGAAAAATTAACGGGCATATCATAGACGTACAAACGGCTAATGCATTGTTAACGGTGTATGATGCGTTTCAAGAAGAGAGACACAAAGAGAAATTTGTTAAGATGCTTGAGACTTGGACAAACTTCGAAAAACTTGTTAGTTTTGCTTGGAAGTGTATAAAATGATTCTAGTAAACGACATTTATGAAACGTCTTGGGGATACGATCAAACTAACATCGATTTCATTAAAGTGGTTAAGGTTAGTCCAAGCGGAAAAACTGCTATCTGTGTTAAGATTGGCCAGAAGATATTAGAGCAAACGGGCTTTATGTCTGAAACGGTAATTGCAGATCCTGAGAATGTTGTATCTCAAGAATTTAGAATGAAGGTTGCAGAATACCAAGGCAAGCCAGAATTAAGGGGAAGTTATTGTTTTTGTAATGGTCATGAGTCGAAGCGATTTGGCTATTTTTCTATATGGGATGGTAAGGGATGCAATCAATCGCATTACGCCTAAGTTTTGCTTTTCAATTAGAAAAGAGAGAGGTGACATAAGATCGGTCAATATTTCGTGATTGTCAACTTGGACAAAAAAGAATTCATTCACCCTCACAAACTAGCAAGCGGTTTAAAATTCTGGGAGATTCTAGCAAGTGAATCCGCATGCAGAGTTTTAGGCTTCTTACTACGCAAATCTAACGAAGGCGGAGGCGGAGACTTTGACGGTAAGACATACGAAGAGGACAAAAGATCATTCTGTGGTAGATGGCAAGGCGATCGGATTGCAATCATAGGAGATTATGACGCCTCAAAGATTTATGACAAATGCATAGACTTGGACGGGATGGCAAGACATAACGAATGGGTTACAAAAAACAACCGTGTGGACGAAGTCTTAACAAAGCAGGATTTGTTTAAGGACATCTCTGATCGTGTGCTTGTTGCATACAACGCATTTATAGAAATTCCAGAATTGCAAGTCAACATGACGACAAGCGGATGGCGTGAGAACAACAAGAAGTCAGAGACGCCTAAAGGTTGCCCAGATATGGCGATAAGAAGTAGTTCATGACACCCAAGTCTTCAATTACAATTTTTAGGTATAAAGGCTTGGCTGTGCCAAACTGTATCTGTGATATCTCGGCGACTCCTTCCATGCAGGATACGACATCAGATAGATAGGGTAGATTGTACTCGGCTGTTGCAGTAAATGTTGGTGTCATATCGTTAAAAATAGGGATCGAAGCCCTTGCCGTATCTCCTATTGCACTGACAGAAAACATACCATCCTTGACTTCAAAGAGGGCTGCATCATTTATGAACTGCAAGTCTGTGATTATCTTTTTCAGCATATCCAGCGTCATTGGTGCACTTATCTCGAGTTCCACATGCACTTTCTTTGCAGGCTCCATCAAATCAGCAGCAATAAGTGCCATCTGATAGTGCTTTGAACCATCACTGAGTTTGATCATACCTTCCCCACCCCAAGTGAATGTGATTTCCGATTCCTTGTCAAACCGCTTCACTATTTCATTGAGTAATTTGGTTGAGAATCCCACCTTGATATCGCCATCACACGCATACTCCTTGAGGCTGGTGCTTGGCCACTGCAGATCAAACATTGCAACCCTGCCCTCATTGATGCAATTTATCTCCAAGCCTGCAGAGGTTACGATAAACATGGCTTCCTCTTTCATCGTATTCATCAGAGATATGATGCCTTTCCAGGCTTTCGCTTTTGATGTAAAGTTGAACGAAGTCATTTCTTCTCTCCTTCTAGTAGTTGTTGAAGTTTTTTGATTATTTCCCTGTAATCGAAGTATGGATTAAATTTGTCATCTAACTTATCAAGCCAATCACTTTCTTTCTTTACAATCTTTCTAATCTCATCTACTATCTTGGTATCGTTTAGAAGTTGTTGTATTGACTTCATTTGCAAAAATTCTTGGAAATTATGGGTTGCCATATACTCAGCATGTAGTTCTGATATGATTTCTTTAGGTGGGATTCTATTTTGTTGTGTCATCCCTTTGTTATCCATCTCAAATCATCTAATCTAGTTTGGTATTTATCTTTATTGACGGCAATAATTAGGTAATCCCGGAGGCATTTCCCAAAATGCACTACGCCCTGGAACAATTCTATGTAGCCCATATCATTGATGAGAAACTCTTCATCAGTTACTTCCACTTGGCACTCAATGCATCGCAAGTTTTGACAACCTCACAAATTCAGCCTGGATTCCCCAGCACTTCCTTTGGCAGTTGGGGACTGGACAGTACATTATGGCTTCAGTGAATCGAATTCTAACCCGGTGCTCAAAGCACATCCATTCCCATGGCTCTATGGGTCTGTTTGGGCAGTCGTGTTTAGTGCCGTTAAGATTTCGTGGTATCCGCATCACAAGTCCGTCAAGAGTCCTCTTGCCTTCTGGGTGTGGTATGAAGATTATCTCTTGGCCACATTGATTGCACTGAGTCATTTTCTTGCAAACCATCCACATGCTTCACAGGATATGATATGCTCTGTCTGCTCTAGTTCGTCATTGCCACAGTCAGGGCATTCTGTAATAGCACTCACGTCATCTTCTCCAATCCCTTGTAGTCAACTATAATGATCTGCTCTCCACATGCATCACAAAAGATTTCGTCCTTATCTGGACTGTCAATCTTGTCGAACCTCCCTTTTGCTCCGCAGTGGGGACATATACCTTTCCCAACGCTTGCAAGATATGCTGGCAAATCAATCATAGAAATTCAACCTAAATGCAAAGATGCACATCCTGGATACATAGCCAACTTCTGCCAAATCTGAACAGGCAAAAAGTGTACGTGGATTCTTTAGAAATTCGATTGTATAGCACCATGTCCAGCCAGCGTTTTCTCTGATGCAGGTATTGACGTATTTTATGCCATGATCCCCATCAACCATCTGATAAGGAGGCAGAGCCAGCAACAAGAAGAGATACAAAAGTTTCGTCATTTCTTCTTGCACCCTCCAATGCACCAGGTCATGGTGCGTCCTCCTCTCTTTTCTGTAACCACCGTATTGATTCCACCACAGGCAGAACAGTCACTGTATTTTCTCATTTTTCCTCTTTACTGTTATAATGTTGTAATTGTTGGCAAGTATCCATTTCATAGGATTTGATAAATCGTAGTTCTTTTGGGACTTTCTTTTCATCCAAGTCTGCGTTTAGCATGTCTATTCTTTGGTCATACAGCATTTCAAGAATTTCTATTATTTGCTCAGTTCCTTCCATGTTCATAACATCAAGTAGTTCTTGGCACTCTTTACCAATCTGGTTTTGAATTTTGTAAAAGCCCGAAGGTACTTCACCGTCCCATTTTACTACTTTGTGATATTTTTCTTGAAAATAGTTGTAAGTCTTTTCGTGCATGGTCTTATTGTATTGTGCATAATCTTTCATGGCTCAATCTCCTTTGTTTGCTTTCTACCTGTCTTGATGTCTAATAAATATCCCAAGACATCTAAGGCGTTGGTTTTTTGTTCTACACCATCAATGTAGACTTTTATTTTTTCTGCCATGATACTATTACGTGAAAGTTTCTAAAAAGTATTTTACGCTTTTTATAAATGCCTAAGTTATCATTTTTTGAATTTCTAATTTTTTCACCAAATTTATTATTCGTAATTATTTTCGCCCCCGCTTCGTACATTATATCACCAAAGTGTTATTCATCAAGACCGTGACCCACCATCTATCATTTGAATAACTATAACTTTTGGTAAGGAAAGTGGAATTCAACGAAAAAAAGTCCCCGATTTAAAATTGGTGCCGTTTTTTTGTCCAACAATTTCAAGTCCTAGATTCATGATATTATAGCATCTCCATCAGGATGTGCTGATACACTGTCTCTATCTCACCATCTGTAGCGTCATGATTGCCCATAAGACTTTTGATTCGTGACTTGAGTTCTCCAAAGTGAGCACCAGAAGAATCCTTGCGGATGACTTCGAGGGTTATTAGTTCTGCAGCAGTTTGCGTAACCTTTTCCCTCGCACTTCCACCTTCCTTTATCATAAAACACTTTGTGACCAACTCACCTGTCTTGCATCCCTTACCCTGAGATTCAAGATACTTGAGCATCCTCTTTGCACTCTCGCCTAACTTGGTCACATCAGACAAGATACGCTGCTTTGCCTCTTCCATAAAGTCCTTCTTTATCTTCTCAAGAGGTGCTACTTCATAGACTACGGCACCGCCTTGGGGGACACGCCTTAGAACTTCCTTGATGATGGCATCTGTATCGATTGTAGTAGGTCCATTAGATTTTTGGATAGGCATCTTTTGTAACACCTTTGCAACTACGGTATCAATATCAGCATCTTTCCTAGAGTTCTTAATCTCAAACAAGTCAACAGATAGATTGTTGACTTGTCCCTGGATATCTTGAACCTTGTCAAAAAAGTCTGTCCTTAACTCGTTGAGTTCCTGTGTGATGTTACCGCTTGAGGCTGCCTGTGGTTCATTCTTTGCAGGCTGTATGATTCTAAACTGTGCAAGATTCTGTGGTGCATCTATCTCCTCTACTTTTAATTGACCAGTCGCCACCCAGATTGCCCGTTCATCATCAAGCCAGAATGGTTGGACGTAAACCTTCGCCTTGAGATCACGTGATGCAAAATAAAATACGCCAGTACCAAGATTCATGACATCATCTTCCTTTGGCTTCTGATCTCTTGGCAGTGGAATCTGATCAAGTGTATGCTTGACCTCATTTTTTTCTGACTGGTATCCAAGCACCCACTCTGTAATCTGTTTGAGTGGGGTCTTGTCAACGCCCGACATATCTTGTGAGTCAATCCAGATGTAGTTGTGGTTTGTTGCACCCTGCCTGATGAATTCTTCCACCATCAGTTTGCAGGGATTACCGCGGTCCTGCGGTATGAACTTCCAGGCTTCCGGTATCACGATGATGACATCCTTGAAGTTGTAAAGAACCTCCTCAAGCACACTGCGTATGACAAGACTCTGCACCTCTGGGTCTCGAGAGAATCTCTCCAAGTCAATGATATTCAACCCATCCACAAGTTCTAGTTTGTTTGAGAATCGTATCGTCTGCAGTTTTGGAAGGACGATATCAAGATATGCTCCAAGATTTGTAAATATATCCAGTTCAAATGAGCCTATCTTTTTTTCTGCAAGTTTCTCGTCAACCTTCTTTTTGAAATCAAGCAGGCTGTTGCCACTTGTTGTCTTGCAAATCTGAATTATCTTTGCTTGTTCGATCTTGCTCACCCTGGAATTTATTGTTGCCTCAAACAAACTCTTGACAAACTGCCAGTCACTCCGGTCTTTGAAAAATGGAGGAATGATTGTCCCAGATAGGAAACTCTTCTCACCTATCTTTGTGCGGAATACTATGGCACGCTTCTTGCTTCGCTGGATTAATGATTCTAATGTTGTAGTCTTGCCTGCTTTCTGTGTAAGGCCAGTGACCATCAGGTGTGATGGTTCTATGTCAATCTGTTTGCCAGTCTCGATTTCATACCCAAGTTTGATCTTCAAACAACTTTACCTATTTCTTTTTCAAATTCCTTTTTGGAGATACTATAGTGACTGAAGGTGCCAACTTTTTTATCACCTTTTGCAATATAGATAATCGCTTTTTTAGTGTAAGTTTGTAGCCTATGGAACAGTGTCATCGTGGGAATTTCATATCCATGATCCTGGATGTAATTCTGCAGGTCTTGGGTTGTGAAACTACCGTTCTTCTCGTTTAACTTCCACATAGCCTCGACTATAGGGTCTGCTTTTACCTGTAAATATAATGGCATACACTTCCTTCAATGGAAGTGGGTATTAATAAAGATTATTGCCGTCCTTATTTCTTGGGTTGCTTGAGCCTCAGAGACACGAGAATCTTTGGGTCTGTCTGCTTGTCGTAGCCCAGGTCACGCAGAAGCATTAGTTTTCTTTTGTTCGGCCATACTCTCTCGTTGAGTTCGTCTTTAGGAACGACTACAGGCATCTGGGATTCGATGAAATCCACGTATCCTCTAGTGGTATCATGACACCATTATGCCTTATAAAATCTACGAGTTAACTAAATCAAACCTAAGCAGTCAACATTTCTCGGATGGTTCTGTGCCATTTGTATCACTATTTGGTTGCCAATTTGTTGTGCTGCCTCTGACATCTTGGCTTGGTACTTATCGTAGAAGACTTTGCGTCTTTCCAAGTTGCCTCTTTTTTCTTGGAGGGATTGGAGTTCTGATTTCAATTCTAATACTTCCCATAATGCCATGCATTCCTCCGCAAAAGTATATCCACGTATCTCTATATAGTGATGACCGTTCCACTCCAGGACCTGTCTCTTCTTCCAATCTCTAGCCTGGACTTTGTCCTTTTCATGCCAGGTACCGTGGAGATCAAAGCACATTGAGATGTTTCGCTTCACTCCCTTGAGTAGATACCAGTTGTCTATCCTGGTGACGTAGGGCTGCGGTGATAACTCTGGGTGTGATACCAAGATTTTCTTTTCAAGTGATCTATTGAGTAGGATTGGCTGGAAGTTTGGTATGATTAACTCATCAAATATGTACTGCTCTGGGCGATACTGTAGAAGGGTCTTCACTTCGGTTTCTTCTTCTCTTCCTTTTCCTTATGTTTTGCTACGTCCTCTTTTGAGAGGCTATCTGGCCATCCTGCCTGCACAAAGATTACTCCATGTGTTTTGAGACAGAGATGCTCCCATTGTCCCCTGCGTTCTGGGTTGGGACTAGGATACCAATCGGTTCCGCAGTCCTTGCATGGTTCTGGTTTAGTATCCTCATCCATTGGATTGCCGACTTTATCGCCTACTGTGTTTCCCATGGTATGATTCATCGGTGCATGCTAGATAAGATTTACTAGAAGACGTGTGCCACTATCCATTCACATGCTGGACAGTTCTTATGACGAACCCCATTTTTGATCTCATTCATGGATAGACTCATGCATCCAGGGATGTGCTTTGGCATCATCTTTCGCTTGTGATGATGTAGTGCTTCTTCATGCGGAGATACAATCTTGATAGGATGTTGCGTTTGCCAGCCTTTGCTTGCGCCCGGCGTATGTCTTCTTCATGGAAATATTCTGCCATGCCCTCATAATTCCCGTACATGGTACGGCCTGTTGACAATGAATGTGGCAGTCCGAATACACCGTGGCCAAACTCATGTCTCAAAATAGTATCTCCATCCCATGTCTTGCCCTGCACTGGTGCTGTATCTGGGTCTGGATAATGAATAGGATCAATCAGATGTAATGAAACCACGTTGCCATGCAGTGTCTTGTAGAAGCGTTTGTTTATCACGCAGACTCCCCTGAATCCTATACTTGCTATCGGATAGTAATGATATGCCAGAGTATGGCTGTCCAGGTTAGGATCTTCGACTTCATCCCTGAAATATATCTTCATATCGGAATACTCTGTCGGCAGTACCCTAACAAAATTAATCGGAGTCTCAATCTCCCATCCCCACAGTGCTACACCTATCATTTTTTTTGTATCCCTCTCGCTTAATCTATCATCCCGGTTCATTATGGCATATCTGAGTATGCCGTTTGTTGGAGACAAGAATCCGAATTTCTTGTCGTCTTTAATTTGAGTCTCAAGTATTACTGATGCTGCCAATGCTGACTCAAAGACCACATTCCTGCCGTCCCTTGATATCCTGGCCTTGCAAAGAAGTTCTGACAATGTTAAAAATATGTGATGCACCCGACTAGAAAAGAGTTACTAACGAGTGCTAATTAGTTTTGGGTTTCTTATTCCCACTGTCAAGAGTTGATAGCCCTTTGTCAATGATGAAACCTGCAATCACGTATGCGACTATGGTTCCAACATACCCAATTCGCATCAGTTGTTCTGCAAGGGTCTCAATGTTGACAGTTGATGTGGCCACCAATGCAGCAATTATGAGAGAACTCATAAATTGCTTTATGTCGTACGGCTGACCACTCTTGCTCTTGCCTACCCACGTGGATAGGAAAGCACCGAAGATGACGGCACCATACACTATTGCCGAAAGTAGTTCATCCATACAAAGTAAGAACCGCTACTTGTTTTTAACCGCATCTGATGGAATCGTGTCTAGTTTACATCTATTCGATAAATTCTTTCATCGTTGCCACACTCGATTGTAAGGATGTAGTCTCCTTCTGGCATGTCTCTATCGGTATCCAAATTGATATCCCAATCACCGTTTGCATCTGCTGTGGTACTATCAGTGAATCTATAATCACCAGTTCGTATGGTCTTGTGCTCCAACTCCACGTCAATCCTATCCCTTGCTCCGCACTCGCCATCAATTTCCAAATCATCACCTACATCAAGATTTGATGTGGGCAACCTGACTGTTAATCTATCATTACCATCTCTATCTGTGTCTCTGGCATCTTCTGTCACCTTGGTATCAATGGATGCAATCTTTTGTCCCTGGAGATTTAACGCACTCTGCACATTGGAAACGGCTGTGGCCAGAGAACCTAACTTCGATTCTAATCCACTAATGTCTGTGCCTCGTGATTCCCTTTCAATCGTTGCCACGTCTCGTTTCAATTCTTCAAGATCATCCACCATTGCCTTTTGTGCGTTGATGACGGATTCAAATAGAGTCGTGTAATCTGTAACTTCTGGCACATATTCACCTGCATTTTGCACTGCAACTATGATGCCAATAGCCAGCGTGACAACAATCAAGCCTATGATAACTGCCGTCTCTTTCACTAATCTGTCACCGCAATCTTAATCATTAAAACTTTGTAATTCGATGAGGCTACCACCCAGTATGTGCCTTCTGGCGCATCGGCATCTATCGGGATGTTGATTTTGTACTTTGCGAGGCTGTCGCAAGTCTCATCCAACACTGCCTTCTTCCATACCCTGTACCAACTATCAGATTCTACCATTATCTGCAGACCATCATTTGGATGATCACACTGTCCCTTGATCACAAGGTCTGTGCCTGCCTTCACCCTGTTTAACTCCGCTCCTACTGTGAAGCCCTGTCTTGCCTTTGCAAATCTTTCCTCATAAACAGAATCATTCTTGAGTTTGGCTGCGGTTATTGATTTGTCAAGATTTCTGATTTGTGCTTCAAGTTCTCCCATGCCTATGATGCTTATCTTCTCTTCATTCTTGGCCAGTGTGGTAAGTTGGGTTTGCATGTCTTCAACCATTGCCGTGACCTTGTTTATCGCCTGGGCGTTGGCCTTGTCGGCGTTTGCCATGGCAGCAAGAACCGCTGAGTTGAGGTCTTCCTGTGTGATCATGTTGTCAGCAATCTGTTGGATAACAAGTATGGCAGAAAAGAGTCCTGCTGCAACAATAATTTGGACGATAAGGCTTGCAAAGGATGCTACCGTATTGACCTGCCCCATCCGCCTGATGCCTTCCTCTATTCGAGGGTTAGTAGCAGACATTAGGATTTAGAGAGTTGCATTGTTGATAAGTCTTGCTAATCAGTCATTCTTGATGTTATGTTCAGTCGTTTTGCATCTCTTTCAGCAAAAAGTGCAAGTTTCTTTCCACAGTTGATACGAATTTCTATGAGTTTGAGTCTTGGATCTTCGGGGGATGTCTTGCCCAGGTAGATGTTGATTCGCTTTCTTGATCCATTTGGATTATGCTTGATGTATGAGAGGTAGAGATAGACCATTTTACCCTTCTTTGGTCGCTTGATAAAATAGGAGAATATCTCCTCTGGAGGATTACGCATGAATTATTGGTGGTAGTAAGACTAGAAAAGGATGATGGATAGATTCTAGTCTAGTTTTTCTAGTGTAGTTTAGTTTCTATACAATACTAATAGTGATAGTGAGTATGTATGTATGGGCGTGGACGGGGCTCCAAGCACACCCAATGTCAACGTCTTTTCACTAAAACTTATTTAAACTAGAAACTAAACTAAACTAGAATCCTCAATGAATCGAAAGACTGCACGTACAATAGATAGGATTGTTAGGGTCATTAAATCACGAAAGGAATTGGACAAGGTTGATTTTGCCATCCTCTGTGATTTGAGTCCAAGTACGTTTTATAATTATAAAGATTTGATTCTCAGGCTTCATCCTGAGATAATTTTTGAGGAAGGAAAGTACAAATTAATAGAGAGTGAAGAAGTTAGCCCAGAAGTACGAGTATGATTGGAGGAAGGCAGGAAGATGTGTCCATTGCCGGATGGGTAGGCATAAGGACTGCATGAATATAACCCACTTGAATTATCAAAAAAACACATGCAAGTGCAAGTGCCACTAACCAAGTAACTCAATAGTAACCTTGAACTTGCCACGGGTCATGGTGATGAATTCGGTCAGTGTTGGTGTCTTCCATCCGTCCGGGAAGAATGCAACCATCTCATTATAGTCTGTGATAAAAGTGTATTTGGTGGTGTTACGGCATGGCCATAGTTTCAACCCATGTTCATAGACACCATTTTTAATGTCAAGGAGTTTGCCTTTGTTGGATATGGTATAGGCTGATCTGTTATACCAGGGAGTACCCATCTTGGATATCCAATAGAGAGGTATTGATGACACACCTAAGATGATGTTTTGTTCTTCGTCCGTGAAGAACCCCCTCTCGTCCTGTGATGATTTGATCAAATCCATCCCATGAAGGCATGACAGTGCAGCAACAATCTTTCTGATATTCCATGGGTCTTCTGTGGAATGCATCACTTCACGCCACTGCTTTGCAGATTTGGCTGTTCCGACATATCCCATCATCCTAGTCAAGACTTTGAACTCATCTGTTGTCAGGTTCTCGCGGTCCAGCGGAACGTGTGCTCCCTCACCTTTTATGTTGGTAACACCCTCCATTGGCTAGTCTCCATATTTTCTATGCGTTTAATCCAATTACAATTTGCACAAAGAATCTGCAGTGTTTTAATTGCAATTTCTGGATTTTTTATATAGTACAGATACATTCGCATATTACTTTTAGAATCTTTTACCTGTTTTCTACCTCCTCCATAAATATGGTCAAAATGTAATGCTCTACTGTCGCCGAATCCACATTTTACGCATTTTACACCGCCTAATATCTCAAAAAGTGCAGCACGATATCTTATTCTTAACTCCTTGTGTTTGATTCTATCATATCTTCTACGTGCTTCTTTATCTTTTATGCTAGCACCCTTATCACCCTTCATATATCATGCTCTTCTGTTTTATGTATTAATTTTACATTTGGGAAGTGGTGCTTAATCTCTTCACTAATTTTGGTACTAAGTTGATCAAGGCTTCCTTCTAACAAATCCCTCTCATTTTCATGTCCTTTAAACTGATACTCACCTTCAAATTCTATTAGAAATTTAACTTTCACTTCTTAGTCATCTTCCAGCCATCCACACTTTGGACAAGTTGCCACTCCTCTAACTATGATAAGTTCTACATCTCTACACCGGGGACAAAGACTGATACTCATTTTCTCACTGGCTTACCAATATACTTATACTTCATACGGACAATCGCTGCTCTTCCCATCATTGTAAGTTTGTTCAAATCGTATGGGACTTTTTCTAATACCAGGACTCGCACAAGTGCTTTGAGCCTGGTCTTTTTTGCCTCGCCTATATCGAGTTTGCTGACTTCGGTGAGTGCCTTGCTTAGTTGGATAAACTCATCTGATAGTCCTTCATCGTTTTCATTCACTTCAAAGTCCTCTGCTTGAATGAAACCTCAACTAACTTCTTACATTTGAGGCATTTATAATACATTGAATTGACATTGCCACGTCTCTTAGTTTTAGGATTGACACCGACATAGTGTAGTGCTGTAAGTTCGCCTCGGCAATTATCATGTATGATACGGTGGCCAGTCATTTGGTCATGCCTTTGATCTGCAAGTATCTAAGCCACATATTGTTGATGTGCATGCCTTTGGAAGCGCCAGGATTATCACTTGGGTAATTTTTTATCAGATTATTTGCAATGGAATTGAACAGAGACATCACAACTTCATATTCACCTGATGCTGTAATTGCCTCCTTGGGAACTCCTTCTGGTTGTTTTGCTGCTGGTTGAGTTGCAGTCTCAGTACTCTTGGGAGGAGTGGAAGTTCCCATACCTGGTACATATCCCACAAGGTTGCCATTCTTCTCAACATATTCCAACATCTCCTTGTTTGTAACATGGTAGTATGTGCCATCCAAATCTGATTTGGTGGTATGATAGGAGTTGTCAAGATTCACGAGATATGGGTTGTTGTTCTTTGATACCTTAATCTTGACCTGGACATCGCATTTCGTGCATCTTTCCGTTTTGGAGTCATAGTCGTATAGTGGCATTTCTATTTCCTAATATGGAAGTGGACGTTAATAAAGATATTGATGGCAGTAAACTAGTCTTTCTTTTCATCTGATACAATCATGTCTAATAATTCATTCGCATACTCATGGGTGTAAAGATTTGGCGTCTCTGCATGCAGTTGTGGTAGATAAATCATGATTCTCCACCACCGTTCTTTGGTGTCAGGGTCATCCCACGGGACAACCTTACAATTATCTCGTGTTAATTTCAAGCCTTTTGTCGTTCCTCCATTCTTTGTATGGTCCGTTCTGGTCAACATAATGCAGAAAGACCTGTGCATGATTTGTCCCTTTGAATGATTGTCTCCAATGCAGCACATCTGTTCCTTTATAGAGTACAGCATCGCCAGGTGAAAGTGATATTTTGACATTATTGCCCTTGAGATCACGTAAGAAGATTGGCCATATCTCTTCTAAATCGAATCCAAGGCAGAGTGTAATACTAATCTCACAAGATGGTCTGTCGGTATGTGGATGTAGTATATCGCCAAACTTGTAGACACGAAAATACGTGTATGTAGGATATAGTTGTAGCACACTTTCTTGTTCAATTCTGGGTAGCATTTCCTTGCTGAGTTTTTCCATGATGTCATCACCGTAAAATGACGGTGTGTCTGGTATCTGATTATCATTTAAGGCAGGTTTTGTTTTAGATGTATGCAATGCATACTGGTACAGATTCTCTGCCATGGTTGCATCAATTAGATGCGTGATAACCTTGTAGCCTGACTCACTGAACTTAGTTGGCATATCCTATCCAGCAGTTTATCGAGAACCTGCCACTCATAAAGTTCTTTGGTGCTTTTGTTGGCATGACCATGTGAGCAGTTCTTGCACCAAAGATTGCTGCCATATTGTTTTCTGGTAGAATAGATAGTATCTCTGGCTCTGGCTCTTGCTTGACAAGTTTTGAATCATAAGTCAACCCGTTTGTAAAACAGATGTTTCCACCTTCAAACTCTCGTGGTTCCTTAAAAGCGTAATAAACTAGAGACAGCCATCGCCTGCTTGAATTTATAGTGTCAACATGCCAATCATATTTTTGATCGTCTCCATATCGTGATACCTGTGTTTCAGAGTAGTTTGTCATAGGCAGGTCACATATTGGAGAAGGAGCATTTGAAAGTAGTTGATGAATGTATGCGTGTTTGATGGCCTCATCTATCCTTGTTAATATCACTGACTGCGTCCTGTCCTTCTGATACACGGTATCTGGGTAATACACTATGTTACTACGAATCCTTTTGTCAATTCTATTTGCAGTCGAGATGGAACCCTCAGTGAACATATCTTGGTCTTTTTCAATCTCATTGAGGATGTCTTGGCTGACTTGCTTCATAAAAAAGTTCTTTATGATTATGAGATAGATTGGATTTCTATAGATAGTAATCTGATGATTCTCAATATCCATCATTATGATCTTTTTACAAATATGACACTTAAACTAGATGCTCAATTACTACACCCACTGCACCTGCAGTTCCATTACCTCCTGCCACACCAGTTCCTGGACCTGCAGGAGTTCCAGCAGTTCCTGCAACCTGACCAGTGCCACCAGGTCCGCCTGCACCATGGGCTGCTCCTGGACTAGAACCACCAGTACCAGCAGTACCTCCTGCTGCCTGGATTGTTCCACTATTAATTTTTGACTGATAAGCAAGCAATACAACCCCTCCATTTCCACCAGAACCGCCTCCTCCACCATCAGCCCTAGAGCCTCCACCACCCCCACCCCCACCACCATCAAAAGGTGATGGCGTTCCAACTCCGTTAGAACCAGTACCTCCAACAAGTGATGCACCTGGATTACTTGCACCGTTAACACCATTATTACCATTAGATGAAATTACCCCACCAGAATTAATTCTGATATTTCTGGCAAAACAGATTAATGTTCCACCACCTGCACCCCCATCCCCTCCAGCAGCACCACCGCTTCCTCCAGCACCACCTGCACCGCCATTTGCTCCTGGACCATCACCTGCTCCGCCACCACCTCCGCCACCACCCCTTGCAGCATTACCTCCACCCCCACCACCGGCTCCTATTCCATTAGGTCTTGGTGATGTGCCTAACCAATCATAAACATTTTTGAGTTTCCTTGATAATGTGCCTCCTGGTGCTGCAGGACCAACACCATCTGTTGAAGCAGCACCACTACCTCCTGGTGCACCAGGTGAACCAGCACCACCTGCCCCACCTGCACCACCAGCAAATCCAGGTGCTCCGGCAAACCCTGCTGAACCAGTAGTCCCTGCTCCCCCTCCAGTTCCAGCAGCGCCACCAACGCCTCCTGGATTTCCAGGAACATTTGCTGGCGCAGGAGCAGGTGCACCGACTCCACCAGGTCCAGGTGCACTTGGTCCGATAGTTCCTCCTAAACCTGCAGCCCCACCCTTTCCATTCATGTGGACAGTTCCATCGACTAAAAGTTGCCCTTTTACAAAAAGCAACATTGGTTCATTTGCAGTAAGATTTGCTCCTGATTTCACCCAAATATTGTTATAATATTTTGTCTCAGTTAGGGTAGTAGTTCCTGATGCTATAGTCAAGTCACCATCAGAGCCATCACCAAACAAATCATTGCCATGATTTGCAACTCTGGCCTGCACCTTCATCTTTTGGTCTACTACTGTGATAGTAGTGGCATCACTTGTCAGTTCAGCAATTTGGATATATGGTGTAGATGGGGTAGTGCCGTTTAGGATCTCAATCTGGGCACCTGTTGTATCTCCACTTGCTTGGGTTGTTGATATGAAAATTTGCCTAGTTACTGATGCAGGCATCGATTTAGAATCTGATAGTATAGTCAATTCTATATAATGACCGTCAATAATGGCTGCTCCAGTCTTTACCTTGAAGTTCAAACCACCTACTGTATTATCAATATCAAGATTGTTTGTGATGCCAAACAATACGCCACTATCAAGCAGTTTGGCTAATGTGCGACTGAAAACTATATCCCTATAAACTGTACCCTTGAGAGGATCGACTGTAAAAGTATCTACCATGCTACATTTTTCCTATGTTTTGCCTCCGATTAAAGAATTGCTTATACCGCTCCCCATGTGCCTATCCCATACACGTTGTCAGGGTCCACGGTATCACCCCACTTCATATTGCTTGTTGCGAGGAATTTTTGTGCGCCGTTATCCACAACTATCTGGAATCCTATCCTCTGTTGTCCGCCAAATGGTATCACCTGTCTCCCTGTTACTCTAATACCTAATTTCACATTCTCACCCCATGCCCTTGTGTCAGTAAAGACCTGCTGATCTGATGCTGCCTGTCGTCTTGTATCTGCAACCAACTGCTCAAAGAGTTTCTGTGCATTCTGTTCCTTGTCCCCCAGATCCAACGTCATCTTATGGAAGAATCCTCCATGGCCTCTGGGCAATGGAATCGTTATCTTCTGCACATCAAAAGATTGGTTGAATCTTGGCGATGTGCCGACATTATCTACAAGCGTGATGGCTTGCCCAGGTATTGGGATGCCTGTAAGATTCTTGACAATGACATCCTCAATGAATAGTTGGGTCTTGCCTAATCTTTCCAGCAGTCCCCTTGCAATGATTCTCGCTGTCACCTTGTCTGTTATGGTAGGATCTGAGAATGGTAGTTTTCTTGATTCGAAGTTTTCAACATGCGTGCTATCTTTTACAGTAACTAGGACGGGATCTTTTCTTTTGAAGTTGTAAACAAATGTATACCCTACAGCAGCCCATGAAATATCATCTGTAGAGGTCTTCATGTTGGTATCTACAGTCCCACCATTATCTGCAAATTGGTATCTGTTGGTTGCATCTCCTTCTATGAAGATTACAAGCCAGTATGTTGATGCAGTTGGATGAGCACCTTTTAGAACCACATCAAAGTCACTTGAAACCAGAGCCAGTGTTGTAGTGACTTTATTTTTGGGGATATCTATGGCAGCAAGTGTAAGTGCGGTAGGACCTGCCGGGTTTCCTGTCTTGTCTTCACGCAGTTCAATATGCAAATCAGCAGGATCTCCTACCTTTTTCACCTTGATGTCAAGTTGGCCATAGGACAGGAACTCTGGGGTTGATTTGATTGCGTAGTAGAATGCATCAGAGTTTTTAGTTGTCCCGTTATCGAAGGTCTGCTGTTCTTCAATGGTCTTTAGTACACCACCCTCAACTTCTATGATGTTGCTTGTTTGATAGAGATCATCAGCATAGACATAATCAGTCAGTAGATTGGCTGGATTGATAGTAATTCCTGAATGTTGGGCAAGTCGCTTGTGGAAGAAAATATATCGATTTGCTCCACGTCTCTTTGAATAGAATACACAGTTGCCTGAATCGGCGATGTACCGGAAGACGTTAAGCAGTTTTTCCCGGATGAAATATTTTCCTTCCACTGAAACATCAATGGTACTGACATTGGATGTATTGAACTTGCTCGCAAGGATTGAACGTGCCACTGTAGTGATTAGCATGTCGCTGATTTTTGTAGTCCCTGCAAACTGCAGTGTAAAGTCGTCATTTACCAATCTATCAAAGAGATAGTCCTGTACGTCCACCCCAAATGGCAGGGATGTTCTTCTCCTTAATGGACGATTTTTGATCATTCCATCAAGCAGGCATGCCAAAGTTATGATGCTGTTATACCTATCTGTTACCTCGGCTGCAGATAATTCTTTACCATTCCATAAATGAAGCCCATCAATCTGTCCTGTAAACTTTGAGCCACCGCCTCCAAAGGCTGCTATGGTTGTACCATTACGGTTTAGTATTGTGGAAGTAAGATTGTTAGTAGTGACAACATTTGTTTTAAGGACATTATCGATGTAAACCTTGATCCCTGATGCCAGGCTATTTCCACTATAAGTTATGATTACATGATGCCATGCTCCATCATCGTAATTGATTGCTACTTTGACGTTGATTTCATTGGTTGTCGCCGTATTGATCAGTCTGATAATTAATTCATCACTTGCGTTGAATTGTACCTGGATGCCTGCAGTGGCGTCACCATTATTTTTTGCAAGCAGGCATTGAATAGCAGATGTTGATGTCTTCCACCATAATTCTAGACTGAATTTTGTTGTTCTTTCTATGGTGAAATGTTCCAAGTCTGCGATGGAATGATGTGTAGAACCATTGTAATCCAACGCTTTTGTCCCTGCAAACTTGCCTATTGCATACAGTGTTGTTCCTGCTCCAAGAGAAACCGTATTGGCAAACGGTGCTTCGTCATCAAGCGTATCCTCACCATTCAGCAAGAGCACCAACTGGTCTATTGGAACTGCATCATGGAGAACTGGAAACTGTGATCCTACAACATATCTTCGGCGCCATCTTGCATCATTTCCTGCAAATTCCAATGCCATTTTGGATTGTTCTTGTGATGCAAGTGTGAGCGTGCCACCTCTTTCTTCGGCTCCTACGATGTATCGTTCTACCAAATCAAACCATGTATCAATGTCTGCAGAAGAATGAACTCCCCCGATGTATATCCTCAAGTCATCAATCTCCCCATTGAAGAATTGTGCAGGAGTCTGGTTCGCTCCAATTCTAAATGATACCGTATTGTTGGCAAGACCAGTCATGGTACTCAGGACACCAGTTCCTTCTGCTAACCTGTCATCTACATGAATCTCAAGATTTGCTGTACGAACTATCTTGATGTAGACTTTGTGCCATTTACCATCAAGTACATCAGTTGTGCTTACTGCCGTTCTAGTAGAGTCAGCACCTATCGTACAAGTCAGGATGCCAGTTGCTGCATTGACCTCAAGTTTTATCCCCTTGCTTGAACCATCAAACCTGTCAAAGACTGTCTTGGTTCCGCTTCCTTTAATTCCTCTTACAAGAACAAAAAACTCAGCATCTGCTACTCCAAGATCCAAGACTGCTGTACTGGCACGAGAAAGATAATCATCAGTGCCATCCAAAAGTACGCAGTTGGCAAACTTTCCTTTCTTGAATGTCGCTCCTCCGTTGTTTGTAAGGGTTAATCCATTAAACCAAGAGTCATTTACATTCTCAAGTTTCCAATGTGATGTAAGATTTGTGTCAGTAATGACCTTAGATGCGTCTTGTAGTGTGGGGGGTATTGATATAAAGAGTGGATAGAACTGCCCTGCTACCATTACCCCTCAACTATAATCACATCGAATTCCACAACATCGGTTCCACTTCCATCATGGTTGATGCCAGGATCTGTAAAACTTCCACCTGCCACGCCCTCAGTTAAATCAGTTCTGAAATGCAACCACCATCTTCTCCAAAGTCCCTGGTTGTTTGCAGGAGTGATAGTATGGGAGACAGTCATGACGTTGGTTGCCTGACTCAAGATTCCACCTGTCACAGGATTGGGAGTAGTCGGAGTGGCAGCACCAGAATCAGATGCGTTGATTGTTCCTGCTGTGGTATCCAGTTGGACGTTTACGATTGTAAGATTTGTAGTCTTTGTCCCGGCAAAAATCTTGGCTATGGCAGCAGCCCCATTGTTTAGGAGTACCATTCCTATACATGGTATGATGAGGAATAGATCAGGCGTCAAGTCCAACTGCTTCTATCCACTCCTCTTTTCCATTGTGTATTACTGGAACGCATATTTTGATTTCATTTAGTAATTGATCTGTGATGTACTTGAATCTCTCTCTGATAAGTTTTGGACCGTGCTTACGCCTCCAAATAAAATACCTGTGAATCAATTCAGGTGTATGTGGGATAATTATCCCACTACCATCATTCTGATAGAACGGATATATCCTGCAGAAATTATTTACAGCCCCATCATTGAACCTATATACTCTAACCTGACTGACTGAACCCACTACAAGTTTCCGATCTCCTCCAACCCTATGCGTTGTCAAGAAGTTGGTCTTCATCTTACTTTCACTATTCCCATTGACTCTAGTGCCATTTGCCTGTTTCGTATCTCAAATAATCTGTTTACTTCAAAATATATCTTATCTGAAAGTCCTGGTATATCAGTTGCCAGACTAGTTCCACCACCTGCCATAACAGATTGCACGCCAAACTCTCCTATATGGGCAAGGAATCTTTCTTCCCTGGAACGTTGTGCCTCAAATCCTCCAAGCAGTGCTTCTCTCTCTGATATTTCGATGAGATTTCTATCATGTTCACGCCCTCGCCCAATGTTATCAACGAATCTCTGCATCGATCTTTCTCTTGCAGCCAACATACCTTCATAGGAAACATTCTGCCATGTTGGTCTAAACTGTGGAAGATTGAACATCGCCGCTGTTTCTTCTGGGGTAAGCCCTCCTTTCATAGCAATTTTTGTCCATCTTGATATAAACATCGCATTTTTCGTTCTGGTTGTACTGTGACTTTTATGACCACCTCTCTTACTCCATGACGGTGCTCTCTGGCCAACTGCCTTGAAGATTCCTCCTACTCGCTGTTGTGTTGCGTATGCTCTTGCTCTTGCTTCTGCTAATGTTTTTGCAGGTCCTTGTTTTAATAACTGCGCTGCAGTTTTTGCCTGTCTTTCACGATCACCACCAGTAAATCCACCTGTTGGGAGATACTGCTCCCACATCTCGCTTGGTATTCCCTCAAAAAGACGGGCAAGTGCCATGGTCTCTGCCCACTTGTCATGTTGCCCTGCTTGAAGACTTGCCATGAATCCTGTCATGTCGGGAATTCCTTCCATGGCAGGAGTTCTTCCACCAAATCCCAGAGCCAGTGCAAGGTCTCTTAGGTTCTCACGTTTTTTTTTAGCGAGCCTTTCTTCTATTGCCTCTTCTTCTTTGAGTGCTTTGACTCGATCTTGTCTGACTCTGAGTGCATCCTTATCATAATTTAATTTACGTTCCGCTAAATCTAGCAAACGTAGTTCAAGAGTTAACTCTCCCCCGGATCTTTCAAGCATAATCGAACGCATCAGTAAGATTGCTTCCGTCTTTTTGCTGGTCTTTTCAAGAACTTTATCAATCTCTTCCCTGATCTCTTTTTCTCTATTTCCCTTTTGGATGATTGCATCAAGTTGATTCTTTACAGTTTCTTGAAACGGTATTAACCCAAACATTCCTGCCAATTCAGGACTCATCATTCCACCACCTACTCCTGGTACACCTCCTCCTGCACCAGCAACTCCTGCACCTGCTCCTCCACGTCCTCGCATTCCTTGACCACTCGCAGTACTTTGGAAATTACTTACTGCAGTTGTTGCACTATCTACATCATCAACCAACCCTTTGAACGATAATCGAATTTTTTCTAAGGAGGGAAGTAAAAATTGTTCTGAGGCATCTACTGTTCCAGTTAGAGAACCAGTCAATCCTTCATATTCATCGCCTAACTCACCAGTGGCTTCAGCCAGCATTCTCTGCTGTTTCTGTGCCTCTGTCTCGATTCCCAAAAGTTGATGTAGTTTGTCTTGGACTCCAAATGCATTTGTAGCATAGACTTCATACGCTGACGCCACCGCAATGATAGCCCAACCAAGAGGACCTATCGCTGCAAGCGTTGTCTTGATTGCAGTCCCCAATAGCCTTGTGGCTACTACCAATCCTTGTGTGGTTCCAGTAGCAAGAACATTACTCCATGCTAACCTAACATTTGCAGCGGTCATTGCAGTTGAAGAAAAGACTGCACCTTCTTGACTGCGTCTCAAAAATATGGTTGCAAGTCCTGCTTTGACGGTAGCAAGTTCAACATTCTTGAAAACTGTGACTAGACTTGAGATGGTAAAGAATACGCTTGATGCAAGGCTTGCTGCCAGGTTGATATAGGTGTCCCGGAGACTATCTTCTGCAATCCTTAGCGAGTCTGTCTTGACTCGAAGATCCTCTTTTGTTGCCTTGATCTTTTCAAAAGTAATCCTGGCACGTTCTGTAGCACCCTGTCCCTTATCCACAAGAATTTGATAACGCAGTTCCTGGGTTGCAAGTGTATTTGTAGATTTGATTATTGCAACCTGTGTTTTCTCTATGTTTAGTTGAGCCTTGTCTAGTCTGCTAAATCCAGTGACAAGCGAAGTAATTGATAATGATGCACCAAAAACAGCAAAGGACAACTGCTTCAAATTTATTGATGTTTTTTCGGCAGCCTTTGCAGATCCTTCTAGAGCAGGCGTAGCACCTCGGATGCTCTGAGCCATAGAATCGACTTTACGTTTTACATCGTCATATCCAGTCTCTACGAATCTGACTCCAAGATCAGGAGTTCCTATTGATGCCATTGCTACATGATGACTTGAGTGTAGAAACGATTTAAGAATTGCTTATAGCCGTAAGGTGAACAACTCGAATCCACCACGTCCTATCATCTGTCTTGAACCCTCGACTGTGACTTCCTTAGCCCAGAATCTTGGGAGTTCTGGTGCAGCCTGGCGAATGGCATCTTCTACAAACTTTTTTGCTTCGATGTGTCTAGTTCCACGTTCAATATACTTTCCCCATGGGGCTGCACTTCCCCACCCAATGATGAATGTGACCACGTTATTGCCTCGCTCTACAGATACCAATCCCAATGCACTCCTTAGTCTACCGCTTCTGTCAAAGAAGGAGGCTGTAGTTTTCATCTTTGGCGTGACTACATTATAGATCCATTCTCTTGTTGCGTTTATCTGTGCTAACTGGAGACCGCTTCCTATGGCATCAAAAAAGACGGCTGCTTCCTTCCATCCAAAAGGTTGAATGCTCAATCGAGTTCAATGTAACTACAGTCTGGGCAGATATAACCTATTGGCACAAAAAGTCTGCTCCATCCTGTGCTCCATCCACTAGAACTTCCACGTGATACCATCTGTCTTTCATAGATTCTTTTCATTCCCCACATCTTTTTGCATTTTGGGCATTGATGCTCTGTCGTAAATGGCATGCAGGATAATGTGTATACACACTATAAGAGGATTTGTAGGATAAGATATAGTAGTGGTCCTGAGAAGAAGGCTAGTGGAAGAATGATCTTATAGGGATTGAACTTTCCTGGAATTTTTTCACCACATCTCATACATCTTCCATGTTTGATGTAGTGACCCTTCTCTTGGCAGAGTGCCATGATATCCAACTGTAGTCTAGTCATTCTGGCACATACGCTCCACAAATATAGCATTTGTATCCACATTGGAAAGTTCCATCATTAGGATTGCCTGATGTACTAATACCCATCTGAACGTGGCATCTTGGGCAGTTCATCCAATCTGCCTCGCAATACGTGGATAAACCTGGTACAATGACATGCAGAAACCAGTATGAATGCAAAACTCCTTCTGGCACTTTTCACACCAGAGTCCCTCTCTTTCATGGATTCTGATTTCGGCTATTTCATCGGTCCAAGAATCTGAAATAACTATAAAATTATCTTTGATCGATGCAAGTGCGAATCGGAATTTAATCTGGTCTCTTCTTAATGACTGTGACATCCTAACCATGATGTATGCTGAGAATGTCATTATGCCTTGTAAAGTAAGGGTATGCTGTAGTTTGATGTATCTATCATGAAAGTATTTCCAGACTTCTTCTTTGACTGTTATACTCATGAATCCTGGCTTAGGCATTCGCTATCCACTTGCTTGTGTTTACCTTCCTCTTCACCAAACCTGCTATCTCCATTGTCTGTAGTGTGACAAGTGTGTCATGGCGTGAGATGTTAAATATTATGGCAAGTTGGAATGTTGAGAAGGATTTGTTCTGGTCTCGCAAGAAGTTGTAGAGACGATTGGTGATGGAACCATCTGAATCTGAATCAGATTGTGTAGCAATGGTAGATTCGGATTGTGATTCCATCACTTCCTTACATGGAAGTGGACGTTAATAAAGATAGTGGCAGGCATTCTCTTGCAGGAGGTGTGCCTGCCACCACCCTACGACACACTTGGGAGGATGTCGATATCTCAAATATGGGTGGCAATACTTTGTAATAAAGTTAACTTGGAAGACCCTGTTTTTTTCTTTCCGCTTCGGCTTCATCGAATTCATGTTCTGTGCGTCCTGCAGGAGAATCGTCAACTTTGTCCTCATCTTTATCAAGATAGTTTCCTACGATGTATTCATCAACCACTGCACAAAAAATTTGACTGTGTGTAGTCTCTAGGTCGAGGATGGCGCTTGGCCTTCTGCCTTCATACTCTGTGCTGATTCTAACACGATTCCGCTCCATTCGTCCGATGAGAGCCAAAAATTTGCTGCCATCGCTTCCTGCCTTTCGACATGCTTGATCAACGCATCCCATATCACTGGCAACATGATATCATCGATCTCTTTTTCTACACCCGGCATGATTCTGGCAATCACTTCCTTGCGGAGAGTCTTGAAAATCTCATCGAGTTTTTTGGTAAACGCAGTTGGATTCTGTGGTTCAGCATTTGGCTGGGAACAGTACTCGACTAATTCCTTGAGGATATCTTTTGACTTGGCATCACTATCTGGCTTCTGCACCCAGGCAATGAGTTTTGCTGTAATCCAGTCGTACTTTGTAACCTTGTCATGCCCTCCTATTTTTCCGTAGATGTCATTCATCTCTCGCTTGTACCAGTTGACATACATCCTCACATAATCCCCCATTCCAAAGAATTTGTAATCTTTGCCGTCAAAGGAGAGAGTTCCTTGCTGGCTTTCTACTCTTTCCTGTAGTTTTGCCAAGATGTTGGCAATTAATTGACTAAGATAGACCGAATCAGCAGGATTGGTCTTAGGATCAAATGCCATTATACTACCATCAGTAATAGTATAATAAAAAGTTAGATGCTACTTATAGACTCAATTATACGTGGCAGGCGTGACAGACTCATTGACAAGCGTACACTTGCACCAGTCCCCTGCAGATGGTACTAATCCCTTTAATCTGATGGATTCTACCTTTCTTGCAGGTCCGATATGAGCAGGAGTGACTTCAAGCACCTGCATTCTATCCATCTCTATTCGTATGGTTTCAAAGTTTGCACCAGAGATTACAGTTCCTCGGAGTTCCAGGGTTAACTCAACTTCTGTCTTATTCTCAAAGGTGTTAATGAAATTGGGAGTTGCGTTTTCAAACTTCAAACTACCTGATACCTCAACATCCCACATGCCTACCTCTGCATTCGGTTGTGTTCTTCCTGAAAAGTTGAGTGTCCTGTCCCAGTTCCTTCTGAGATTTATTGTAAGTGAGTCCCATATCACCGAAGTCCCACCAAGAGTCTGAACCTGGATTGTTTGCAGTTTTACCTTTGTAGAAAATACGGGAGTTACTGCTGCATCGTATGCATTTGCAGTGCGGTCTTTTGCAATTATTGTAAATATCATGTTGAGATCGCCAGCATTTGTCTTGGATATCTGACACTCATCTATTAGTACACCAGAATACCTATACTCTCTTTTCTTTTCTACTCCAAGATCAATTCCAAGCGATGGTGCTACTGGGACCAGATCATCAAGTGGAACATACACATGCTGGTATGCTATTGGAGTTCCCCCCAGGGAAGTAGTTGTAATCTTGCCAAAAAGACCTAGCAATAATTTACCAAGTTCATCTACACGTCCCTTTATTGTAATCTGGCCACGATATCTTTTGCCAGCATCATCTATAGCACCAGGACCGAATGCAGAGCGTGCATCGACCTCTTCTGTCAAGTCAGGTCCACCTTCAATGGATTCTGTCAGTATCAGAATATCTTGTAAGTCTGCTGGAGTACCTCGAGTTCCGTAAGTACCTGCAGGTTGCTCCGCACTCCTTTCTGTAAAAACACGACTGTATTGAACTACGACCATTGCTACGAGATTATTGTCTGTGGATTAGATTTAAGAATTGCTAATACTACCCAATCTTTACTTCTTGGGTGAAGCCTATCTTTAATGACAGATGCCTTACATTTGGCAGGAATCCGTAATCCTGGTTCTCCATCATTTTGGCATACATGAACAGATCAGTGGTCAGTAAGACTCTCTCCTGTTTCTGAATGGCAGATTCCACCAAGTTGATTAAATCAAGTGCCGAGTCATCAACTGCATCCTCGTCCCCTGCTATGAGTTCTGTCACTACGCCCACCTGAAAATTATATCTGTACTGCCAGAATCCTGTGCTGTGCTGGTCTTCGATTGGAATCCTGGACAGAAATATCACATATCCGTATGGAGTCTTGAAGTTTGGGCTACGAATAACGTTATGCCACTGTTTGATTGTTTGTAGTCTTGCCTCACTTTTGAGTAACTTTTTGAGAGCATTTCTGATGAGTTTGACATGATTTGGCAGTACGTCTGCATCTAACAGGTTAACTGGTATACTCATAGAATTTCATCGATTGTTGGACCTACTCTTGCAGTAGGCTCTGATACCAATACGTCCTCCTCACCTTCTCCAGTTACAATACCGATATGAAGTTTGACATCATTATAAGCACGCTTGAGATCCTCGGCAATCATCCGCTTCTCATCCAGGGTTCTTGCAAGTCTGTCCCTGTATTCTTCTGCAATGCAAAAATTGAAAAGTTCCCACCCGGCAGTGTCATCTGCCTTGACAGTAGGTAATGTAACATCGGCTTCACGGTATATGGCTGCAATATTTGCACTTGCTCTATCACGAGACTTGCCCAACAGTAAATCATCTTGGTTGACTACAATGTTGTAAGTCTCAAGGATACGCTTGACTTGAGTGATTTCCCCTAACAGTACCAGAGTAGGCATGCTGATATTGTATCACTATAGAATAAAAGCAATACTAATCCAACCTCTTTGTTACTTTGACGGGGAAAAGATATGTACGGTCTTCCTTACCTGCACCTGTAAGTTTAACCTGGCCAATATAATTTCCGTTGTAGTTTGTGTTGCCAGAGTTCACTGCCCATCTTGCTACAGATCCTCCTGGCAGAGTAAGTGCAACAGATAATTTCACACTTCCTTCTTCATCCTCAATGGTGAGAGTTGCACTGGTATAGCCTGTCAGATCTGCAAGAGTTCCGTCTGTGTTATACAGTGTAATGTCCTTGTTGAATCCAAAAGAACCCTCTGCAAACTCTAATCCGGCATCAGGCATCTTCTTGTACCTCTACTGCCTTACCAGGCTTGGGTATGATTTTTGCGACTCCGTTTCTTAACACGATATATGCTTTGTGTACTTTAGAAATAACCATTGCTGATGGGGTCTTTGAAGTCAGATAGACCTTTGATGTCTTATCGAATACTATTGCTGATGCCTCAGTCATTGTAGATATGCCTTTGCCATCTTCGCTATCACTTTTGCGGTGGCTTTTATTTGACTGGTGATTGCAAAATTTGATACTCTTGTTGCCCATGAGTCTATCCCTATAAAGACATCTTCCCATAATTTTGGAATGAAAAGTGGCACATTTACTTGAGTCCAAACATCTGTTCCAAGGAAAGTATCCAAGAATTGTTTTGTCCTTGAAAGTATCCAAGAATCAGAACCTAATAGGGTGTCTAGCCATCCCTTGGCTCTGCTCAACGTCCATACATCTGTTCCAAGCCATGTATCCAACCATGTCTTTGTTCTTGATAGTGTCCATGTATCAGTACCCAACAAGGTATCCAAGAAACTTTTTCCTCTACCAACTGTCCATGTATCTGTTCCAAGCAAGGTATCAAGCCAATTCTTGAATCTCTCAACCGTCCACGTATCTGTTCCAAGCCATACATCAGCAAATAACTTTGCCACAAACTTTTCTACAGTCCAAAGATCAGTGCCAAGAAATGTATCCAAGAACTGCTTTTCTTTTGAGACAGTCCAAACATCTGTCCCAAGCAGGGTGTCTAGGAATTGTTTTGCTTGTGGTGGACCGCCTGCACCTGCTGCCGTAAATAAGGTTCTTACTTCCGCTCTTGGTCTTAGTATGGCAGGCTCCATCCGAACTTCTTTTGCACGTAATACCACCATCATTTCTCCTATAGATATGCCAGCAGTTGCAAGTGCAATATCGTATGTGTTAGTACCGTTATCTCTTAGCGAGATATCATAAACCATATCCTAAGATGCACCATCATCACTTCTGCCAACAAGTGTAGCACTTTCTCTGCCTTCTGCAAAGACTAGTTCTGTATCATCATACCATGTTATGCTGAATGCTCCATTTCCAACTCTTGAGGTTGTATCCAGTCTTTCAGCAATATCATTAACCTTTCTCCAAAATCCTATGTTTACAGTTCCACCACCGCTTCCTGAGACTGTACCTGACTTTGTTACTGTGATTGAATGATATGTCAGGGACATTAGTATGTTTGACCAGAAAGACTGCAATATTGGCACATAATATCTATAAATTCTAGTTGTCTCTATTGCCAGCCTGTCAGTCTGCTCGTTTGGGTATCGGTCAAAATGGCCACAAGCATCAATGTATACATCACTGACTCCAAGTTCAGGGTCTCCCCAGTTGGTATGATTGGAGTATAATGTTTCCCATCCATCCCCTCCCCTTTCCCCTGATGCTCTTGCTGCAACCAATTCAACCCCTACAGCAGATAAAGCACTACCTGCACCGCCCGCAGGAACTTGATTAGTATTCAGTATGAAGCCCATGGCTGTCACCCAATAACTTGTTTCAGGTATGACTGGGGCAACTGCTGCTGATTCTGCTTGATAAGCGATTATGGCAGTATCTATGTGATCTAAAAATGACCAAAGTGTAGTATGATTGTGAGCACCGTCTCCACCTGTTGCCTTTCCACTTGTATAATTGAGATACAATAATCCTGTTATTGGTGAAACAAAGTCGATTGTTGTATCACTATTCCAAGTTTCAAGTGTAAATGTGTTTAATCCTCTTGCTAGTGTGATTCCTGCACCCTGAGCAGAACCTGAATCTATTCTTTGAATCATTGAAAATTGCCCAGATGCTCCACCAATATTTGTGGTATAAGTCCTGTCTGCCTGACTACCACATGCAATGGCGAATCCTGATACTAATGAGGCTCCCCCCCATACTAGCAAAACACCACTTTGAACTAGTGTTATTGTTGCAGGTTCTTCTATGTAGAATTTCTTTTGTAGCAAAGATTGGTCTCCTGCTACTGTCCTTCCCTGTGTCTGATCAAGTGTCCAAGGCAGTT
>Ga0247727_10002199_pt1 | contig 44916 bp, 45 predicted proteins | sample WisWelCaveWW1625_FD_202498 | JGI IMG/M metagenome (GOLD analysis project Ga0247727, IMG submission 202498) | Biofilm microbial communities from Wishing Well Cave, Virginia, United States - WW16-25 | ecosystem: Environmental > Aquatic > Deep subsurface > Groundwater > Cave microbial mat | place...
CTCGAGACCGTCGACGTGATGCGGAGACAGACGCCGGATCACAGACCACGTCCCGACGATGCGCGGACGTGTGTCTTGCAATCCTCCCCTATGGAAGGAGTTCTCAGAGCCATTTTTCGTGGCCGCAACCGACAACATATTCTATGTCGCCGAGGCGGACCTGACGCCACTACGCGGGGCTTTTTAGGCACCTTGCAAGCGCGGCCGGCGACTCGGCGGCGCCGTGGATTACGCGTGTGTGCTGAGTAGGCTCGATGCGGGGCCTGCGAGCGGGGAGCAGACGCTCACTTGGGGGGAGACTCGCGCGATGGGCCAGGCCGTCCGACGCCGGACCCGTCAGAACACGCCTCGGCCGTCAGCGAGCAGCGAGGGTGTGGTGGGCGGCGCTCGCGGCGACAAACCGAGCGACTCGAGGATCGCCGTCGTCGCTTCCCCAGGGTGGAGCGCGCGCGCAATCTTTCGCGTCGTCGTCGGAGTCTTTGCCGTTCGCTGGTGCTGAATTTAGAGCTCCGACAACTTCTCGGCCGCGTCCGGCTCGCGACGGGAGTGCACCACAGCAACATTGGCGTGGAGGCTCACGCCGTCGATCATCGTGCAGCGCGGTCCAGTCACGAACGCAGCTTCCTCGGGGTCCATCAGATCGCCGATGCGCAGAACCGCGAGGCCGGCGTGCTTGCCCTACCCTCGCGCTCCCGCCTTCACCGCAAACTTCCACGCGATCTCCGCGAGCGGCTTCACCGCTTGCGCGGTCTGCGCGGCTTGGGCGTTGGAAGCAGTGCCGTCGCGCACGCGACCGGCGATGCCCTGCAGGATCGCCGCGAGGCGGAAGACGTTGTAGGCGAGATACCAGTCGAGCTCGGGGACGGATCTGCGGCCAGTGCGACGACAGTACGCATTCGCGTACTCGACTTCGGTGGGGATGCCGAGGCCGGCGAGGTCGGCGTCGGCGAGGCCGTTGAAGACGCCCGACGGCATGCGCCACTGGGCGATGTGGTAGCTGAAGTCTGCGAGAGGATGGCCGAGCGTGCAGAGCTCCCAGTCAAGCACGGCGGCGACGCGGGGCTCGGTGGGATGGAAGATCATGTTGTCGATGCGGTAGTCGCCGTGGACGATCGTGGTCTCGTCGCCGGGCGGGATGGTCGCGGGTAGCCACTCGAGCAAGCGGTCCATCTCAGGGATCTTGTCGCCTTGCGACGCCACGTACTGCTTGCTCCAGCGTCCGATCTGGCGCGCGAAGTAGTTGCCGGGCTTGCCGAAGTCGCCGAGGCCGAGCTTTTCGTAGTCTACCGTGTGAAGGCGAGAAAAAGTCTCGTTCATGGAGTCATAGATCTCGAAGCGCTCGCGCGGGTCCATGTCCGGGAGGCGCGGCTCCCAGAAGATCCGCCCCTCGACGCAGTCCATGATGTAGAAAGCCGTGCCGATCACCGTCTCGTCTTCGCAAAGGCAGTAGGATCGCGCGACGGGAAAGCCGGTCTTGCCGAGCGCGGTGATGATTCGATACTCGCGGTCTACCGCGTGCGCCGAGGGCAACAGCTTTCCGGGCGGCTTCCTTCTCAAAACGTACTTCTTCGACGACGTGATGAGCTGATAGGTGGGGTTCGACTGCCCGCCCTTGAATTGCCGAACCGTGAGCGGCCCGCGAAAGCCCTCGACGTGGCCGGTCATGTACTCTTCGAGGCGCGTCTCGTCGAAACGTAGCCGCTCTGCCACTTCTTGAGTGCCGGTGAACGTTTCCTGTCTGCTCTTGGTCTCGCCTGCCATGTCTCGTCCGTCCGTCCGACTCGCGGCCGCTTCGATCCTTTATATACGACCGTCTCCGCCGCAAGCGCGACGAACCGCTCAGCGCCCCGTGCCTTTCATCATTACGAGCAGCTTTCTCAGCGTATCGTCGATGCCGGCTTGCGCGAGTCCCATGCCGCCGTCGATCACGAGATTCTGGCCGGTGATGAACTTGGCACGATCGGAAGCCAAAAACGCGATCGCGTCGGCCACTTCTTCCGCCGTGCCCGTGCGCTCGAGGGGCGTGCTCGTCAGAACCGGATCGAGGATACCGGGTATCTTGAAGAGCGCTTCCGACATCGGGGTTCGAACGAGGCCCGGCGAGACGCAGTTCACGCGAATTGTCGGGCCATACTCTTGCGCTGCACCCTGGGTGAGCGCGATCACGCCGGCTTTGGCTGCCGAGTAAGGAAGCTCGCCGCGAGTGGGGCGCACGCCGCTACCCGACGAGTTGTTTACGATCGCACCGCCGCCCGACTTTCTCATGAGCGGCACGGCGGCGATGATGCCGTGATAGGCGCCGGTGAGATTCACGTCGATGACTTTCTGCCAGACTTCCGGCTTGTGATCGTCGAGAAGCTGGAAGTTGCCGACACCGGCGTTGTTGACGAGAACGTCGAGGCCGCTCATCCATGCCGCTGCCGCGTCCATCGCGCTCTTCACCGTCGCGAGATCGCGGACGTCGGTCGCATACGCGCGCCCTTCCACCTCTCGTGCGACCGACTCGGCCTTTTCCATGTCGACATCGAGAATGGCGACCCGGGCGCCCTCCGCCGCCATACGACGCGCAGCGGCGGCACCGATGCCCGATGCACCGCCGGTGACGGCCACCCGTTTCCCTTGAAGCTCGTTCACTCGGTCGCTCGCGCCGGCACTACTCAGCCGGCTTTCTTCGCCGCGCTTTTGTCGGCGATGTAGTCTTTGATCACCCGCTCTGCGATTTCCCAGTTGTAGATGTCTTCTTGGTAGGACCACTGGCCGTTGCCGGCGTACATCACCACGGTCAGGCCGGGGAACTCGTAGTACGAGCCGTCGGCGCGCTTGCCCGGAAGGCGATTCAGCCACTTGTAGATCGCGCGATTGCCGTCGATCGCGAGCCACTCGATCGGATAGACCCAGCCTTTGCAGCGAGCCATGACCGGCACGAGCCACTCGAGAATTTTCGGGCGTCCGATGAAAGTGCCCTCGTGATGCTCGACGTAGGTCGCATCCGGCGTGAAGGTCTCGCCCCAGGCCTTCCAATCGTCCTTCTCTTGAAGCACGAGCCTGCGCTTGAACTCCCTCTCGATTTCCTCGCGGCTGAAGTCCCTCATCTACCTTCCCTCCAAATTTCTTGCTGTTCTCGCGTTGCCTTTGCGAGCTACTCGAAGCGAGCGATCACGTCGTCGCCGAAGCGCTTGATCGCGTCGCACTTTCCTTCGAGGCTGTCGCCGCCGCCGTAGATGTACCAGGGCATGGTCATGGTTTGCGTCACGCCGATATCGCCGATGCGTTTGTAGCCGTCGACATCGAAAGCATCGGCGCAAGCGGCAAGCACTTGGAAGGGCCGCTCCGCTCTCGCCGAGTCGGCACGAAGCCGGCGCAGCTCGCCGATGATGCGTTTCAAGTCTGCTGTCGTGTGAATATCGGAGCACCAGCCGTCGCCGAGCGTCGCCGCGCGGTACAGTGCACGCTCCGAGATGCCGCCGACGTAGATCGGAATCTCTTCGGCGGGGACGGGGCTCATCTCGAGCTCGTCGAATTCGTAGAAGTTGCCGTGGTACGAAACCCAACCGCCAGCCCACAGCGCTCTCAGAATCTCGACCATCTCGTCCGTGCGACGTCCCCGCGTCTTGAAGTCTTGCTCGAGGAGCTCGAACTCTTCGCGCATCCAGCCGACACCGATGCCGAGCGCTACGCGGTCGCGAGAGATGACGGCGGCGGTCGCGACGGCCTTGGCCACGCTGAAAACGTTGCGCAGCGGCAGCACGAATACGCTCGTCGTGAACCGGATGCGCTCGGTAACGGCTGCCATGGCGGCGATCGATACCCACACGTCCGGCCACGGAGTAAACGGCTCCCACCGGAGGCTCCCGTCGTGGGTGTACGGGTACTTCGTACCGATCTCGCGGGGATGAACGACGTGATCCGAAAGCGAGACCATCGAAAACCCGGCGTGCTCGGCGGCGCGAGCGAGTGTGCAAAGGTCTGCGGCTTCGCAGAAAGTGAGAGATAGAGTGAACTTCATCGGCGTGGCGCGGATATTAGAGGACGGCACCGCCTGAGCCAACGCCCAAGTCAGTGCTGCCGAGAAGCGCCTCGGCGCTCTTTCAGGGTCTTCGCCTTGTGCTTCGCTAGCGGCGTTTCGTCTCTTCCATTTCTTCGAGGGTCTTCGGCCAGTCGTCGTGCATCAGGCGTGACAGCGCGCGATCGGCGAGCAGCTTGCCGCCGGTCTGGCAGGCGGCGCAGTAGTTGGCCTCGTTCGAGGCGTACGCGATACGCTGCACGGGGCTTCCACAGACGGGGCATGGCTTCTTGTAGCGCCCGTGCACGGCCATGTCCGGGCGAAACGCGGTGACTTTTTCGGGGAACTTGCCTGCCGCTTCGTGGCGGAGCTTTTCCGTCCACTCGGCGAGAGTTCGCCGCGCGGACGTGTAGAGCCGCTCGGTCTCTGCCGGATCGAGGCGGCTGGTCCGTGTCATCGGTGAGAGGCGCGCGTGATGCAGAATCTCGTCCGAGTAAGCGTTGCCGATACCACTGAAGAGGCGCGGGTCGGTAAGTGCTCGCTTGAGCGTGCGGTTCTCGCTCGCGAGTCGGGCTCGGAACGCAGCGAGGTCCGCGGTCATGACGTCGAGGCCGCCCGGATCGTGCACCGCAAGCGCTTCTCTCCCGCGGACGACGTAAAGCGAAGCGCGGCGCTTCGCACCTGCTTCCGTCAGCATCAACATGCCGCTCTCGAAGTCGCAGTAGGCAAGTCCTTTTCGTCCCGGCGGCTTTGCTCCTCGGTCGGTCCAGTGAAGCCGTCCGGCGATCATCAGGTGCAACACGACGTAGAGGTTCTGCTCCAGCCCGATGACGATCCGCTTTCCGAGCCGGCCTACGCTCTCGACCCGCTTACCGAACGACTCGCCGAGGGGAGGATCGACCGAGCGCAAGAGAAAGGGATTCGCCACGCGAATTTTCTCGAGCGTTTGCCCGACCGTGCGCTCGGCGATCGCCTCTACGTAGACCGTGATGTCAGGAAGCTCCGGCATCGAAAAAGGGTGCCTGACACTATTTTTCTATGCGAGCATCATGCCTCGCTTCGGGGTTGCGGTGCCAAACGTTTCGGAGGTGATGGGAGCGCCGCCTTCCTTCAAGGCGGCGCGTTGCTCAGGGAGCGGCGTGCGGCGCGAGAGGTCCTCGAAGCGTGCGAGGCGCGCAAACGGCTCGAGCGCGAGCACACGGGCCACGTAGGCGGCGGTAAGCGGCCACTTCGTGGGGTCCACCGAGTACCGTGACATCACTGCGTTGCGGAATATCGCACCGAGCGCGATATCGGCGATCGACAAGTCGCCGCAGAGAAATCCCGCGGACGGCAGCTCGGTCTCCAAATAGTCGAGCACGCTCGGGATGTCCTCACGAAGCGCATTGTCGACGACGTCCTTGTCCGTCGGCTTCCCCCACACGTAAGGATTGATCGCGACTTCGTTCCAGAGCTTCCAGATGAACACGTCGCCCATTCGGGAGTCGGCGAACTCTTCGAGCCAACGCACCCGAGCTCGCGCAACGAGATCGGACGGATAAAGCATCGGCTTCGGGTAGCGGTCTTCCAGGTACTGACAGATCACCGAAGAATCGCAGAGCGTCGTGCGGTCGTCGGTCAAGACCGGAATGCGACGAATCGGCGAGAGCTTCGCAAAGCGGTCATCACCGAAAAACGGCACGATCGGATCGATCTCGTAGTCGATACCCTTCAAGTCGAGAAACACGAGGACCTTGCGGACATAAGGCGAGAGATAGCTGCCGATGATTCTGACTCTGCTCATGCTGCTGGTGATCTACGAACTCTTCGGCCACTCGGGATGCTGAGGAAGGCCGTCGGCGACGAGTACCCATGGCAGCTTTTGCGAGATCCAGATGTGAGCCAGTGGCTCGAGATCGCCTGCATCGTCCAGGGTGGCGAGCGTTACGTCGATCTGCTCGGGGCGCATCGCGTGGAGATATGTGAGTGCCGTGCCGCACTGTCCGCAAAAACGTCGCTCGACGTGCTTCGACGATCGATTCGTCGTCGGCGATCCCTTGACGATCTCGAACTGCGCGAGCGCGAACGTTCCCCAAGCGACGAACGGCGCACCGCTCGCGCCACGGCAGCTTCGGCAGTGGCAGTAGGAAAGATTCGTGACCTCACCGCTCGCGCGGTAACGCACATTGCCGCAGAGGCAGCCGCCTTCGTAGGTGTGCTCGCTCATCCTCTAGCCTCGCGGCCCCGAGACTCGATCGGCCGCGACCTCGAATAGCCGCTTGGCGACGAGGCGTTGCAAGGACTGTCCGCAGGGGTTCGAGCCCGGCCTCCGGCCGGCATTCCGACCGCTGCTCTCGAGCTCGTGGTCCCCGTCGACTTCGTTCTGATAGACACGGCCAGCGACTGAACGAGCACGCGCAGCCGCTCTGACGGCTCCGACGATTTTCGAGGCAGCATTGACCGGCGACTCTGCTCGGCGCAAGAAAGGAGTCCCGTGTCGCGTCAGCTCCCTTCATTCGCGATCGACGCGCCGCATCGCTGGGTTCACTACGTCCTGCTCTTCCTGCTCGGGCTCGCCGCAGCCTGGAGCAATGGCCCGCTGAAACAGCCGATCAGTTTCGACAACCAAGTCTACTTCTACATCGCCGAGCGCGTGGCGTCGGGCGTCCCCCCCCACGTCTCGCTCGTGGACCACAAGCACGCGCTCTCCTCCATCGTCTCGGGCATCGGCATCCTCGGTGGGCGAACGCTCGGGTTGAGCGACATCGTCTCCGTCCGCTACGTGAGCATGGCCTTCGCGGCAGCGGTTCCCGTCGGGGTCTGGATGATCGGCTTCGCCATCACGCGAAACGCCATCGTCGCCCACCTCTCCGCGTTCATCGTGCTCGCCTTCGACGATTTCTTCCTACAAGCGGCGATGGGGCTGCGCCCGCAAGTGTTCATGGCGGCGTTCATGGTGTTCGCGCTCGCGATGTTGGAGAAGCGGCGCTGTTTGCTGAGCGGAGCCTGCGCAGTTTCAGCCTTCCTCTGCTGGCAGCCGGCCCTGCTCGTCGTGGTCGGTATTCTCGTATCGCTCGCCCTCGGCGAGCGACCGGTCGCGTCCGTCCTGCGGTTCCTTGCCGGCGTCTTGCTGGTACTCCTGCCTTACGAGCTCTACTTCTACTTGCACGGCGCGCTCGCCGTCCAGCTCGAGCAATCGTATCGGATGGCGGGGGATGTCGCCGCGTACAAGCGGCCGACCTTCGCCGAGTCGCTCTACTTCATCCTCCGCGACTCGCACTGGGGAATGGGCTACAAGATCCTGATTCCAGGCTTGTACCTGCTCTTCATCACCGGTCTCGCGATCGAGGTCTACGCGCGTCCGCGCGCTGCATTCGCAGTCGTACGGAAGAGCCCGATCACCACGGCCGTCGTACTTTGTGGCAGTCTCACACTGGCTTTCACGTTCATCGACCACCAGGCTTACCCTGACCGCTATTTCGTGCAGCCTTTCATCGCACTCACGAACGGCATCGTGCTCGGCTTCGCGCTGACGCGCCTATTGAACTGGGTTGCTAAGTCCGAAGTCGCGAAGCTCAGGACGTCGGCCGTGCTGTTCTTGAGCGGGATCGCAGCCCTGCTCACCGTCAAGGAGCCGACTCAGTTCGCCGGTCACGCCTACACCGTCGCGGATCAAGAAATACTCGCTGATCGCGTCGGAGATTTTCGCGAGCAATACGGATCGGTCTGGACCGTCGGTTGTCCTCACCTGCTCGCTCTCCGTCGCGAGTCGAACTTCGATCCGATCGGGATGGTGCTCGACTCGCGCGTGCGGAGCTATGCCGCGAGCCGCAGCGAAGATGGCGTCTACCGTCCCCTGAACGGCGGCATGCCGGGCGTGCTTCTCACCTCGCGTGGCGGCGAAGGAAAAGCATTCCCGTGGCTCATCACCGAGTATCGCCGCTTCGAAGACAAAGCGTTCAAGCTGCACGGCATCGTGGTCTGGGTTCGAAAGAAGTGCATCGCCGACAACCGTTGCAGCGAGGCCGCGGAATGCGACGTCACCCCCGAGTGCCGCGCCGGCGGTAAAGCGCGACGAGCGAAGAAGCCTGCCGGAAATCGAGCAGCCGACTAGTACGGCGCGAAGGGCGGGCGCTCTCTCACCACCCACTCTCGGACCGTCGGCCGCTGCCACTGGCGCTCGGCGTAACGACGCAACCGATCCGGGATCGGATCTCCGTTCAGGATCAAGCGATGCAGCATGAATGAAAGCTCGCTGTCCGCGATGCACCAGACGCCGACGAGATGCTCCGCACCTTCGGGTAAGATCCGGTCGACGACGCGCAGGAGCTTGTCCGCCGCGGCTCTCCCTTCGGGCGAAAGCGGCGCGCCGGCGCGCTCGTAGAACATCGTGTTCGCCGATCGCTCCTCGCGAAGCGGCATGAGGTCGCTTCGGATCCACGCTTGTATCTGCCGAACGCGGGCACGCGCCTTTCGGTCTCGCGGATAGATCGGAGCGTACGCCGGATCCGGAAACGATTCGTCCAAGTATTCGTCGATCGCGCTCGACTCGGAGAGCTGGAGCTCGCCGTGCGCGAGTGTCGGCACTCGCGACGTGAGCGATCGATCGCGGTAGTCGGGGGCGTGCTGAGCTTTCTCGTGGAGTGGAACGAGTCGAAGCTCGAAAGGCAGCTTCTTCTCCTTCAACGCGACGAAGGATGAAAACGCGTAGGGGCTGATGAAGAACGCGTCAACCCAAAGGACGAGGGCATCCGAGATTGACATCGTGCGAGGCTAACCGCGCGCGCTCGCTTCGTCCACCGCCATCGCGGTCTTCCGATCCACGCGGCGCCCGACGCGTCCGAGATCGTCGAAGACGGAGTACGCGACGGGGGTTACGAGAAGGGTCAACAGAAGACAGAGCGTTTGCCCACCGACGACGACCACGGCCACGGCGCGCCGCTCTTCGGCTCCCGGCCCGCTGCCGACGACAAGGGGCGCCATGCCTGCGACCAAAGACAGCGTCGTCATGAGAATGGGGCGGAGCCGATCTCGATTCGCCTGCACGATCGCTTCCGCCCGCGGCATGCCCTGAGCTCGGAGCGTGTTCATGTGGTCGATCTGCAAGATCGCGTTCTTTTTCACGACGCCGAAGAGCACGAGGATGCCGAGCGCGCTGAAGACGTTCAGCGTTCCGCCGTAGGCCCACACCGAAAACAATGCGAACGGGACTGCGAGCGGGAGCGAGAGCAGGATCGTCAGCGGGTGCGTCAGGCTCTCGAACTGGGACGCGAGGATCAGGTACATGAACACGATCGAGAGTAGGAACGCGAGCGTGAACTCGGTGAACGTGCGCTCGAGCTCGCGGCTGCGACCCGTGATGCTCGTCGTGTAGCTCTGCGGCATGCCGAGCTCGGCCGCAAGCTTGTTCATGACATCCAGTTGCTCTCCGAGAGCGTATCCCGGCGCCACACCGCCGCGCACGCCGATCATTCGCTGCCGATCCAGGCGGTCGATTCTCGACGCGCTCTCGACCCGCTCGACTCGCGCCACGTTGCCGAGCTCGACTAGCGTGCCGCTCGAGCTAGGTAACTTCAGCTGGTCGATGATCTCGGGACGATTTCGGTCGTCCTCCATCAGCCGGAGCCGGACCTCGTACTGCTCGTTCGTTTGCGGATCGCGGAAGCGCGAGACCTCGTCGTCGCCGCCCACCATGACCCGAAGCGCCGTGCCGATGTCGCGCGCGGATACGCCGAGGTCGGCAGCGCGGTCACGATCGATGTCGACGTGAAGCTCGGGCTTGTTGAGGCGAAGGCTCGTGTCCAGCCCGCGGAATCCGCCGGCCGCGAGCGCACGGCTACGAAGCGCCTCGCCGTAGCGGTAGAGCTCCGCAAGCTCGGGGCCTCGAATGATGAAGTTCACGTCGAACGACCCGCCACCGACGTTGAAGGAAGGGTAGTTTCGAACTTGCGCGCGAATCTCTTCGAACTTGACGAGCCGCGCGTCGATTTCCGACATCACTTCGGACTGCGAGTAGTTGCCCTGAAACGCCCTCCACGGGCGCAGACGAACGCTTTCGCGGAGCAGCCGTCCGAAGGAAAAGATGCGCTCCTCGTGCGGAGCAATTCGAATGTGAATGCTCGCGGAGTTCACCTGAGCACCGGTGAACCCGCCGGTCGTCATGAGCACGTCGCGCACGCCCGGCACCGATGTCAGCTCTTGTTCCACGCGCGCCATCGCCGCGCTCATCGACGCGAAGCTCGTTCCCTCGGGAGCCGATATCGAGATGTTGAACTCGGCTTCGTCGACGTCCGTCGGAACGAATTCGCGGCCGATGGAGTTGTAGAAAGGGATCGAGCTCAGTGCCACGCCGAACGCCAGCGCCATCACGCGACTGCGATGCGCCATGGACCACGCGACGAGGCGCGTGTAGCCGGAGTCCAACCACGCGTAGAATCCCTCACGAGACGCCAGGTGACCCTTCGTGCCGTCGGTGCGTTTCAGCATTCGCGACGCCATCATCGGCGTCAGCGTGAATGACACGAAGAGGCTCACCATGACGGCGGCGGCGGCAGTGATGCCGAACTGATAAAGGAAGCGCCCGGCCACGCTCGACATGAAGGACACGGGGACGAAGATCACGACTAGGCTCAGCGTAGTCGCCATGACGGCGAGGCCAATCTCGGCCGTGGCAAGCACCGCCGCTTCGCGCGCGTCCATCCCTTTCTCTTCCACGAAGCGAAAAATGTTCTCGAGCACGACGATTGCGTCATCGATAACCACGCCGACCATGAGCACGAGCGCGAGCATCGTGATGCTGTTCAGCGTGAAGCCGAACGCGTACATGACGCCGAAGGTCGAGATGACCGACGTCGGGATGGCTACCGCGGCAATCACGGTCGATCGCCAATCCCGCATGAAGACGAGCACGACGATACTCGCGAGAATACTGCCGAGAATCAGATGGACGTTGATCTCGTGAAGGCCGGCGTAGATGTAGCTCGACTGATCGCGAATGACGTCCGTGCTGATGTCGGCAGGTAGCTCGGCGCGAAGTTGGGCCAGAATCGCCTTGACTCCTTCGATGACGGCCACGGTATTCGCGTCGGACTGGCGAATGATCTCGAGCGTGACGGTCTGTCGGTCGTTGAGTCGCGAGTCCGTTCGTTGCTCGGCCGTGCCGTCCTCCGCTCGTCCGAGATCGCGGACGTGAATCGGCACGCCGTTGACCGTGCGCACGACCAGATCGTCGAACCCGCGAGCGTCGGTGATGCGACCGGCCGTACGGAGCGCCAGCTCGCGGTCGGCGGCCGTGACGTTGCCCCCCGGAACGTCGGCGTTTTGAGCTTCGATGGCATCGCGAACGGCGGTGATCGGGATGCCGTAGGCATCGAGCCGGTCGGCGTCGATCCAGACGTTCATCGTGCGCGCGAGCCCGCCCTTTATCGTCACCTCGCCGACGCCAGCCGCCCGCTCGATGCGTACCCGAACGACTTTGTCGGCGATCTCGGTCAGCTCTCGGAGCGTGCGCGGACCGTTGACCGCGATGATCATCACCGGCGCCGTGTCGTTGTCGAACTTCGAGACCACCGGCGGATCGGTGTCTTCGGGGAGGTCGCGTTGCACGTTGGCGACACGATCGCGTACGTCCTGGGCGGCCACGTCGACGTCGCGATCGAGGCTGAAGTTCGCGATCACCAGCGAACGATCCGGCGACGATATCGAGCGAAGCTCGTCGATGCCCTGCACCGTGTTTACGGCTTCTTCGACCTCGTCGGTGACTTCCGTCTCGATCTCGGTAGGCGACGAGCCCGGAAGACTCGTCCGAACGATCACGGCCGGCACGTCGACGGACGGCAGGCGATCGACACCGAGGCGAGGCAATGAGACGAGCCCCACGATGACCAGCGCGAGGTTCATCATCACCGCGAAGACGGGCCGGCGAATGCAAATCTCAGCGAGCTTTTGCATGTTGGTCGTTCGCGTCGTCCACTCGCTCGAGGCCGATCAGCTCGTGCAGAGTGCCGCTGGTGCGCCGCAAGTCGAGGTAGAAGATCTTGGTGTCGGCCTCTGCGATCACGAGCTCGAGCTGAGCCGCCAGCAGCCGGTCTTGCGCGATCAGGCGCTCCAGATTCGTCGACAACCCGGCGTTGTAGAGGCCCTCGGCTTGCTCGAGCGCATCTCCGGCCGAGCGCACCTGCACGCGGCCCTGCTCCACACGGTCGAAGCTCGCTCGAAGGTTCGTAAGCGCCACCTCGACGTCGCGCCTCACCTCACGCTCGGTGAGCGAATGGGCAAGCTTCGCTTGGCGAAGCAGAGAGAGGGATTCGCGCACGTCGGCTTCGATCAGCCCCGCGGAAAACAGCGGCAGGCTCATCTGAAGGAGGCTCGACCAGTGGAGATTCGTCGGATCGGAATCGCGCTGCAGGAAGTACTGGAGATTGAGCGTGACCGACGGAAAGTACTGGCCGTAAGCCGAGCGCACACGGTGACCGGCGGCTTCCACCTGACGAGCCGTAGCCACGAGATCCTGCCGGCGTGCGGCCGCATCGACGAGAGCCGTGTCGAGCTCGGGCAAAGCCTCGGGGATCTCGAGATCATCCACGAGCTTCGTTCCAGCCACGGGCGCAGCCGCCAGCACTTCAAGCGTGCTGCGACCGGTTTTCACCCTCGCTTTCGCCTCTATGAGCGTCGCCGCCGTCTGCGCGGACTGCGATTCGGTGAGCGACACGTCGAGGGGACCGATGATGCCCGCGTCGAGGCGAACTCGGGCGTCGTCCACCCGCTCTTCCTGCACCTCGAGCGAGTTCTCCAGAACGTCGACCGCACGCTCGGCTAGGATGACGTCGTAGTGAGTGCGCGCCGTGTCGAGCAGCAACGTGTCTTGAAAGTCGAGAAGCAACGCGCGTCGCTGCTCGACCGTCGATCCGCTTTGCCTTAGCAACGCGACGTCGCGAACCGGGCTCAAAGCAGCGTCGAGGCGCAGTGGCGTGTTGACCGCACCTGTATCCGGCGAAACGTTGCTGCTGGCGTCGCGCCACGTGTAGCTCGGGGCAAGCGATAGAGTCGGAAGGAACGCCGCCGCGGCGCGACGCCGGTCGATCAACGATTGAAGGTAGGTCTCGCCCTCGATGGCGAGCGATTCATTGCCACGGGAAGCGAGGAGCATGACGTCGGCGACACCGATCTCGGTGTCAGGTGCGGCCGGCGCATCGGTCGCCGTCGGATCGAGTCCCGCGTCGAGAACCGAGCGATAGATCTCGATCTCGGCACTCTCCCGCGGCACACACCCGACCGTAGTCAGCGCTACCGTCGCCGTAGCGAGCAGCACGAGTGCCGCACGCGAGCTCACGGCGTCGAGGCCTGCTCAGCATTGCCCCCGCCGCTGATCGTGACGGCGGTTCCGGTGGTGAGAGCGGCGGTGGGATTGGCGACGATGACATCAGCCGCCGTCAACCCAGCCCGAACTTCGACCATGCCGTCGCCTTTCTCGCCGAGCTCGATGATCTGCTCCGCCACTTTGCCGTCGCGGACGAGCACGACCTTGCTCAATCCCGCGAAGGTGAGCACGGCGGTTTCCGGTATCACGAGCGCGGTCACCGTTCCGATTTGGATGTTCGCGGTTGCGAAGGAGCCGGGCTTGAGCGTGCGATCACGATTCGGGACCAGGACCTCCACGGAGAAGCTTCGTGTCGCGGTGTCGACCGCGGGGCTCACACGAGCGACCTCACCGTCGAAGCTCGCGGAGAACGCTTCGACGCTGACCGTCACGCGCTGCCCTTTTTGAACGGCCCCGAGCCTTCGCTCGGTTATGAGAACACGCAGCTTCAGGGGGTCGGAGTCGACGAGCCTGAGGAGAGGCGCGCCGACTTGCACGTAGTCGCCCGCGGTGACCAGACGCTCCGCTACCTCGTAGAGCCGCGGCGATGCCGCGTCGGCCGTCGCCGGCGCAGCAGCTTCTGCCGCGCTCACGGCCGCTGCATCGATGGCAGGGGCGCGATGGACCGTGTCGAGCACTCGCTGCTCGGCAATACTCACCTGCGCATCGAGAGTCCGTGCCTCCGCGAGCGTCGTTTCCGCAGTGAGGCGCTCTACCTTCAGATTGCTCTGCGCGACCTCGTAAGCGGTCGCGATGTCGGCGAAGTCCTGCTCGCTGATGAGGGGGGGCTTCCGATCGGCGAGCACCTTGGCGCGGTCGCGGCGTGCTTTCGCGTTCTCGGCTTGAAGCCTTCCGCGCTCTACCGACGGGAGCTGATTCACGTCGTAGCTTTCCGGTGGAAGCTCGCGCAAGCCGAGGCGTGCGAGCGCTTCGAGGAAAGCTCGCTCGCGCTCGACCTTCTCGAGATCGTAGTCGGTGGGGTCGAGGCGAACGAGGGCGTCGCCTGGTTGAGCGACGTCTCCGAGATCGCGCACCACTTCGACGACCCGTCCGGCGACTTTCGCGGCGATCGTCGTCTCTTCTTCACCGTGGAGAGTACCGGTGACACGAATCGATCGGGGGAGCTCGCGCTGCTCGGCCTTCGTCACCGAGACTGAGACCTCCGCCAGCGTCTCGCTCGAGGTCGCTTCATCACGTCCGCAACCACCGGTGCCAAAGAGAAGCGCCGCCGCGAGCGTCGCAAGGAGAGCCCTACGTTTACTATGGATGCGCTCGATCATGACGCTCGGCGTATACGATGATGCGACGGGGGCTAGGTGCAAACCCGCCAGCCTTTCAGCCTACCACCTGCTACAGCCGACGACGTGCTTATTTTTAGGTCCACCGGACCGCGGCGGCCTCAGTCGAAGCGCCCAAAAACCGCGAAATGCCGGTCCGACACGGCTTCCGCCTGGAGGTGGCCGAGGCCCGCTCGAGTAAGCTGCGATCGCACCTCTTCGAGACGATAGGCGGCGCAGAGCGAGTTGAAGAAGTCGCGCTTCAAAATGGGCAACTCGTTCGCTGCATGAGTCGCGACGAGAGCCTCTGCTTCGTCGCGACTCGCCGGCCGCAGCAGGTCCATCACCAAGGCGCCGCCACCGTGCGTGACGGAGGTGCGAATCGCTCCCCAAAGAATCACGGGATCGTCGAGGTGATGAAGAAGACTGTTGGAGACGACGAGTTCGTACGATCGATTCTCCAACGACACGCTCGGCAACAGCACCTGACGTAGTCGGACGCGCGTCTCGAGACCGGCGCCGGCAACAGCAGAACGGCCGAGCGCGAGCATGGGCTCGGAGCCGTCGATGCCGTCGATCGTCCACTCCGGAAGCGCTCGCGCGAGACGAATCGTCAAGTCGGCCGGACCGCAGCCGAGATCCAGCGCTCGTCCGCGCGAGGGCAAATCGACGAGTCGCTCGCCGACCAGCGTGACGAAGCGCGCGTTCGGCTCGGAGAAATCGGCCGCGGCGTACGCCCTCACCTGCTCGTCGTCGAGCATCAGCTCGGGCTCGGCTACGCGGTCCATGGGACGAGAGAGACTACGCCGTGTCCGCGCTCAGTCGAATCCCCAGACGCCATCGTCGCCGCGGCAGGCACGCCCGCTCTTCGAGCGAGCCTGTCCCGCGTATGTAGTCACGACATTGAACTCGCGGCACGCGCGCCCTCCGACATCCAGGCTCCGTGTGGGCGTCAACGCGTAGACGAGCCCCGCGTCGGGATTCGTCCAACGTACGGTGTGCCCGCTCTTGGTCAGCTCGAGCGTGTGACCGAAGCAGGCACGGTCGCGTTCGTCGATCGAGCGTCCAACCTCGTGCCCGACGACCGTGCCGAGCACGGTGCCGAGGACGATCGCCACCGCGCGCGTCTCGCCGTTCCCGATCGTCGAGCCGACGGCTCCACCGACCGCGCCGCCGAGAACCGCGCCCACCTGAGCGCGATTGCATGCTCCGTGGAGCACGCCGTAGTCGTCGGGCCAGCGGTGGCCCCGGTAGCCGACGTAGTACGGATCGTGCTTGCGACGCCAGCCGTGAGCCGGCGCCCAAGGCGGCGGCTTCGCCATCGCCAAGATCGGCAAGAGACCCGTCAACATCACGACGGCCAGAGTTACGGACAAGAGCTTCATTTTGAGCTTCATGTGAACCTCGCAACGTTCGTCAGTGCAATCGGCAGGCCATCGCGTCGCCTGCGCAACTGCGTTGGCACATGCCTCCTCGCCGTTGCGCATGGGTGGAACGTGATGAGCCCGAACGTTCGAAGCGAGCAGCAGCTAGAGGGATCGCTCTTCTCCGATTGTCCACGTCCAAGGCAGGATGCCATTCTTACCTTTGCGAAGGTTCACGAACACGAGCTCGGGCAGACTGAACACGACGCTTCGTACGCCGGTGGTCAGCAGTCTCCCTCGATCGAAGGGAAGGGTCGCGAGGCCCACGACACTCGTGCCTGCGCCGACGCCGGCATTGATCGCGCCGTAGAGCGGACGTAGCGCGACCGTGTCGTCCGTATAGAAAAGGAACACGTCGTCTCCGTCGTCGGGATGCCGAAGCGTCGCCGTGAGCGTGTTGGATTCACGAAGCGCGACTCTCATTGCACCGTCGGTCTCTCGGAGCCGCGACAGCCAGTATTTTCGGTAAGACGGCAGCGTGGACCGCTCGTCGATCGGGTAGGTCCGGTTCACTCGGGCGGCGGACACGAACGGCACGAACCCGAAGCCGGCATCAGCCACCGCTTGCTCACCGCGGTCGATCGGCAAGGTCGCTGTCTCCATCGTGCGGAACAGCTCCGTAACACAGTTTCTCGACACCACGTCGTAGCGGTAGATCTCGCGCAATCGGTCACGAATCGACACCGTCGCGTCATTCGCCAGCGTGGCCCAGCGCTCCAACGCATCGCAGTCAGCAGCCGGCAGTGGCGACGTTGCGTCGGGCTCCCCGCCTCGTGACGGGAGCATCGTGTCCGAATACGCGCGTACGACGCCGTGGCCGCGACGGACGGCAGCTTCGAGGTCGATCATCGCGCTCGTCGCGACTTCGAATCGGCTCCAGGCGGCTTCATTCGTCACCGGGACGGCAAAGAGTTCCGCGCGCGCCCCGTCGAGCGCGGCCCGTCTTTCCTGCAGCAACGCATCGACGACGGGCGGGTCGGCGAGCAACTTTTCGACGGGCACCCACGTTGCGGCGTCGTCCAGAGAGTCGGGGACGACGAGCTGGCCGGATCGAAGTGATGCATCGAGGGCGACGAGGCGCGCCACGCCGACGAGCATGGGATAGCCCCAGTCGCGGCGTCGCGTCGCGGCGAGCCGCAACAAGGACGAACGCAGATTCGCTGCGCGCGCATGCAAGGTCGCAAGCTCACTCTCGGTGAGATGTTGCGCGGAATCGTCGATGCGCCGATACGCGCCGGGAACTGGTGTCCGCTCGTTCAGCAGAACGTCGAGCGCCGCGATCGCGAGCGCCAGGTGCTCGTAGCTTTCGGAGAAGCGAACCTCATGCGGGGGTATCGTCGCGAAGGCGATGCCGGTCGCCGATGCTGGCGCGAAGGCGAGTCCGCGGATCTCATCCTCGAGAGTGTGTTTTCTACGCTCGAGATAGTCCGCCCCGTAGTCTCGTCCGATCGCCACTCTCAGCTCGGCGACGGGGGCACTACGCAGCACCGTCGCAAGACCCGCAGGAGGCGGTACGCTTGGTCTCTCGCTGGTCGACTGACTCGGTGAGGAAAAATACCCCGCACCGCGCAATCTCACGGCGGGAACATTCACGGGCTCGTCGACGCGTCCGCAATGTTGCTCGAGGAGGTAGGCGATCAATGCCTGATCGCCGATCGCGGCGTCGAGGAGCTCGATCTGTTCTTGCTGCGTGATGTGCCGTCGCTCGAACGCTTCGGCCAGAGCATCGTACGCCCCGTCGGCGACGACGAGGCGGCTCACGTGGATGCTGCGGTTTCCGAGCCCGCGATAGGCGTAGTCGAAGCTATCGTTTGGCTCCGCGTTCGATTCGATGATCCCCGGCTCCGCGTAGACGTAGTGGTAGGTCGTGTCGGCGAATCGGACGGCAGCGTGGCCACCGCCCGATGCACCGGAGGCGGCTTCGACGTGGAGGTAGTCTACGAAACGCTCCGCACGTGCCGTCTCGCAGACGACCAGCGTCGCCGACAAGGCGATGCCGAAAGTAAGACGACGCGTGTTCGTGAGCGTTCCCCGCGAGCGATTCTACTTGGCTACTTGCTCTCGTCGTAGCCGTCTTGAATCCACTCGGCCTGCTGCTCGTTGTCGGCCAACGACGCCTTGTAACCGTCGAGCTCGGCTTGGTTGAGACCGGCTTTGTGAAGGCCTTTGCCGATGCCGACGTAGGTGGCCTCGTTGTCCTCCCAGTCGCTGATGCCGCGCTTCTCGGCGATCTTTCCGACCTCTTGCTCGAGATTCGCGGCGCTACCTCCCGACTTGATGTAAGAGGCGGTGAAGTCTTTCACTTCCTCGCGGTACTGGTTCTCCGGGCTGCTGCTCCCAGACGACGACGTGAACGGGCTCGATACGATGTCGGAGATGCTCCCGGAGCTCTTCGATGAGCCTTTCGAGCTTGCCGAGAACGAGCAGCCCGCGGTGTAGGTAGCGAGCATCACCACGATCGATAGAAGCACTAGTCTGCGCATAGTTCCGTCTCCATTTTTCGAATCACCCTGCAGTAGCCGGCGAATTCCGGCCGGATCGAGGCGACGCGAGACAATCACACGTCTTGCCGAAAGCAAATTCGTACCAGTTGATTCGCCGGCTCCTTCTGCGCTCCGCCCTCGACCGGCTGACGGGACGAGCGCCGCGGTCAGAGCTCGGGCGCGAGGCCCGCGAACGGATCGACGACCTGCCATTCCGGCGCTAGACGCACGTCTACGCCGCGGTCCTTCGCTCGTTCGAGTAAGAAGCTCATGGTGAGCGGAATGTCGTCGAGAAGGCGTGGCATCGCTTCGAGGGGACGATCGAGCGGCAGCGTGAAGTCGTCCCAGTGGATGGGAATCACGCGCTTTGCGCCGACGGCATCGACCACTTCGCGCCAGTACGAGTCGCGATACTCGTCCTCGCGGCTGCCGAGGCCGGTGATACCGAGAAACACCACCTCCGCCGCTATCCCGCGGAGTGCGCCAGGCACGAAGCCCGCGCTCCCTTGGACGAGCAGCGTATGTCCTCCGTGCTCGATCAGGTAGGAGTAGTTGCCGCCCTCCAGGTAGGCGGTCGCCCGTGCCGGCGGAATGAGCGGCGCAGTGATCTCACCCATCGCCATTCCGTGCGGAAAATGCGCGGTTCGAATCGCTGTCACCGCGAGCTTTCCGAAAGTCATGCGGTCGCCGTCTTTGACCACACGGATCGAGTCTTCCGTAAGTCCCGCACCGCGTCCGATGTTCGCGGTGGACTCCGAACCGACGAGCAGAGCGCCCGTGCGCCGTGCGACGTCCGGCGAGTCCATCGCGTGGTCGTAGTGCGAGTGCACGGTGAGGACGGCCGCGAGCTCGCGGATACCGGCACGCTCGAGGCTCCGCGCGATGACTGCGACGTCAGGCGTGATACGCGTCACAATCGTCCGGAACGCGCTCGGCCGCGAGAAAAAACCGTCGACGAGAATGGCCGTCTCGCCGTCGTCGAACAGCAACGTCGAGACTCCTAGGAACGTCGCGCGGAGCTTTTCCGTCTCCGGCGCCGCCACTTCGAGCGCGAGCGCGCGATAGGGCTCCATGCTCGGTCTATCGTTCAGTCGATACGCCAAGCGTCCGACCGCGACGACCGCCAGAATCGCGAAAAACCAGAGAAGTCGCTTCATCTTTTACTCAATACTCCACCTCGATGCGTGCGCGCAACGTGAACGGCCAGCCGGGCGTGAAGTTGTTGTCTTCGCAGCCCTGAAAAGCACCGCTGCCGTCGGTGACCGGTCGGCTGCCGACCACGCAAGCCGACGGGTCGTTTTCTCCGGCAACCCGCGAGGTCGTCGCAAACTGCGCGTCGCGCCAGTTCACGTCGAACAGATTCAGCGCGAAGAGCTGGAAGTTCCACCAGTCGGCTTGATAGCCGACGAGGGCGTCGAAGCGCGTGAATCCGTCGGCCTCGATGAAGCCGTCTTCGGTAGCGGGGCGGTCGCCGAGATGAAGCATCTGGAGACGTCCGTACCAGCCGAGGCCTCGCTCGACCGAGATTCCGCTTTGGATGAGCCAGCGCGGTGCGAGGGGGATCTCGTCGGCGTCGCTCGGCTCGTCGCGGAACTCGCCGTCGCTGTAGGTCACGTCCACGTCCGCCCAAAGCCAATCGAGCATGCGGACGCGGCCTTCGAACTCCACACCTTGTCGACGCGTCTTCCCGCTCGCTTCCGTCGTGCCTTCGTCGCCGACCCAGACGAGCTCGCTCGCAAGATCGATTTGGAAAAGCGCGATGGCGGCGTCGATACGGTCTAAGACGTTTGTCCGGAGGCCGGCCTCGTAACCGTCCGCTTTGGCGAGCGGATCCGGATCCTGCCCCGTAGCAACGACGCTCCGCGCGTCGTTAGAGTGGAAGCCGCGGCCGTAGTTGAGATAGAGCTCGGTGTCGTACCAAGGACCGAGCACCATACTGGCCTTGGGGCTCAGCTGATCGGCCCACTTGTTGCCGTCGGTGACGTCTTCGGGCGCGAGGCCGTCGACGTTCTCGCTGACGTTGAAACCGAAAGTGTCGTATCGAAGCCCGACCACAAGCCGCATCCACTCGCTCACGCCGTAGTCGAGCTGCGCAAACGGAGCGAACGAGCCCTCCAACACGTCGTTGTCCCGCACTTTCGTCAGCCGCTCGCGCGATGGCGCGTTGTAGAGGCGTGGGCGGACCTTGTCGATACGTCCCTGAAGCCCAAACGTCGCTTCCAGCGGCCGGCCAACTACTGCATGGATACGAAAATGTCTCAGGTCGATGCCTCCATAGACGCGCTTGTCGTCTTGCTCGATCATGTCGCCGTTCACTGGATCGTTGACCAGGAACGTGAAGTCCGAGTAGAGCTGCAAGCGACTGTGAACCACGTAGGCGAAGAGGCTGGTATCGGTCGTCTCCGTCGGTGAGATGCTCCAACGCGCGGAGCCGGCGTAGCGCTCCGAGTTGCCGCCTTCGTCCGGGTCTACGGAATCGAAACGATCAAGCTGATCCGTGTCGACGAGGCGGTTTGGTATCTGCCCCGACGCGTCCCAGTCCGCCCCGTAGGCCTGCATCGTGAGCTCGAGGGATGAGCCACCTACGAGCTCTCGACTCGCGCGGGCTTGGCCGCTGCCGCGGAGCGTGTTCTCCTGATTGTCGAAAGGGCCGTCGGTCGTATAGACGTCGCCGGCGACGTAACCGTTCCAAGTGCCGACACCGCCGCCGAATCGGGTGAAACCCCGCCACGTGTTGTACATGCCGCCGGCGATCGCGCTCGAGCGGCCGTCGTAGGTCGTACGCGTGATGATGTTGACCGCGCCGGCCGTGGCGAAGTCGCCGAATTCGGCGAAGTAAGGACCTTTGTAGACCTCCACGCGATCGACGAGCTCGGGCACGAGCCAGTTGAGATCGGCATAGCCCTGGCCGTGACCGTGCGTGACCGCGTTCACCGGAATCCCGTCCACGAACAGCGCGAGATCCGTGCCGTGGTCGATGTCGAAGCCGCGGAGAAAGTACTGATTGGCTTTGCCGCCGCCGGCGTGTTGCGCGACGTAGAGCCCCGGCGCGACCTGAAGCACGTCGGCAGGACGAAGCACCGGTCTCAGCTCCAAGTCTCGCGTGCGAACCGATTGGGCGGAAGCCGCCGTGTAGGGTCGCCTCTCCTCGGCGACGATCGGCCGCGTCTCCTTCGCGTTCGCGTCGGCGCCTTCGCCCGCTGGCAGCGCAGGCAACTCTTCAGCACGTAGCTCGGCGGCGGAACCACAGACTAGCGCCGCGACGGCGCAGAGCGCCGCGCACATCATGGATTTCATCTCGAACTCCTCTCTCGCGCGTGGCCATAGAGCGCGGCAGCGCTCGTTCTGATGGCGCGACAGCGCTCGTGCAGAGCGCGTGTGCGCTCTGCACGAGCGTCACTCGATCAATTGATCAAACGGAAGGATTCAGAGGGAGAAGCTCGGCGGAGGGCCGCGAGAACGAGGCGCCGGCAACGCTTGCGGTGCCGGCGCTTCGAGGCGCCGCGATGGCGCCTCGCGAATCGCATCGACGACGATAGCCAGGATGACCCGAGTCGCTGCGACGCTCTGAAAAGGATGCTGCCAGTGAACGTGGTCCCGACCTGCCGCGTCGGTCCAGCTCGCAGGCACGATCGCTCGCGAGTGCGAATGCGCGTGACCGTGGGCTTCGACACCATCGTGCGAGTGCGTGTGCTGACTCGCGGCCGCGTGCGAGTGGGGCCGCGCGCCGGTCCAGCTACGCGGCGCGTGCACATGGGCGTCATGGCCGCCCGCGTGGTGGTGAGAATAGAAGGAAGGAAGCGGTAGAACGGTGCCTGCGGTGGCGAGGACCACCGTCGATCCGAGAAGCCATTTCATCGCGCTCGTCGCGCTCTTCGTGCTCGTTTTGCGACGCACCGTAGACGACGTTTTGGGCGACTGGCTTTACTCCGTCAAGCTGAGCGCGCCCCCTTGCGAGAAAAGCGACAGCGCTAGCGAGACGTCACTTGGGGTGCTAGCTAGGGCCCACTATGTCGGATTTCTCGATCGCAGGTGGCGCGCCCTTCGCCAACGCCCAGGAAAAACTCGGATTGCTCACGCCGTCGACCCTCGCGGCACCGAAGAGGGCTGCCGTCTTCGCTCTCCTTTGTTGGCTGCCCCTGCTCGCGCTCGCGACGGTGGGCGGGACTCTCGACTCACCGGAAGGCGGTCGGTCCTTCATGAGGGACCTCACCGTCCATGCCCGTTTTCTCGTCGCGGTGCCCATCTTCATCCTTCTGGAGCAGCTCGCCGAGCCACGTCTCGCCGCGCTCAGTCACCAATTTCTCGCGGGCGGCCTCTTGACCGGCGAAAGCGTGACTCGGTTCGAGGAGGCCATCAGACGATCGCATCGTCGTCGAGACTCTTGGGTGGCCGAGCTCGTCTTGTTCGTCTTCGCTTACGTACTCGCCGGTCCAACCCTGATGGACAACATCGCTCGCCAAGGCGGAACTTGGGCGGGGACTGTCGCCGACGGGGCCGTGCATTTCACGCCGGCGGGCTGGTGGCTGCTGCTCGTGGCCGGTCCCTTGTTCGCCTTTCTGCTATTCCGCTGGCTCTGGCGCTACCTGCTCTGGGCGAACTTCCTGCGCAGCGTGGCAGGCCTCGACTTGAGGCTCGTGGCAACTCACCCCGACCGGGCCGGCGGTCTCGCGTTCGTTGCACAGTATCCAGCGACGTTTGCCGCCTTCGCGTTCGCTTGCAGTGTGGTCGGCGCGTCGATGCTGGCACGCGCGCTGCTCTGGGGCGGCGCGAGCATCGATCAGTTCCAAGTAGTGCTCGGAGTTTGGGTCGCGTTTTTCGTCGCCTTGTTTACCGTTCCGCTCTTCTTTTTCGCCGGCCCGATCAAGAAAACGAAGCGCGCGGCACTCCTCGCCTACAGCACGCTCTCGAGCCGTCACAACGTCGCTTTCGAGAAACGATGGTTCTTCGAAGAGACCGGCGCGGAGGACAAGCTGCTGGGTGCACCGGACGCGTCATCGCTCGCTGATCTCGCCACAGGCTACGAAGCCGTCAAAAACATGCTGCCCGTGCCGCTCTCGAAAGAAGCCGTGCTGCCCGTGGTCATCGCGACCGTTCTGCCGTTGATCGTGGCGGCCGCGACTCAGGTGCCGCTTCGCCAGATGCTCGGCGTTCTGAAACTTCTCATGCTTTGAGGCGCCAGGGCGGATCGAGACGATTTTTCCCGGCGTGGTAGAGACAGACCCGATTGCCCGCGGGATCGCGATAGTACGCTTCGCGCCATAGCCACTCCTGGTCGCGCGGCGAGATCTCGGCGGGAATTCCGATCTCCGCAAGCGCCCTCACCTTCGCGTCCACATCGTCGATCTCGAAGTAGACGACCGGTGCCGAGCTCGTCTCCACGCGGTTGGCGAGATGCAGGGAGAACGTCGCGTTACCTATCGGACAGACGAAACGAGCGTACTTCGGCGGATCGTGCACGATGAGCTCGAGCCCTAGCCGCCGGTAGAACTCGAGCGACTTCTCGAGATCGAGGCAGGGCACCGTGACTTGGTTTAGATTCACGACGGGCTCAAGCCGTCAGTTGGCGAAGCATGGTCGCTGCATCGAAATACACCCGCTCGCACACGAGATCTCGGCCGTCGAAAATGAAAAAGGCCGTCATCCGGCACTTGAACTCTTTTCCGGTCGGCTCCATGCCGAGCAACGGTCCTTTGTGGGTGCCGAGCAGCCAGAATTCGGTGATCACGGCGTCGTCGGCGTGGCGGAACGAGATCACCTCGTTGCGCTGATCGGGAAACGCAGCGCGGCTCGTTCGAAAGTACTCGCGCACCTCCGCCTCGCCGTCGTAGATCTGACCGGTCGGAATGATCTCGTAGTGAGGGTGCCCGAAAGTCTCGATCGTCGTGTCGAAGTCGTGGACGTTCTCCGACTGCATGTGAGTGCGCACGATCGCTTCACGGTGCGCGCGCAAGTCTCGTTCGTCGCCCATTTTCGCTACCTCACCTCGAAGTGCTGGACCTACCCTCCCCTAGCTTTTCGCGTTCGCTGTGGCCAGCCATAGCGTGGCGAGCTCGACATACTCGACGAACAAGAGATCCTCTTGGTCGAGACCGTTACGAGCGCAGTTCTCGGGTAGGGACAGAGTGAACGCACGAAACTGCCGTTTGATCGCGACGGGGCCAGCCACCGCGCGACCATGCGACATAGTCCGTAGCCAATTGCGGATGACGTCGACGACCCGATCCGGGGAGCCTTCGTGGCATCGGATGTCTTGCCCGGAAATGTCGGAGATGAACGCCTGATATCGATACGGCTCCGCATCGAGAACGAGATGGCGCTTTTTCTTCAACGTGCGCGCACCGAATTCGCGAGAAGCGATGTCCAACCCGAGCTCGAACGGCATGTTGAATCGAGGGAGCCGGTTGCTCGGCGCGAGCTCGATCCGAGACAAGTCGTGAATACCGAGCCTACAGGCGCGAATGATGCGGAGAATCTTCTGGAGGCGTACGGCTCCCGAGTCCACCTCTTCGAGCGCGCATCGCGGTTCGAAACCGCAGGCTACGACCGTGAACACCATCGCCTCGAAGAGCGGCCAATACTCGTCGTCGAATGGACAGTTGATGAATACCGCGCGAGCGAATGGCGCGTGCGGGCTCGGCATACGGAGCGCGGATCAGCGGGCCTTGCGGCCGTCTCGCGAGCCACCGCCGGGTTTGCGTTTTTTGGAAACGGTTTGCGCCAACGTACTCAATACTCGCGAGGCGCGAAATCTGATGGCGCCCGACCCGGTCGCAGTCGATGCAGCGGTGATCGGGGCGATCGGCTTGACCTCTTTCGTACTGGCGTCCATCTCGCGATGGAGATCCAGTGCGACCGCGCGAGCGCGAGGCTTGGAGACATGTCCTGGACGACGCTTTGGTGAGGACTCGACGCTCATACCGAGCGGAAGATACATCAAGCTCACGCGACGGGCCAGCAGAAAACGAAGCTGTGACGTAGTCCCGTCGGGTCGAGGCAAGAATATGCAAAGGGTGGAATGCGCTATCGCGCGGTCGTCGTGTCGAAAGTTTGCGCGACGCGAACGGTGCCGTCGTCGTCGGCGGCCGCGGTGAGCGCGAGCTCGGCGTCGCTGACCGACGCGCGGAGGACCGCGAGCGCGGCGGGCTGCAAAGCCGGCGCGGGCGGCAACGTAGTGGTCAGTGGGTCGACGTACTTCCCGTTTCGGATCACGCCGAAGTGGAGGTGCGGCCCGGTCGCGAGGCCGGTTGCGCCGACCGTGCCGATGGTCTCGCCTCGGCGCACACGCGTACCGACACGAACGCCGGTCGCGATCCGGTCGAGGTGAGCGTACGCCGTCACGATGTCGTCACCATGGCGAATCCTCACGTGACGTCCGAAAGGACCGTCCCAGCCGGCGTCGATCACCTCGCCGTCTCCCACCGCGACCACGGGCGTCCCGCGCGGCGCCGCGAAATCCACACCGAGATGAGGCCTGTGCTTCTTCGTGATCGGATGCTTTCTCGACATCGCGAAGCGCGACGAGACGACCAGGTGAGCCACCGGGTAGCGAAGCAGGCGGCGCTCCAGGGGGCGACCGCTCGCGTCGTAAAATCCGTCGATGCCGCTCGCCTCGTCCACGACGTGGAACGCGCGGCGAGCCTTCGCACCCGAGCCGATCTGGACGGCGACGAGACGTCGTCCGATTTTCGAGCCGGGGCGAGCGTCGGTCGTCGCGAAGACGAGGCGGAGCTCGGTACCAATGGCCGGCGTACCGGATGTAGCGAGCTCACGCGCGACAGCTGCGACCCGCGAGTCTACGGTCGCCTTCGCCGCGGCATCAAGGGCGACGATCTGCCGCTTGGAATTCACACGCGCGCGGACGACATCGATCGATACGCGCGGCCGGTCGACCACCGGAGTCTCCGGCGCGACCCCGCGATCGACCGCATCACCGCTCGAGATCTCGGAATCCACCGCAAAAGTGCTCGATGAGGTCGCGGCATCGGCCGAGGGCGGCACGAAAGGCCGCGCCGGAGCGCAACGAATCGAGCCGGCCACGAGAATCGAGAGCACGGCTATACGAGCGATAACTAGGAAGTTGCTCAACGACACTGGCGTCTCCTCTCAGCAGAGGATCAGTCGTCGATACGGGCCGGGGGAAGGTGCCCGCGGAAGGTCCGAGCTTCGGCGACTGGAACGACGCTAGCGACGCTTTACCCAAGTGAGCCATGGGGCGCGCGAGATTTTCCTGCGCTGTCGTCGAGCTCGGCACGACAGCCGACAAAGCGAAGCGGAGATTCTTCGTCTAGCGTAAGGAAGGAGTCGCGCACGCGTGCATGCGGCGCCGCAAAGCGACGCGCCCGCGCTCAAGCATCCGGCACCTCGATCTCGCCACGACTGTAGACGACCGAGCGACCGCCGATGCCGACGCGCTCGCCCAATGCGCGGCCGTGAATCTCACCACGCCGCTTCGAGAGCTGGCGCGAGACGAGCTCGGCTTTTCCGAGACGCGAGGCCCAGTAAGGGATGAGCGACGACTGGGCCGAGCCCGTCACCGGGTCTTCATCTACGCCTGCTCGTGGCGCGAAGAAGCGCAGCACATAGTCGGAGTCTTTCCCGGGCGCCGTTGCGATGATGCCGAGGCAGTCGAGCTCGGCCAGCGCCGAAAGTTTTGGCGAGATCGAAGCCACTTCGGACTCGTCGTCGAAGACGGCGATATAGTCGCGGTTCTTGAGCACGACACGCGGCTTGCGGCCGAGCCCTCGCTCGAGGACGGGTGGGATCTCGCAGGGTGTGGCGCTCCACGCGGGGAAATCGAGCTCAGTCAGGTCGCCACGGCGCGATGCGCCGAGCGGGCCGCTCATCGTGTGAAAGCGTATCGTGTCGCCGCGATAGCCGAGCTCGGTAAACAGCAAGAACGCCGGCGCCAGCGTGGCGTGTCCGCAGAGGTCCATCTCGATGGTCGGGGTAAACCAGCGAAGATCGTAGTCGCCGCCGTCGGCAACGAGAAAAGCCGTCTCGGCAAGATCGTTCTCGGCGGCGATCGCCTGCATCAAGCGATCCGGAATCCATTCTTTCAGGAAGCAAACGCCGGCGGGATTTCCGCCGAACGGATCGCGCGTGAACGTATTGACTTGCTGATACGGGATTCGCATGGTCATGAATCCTCCCGACCGACTCGCGTGGCGAACGAGATGTCCGGGCGAACTTTCAACGTTTTTCCCTTCGAGGCACTCGCAATTTGGACGGTGCCCATCTTGGCGCCGCGCGGCTTCTTGATGTTTCGCGCGCGGGTCACGTGAACCTGCACGCTCGCAGCCGCGCGCCCCTTGCTATGGTAAGCAGCGATCGCCGCTGCTCGCTCGAGCGTTTTTCGATCGGGCTCGACGTCGGGTCGCGCGCGGAGGATCACGTGGCTGCCGGGAACGTCGTCGGCATGGAACCACCAATCGTCGGGGTCCGCCAGCTCGAGGCTCACGTACTCGTTGTCGTCGTCGCTGCGGCCGGCCACGACGCGCCAGCCACCGTCCAGCTCGTACTCTACGACTCGCGGTTTGGAAGCGCCCATCCGGGCGCAAGTTCTAGCGGTTGGCGCCGCGCGTCGCTACGGCTGCGGCAACGCCGCCGATAAGTAGAAGGGCCAACGCGATCGGTGTCGAGAAGAACATCAAAAGCCCGAGGCCAATGGGATTGCCGCCGGTCTCGCCGGAGAGCGACTCGTAGACGATGTAGAGGAGAAGCGGGCCCCAGCCGATAGCCAACAGTGCAAGGCCGGCACGGAAGGCACGCGAAGCCCTAAGCGAGCTTACAAAGCTTGCCGCGGGCGCGGCCACAGGTCAGAGGCTCTGGCCGGGCTCGCGGAAGCGAGTCTGGTATTCCTCGACGGCCGACTTGTAGGCGCGAAGCGTGATCACTCGTCCCGAGCCGATCGCGGGCGGACGAGAGCTCGGCCCTCGCTCTTCGATTTTCAGAAATCGCGCCAGCTCGGTGATTACGCCGAGCTGAGATCGCCCCGTCTTGGTTGCGGCCGCTTCGTTGTACGCCACGATCGCAATCTCAGTGGCGCGGAACTCTCCCCGCTCACGAACGACGTAGCCTGACTCGATCAAGCGGGAGAGCCCCTCGTCGAGTTCGCCATGGGTAACGATGGCGTGATTGACGGCGTCCGCCACCCCAATGAGCCGCGCCACCTCGGCGTGGCCGGTCTCGCGCGCCGCATAGATCACCGACAACAGCACCCATGCATCGGACCACGAGAACTTCACGAGCTTGGCGGAGGACCCCTCTTCTACACCGATCATCGACTTCTATGATGCCACCAAGACCCCTAGTGGATAAAGCACGAAATGACCCCGCAACCCCCACGTCATATTGCATGTGGACGCGATCTTCGCTTCCATGCGGGCCTTGGCAAACCGGTCGGGCGCGGATCCATGCCCGAGGAGATTTCCACCATGCGTGAAGCCGTCATCGTCGATGTAGTCAGAACGCCTCTCGGACGCGGAAAGAAGACGGGTGCTCTCGCCGGTTGGCACCCGGTGGACCTCGCCGCCGAGCCCTTGAGAGCTCTCGTCGACCGAACCGGCATCGACCCTGCGCTCATCGAAGACGTGATCATGGGTTGCGTGAGCCAGGTGGGTGACCAATCGCTCAACATCGCGCGCAACGCCGCGCTCGCGGCGGGCTTTCCCGACACCGTCCCAGGCACCAGCGTGGATCGCCAGTGCGGATCGAGCCAGCAAGCCGTTCATTTCGCTGCGCAGGGCGTGATCGCCGGCGCCTACGACTGCGTAATCGCCGCGGGCGTCGAGTCGATGAGCCGCGTGCCCATGGGCGCTAGCGCCGGCATCGCCGGCATTCCTTTCGGCCCGAAGATGACCGAGCGCTATCAGAAGGAAAAGCTTCACGGCACCGGCGGCTTGGTCGGCCAGGGGAACTCGGCGGAGATCATCTCTAAGAAGTGGAATCTGTCCCGTGAAGCTCTCGACCAGTTCTCGGTCGGTTCCCACCACAAAGCCGCGGCGGCCACCGAGAACGGCTGGTTCAAGAACGAGATCGTGCCCGTCGAGCTCAAACACGAAGACGGCCGAAGCGAGACGATGGTGCACGACGAGGGCATTCGGCCGGATTCGTCGCTCGCCAAGCTCGCGTCGCTCAGTCCCGCCTTCGACGAGAAGGGCGTCATTACGGCCGGCAACTCGAGCCAAATCACCGACGGCGCGGCTGCCGTGCTCATCATGGAGCGGAAGCGCGCCGAGCAGCTCGGGCTAAAGCCCCGCGCGCGCTTTCACGCGTTCGCGCTCGGCACCTGCGACCCGGTCATCATGCTCACCGCGCCGATCCCCGCCACCCATGCCGTGTTGAAGCGCGCCGGAATGACCCTCGATCAGCTCGACGCGGTCGAGATCAACGAGGCTTTCGCGCCGGTGGTGCTCGCGTGGGCGAAAGAGCTTGGCGCGGACATGAAGAAGGTGAATCCGCACGGCGGTGCAATCGCGCTCGGTCATCCTCTCGGCGCGAGCGGCGCGCGGCTCCTGTCGACGCTTCTCAACTATCTCGAGCGGACCAAGGGGCGCTTCGGGTTGCAGACGATGTGCGAAGGCGGCGGCATGGCCAACGCCACGATCATCGAGCGGCTCGACTGATCGACGACTTCGGAGGAGCGGCGCATGGGAAAGCTCAAAGGTTCGGAGTGCATCCTCTATAGCGGCGCCGCCCAGGGCGCCGAGGCCGAGTTCGGCGCGGCAGCGGAGAAACACGGCGTCGAAGAAGTAAACTTCACCTTTGAAGGCCATACCGACGCGCGGACTCGCGGCATTCGTGTGCTTACTCAAGCGGAGCTCAAACGCGGCGACGTGAGCCTCGCCTACGTGAGCCGCTTGATGAATCGAGAGTATCGAGACACGCCCCTCTTTCGAAAAGTGCTGCAAAGCATCTGGCACCAAGTAAACAGCGGTCAAGAGATCTACGTGGTCGGCAAGATCCTCGCCGACGACACGGTGAAGGGCGGCACAGGCTGGGGTGCCGAGTTCGCGAAGCTCTGCAACAAGCCGCTCTTTGTCTTCGACCAAGACAAAGCCGAGTGGAATCGTTGGGATGTCGCCGGCTTCAAAGTCGTGCGCGACCCGGTGGTCGCCCATACCCAGTTTGCCGGCACGGGTACCCGCTTCCTCAACCCCGCTGGCAAGAAAGCCATCGCAGACCTCCTCTCCCGCTCCTTCGGCTGAAAATTAGGTGAGCGGCGAGCCGGTGAGCCGCGAGTGGACGGCCCCGGCGAGAAAAATAGTACCGCACCCAATTTTTCCGCCTGAATCCCTTGACTGACTTGTCCAGTCAGTTATCGTTTCGGCCATGGCCAGGCCGATTCCCCCCGAACGCTTCGACCAACTCGTTCGCGTAGCCGCCGAGGTCTTCATACGGAAGGGCTACCGCCGCACCCAGATGGCGGACGTCGCGGAGGCGCTCGGCGTCGCGAAAGGCACCGTCTACCTCTACGTCGAGAGCAAAGAGGCGCTCTTCGACGTCGTCGCCCGACACATCGACGATGTTGCGCCGATCCCCTGCCCCGAAACTCTGCCGATCCGGACGCCCGCGACCGCGTCCACGCTGAAAGTCATTCGCGAGCGCATTCACGCGCAAATCGGAATCGCGCCGCTCGAACGAGCGCTCGCCGCCGTGAAACCCCCTCGCGACGCTCGCGACGAGCTGGAAAGCATCGCGCTCGCCGTCTACGACGTGCTCCACAAGAACCGTCGCGGCATGAAGCTCATCGATCGATCGTCAGTCGATCGTCCGGATTTTGCGGCCTTGTGGTTCGAAGGCGGACGCGAAGGATTGCTCGCGCTGCTCGATCGCTACATCCGCGTGCGCATCGATGCCGGGGTTTTCCGGCCGGTGACCGACGTGGAGACCGCTGTACGAGCGGTCGTCGAGATTCTCGCATTCTGGGCCGTGCACCGGCACTGGGACCCTCACCCTCAGAAAACCAGCGAGTCGAACGCCCGCACCACAGCTGCCGAGCTGATCGTACGAATGTTTGCGAAGGAGACCTGATCCCATGACCGAACCCGACACCTTGCGCCGGAACGACATCGACGCGCTGAGAGTTCTCGCGACGTTTCTCCTCTTTCCCTTCCACGTTGCGATGATCTTCAACCCGGCGCCGTTTTACCACGTGAGAAACGACGAGATCTCCGTTCTCGCGCTGATATTCACGGGCTTCGTGTCGCTCTGGCACATGCCGCTGTTCTTTCTCCTTGCTGGGTGGTCCGCCGTGACTTCGCTCCGCGGACGAGGAATCGCCGCATTCGCTCGCGAGCGCTTCACTCGCTTGCTCGTCCCCCTCGTCGTCGGCTGCGCGCTGTTCGCGCCGGCGATCAAGTACATCGAGCTCCGCGGCGGCCAGGATCTGAATCACCGCGGATTCTTCGTCTCGCCCGAGATCGCACCGACCTACGCGAGCGTCATTCCGCAAGCATTGCCCGCGATGACACCCTTCGACGAGCGTTTCGTCGATTTTCTGCCGACCTTCTTCACTACGCTCGACCGCTTCACCTGGTCTCATCTTTGGTTTGTCGCCTATTTGTTCACATTGAGTCTCGTATGGCTTCCGGCGCTCGCGCGCGTTGCGCGACCGCCGCGAGATGAAGCGCCCGACGCGCGGAACCGGCCCCATGGCGGAATCACCCCGACTGCGCTCGTCTACGCGCCGATTCTTCCGCTCGCGCTCGTACAGATCTTTCTCCGGCCTTACTGGCCGGGCGTACAAAACCTCTACGACGACTGGGCAAACGTTGCCTACTACTCGATCTTCCTCCTCCTTGGCGCGGCGATTGCGTCCCGCAAGTCGTTCGAGCGAGTGATCCACGACGAGTGGCGTCGCGCGCTCGTGTTGAGCGTGTTTGCACTCCTCGTGTTGTTGTCGGCCGTGCTAGGCGTGTTGAAGAGTGAGCTGATCGTTCTCGCGCTCACGGCCGTCGCAGGCTGGTCGTTCATCGTATTCCTTCTCGGTGCGGCGAGTCGTCTCCGTTTTCGTGCAAGCAACGCCCTCGCTTACGCGAGCGAAGGCTCGATGCCGATCTACGTGCTGCACCAGCCCGCGATCGTCTTCCTGGCTGTCGTCGTCGTCCGCTGGCCGATCGGGGTGGCGGCGAAGTTCGCGCTCATTCTCGTCGGATCGCTCGCGCTTGCGCTCGTCGCGTACGACTTGCTCGTTCGCCGGATTCGGCCCCTACGCTTCGCTCTCGGCATGAAGCCTCTCGTTCGTCCGATTCGACCACGCAGTCGCACGAGCATCGCGACGACGGTGTTCGTCCTCGCGCTCGGCTCCGCGGCAGAGGCGGCGACCGCGTCCATCGAGTCGCCGCTAGGCCTTTGGTGGGCGGAAGGCGGTGCCGCACAGGTTCGACTCGAGCCTTGCGGCCACTCTCTCTGCGGGCGCGTCGTCTGGCTCCGCTCTCCCTTCGACGAGAACGGCTGCCTGCTCCGCGATCGACACAACGGCGACCCGGCGCTCCGTGCACGCGACATTCTTGGTCTCGAGATCGTGCGCGACCTCCAAGCCGACGACGGCGAAGCAGTCGAATGGGACGGTGGAACCATCTACGACCCGACGACCGGATTCACGTACAGCTGCGCGCTCCGGCTCCGTGACGCAAATCGACTGGAGATCCGTGGCTACCTTGGCCTTCGACTGCTCGGCCGCACGGTGACCTGGACCCGCGTCGGCAGCGAAGAGCTCGTCTGCCGCGAGTAGTCACCCACCCAGCAACGTTCGGCGACGCCGCGACGCGAGAACCGCGAGCGCACATCCGACACCGGCAAGCGCGAGTACTGGAAGGTAGTGTGCCGCGGCGACGTGGTGTGCATCAGCGGCGGCACAGCGAAGATGGCTGACGAAGGCGCCGAGAAAGCACGCCGCGAGCGCCGCAAGAGCTGCGCTTCTCACCTCGCGCAAGCAGTGGAGACGATTCAGCAGGTAGACCGCGGCAAGCCAGGGAAGAATGGCGACACCGGCCGTCGTTGCTATGCAGGGCCAACCTCCGCCGACAGATTCGAGCCATGTCGGCCATCCGGCGCTGCGCGTAGGGCTAAGCACGACGACCCCAGCCGCGAGCGCGAGCGGCAGCGATAAGAGCGCGAGCGTGGATCCGAACCTGACCTCTCGACCAGGAATTCCACCGCGAATTGCCGCCGCCGCGGACAGTACCGCGCCGAGCCCGAGTGCGAGCATGGAAGCAATGAAACCGGCCTCGGTCGCTCGCGCGGCGAGATCGGACCGGGCACCGAGCCAGCAAACCGTGACCAGCGCGGTGCTCGCCGAGACCAACCAGCAGCTGGCGAGCGACCGCCCGAAGCTCACGGGCTTGACCGGGGTCAGATCCGCCACCACGCGCGCGATCAAATCGCTCGAGGTTGGATCTGAGGTTGCACCGCGGCCAAGCGGCGGATCGTCACGGCGACTCATCGGATCCTCCAGCGCCGAGCGCACGGCGCAAACTCACGTACGCACGATGGGCACGAACCTTCAGTGCAGACACGCCGACGCCGACGCGTTCCGCCGCTTCCTTCGTCGACAACCCCTCTATCTTCAGCATCACGAACGCCTCTCGCTGGGCAGGCGGCAGCGCGCTCAGCGCAGCTTCGACGTTCGCGTCGAGCGGCTCATCGAGACCGCCGGCGACTTCGGGCAGGCGATCGGCAGCGACCTCGAAGAACGTGACCCTACGCTCGCGCCGCAAGTGATCGATCAGACGCGAACGCGCGATCGAGTAGAGCCAGGGCTCGAACGGTCGCGACGGCTCATACGTGTGGCGTGCCCGATGCACGGTGAGCAGAACCTCTTGGCAGATGTCGCGGGCGACGTCGTCGGACGAGACACGACGACGCAAGAAACGCAGAACTAGTGGCTCGATCGTGTGCAAGAGCCTGTCATACGCACCGCGATCCCCGCCTTGAGCCGCAGCCATCCAGCCCGCGAGATCAGCGGGCTCACTCATCGAAGACACCGGTGCGAGCAAAGTCTCGTCATGGACTACGCTTCGGTCGCGCGCCGGTTACGCGGGGAGTTTCCCTCCGCGCACGATTCTCAGCCGCCGAGAGGGGTGCAGCTCGCGGCGCTCGGGCTACCCCACTGGAGCGTCGCCTCGCGGCCGCGGTCCCAGAATAGAATGCCACCGGAGGCCATGTACTTTGCACCCGAGGCGCTGCGCTGCAGCGTGGCGATGACTTTCTTGCCCCCGCGCTCGAGCACAGCCTGAGGCCGATCCGTGTCGAGAAAGGTGACGACGAGTCGAGTCTTGAGATCATCCTGGCACTGCCAGTAAGTCGGCAGCCGACTCACGGTAGGTTGAATCCCTCGCGACGGCGCCGGCTCGAACCGCGCGCCACTCGGAGCAGCGGTGCCTTCCGCCGCAGGAGCTTCGTCCGTCGGTATGATTTCCGGCGGCAGCGCCTCGCCTGCCGGCACGCTCGGCACGACGGATGGGTCGGAGCCCGCTGGCTCGGTAGCCGAGACGACAAGCGGCAGCACCATTGAAGTCGTTGCGATCAAAGCCCACGCGCAGATGAAAGTTCGCATGTCGTATCTCCGTTCGCTCTCAGCAGCCCGAGCGCTCGTAGCACCAGCCGCTCGGCGTCGAGTAAAGCCGGTGCCGCGGGCCGGTCTTTGTCAAATCGCATTCTTCGAACCCCGCGTCGCCCGCATAGAGGCTGAAAAACTCTTTCTCGACGATCACGATTCGGGGCTCGTAGATGTCCGGCTCGCAAGTGGCGCACTCGCGAAAATGACTCGCTAGCGATTGCGCGCTCGCAAGACGAAGCAGCGTGACAAACGTTGGTGGCGGAATGTCGAGCGCGCCGGCGTGATGCTCGCCGATCGCATCTGCGGGCTTCAGCCAACGCGACGCCACGATCTCGCGACCGTCGACCTTCACTTCGGCTCCCTCCTCTGCACGGCCGAGAAAGAACCAGGTCACGAAGCGTTTCGGCGCCTCGACGGGTGTGGTCCAGCGCGAGATCGGCACCAGCAGATCGGGAGCGACGGTGAGATTCGTCTCTTCCATCACCTCGCGCACCGCGGCGGCCCGCGCCGCGGCGAGTGAGTCTCCCGCTGCAGCGACTTCTTCGGCTTCGTCCACCCGGCCGCCGGGAAAGACCCAAGCGCCGCCATGAAAATCGAGCCGTCCGCTCCGTTGCACGAGCAGCACCTCGCCGACATCCCCATTCTCGCGGAACAACACGACCGTCGCGGAAGGTCTGGCAGGGGCGACTGTCTTCAAACGTTTGCCTCGATCGCCTCAGTACTCCGAAAAGCTCGGGGGCGCGCTCGTCCGCTCGCCTAGAAAGCGCCGGGTGAGCCCCATGCTCGCGCGACGAACGAACCAGCGCGGCAGGAAATCGATGACCGAGACGAGCAGCGACTCGACCGCCCCCGGCACGCAGATCACTTCGCGTCGCTCCATCGCTCGGACCGACGCATCGACCACCTGCGACGCCGAGGAGTAGGCGAACGATGGAAACATATCGCTCGCGAGACCCGCTACCTGGCCGAACTCGGTTCGCACCGGCCCCGGGCAGAGCGCCTGAAGATATACGCCCTGCTCCGCGAGCTCGGCGGCCAGCGCTTCGGTGAAGCTCGTGACGTAGGCTTTCGATGCGCCGTAGGTCGCGAAAAACGGATTCGGCTGAAAGCTCGCCATCGACGAGACGTTGACGATCGAGCCGGTTCTCCGCGCCGTCATGCCCGGCACCGCCGCTCGGGTCAGACGAACGAGCGCGGTCACGTTGAGGGCAATTTCCGCCTCGATTCGATCTGCCGCTACGCCGGCAAACTCCCCGACGGTGCCGAAGCCCGCAGCATTTACGAGCACTTCCAGACGCGGTAGAGACCGCAGCCGGTCCTCCACCTTACGAAGTTCCGCCGCGCGCGTGAGATCCGCCGGCATCACTTCCACGGTCGCCCCGCAGTCCCCTTCGAGCTGAGACGCGACGGACTCGAGCCGGCCTCGCCGACGCGCGACGACTACGAGATCGTAGCCCATCACCGCCAGCCTCTCGGCATACTCGAGACCGATGCCCGAGGACGCGCCCGTCACCACCGCCAAAGGTCGCTTTTCGCTCTTGTCTCTCGCGCTTCGTGCCATCTTCCGCCTCCTCTCCGCTCGACGTTTATCCCAACGAAAGCGGGACGCGTCAATCCGGTGCCCGTGACCCCTTCGATGGCGCAGCCTTCTTTCCTTAGCACAGCCGAGCCGCTTAGTTGTCGATCTCTTCGCTGGCCGATCTAGCGCCGGCCTCGCGTCGGTCTAGCGTCGGTTTAGCCTCGAATTTTGGACTCGGAGGTAACTGTCATGAAAGCTCGCGCCGCGCTCGCGATCACGTGTCTGCTCGTCGCCGGAGCCGCCGGCTGCTCGACGAGCAAAACCGCGAAGCCGTCGTCGGAAGCCGCCAAGGTCGAAACCCCGACCGCGCCGTTCTTCAGCGACATCGGTAGCTATCATCATCCCATCACGACCGACTCGAAGCTCGCGCAACGCTACTTCGATCAAGGCCTGACGCTCGCGTACGCGTTCAATCACGCCGAGGCCGTACGCTCGTTCCATGCCGGCGCGGCCGCCGATCCGAATTGCGCCATGTGCTACTGGGGCGCATCGTTTGCGCTCGGTACCAACATCAATGCGCCGATGGCTCCCGAGAACGCCAAGCCCGCGTGGGAGGCGCTCCAGAAAGCGCGCGCCAACGCGAAGCGGGCGAGCAAGCACGAGCGTGCCTACATCGATGCGCTGTCGGTCCGCTACGCCAAGAATCCGCCGAAGGATCGCTCGGCCCTCGACAAAGCGTACGCCGAAGAGATGCGGAAGGTCATGGAGAAGTACCCCGACGACCTCGATGCGGCGACGATTTGCGCCGAAGCCGCGATGGACACGATGCCTTGGGACTACTACCTGCCGGACGGCTCGCCGAAGCCGCTCGCGAAGGAAATCTTTGCGACTCTCGAAGGCGTACTCGCGAGAGACCCGAACCACATCGGCGCCATTCACTTCTACATCCACGCCGTCGAAGCCTCTTCCACGCCCGAGCGCGCCGAAGCCCCGGCGGATCGCTTGGTGAATCTCATCTCCGGCGCCGGCCACCTCGTGCACATGCCTTCCCACATCTACTACCGCGTCGGTCGCTACGACGACGCCGCGAAAGTGAACGTGCTCGCCGCGAAGGCCGACGAGTCCTACATCACGCAGTGCAAGGCACAGGGCTTCTACCCCGCCCTGTACTACCCTCACAACGTGCACTTCCTCGCCGCCGCGGCCGCAGAGGACGGCCGGAGCAAGCTCTCGATCGAGTCGGCAAGGAAGCTCTACGACCTCGCACCCGACTCGCAGTTCGAAGAGTACCCCGTGCTCGAGGACTTCCGGCCGGTTTATTGGTACGCGCTCGCACGCTTCGGCAAGTGGAACGAAATCTTGAAATTGCCGGCACCCAAATCGACGCTGCGCTTCAGCACCGGCATGTGGCACTACGTGCGCGGTCTCGCGAGCGTGAAGCTCGGCCGTGTCGCGACCGCTAAGAAGGAGCGCGCCTTGCTGGCCTCGATCGAAGCAGAGCCGAAGCTCATCGGCTTCAAGCTAATGAGCGGCTCCAGCGCCGATCAGCTGCTCGGAATCGCCGGCGACGTGCTCGACGCCTCGATCGCCCGCGCCAAAGGCGAGCGCGCAACCGAGATCGCCGCGCTCGAAAAAGCCGTCGCGATGCAAGATTCGCTTCCCTACACCGAGCCGCCCCCCTGGTACTTCCCCGTCCGCCACGCCCTCGGCGACGCCCTCCTCCGCGCCGGCCGCACGAAAGACGCCGAAGCCGTCTACCGTGCAGACCTCGAGAAGAATCGCGGCAACGGCTGGGCGCTCTACGGACTCGCCGAAGCCCTTCGCGCCCAAGGCAAGACAGCCGAAGCGGACGCCGTCATGCGAGACTTCACGACCTCATGGGCGCGCGCCGACACCAAGCCCACGACCGCGTACCGCTAACCTCCGCGCGCGTCGTTTGCGACGCACGCGTGTCCGGGCGGGATAGGTCCCCGTGCTCAAACACCTCCGCGCGAAGCGCGCTCCGGAACTGCGCGCGGAGACCTATCCCGCCCGGACGCGCTCTCGGCGCGAGCGACGCAAAACGGAGAGTGGCTAGTTAGCGGCGGTGGGCTCGACTTCGAATCGGTGCTGGACAAGCTGTGCGCCAGCGCTAGCGGAACGCTGCCGTGGTCGCGCTACAGGGCGGACAAACAAGCGAAACCGGCTGACCTACGGACTTGTGGAGCATGAGTAGCGCGTCGGTAGCGGTTACATCGTTCGAGTCGTTCACGTCGCACCTGCACAACGCGCAATCGTCGAGGGCTACGGCGCCGTCTAGCGCCAAAAGAGCATCGGTCGCCGTTACAGCGTCGGGTCCAGCAGGATCCGGATCGATGCTGTTCCGGCAGGTCGCATCGCCGCACGTAGCGGCCACGTTCTCAACGCAATATTTCTTTGCGAACACGCCCGGTCCATTTCCGTCTTGGCCTATCTCGAATCCCGCTCCACTTTCCCAGACGACGACCACGCGCCCGCGTTCTGTTCTAGCCACCGCAGTCGTTCCGTTGGTTCCCTGGGGTCCGGTCGTGTACGTATTGACCTGAAACTCCTCCCCAACAGGCCCTGACGAGCTCGCAACGAGACGACCATAGACACCGACATCATCGCCGTCCTGCCCGTCACTCGACCAGACGACCAGATACCGGTCTGAATCGAGCCACGTGACATGCGGGCGGAACTGGTTGTGGGGCGTGTATGCGTTGATCTGGAATTCGGGTCCTACTGGCCCACCAACAGCACTGAAGTATTGGCCGAAGATCCCGTCGTCACTACCGTCCTGACCGAAGCTCTCCCAGACGACAAAAAACGTACCGTCTTCGTGGCACGCAACGTCCGCGTGCTGCTGGTTCGCTAACGTGTACGTGTTGACCTGAAACTCGGGAGCGTTCGCCTCCCCTTGGACGCTGAACCGTCGCGCAAATACGCCGTCGTCGCTCCCATCCTGCGTGAGGCTTGCCCATACGACCACGAAATGGCCATCAGGATGCATCGCTACTTTTGGGTAGTAGGCCATGCCCGGATCGAATGACGCGACTTTGAATTCCGAGCCCACTCTAACGCCGTCATTGTCGTAAAGCTGTGCGAACGCATTGTCTCGATACCCTGTATCCATCCACACAACGACGAATGCTCCATTTCCTGCGGCCACGTCTGGTCGCCTTTGATGCGAGGGGGTGTACGTATTGGCTTGGAATTCGTTGCCAACCTTCGAATTAGAATCATCGAAGCGTTGACCGAAGATCCCTTCGTCGCTCCCGTCTTGGTCATAGTAATTCTCCCACACTACGACGAACCCGCCGTTGGGAAGCGATGCGATGGATGGTACGAACTCGTCAGATCGATCCAGCAAAGGAATCGTATTGACCACAAACTCGGTGCCGGTTGGAGCACCGCTGCGCTCGGATTTTTGCCCTAGAATCCCGATACGATCACCAGGAATTGCTTGCCGCCCGTGCCAGACCACCACGAAGCCACCATCCGATACTGCCGATGCTGCGGGCGCACCCTGCAGTCCATATGTCGTCTTGTTGACCTGAAACTCATCTCCATCCGCCCGTAGCTGAGCCCACGCAGTCGCGCTGAGTACACGAGCTAGGGTCAACGAAACTATGAAAACCCAGAACGAAGAAGTCTTTGCCAGCGAAATCAGTGCCCGATTCTACGACAAGGGAATGCCCCGTTGATAGTGGGCCGAAGGTCGCATGCCCGTTTTGCCGCCATCATTCGCGGGAACGGTCGCGTGGGGTTTGGTGGCGATACGGTGGGAAGGCGGGCTCGGGGGGACCTCCGCGCGCAGTTCCGGAGCGCGCTTCGCGCGGAGGTGTTTGAGCACGGAGGTCCCCCCGAGCCCGCCTTCACATCAGACCGGTGCCGAGCAGAACGCGCTAGTTAACCGAGATCAGCTCGACCTCGAAGATGAGCGTGGAATTCGGAGGGATGGACGCGCCGGCGCCTTGCGATCCGTAGGCGAGATTCGGCGGGATGGTGAGCTTCCACTTGTCGCCTTCTTTCATGAGCTGGAGCGCTTCCGTCCAGCCCGCGATGACGCGGTTGACGGGGAACTTCGCCGGCTGGTTGCGCTTGTAGGAGCTGTCGAACTCGCTGCCGTCGGTGAGCGTGCCGCGGTAGTGAACCGTGACGCTGTCGGCGGGGCCAGGCGTCTTGCCGCTGCCCGAGGTGATCACCGTGTACTTGAGGCCGCTCGGAGTGGTGGTCTCTCCGGCCGGTGCCGCTGCTGCGGCGGCTTCCTTCGTCTCCATCTCTCCTCCTGCTGTCGGCGGGGCTTCGGACTTGGCGCAGGCGCTCAGCGCGAGCGCGGCGGTGAGCGTGAGCGCAACGTGACGTACGATCGGCGGCATTCTTGTCCTCCTCGGAAAACCGCGCGGGCTTTTGCCCGGGCCGAGGTGACTTAGCAGGTGAGGGAGCGTGAGGCTACTACGCGAAGGCTCAGATCCCCCACTCCGCCGGGTCTTGGCGGTAGTAGTCCGCGAGGCGGCGGTAGAGGTCGGGGTGGCGCATGCGGAGGTCGAGGGGGATGAGGAAAAACGCCTCGCTCGCCACCGCGAAGAACTCGGCGGGGCTCTCGGCGGCGTACTCGTCTAAGAGGGTACGGCGGCCGCGGTCGATGTCGTCGCAGTGGGCTTCGTACTCGCGGGAGAAAACTTCGTGCCAGGCTTTGTATTCGGCGCGGGATTGTAGCGTCGGCACGCCTTCGCCGGACGAGTCTTCTTCGTCGAGCTGGTGGGCGAACTCGTGGATCACGACGCTGATGCCGGCTCCGGGATCCTCGATGTCGGCGAGCGCGTCTTCCCACGAGAGCACCAGCGAGCCTGCGCTCGAGGACTCGCCGAGACGCTCTTCTTCGGTCTCGATCGCGGCCACGTTGCCGACGGGATGCCGCACCGGCGCGAGGAAAGCCGTCGGGTAGACGAGGACGGAGTCCAGCACCGGATAGTAGCCCGAGTCGCGATGGAGAAGCAGGAGCGCGCCGTAGGCCGCGATGGTCACGCGATGCTCGTCGTCGAGCTCGAGGCCGCCGCAGCCTTCGAAGGATTTCTCCGCGAGCAACACTCGCGTTTTGCCTTCGAGCTCGGCGCGGTCCACAGCGGCGAGCAGACCGTAGACGACGAGATTCCGCGCGACGATGCTGCGCTCGCTCGCGGTGAGCGGCGTGCTTTCGAGAGCCCGACGGCGGCGCTTTCTAAGAAACCACATGCGCCGAGCGCGATGCGTGATCGCTGATCGACTCGACGAGACGAGGCCAAAGAACGGTCGGCATGTCGTGGCCCATGCCCTCCACGGCTTCCAGTCGCGCGCCCGGAATCGAAGCGGCCGTGTCCACGCCGCATTCGAACGGAATCAACGGATCGACTTTGCCGTGGATGACGAGCGTGGGAACTCTGAGCTTCGCGAGCGCTTCCTTTCGACTTCCCGACACGATGATCGCGGCGAGCTGGCGAAGGACGCCAGCCGGGTTGAAGCCGCGGTCGTACTGGAGAGTCGAGAGCTTTCGGATTTGAGCTTCCTCGAAAAGTGAACCCGGGCTGCCAATGGTGCGAAAGATCATGACGCCATGCTCGATGGCGCCCTCGCGATCCATGGGCGCAGGCGAGATCAGAACGGCGAGCGCCTCGGGGTTCGGCGGTGGCAGCTCCGGGTTGCCGGTCGTCGACATGATCGAGGTGAGCGAGAGGAGACGTTCGGGACGATCGAGCGCGAGCGTTTGAGCGATCATGCCGCCCATCGAAGCGCCGACCACGTGAGCGCGCTGTATGTCGAGCGCGTCGAGAAGACCCGCAGCGTCGGCCGCCATGTCGGAGAGCGAGTAGGCCGCGTCGAGAGGAGGGCCACCGGCTGCCGCAGCGACGAGAGTCATGACGTCCGGAGCACCGGCCGCGTCCATCTTCGTGGACTTACCGACGTCGCGGTTGTCGAAGCGGATCACGCGGAAGCCGCAATCGGCGAGCAGCGCGCAAAAGCCTTCGTCCCAGAGCACCATCTGGCCACCGAGGCCCATGATGAGAAGGAGCGGCGTCGCATCGCTCGCTCCAAAAATCTCGTACTCGATCTCAATCCCGTTGGACTTCGCTCTTGGCAGGTCGAGTTTCTAGCTACATTGCGCCGCCGGAGCGAAACGTGTCGAGCAGCGCGGCAAGCACGTCCCTCGAGACACCGGAGGCGCGATAGAGCAGCTCGCCGTCCACATCGCCCCAAGTAATGACTTGCTGGGCGCCACCCTCTACCGACTCCGTGATTCGCGCCCAGGCGACTCCGTCGTTTACGCCGGCCGCGACGAGGCGCTCACCGGCTTCGAGCGCAGCGTAGGCAACGAGCTCGCCTGCGGTCCAGTCGGGAGGGTTTTGGCCGGGGCGTCTCAAATCGTCGACCATCAAGGTCTGAGGCGTCTCCGTTACCTCCATCAGCGCGTACGCGACGCCGAAACGCGCCGGACCACGTCTCTCGAAGCCTTGCGCACGATGCCGGCCGGCGAGCTTTCGAGGAAAGCGCGTGAAGCGCCTCTCGACCTCGCTCACATCGTCAGGCGTCAGCGAGGGATCCAACGCGAGCCTTTGCTCTTTCGACGGCAGCGATCCGAGTACCGCTCTCGCGATTCCCTGTCTTACTTCGATCGGACCGGCGCAGGTGCTGAGCTGCTCGAGATCGTGAAACGCGAGCGCGCCCTCGTGGGGCAGCTTCGTCAGCGTCTCGAGCGTGCTCTCGAGTCGATCTGCCGGAATCGCATTCGACACGCACTCGCGAGCGGAGGGGTCGAGAGCGGCGAGGAAGCGCTCGGTGTGCTGGCGGCCGCGGTGGGCATCGTCGCCCCCGCTGCAGGCGGCAACGACGACGAGCATAGGCATCAGGATGATTCGCACGCTTTGGAGAGTAGCGAGAAAGAAGGAACAAAAGCCAGCAGAATACACGCCGCACCGCGTCGCCGGGTGGCCTGCTAAGCGCGATCGCGCGGCGGGGCGTACATGACCGCGGCGAGACCCGCGGCAAGTCCTTCGTCGCGAATCTCGCTCGCACGGGCTCGAATCGCGCTGCCCGACGCTCGCAGTCGATCCCGAAGATTCGGCCACTCGATGCCGCAGAGCTTGCCGCCCTCCTTCAAGACGCGCCCGCCGACGAGCACGTCGCCTTTCGGAAGATCGCCGAGCACCGAGTCCATGGTGAGGACCTTCGCGCCGCGAATCAGCAGCCTCGCGGCCATCACCAAAGCCGCGGGAAGACGAGAGGGACTCGTCGCTGGTGATCGGCATAGTGCGGGCGGCGCTCGAGCATGCGCTCTTCCATCATGGGCAGGCTCGCGAAACGGAACATCGCCGTGATCGCGAGCGCGCCGATTCCCGTCCACGCGTAGGCCGGGTCCGCGGCGTAGCCGAAAAGAAACAGCCCCCACCAAACGCTCATCTCGCCGAAATAGTTCGGATGTCGAGAGCGAGCCCAAAGACCGGTAGCGAGAATTTCTCCGGGCTTCCGATTGGAGCGGCGGAAGTCCACCAGCTCTTTGTCGGCGCGCGCTTCGATCCAGATCGCGCCGAACGCCATCATCGTAGCGACGGCGTCGATCCAATTGAGGGGACGCGTGCCGACGGCAACCGCGGGGTAGACCGGCAGCAATCCGCCGAAAACCCAGAGCGTCGGCATCATGTGCAGCCCGACCAAGCTCACGATCCAGTAGAGATTCCCCGACTGGCTCCGGAGCTTCACGTAGCGCCAGTCTTCATGCGAGAGCCCGGTCCAGCCGCGTATCCAGTTGTAAGTGAGACGCGCGCCCCAAAGCGCGATCACGGCGAAGACCAGCGTTTGCCGTACCGAGTTCACACCTGCGACGGCCGCCACGGCGGACCAATAGAGGGCGATCGGGAGTGGTGCCACGCTCCAGTAGGCGTCGTAAAAGCTCGAGTTGTTGAAGGCGAAGCTGAACGCGAAGATCACGAGCGTTGCCGCTACGTCCGCTGCGAAAGCCGTCCAAAGCGGATGCGAGTCGGCCATGGCCGAAACGGCGCTATAGGCGGCCGCACCGGCCGCTACGTAAGCGAGGCTCACGATCGCAAGCCCGCGTGTTCTCGAGTCGCTCATCGTCTCGCCACCTCAGCGTCGCACGCGAATGCACTCAATGGTGCGCGATGCCCGACCAATCGTCCCCGGCGAGCGGACCGGCGGCGGGACGAACTTGCACCGGAATGGCGGTCAGATGTGCCATGCCTGACACGCGCTCGAGCTTGTCGGGACCGTCGGCGGCGAGAATGTTCACGTTGACGCCGGTGGTCTTGCCGGCAACG
>Ga0247727_10002200_pt1 | contig 44893 bp, 61 predicted proteins | sample WisWelCaveWW1625_FD_202498 | JGI IMG/M metagenome (GOLD analysis project Ga0247727, IMG submission 202498) | Biofilm microbial communities from Wishing Well Cave, Virginia, United States - WW16-25 | ecosystem: Environmental > Aquatic > Deep subsurface > Groundwater > Cave microbial mat | place...
AGCCGCTGCTCGGTCGTGTTGACTGCCCAGCGACATGTCGCGATCACGAGGTACTGGCCGACGAACGGGAACTTGATCCGGTCACTCGCCGTCTCCACGTAGGAGTCGGTGTCCGCGACCGTCGTCGAAGAAGCGAAGTCGGCCGTCTCAGTCGTCGCGTTGGTGACCGTCTGGTTGTTGGTCTGACGGACCTTGCATCGCGAGTACCCGTTGCCGCGAAGGATCGGGGCACCAGCCGAGGACTCGAACCGGGCGATCTGCCCCGAACCCGTCCCCGCCCCGGGGAAGGTGTTGGTCGCGGGCGGAGCATCGGGCGTCGCGTCGGTCGTGTAGTCGACCCGAGTCGTCTGGGTCGCCACGTCGTCGACGAGCGCCACGTCTGCCTGGAGGTCGTAGGTTCCGCCGTCCGAGGTCCGGCGCATGAAGAACCCGACGTGGGTCGGGATGTTCGTGAGCCCGGTCGTGTTGACCGCCGCCGCCGTGATCCGCAGGCGCGTCCGGCGGCGCATGACGATCGTGGCCTTCGGGGACGCCTTGGTCTCGAAGTCCCCGGCACCCAATGGCCGCGCACCGACCGACGCCGCTCCGTTGTCGTCGACGTAGGTGTAGACGACCTCGTAGGTGGCGCTCTCCGTCGTCCACGTCCAGTTCGAGTGCTTGGTGATGATCTGCGAGGAATCACCCGTCCAGAACCGTGTGCCGTCGTGCGCGAGACCGACGGCGTTCTGGCCGTTCCGGGTGCGGAACTCATTGTTAGCCTGGAACACACCCGCCGTGGAGAACGCCACTACCCCTGCGCCACCTCCGAACCCGGAAGGTGCCACCCACCATTTCGACTCGGCTGCAACGAAACCCCTGAGAGATACGTTCTCCTGGTTGAACGTCGGGTTGCCCGCGCCGGAGGAGTTCGTGGTCGAGACGTAGACAGGCTGGTCGGCCCGGGTGAACTTGTGGAACCGGATCGTCTCGGAGGTGCCGTCACCGGTCAGGTCACAGACGAACAGGTTCGTCCCGTCGTCGCCGAGGCAAGCATCCCCGTTCAGCTCGAACCCCAGCCGGATACGCATGTTGCTCTGAGCGAGGAACGCGAGGTTGGACTCCGCGTAGGAGTTGATCATCTCCTCGCCAGCAGTGTTCTCGAACAGCACGTAGACCCGCGTGCCCACCCGAGCCACACCGAACACCTTGTGGACACCGTTCACCTGGAACGAGCGGATGAACGCGCCGTTATCGTTGAACTCGTAGACGGTGCCCTTGTTGGCTGCGTCGGGGAAGTGCTTGGCGGTCCAGAACGATGTGTTCGATGAGTCGTGGAATAACCCCGCCCGCTGCGAAACCTCCGACCCGCTCACATTCGCGAGGGTCAGCGTCTCGTCGATGATCGCCACGCCCGGAGCCGCCCCTGGGTTCCCGAAGGTCTGTCCGGTGGCCGACCCGCCCATGCGGACGACGGAGCCTTCAGCCATGAGGTTGTTCGCACCCTTGAGCACGAGGTCGTTCTCGACCAGCAGCCCCGTCGCCTCTACCTGGCCTCGCAGGAACGGTTCCCCGCCGCCGGTCGGCAGCTCGAACATGGGGTTACCGCTGGCATCGAGCAGGGTCATGTGATCCGAATCGAGGGTGAGGTTCCCCGCCTGGATCGCCCCCGCGAGCGTCACGATCGCCTGTAGGGTCCCGGCCGTGATCTTCGACGCCGAGACATCCGACACCTTGTCGTCCGACACGGCACCGACCCCGAGAGCAGAACCGTCCACAGCTCCGGTCGCGAGCTGGCCGGACCCGATGTGGCGGGACCGCAGGTGATCGGTGAGCGAGCGGTTATTCCGCCGGAGCTTGGAGTCAAGACCCGAGAACTGCCGGCGAAGCGCCTCCTCAGCGATCTGGGCGAGCTCGTCCGGGGCAGTGAAGGCACGGACGGACGGGTCGTACTCGGCGGCCTTCACCATCTACCGTGGCCCCTTGTCTATCAGCACCTTGGCCCAGACCTCCTCGATCGCGTAGCTCTCGCTCTCCGCGCCGACAGGGTTCGCCGAGAACTTCACGGCGATGTTCTTCCCTTCCTGCGAGGCACCGAAGTCGCGGCGCTCCTCATAGAGGCCCGCGGCGGCCTTCGCCCCGAAGTTCTTCGCCTGGGCGCCGATCTCCGCGCCGTCCACGATCGGGGTGGCGACCAGCGGCTCGGACGTGCCGCCGGTCCACTGCCGGTAGCGCACGTAGAGCGAGACGAGCGTGGCCTTGCCCGCGGGCGAGGGTAGCCGCCGCGGGGTCCCTTCGGTCGGCCAGAGCTCCCCCGTCGTCGCGGTGTAGATCGCATCGTCGGAGACATCCGGTTGCGGGTCCCGGTAGCCGGTGCCGGCCACGAATGGCCCGATCTCCTCACGTACCAGGAGCGTGCGCGACGCATCGGGATTCAGCATCGTCGCGACCAGATAGCGGTCGTCGAACGAGACGAGATCGTGCGGCGTGTTGAGCGCCGAGTTGACCTTCTCTCGCCGCCACCGGTCGGCCGCCGGCTCGTAGCACCACACCGTCTGCCCGGATGTCGACAAGGTTACGTAGAGCTTCCCGGCGACGAACGAGGCCGAGACGTAACCGCCCCCGAGCGCCGGTGCCGGGTCGATCCGGAACTTCTTCGTGATCCGCCGGACGTCGCCGCCATCCCACAGGTAGCAGTTCCCATCGACGCCGACGATGAACACGCCATCTTCGGTCGGCACGATTGATCGGCCGCGCGCGGCACCGAATCGGGTCTCGAGCGGGCGGACCACGAAGTTCTCGGGCGTGTCGCCAGCCACGTACCAAAGACCGTGGTTCTTCCCCACGACGAGTACGCGGTCCCACACGGCCAGGTCCTCGATCGGCTCGCCGTCGTCCTGTCCGATGAGTACGAAGTCGTTCGCGAGGTCCCACGTGTCCGCGTCCCCCGGCGCGGAGTAGCGCAGATGCGTCGGGGTCGTGGGGTTGCCACCGACCCAGAACTGGCTCAGGTGGTACACGATCGCGCGGCCGGCGATGTTCGAGACCGCGATCGCGGCCGCCGTCGTGCCGTCGTACTTCCGGAGCTGTTGGGATGGATAGCCCGGCTGCGTCGAAACCAGCCGTCCCGCGCCCACGGCGAAACGCACCGGATCCTCACGGAACCCGGCGGTGATGGCGATCGCTGCATCGAACGTCGTGATCGTCGTGTAGGCGGTCGGGTCCGCGATGTTCGTTTTCGTCAGGTCGTAGGTGGTGAGTGCTGTCGGTGTCGTGGCCATCACGAGCTTGCGGATCCCCGCCTCGAACCAGCTCGGCTCGATCCCCCGACCGCGCCGGTTCGTCGGGTGGGCCGGTGTGGCACCGGCGTTCTTCCAGGCCGGTCGCGGCGTGAGACCCACGCCGGCCCATTCCAGGTTGTCGAGCACCTGCAGCTCGCCCGGGTCCAGCAGCGAAGGGGAGTCGTAGGTGTTGATCCCCCGCTCGAAAGTGATCGGGATCCAGCGCTCCTCGACGACGGCCATGCGCTATATGTGCTTGCTCTCGAGGTCCCGGTCGAATGGCCCCGGTGCCCAGGCGACCGAGATCTGGCCAGGTTCGTTCCGCCCCGCGTCCTCGTCCGGCGCCGGCAGCCCGTACTCGAACGTCGAGTAGGAGGCACCTGCGGCGCCATCGTCTCCGAGCCGCTGGTAGCCGCGGTAGCGCACGTAGTCGACGAGGCGGGCGTCGTGGCGGCGATGGGTCGGGATCGTGTCTGCGACGACGGTGATTTCCGCCGGCAGGCCGTAGTAGCCGACCGAGAACGATGTCCCGTCGGCTGGTGCCGGGTGGATCTGCAGCTTCTCATCGTAGGTCGTGACGACGAACGCATCGGCGTCGAGCGCAGCGTTCTCACGTTTCTCCTCGAGCCACGAGTCGAAGTCCATGAACGTGCCCGGGAAGTTCGAGGTATTGCGGATCCAGCGCCACCCGATCAGATCCGCCGGTGCCGCGATCGCTCCGGCCGTCGTGGTGAGGGGCGATTCCTTGTGAGTGGTCCGCAGGCGCCCGGCGAGCTCCTGCACGCCCTCGTTTACGTACGTAATGAGCTCGGCCGTCGTGATGAAGTCGCCGGCGGCGTCTCGGAACGCGTAGCGCGCCCGGTCGATGATCTGCTGGCAGGTCGTCACGGTCCCTCTCCGATCACGTTCCAGACCCCGAGCCAGAGGCCTATCCAGATCGCGTACATCACCACGAGAGCTGCCACGATCACGACCTTGCCCGCGGCACCGAGGTCATCCTCGATCCACGTTACGTAGCCGGCGGTCGGCGGCGCTGGCGGAACCGTGGCGATCCAACGTCGGCGCACCGGACGCGATTGCCGATGCGACGGCTGGCGGACACCCATGGGAGCTAGCCGATCTCCTCGACGATCATGCTGGCCTCCATCGTCATTACGTCAGCCGGCGCGGTCATGCGAACCACGAGGATCGGGTTCGGTGAGTAGACGAAGTCGACGGGGGTCGGCGTCCAGATGTACGGCACGCGCACGTTCCACCCGTCTTTCCCGACTTCCTCGGGCGTTCCCACGCTGGCGAGTGTCGTGTTCCGGCACTCAGCCACGAACGACGCGGCGGCGTCGCCCGTGTACTTCTTCGCCACGACCGCCGCTGCTCCCACCGAACCGCTGGTGGTGAAGCCACGGACGAACCGGATCGGGATGATCTCCTCGGCAGCGTCGCCGAGTTCGGTCGTCTGCCAGATCTTCAGCTCGTGAACGAACACGCCCTTGTCGACAGCCGGGTCGACCTCGAAGATGTCGATCGCCACGGAGATCGCCGTCGCGGCGTCCCACGTGAGCGTGTAGATCCTGCCTCCGAACATCGGACCTCCTATGCGGCGAGCTCCAGCTCGCAGATCTCTCGGGTGGTCGGCACGTACAGCCCATCGCGGGTCGCGAGGATCACTTCACGGAGCGGGTGCCTCCATGTCTCCCGTGCGCTTATGTGCCCGTCCGATCCGACGAGGAGCGACCAGGAGCGGAGCATGACCGGGGTCTGAAGCAGGCCGAGGATCACGCTCCGGGTCTTGGCGTACCGTCGACCCTCGGCACGCGAGACCGCGCCACCGGCCGCCGCCGCGTCGATCTCGAAGATCGAATCGTGGTGGACGAAGTTGGTCCCGGTCGCCGTGAAGATCTGGTCCGAGCCGGTCGTCGTGTGACAGACGAGGAGCCCGTGGTTCGGCGTGGCGTGGCTCGCGTCGGCATCCGTCGTCCAGCCGGCCTCCGGCGTCCAGCCCGTCGGAGTACGCCTCAGCTGGTTGTCGTAGATGCAGAGCGAGTCTGAATCGGGTGCCGCGCCGAGCGAGAGGTTCGGCGTCGTGGCCACCGCCTCATCGCTGTGGGCCGACTGCTTGATCGGCGTCGTCGCGTGATGTCCGGCGAGCTCGCCGCACCATCCGACCCCACCCGTGATCGCCTCTGTCTGGTCAGCCGACAGCGTGGTGGAGACCCCGGTCACAACCAGCGCGTAGAACTCTTCGAGCCAGTGGAAGTTCGTGTCCGAGAGCTCATGCCCCGCTCGTGCGTTGTTCCAGGTGTATCCCCCACCCGAGAGTGCCGTGTCGAAGGCAGTGGCGCTATCGACCAGGGCCAGCACCACGAACAGCAGCGAGTTGTTCGCCGGAGTGAACGCCGCGCCGACCGTCTCCGGGTCGGCCCAGGCGGTGTTGGCCTCCTCGGCCTGCTCGAGGGTGAAGGTGACGGCCACGGGCTAGGGCTCGCTCGGAGGCACGAAGCCTTGGTTGACGTAGACCTTCAGATGTCCGCCCACGTAGACAGTGGCGCGGACCTCGAGGTCTCCGCCGGGGACGAGGCGCCGTCCTTCCTCGGCGAGGGTGGTCATGGCAGCCCGCAGAGCGATGGCTTTCGTGTCGACCTCAAGAGCCGTCTGGGCGACGACCTCGAGAGCAGGCTCCGAGGAGGCAGGAATCTGCACGGCGAGCGCGTACTCGGTCACCATCGGCTACCTCTTCCGCTTCCCTCGGTCGATGTGCTTGCCGCAGCGCCGGCACTCGATGTAGCGGGTGCGATCGGCTCGGCGCCGCCGGCGCCAGTTCCGTGTCCCGCATGCGGGACAGCGTCTCGGGATCCCGATCATGGCCGCGTGAAATCGACCTGGATCGCGATCTCGGTCGGGGAGCCCGCGATCGACCTGAGCGCGATCTCGAGGTCGTCGCCGGCCGCGTAGGCCGTGTTCGACACGGCGCCGCCATCGGTCCAGACATCCGTGGTCACGAGCGATAGGTCGGCCGCCAGATGATCGGAGGCCTGATTCCGCCGCGCGTTGATCGTCGCGCCGGTCCCACCCTTGCGATGGCCTCTGACGTTCGTCACCGTGCAGGCGAACGGAGCCCGCCAGACCATCACGGTCCGGGCACCGGCGGGATCGAGGATCGTCCCACCTCGAGCGAACCCGACGGCCTCGAAGGTGAAGGTCGCCGCGCCGGTCTCTCGGAAGAATCGCCCCGCCGTGCCACCCGCCTGCGTGTGGTCGGCGCCGTCGATGTCGTGCGCCTGCGCGTGGTGCGCGTTGGCGAGGTAGCCCGACCCGTGCGCGTGCACGTGATCCGCGCGCGCCGGGTTGGTCGCCGTACCGTCGGCCTCGGCCGCTGCCACGTCGACGGGATACCCGGTAACGGGCGCGACCAGGGTGTGCCGGTGGTCGGATCGCGCCGGCGTGGTCGCCGTACCGTCGGCCTCGGCCGTGAAGTCGGCGTCGACCGGGTAGCCGACCCCCGGCGCGGGAAACGCGTGTTGGTGGTCTGCGTTGGCGAAGGTGGCCAACGCTCCCGTGACGACCGCATCCCCGATGTCGATCTGGGTCGGGGCTCCTGCGACCTCCGAGGCATCGAGCGACACCTCGGTCTCATCGCCGGCGGCGTCGTCGACGACGTCGAAGCCGGAGAGGAAGTTCAGGCCCGCTCGAGCCGTGAACGGGGTTCCGGATTCCTTGATCGTGTGGCCGGTGCCGCCTCCGGAGGCCGCGACCGTGATGTCGATCTCGTCGTTGGCCGAGTCGTCGATGATCGTGAGGGTGACGTTCGTCCCCTCGATGAAGTTCAGGTGACCTCGCCGACCGATCAGCGCTCCGGCCTTGCGCACGACCTGGATCGGACCGGACGTGGTCCTCATCGGTTACCCCCAGATCGTGATCGCGAGCGCCACGAGAGAAATCACCACGGCTGCGGCGACCGCTCCGAGCGCGTACATGCCCAGGAGCGCGGTCGTTCGGTCCGCCTCCCGCAGCTCGCCGAGAGCCGAGCGGATGTTCGGTCCGACGACGTAGCCAATCTTGCCCTTGGCGCCCTCGTTGTGGGTGATGGACACGAGCGGCCCGAGCTCATCGGTCACTAGGCCCTCGCCCCAGGTTGGGATCTCAGGCGGTACCTCGGGCACGAGCGCGAGATCGTCGGACGTCTGGGCGAACGCGAACGCTACCTGGCAGCCGTCGTGCTCGCCGCAGGTGATCCACGCGGTTTTCACGCGTAGTAGCTCACGTGGAGGGTCGCCGACACGGCCGTCTCGATGAACTGCAGCCTCGAGAGCTTCCCCGTGTACCAGACCTCATCCCCGATGTCGACGAGGATCCCGTCCGTGCCCGTCGGAGCGTTCCCGTCATCCTTATAGCGGACGGGCTGGGTCTCGGTCTTGAGCGTCGCGAACTTCGCCCGGGCGGGTACGGTGAGCGCCTTCGCGATGGACAGGCCCGTCACCTTCTCGTAGCCGCGGGGCTCGCGGTTGCCTTCATACGTTCCGGGCATGGATCACTCCTCAGGTGGTTGCCGGTTCCTTCGGCCGGAACCGTCCGGACGCGTCTCGCGTTCTCTCGAGCGGTGTGCCATCGGCTCCGACCTCGATCACGTTCTCCGGCGTCAACGGCTGTGGTTCGACTTCTGGTGCAGACACGCGACCCGCCGAGTCGGTCTCTGGCTCGCCCGGCCCCATCATGACCAGCTCGTGATCGGGGCAGAACTTCGACGTGCGGAGCGTCGGCTGGCCGCAGATCGACACGCCCGTGGAGGACGGGATCATGAACGTGCACCGCTGGGTCGAGTCCTCGACGCCCGCAGCGATCTGCACCGGGTCGGGCTGACCGAGCAGATGCATCGACTGCCCGAAGTCCGAGGACGTCATGAGCCGCTGCTCAACGTGCTCGCGGGTCTCGTCGTCCCAGCCCTCACGCGCGGCCGCCTCGGTGGTGTCGAAGGTCGAGCCGGCGTTGGGGCCCTGGGGAACGAACTTCACGTGGAGCCCGGCGACCTTCCGGCGGTGCCGGTTGCCCGGGCCGGTGTATTCGTAGTCGTCGGGCGTGATCGTGTAGAGCGGATCGCGGTACCTGGACCAGAACAGCATGAGCGGTTCCCTCCCTTGGGGGTCCTAGTAGCCGATCACCAGCAGCTTCACGCCGGTGATGGTCGACTGGTCCGACAGGTTGGCGACCTGGGCTGGGGCCGCCGCGTTGTCGAACAGCATGAGCTTCTTGTTCGTGTGGTCGACGCGAAGCTCTTTCCCGGTGGCGGCGGTGTACGCGGGCATCACGGGGATGACGGCGATCACCTCTTGGAAGTCGTTGAACACCGCCGTGATGTCCTCACCGCCGGTCGGATAGGACGCATCGAAGTCGAAGGTGTAGGACCGCATCACGAGGGTGCGCGATCCGCCGAACAACGCCGGGCGCTTTGAGCCGCGGCCCGGTAGGGCGGCGATCTCGGTGATTACTGCCATGAGTTCATCTCCTCCCCCCGTCCGTGGGGGAACGCGTTAGAGCCCTCGCTCCCCCCAAGGGCGCGGGAGGGGTGCGCCCCGGGGGGAAGCTCGAGCTGCCGTACAGCTAGTCCAGGCCGGACTAGCCGGTGACGCCCTTCAGAACGGCGTGCACCTGCTGGTTGCGCACCTCGAAGCCGCATTCTGTGAGGTACTCGTCGGTCCAGGCGTCGTCTCCCGGGCTCTGACGATCCACCAGGAGCTTCGTGTCACGTGTCCGGAGCGACGCGTACGCGAGCTTCTTGGGATCGATCGCGAGGGCGTGGCCCCCGAACCCGGTGCCGCCGGGGCCGTGCTTCAGCAGCCGGTGCTTGACGACGAGCAGCGTGCCGTGGACCGTGACCCACTGCTGCACGTCGACCCCGTAGGTCTGCGCCTTCGGGACCGTCTGCAACCTGCCGGCGGCGATCTGGTCGAGCACCGACACGACGAGCGGGGACGCCAGGAACACGCGCGTGTTCGAGCCTCCGGTGGAGGCGAACGCGGTCTGGCAGAACGTCTCCATCTCGGGCTCCGTCAGCGTTCCCAGAGCGTCCTGCACGTTCGTGGTGACCCAGTACAGGAACCCTCCGGAGTACCGGCGGGGCTTGTTCGTGTCGGTCGTATCGATGTTGCGCTGCCCGTAGATGTTGGAGTACTCGAGGTCGATCATGTGATAGACCCCGGCCTCCTTCCGGAGACGCGGGCGGTCGGTGCCGCCGTAGTTCTCCGAGGCAGCCTCGGTGCCCGTGGTGCCGAACGGATGACGGTAGATCTCGGTGTAGTTGAACGGGTAGGCCTCTTGGACCGACCGCTCTGTGCCGAGAGCACCGCCTTCCTCGTTCGCCGAGCCGACGATCATCACGTCGTCGTTGTCGTTCATCGCAGCGCCCGCGACCGAGCCCACACCACGGACCACGGTCAAGACGTTGGCGGCGACCGACACGACACGGAAGATCTCGTTCGTACGAACGTTCAGCACCAGGTCGTGCGGGAAGTACAGGTTGCCGTTGTCGACCTCGATCGCTGTCTCCCCGGAGGTCTGCGCACCGTTGACCTGGTCAACCTTGGTGGGCAGTTCCTTCTCGATCCACTCGAACTTCGAGTTGACCACGGTCCGCCGCTGAGACCTCTTCATGAGCAGCGTGAAGGGGTTCTCGTTGGGGTCGAGGTAATGGATCGTGTTGGAGACGTCGCGTACCCGGCGTGATGCCGGGATGTTCTCGGTCGACTCACGGGCCTTGATGTTCGTAGGCATCCGTGTGCCTTTCCTGGTGCAGAGAACCGACGCGGACGGGCGCGAGAGCCTGCTGGTTCCAGGGTGATCTCGGCCGGAAGGCGAGGGCCGACGTTCTCATCGCATCGTCGGGTGGCCTCGGAGAGTGCGTGATGCCGTAATCACGAATCGTGATTCATGAATCGTGATCCTTGGCGCGGGCCGGCGCTACGCCGGGTGGCCGCTTACACGCCGAACACAGATGCTGCCCGGTCCTGTCGTGCGAGCTCGAGGACCGGACCCCAGATCTCATCATCTTCACCGGTCGTCCCACCTGGAGTCGTGGGAGCGGCGGAGGGACCCTTCTCGACGTGCGGCGCTGGGGCTGGCGTGCGTGCACCAGGTCGCCCAGCTTGTGTCGCGGGAACGGTGCCCACGTTCACTGTCGCGAGCGTGCGAGCGAGTCCCATCCCCTCCTCCGTCAGCACGAAGTCAGGGGAGGCTCTCAGTATGGACAGCAGCTTCGGATCATGGGCCGCCTCGTAGGCGACCTCGAGCATCTCGAGCTCCATCGGATCCAGCTCGAGCAGATCCACCACGTCTTGCATCGACTGGTCGATCGCGTTGCCTGCGACCACGTCGGGGTGCGCAGCAGTGAACGCCTGGGCGATCTGCGCGGCCGAGGCTCGAGCCTGGTCGGCCTGCAGCGCCTGGGCCTGCTGAGCCGTGCGCATCCGCTCGGAGTCGAACTCACCCCGGAGCGACGCCATGCGACGATCGGCCTCCTGACCAGCGAGCTCGGCGACGAGCTTGAGCGCGCCCTCCTCGAGTCCTGCCGCCTCTGCGGCCTGCACGAGCGCCGGCGAGAGCTGAACGGCCTGCGGTTGCCCCGGGGACCTGGACTGCAACAGCGTGGCCGCTTGCTGGAGGTAGCCGCGGAGCTCCTGCGTCTCGGCCTGCTGCTGGGCCAGCGCCGCGGCCGTCCGCTCATGCAGCGCGCGCACGTGCAGGTACCCCTGCTCGAGATCGCGATCGTTGGCGAACCGGCCGGCGTAGGTAGGCGCGGGGGCCCCGGGCGGCTCCTGCGTCGCCGGAGCCGTTGCCGGGGCGGTCTCGACACCCGCGGCTGGCGGCGTGGGGGACACCACCGCCTGCTCCCCTGCAGGGACTTGCGTGGGCTCAGGTGTCGCGAGCGGATCGCCGGCGTCTGAAGGCTCCACATCGGCGGCCTCGAGTTCGTCGGCAGTGATGCCGGGCAGATCGACGGTCGCCTCGGGGTCGTTCGGGTCGATCGGAGCTTCTACGGTCTCGGTCGCTGGCTCCTCGTTGGCGTAGTCGGCGTCGACGTCGAGTGTTTCTCGACCGAAGCCGAAGGCATCGTCTGGTGGCATGTGCTAGTCCCTCCCTGCAGGATCGAGCGATGTCAAGATGATCCCTTCGAGCTGGTCGATCTCGTCGCCCACGCCGGCGGGGAGCTGCTGGAGCTCGCGGAGCACGTTCGCTCTCGCGCGTGCTGCCACGGTCGTCTCGTAGCTGGCCCCATCTTTCCGCAGGGCCTCGAGCGCGTCGGCCTCCAGGTCCCTCAGATGCGCGGCGAACGACGGCCACTCCGGGGATGCGAACAGGCCGCGGAACATCTCAATCTGTCCGAGGCGGGCCTGCGCCTGCACGATCGAGTACGGGATGTCTGGGCTCTCGTCGGCGGCAACGTCATCGTGGAGCCAGTCGGGGCCCGGACTCATACCGCCACCGGTACCTGCTCAGGCATCTCGGACCCCGGCGTCGGCGCAATCCCGCCGGCGGCTGCGAGCAAGGCCTCGGGGGATCCGGGAGGTGGCGGAGCCGGAGCCCCACCGCCGCCCAGCATCCCGCCGAGGATCCCCTGCGGACCCATCTCCGGGATCATGTACTCGTTCAGGTTCTTGTAGCCGAACTCTCGGAGCACGTCCTCGAAGAACTTCCTCACGTTCGCGACCGGCTGCCCGGTCATGGGATCGACCACGTTCATCGCGAGGTCCATGAGCGACATCTTCTGTTCCTTGCGCACCGACTCGGTCACGGTCGAGGATTCGGCCTCGATGTCGTAGTCGAGCTCCCCCATGATGCCCTCGGCGGTGACCTGCTCCCACGTGTATTGCCCCTCGGGTCCCTGCCGGCGGATCGAGAGCTCCTCGGGCATGAACTGCTGCAGGATCATCCCGAAGTGACGCGCCAGGCGGACCAGGCCAGTGATCTCGGCCATCCGGACCTTGAGGGCGAACCGCGAGTTGCCCTGCTCGGAGATGAGCGCGACCCCGGTCGCCGTGTCGTTCAGCGTCGGTGAATCGGTACCGGTCTGGTAGGCGCTCACCCCCGAGATCTTCTCCGACAGACGCTCGAGCTCCGCCGTCTCGGTGTACGCCGAGGCGGTCACGTCCGACATCTCGAACTCGTCGATCGCCTCGCGCGGCGGGACGTTGCCCTTCGTGCGGATGAACGCGCCCGGGTGCAGGAGCAGATCGCGGAGGTCGTGCAGCTTCGAGGGATCGCCGACGAAGATCTTGTTGAGGATCAGGCGGATGTTGTCGATTCGCTGGTTCCAGAGCGCATTGATCCCGTCCTGCACGCCCTCGAGCGGCTCGAGCTCGCCGACGCCCCAGAACTCGTGCTCCTGGTAGTGGTCGAGGATCCGGACGAACGGCTTCTCGCCGTGGTCGTAGGGGTTCGACGCCACCCGGACGATCACCCGCTTGTTGAGCAGCGTGATCTGCGTATCGTCGGTCCAGAACTCGTGCAGCTCCGCGCGCCGCCGCGTCGGATCGGTGCCGGCCGACAGCCCGATCTCCTCGAGCCGTTCGATGTGCGGCGGGACCTGCGAGCTCCAGAGCTCCTCGTCCTCGATCCGGTGGCCGTCGGGCATCCGGTACTTGCCCTCGTCCAGGAGCTGGCGCACGTGGCGGTCGTCGCGGAACACCCGGTGGATCACGTAGCGGGCGTTCTCGATGTTCGTGGCCTCGGGCGCCGGCCAGAAGTCCATGATGTCGATCGCCTCGGCGACCGGGCCCGAGTAGATCGGGTACTCGACGATCTCTGACTCATACCGCGGCGGGTCGTACGGACGCTCGCCCAGGGGCTCGGTGGTCTCGTCGTAGACGGGCTGGCGATCGGTGTCGAGCATCTGCCCGTTGCCGGACGGATCCATGACCGGCGACCGGAGCGAGCGCGTGGTCTGCTCCATGAGCTCGGTCTGCTGGCGCCTTCGCCGCGTCCGGACCTCGTAGTAGGTCTTGATGATCCCCGTGCCGTACTTCAGGCCCGATCGGTAGCAGGCCACGAGCTGCTCATACAGGCCGGCCTGTTCGGCGGACCACTCGAGCAGATCCTCCAGGAGCTCGGCCGCGGCGACGTCCTCCTCCCCGACCGGGTCGACCACCATCTTCGGGAGCTGCGCGACGAGCTTCGGGGTGATCGTCTCGATCACGTAGAACGACAGCGGCACGAACATCTTCGAGCGCCAATCGTTCTTCGGCCGCTCGACGAAGGACCGGTACATCCGGTACTGGCGCTTCCACTGGTCCTCGTGATCCAGCCGCGCTCGCTCCGCCTCCACGAGGGACTCGAGCGCCCAGCGGAGCTGTCGTGAGTGCTCCTCGGGCGTGGACGGGTAGAGGTCGCCGCCCTTCTCGTCTCCGTACGCAGCTTCAGCTCCGGGCACGGCTCACCTTCCTGCGTCGCTTGCCTCGACGTCCCGACGCAGCACGCTCGGGCAAGTTCGCGATGGCGCCGTAGGTGTGCTCCCAGCGCTTCGCGATCTCGGGGTGCCTCGCATGCATGAACCGCCGCTGGGCCTTGGACTCGAACGGCATCTCAGGAGTCCGGTTCCTCGGCGGGGTCCGGGAACTTCTCGGGCTCACCGACCGCGGACTCTGCTAGGTCGGGTGGCCGCTCGACCTCGACCTGGTCACCCTGCGCACCAGCAAGCACGTCCGCCGTGTGGTACGTCCCGCCGAAGTGCGCGTAGCTCACTGCGCCCACGATGTCCGCGTCGTCGAGGATCCCCTTCACGAAGTCGACGGCCCTCGCGAGGATCCCCGCTTCCTCGACAGGATCGTGCAGATGTCCGGTGACGTTGAGCGTCCAGGTCATACGTCGCCACCCTCGGGCGCGGGTTCGTCGGGCAGCGGAGCCTCCGCTTCGGCGATCGCCTCCACCAGCTCAGCCTTGTTCATCCCCGACCGTCCCTCGATCTCCAGCTCGGCCGCTCGAGCCTGGAGTTCCTTCACGGTGCGATCCTCGAGCTCCTCCGCCTCGGACTCGGCGGCCGAGGGTGCCGTCAGCGTTATCACGAGGTCGTCGCCTCTTGCCGGCACCTTCACATGCCCTTCGATCGGCTCGCCGGTGTCCCGATCCTTGATGAGCTCTTCGGGGTTCTCTACGAGCTCAATCCCGCCGACCTCCCACCCGTCCCCGATGTGGGACTCAATCATGGTGCTGCCGTCCGGATTCAAGATCCGGAGGAACCGCTCAGCCATTTAGCTTGCCCCCTTCCCGCGCGGGCACGTGCCCGCCGTGTGGTAGGTACCGACGCCATCGAGCGCCAGCTTCACGCCTCCTCGCCAGATCAGTCCGTGGACCGTCCCGACGGGAACGAGCTCGTCGGGGAACACCGATGCGTCGATGCCGAAGTTCGGGAACACGTCGAGGTCGAGCTCGGGCATCGGCGCGCCAAACGGCAGCTCGTAGGAGCTCACCACCATCGCCACCCGACACTCGAGCTCGCCGGCGTGGTCAACGACGTAGTGCACCGTGCCCCCCAGCACCTCAGACCTCGATGCGGTTCAGCAGGTCGGAAAGCGCGTCGTTCATGCGCTCGATCCGCCGGCGATCGTTCGCGAGCACGCCACCGATCGGTGAGGTCGTCGGCGTCTCCGGTCGAGCGTTCGCATCGCCTCCCGGGCTCAGCACAGGCTGCAGGCGATCCTCGATCTTGTGGATGAGCTGCTCGAGCACCTCGAGCTCTCCCTCGAGACCTGAGAGCGCGGACTGGATCTCCGGCACTCGCTCGGGCGCCTCCGTGGCGGCTTCCTCGGCGTGATCCGCCCTCGGCCCCCATGCCTGTCCCTCTGCCATGACGCTCCCTCCCCCTACACGCCGGTCGGCGTGTTCTGCCTGGTGGCCTTCGGCCGTGCGCCGATCGCCTCATCCGTGTGGTGATGGCGCGCGAGCTGGACCGCGATCGCGAGCGAGATCACCCGGTCGTCGTGGGCGCCTTCCTGGGCTGCGGGCCGGCCCGCGTCGTCGCGGACGAACGTGAGGAGCTCGCCCACCGAGAGCGCGTGGCGGATCCCGAGCTCGTCGCCTCGGACCACCGCGCCGAGCTCATCGAGCATCGGCATCCGCGTGTCGCCGTCGGTGATCCACCCGAGCTTCGTGGTGATCTGCTGCGTGCGCTCGTTCATCCGCCGGTGCGAGTACAGGTTCGGGTGCCCGTAGTTCTCGCGGAGGATGCGGAGCGTCGTCTGGCCGGATGAGTGGTTCCGCTCGACCCCGGTGAGTGCCCACTCGCGCACGGCCTTGCGAGCCGTCGGACACGACCAGTACAGCGCCGCGCCGGCGATCTGCTCCGCGAATACCTCCGGCGCCATCCGCTCATGGATGTGGGCCACCTGACGCAGGCATGGCACCCGCTGAGGCTTCCCGTGGAGCTCCACGAGCTCGGAGACCTTCAGCACGTCCGCGCTCGAGAAGTCGCGACCACCACGCTCGGATGACGCCTCGGTGAGCGAGGGGTCGTGCTTGGCTGACGCCTTGCCCTCGGCCGTGTCCGCTGCCACGACGTAGTGACCGGCGGGGTCAGGCTCCTCCCACACGGACACGTAGCCCCGGACCGCGGGGCGGAGCCCGAACCCACCGCCGGCCTTCACGAAGTTCGCGCGATAGATCGGCGGGGTGGTCCTGGTCGCCTCCTCGTAGCGGACCAGCGCCTCCTCGTCGAAGAACGCGTTCCCGGAGACCAGGAACGCCTCGCGCGCGAAAGCAGGGAACTCTTGGCGGTAGAGCCTCGAGTCGCCGGCGAAGTCGTTGGCGATCTTCCAGCGCCGCCATGCGATCTGCTCTGGGGTGAGCCGCCAGACCTCGCCTTCCCAGGGGATCCCGACGTCAAGGGCGGCGCGCTCCCACGGGTCCTCGGTGGCGGCGACCGCAGCTCGCTCGGAGTCCAACAGCTCGAGCGAGTACTCCTCGTGGATCCACCACGGCAGGAAGATCGCGAGCCACTCGGACTCGCCGGCCTCGGCCGCCTGCCACATGTTCCAGAACTCGTCGCCGACACCGTGAGCGGTCGACTCCAAGTACACCTCGCCGGCGCCGTGAGGCACGGCCTGCAGCGCTCCGGTGAGCACCTCGAGCTGGTGGTCCCACCACGCGACCTCCGAACCGTGGACGTACTGGCGAGTCAGGCCTCGGCCCGGATCCTTGCCGCCTGCTGTGGTGATCGCGATCTGGGCATCGAGGCCACCGCCGGCCTTGCGGTCGAACAGCAGCTCGGTGCCTCGCCTAGAGGCCCGCTCGACCGGCCGCAGCTCTTCGGGCAGGTTGTCCCGGAAGCGCTCGTAGATCCGCGCGATCGCCTCGGCGCGGGAGTCGGAGTCGGCCAGGATCAGCGCGTTGCGGCCGAACCAGAGCGTGCAGCCTCGGAAGATCCGCGACCCGACCCAGGTCGAGATGCCCTCCTGGCGCGCCTTGAGGATGAGCGCCCGGACGTAGCCGAGTTCCGACCGTTGCCGGCCGATCTTCGAGGCCACGATCTGCTGCGCCCGGTTGAACTCGAACGGGATCAGCTCGCCGGCCTTCGTCTGGATGCGGAGCGCCACCCGTGCGTACCCGGCGTGGTTAGCCCGGAAACCGTGTATCGCTTCGGACGGGTCAGTCCTCTGCGACGTCCCCTCGAGCGTCGAGCTCACGAAGGCGCTCCTCCAGCGATCCACCGACCGCGAGCTCATGCTGCTCGGCGAACTCCGGGATCCGCTTCAGGATCTTGTCGGCGGTCTGAACGGCGAGCGAGTTATCCGCCAGCGACACGATCTCGTAGTCGCCCTCACCCGTCGACACGACCTGCTCCCGGTGGGTCGAGCTCACCCCGCGGTCGAGCGCCTCGATGGCCTTCTCCGAGAGCTGCCGAAGATCCTGCACGGTCTTTCCGACCACAGCGTCGAGCACCTGTTTGCGCAGGGCCTGGTACTCGGGGTCGGAGGTCGCCCAGTCGTACAGAACCCGCCGAGGGATCCCCAGCGCTTTCGCGACGTTGATCTGCAACATGCCAGCGGCGAGCATAGCGGCAGCCTTCAGTTTCATCTCGGGTGGATGGCGTCTGCTCACAGCGGATCCAGCTCCTCCAGCAGCAGCTCGACCTGAGAAGCCTCGGCGATCTCCAGGACCGCGCAGATCCTGCTGTGCGACTCTCGGTAGCCCGGGTGGATGCCGTCACCACAGTTCGGGCAGCGCCAGAGCGCTTCGGCGCAGACGGCGCAGATCACGGCGGCTCCGACAGGGGATCGTCGGCGAAGTCGTGCTCGGTCGCACCGCCCAGCAGGACGTCGTCCACGCGACGCTCATCGAGTGGCACCAGCTCATTCGAGTGGCGATCGATGTGTAGCAGCGTCCCATCGGGAGCTCGCTCCACGTGCCCGATCCCGTCGGTCTCATCGAGCGCGCGGTCGCGGGCATCTTCACCGAAGGCCTCGGACACAGACTCGGCATCGAAGTAGCCGCGCCGCGTTCGACTCTCTCCCACCGCGACGTCGACCCGGACCGTGCCGATCCTGGCGGCCCATGAGAGCCCACACGGGACGCGACCCAGGTGGACCGAGCGGCAGCTCGAGCAGTAGCGCATGGGCGGACCCTCGCCTCTACGAAACCTCGAGCGGGACGGGGCGGCCCTGGATCGTCTCGCGTGGGATCTTCGTGATCGCTCGGTACCCATCGCCGTCGGGCAGCCGCTCCGACGCGATCACCAGGAACCGCTCGTTCGACTCGGGAAGGATCCACCCGACCGAGACCGCGATGTAGTCGGCCCGGACCTCCGTCTGCTCGAGGTCGAAGTGGGCATCGCGCCAGCGGACCATCACGAGCTGGGGATCCACGGGCGCCTCCGGGTGAAGCGACGAGCCCCCGAGGGGCCGGTGTCTCGAGGACTCGTTCTTTCCTACATCCTCAACGTATCACACCTCTGCAGCGCAACGGCTCTGGAGACGAAGCGCAGGTCAGGAGGGGTGCGAATCCGGAGACCCTCCAGAGGCTGTCAAGCACCCTTCAGGATCTTTCTCGTTCTCGAGGCACCACTGCAGTTTCTTCTCACCGTTGAGTAGTACTGACCTTTAGTACTACAGAGATCAGGGAATCCAGACGGACACGTCACGGACACGACACGGACTCCGTCGACTGTCCGTGACGGACAGCAGTTTCAGAAGAAGGCCGATTCTCAGGACGCAACAGCCTCTTACCTGCGCGTTCCCGTCTATGTCCGTGTTCTGTCCGTTCGTCGTCCGTGACGGACGGCCGAAAAAGTGGAGGGGTAGCTCTCGAGAGAGCGGAGAGGTCATCACTCCCTCGAGACTCCGTTGTCCGTGACGGACAGTGAGACGCCGTCCTACGCCTCAGGAGCGGTGTTTTTTGGGCATGCGGAGGCTCCCTTGCTTCACACCCGTCCCGCTCGAGGTTCCCTCCCAGCTACTCCGGCCCCGTTCCTTCGTGAAGGCCGCTTGGACCGTGCGCTCGTCTGCCCCGATCTGGCGCATCATGCGGGCGAGCTCGAGCTGTTCGTCGGTCATCACGTCTCCGGGGGGGATCGTGCGGGTTCTCGGCCCTCTCCCCCGAAGGCTCTTCGTTCGGGTGGTCCAGCTCCTGCCGGCGGTGGCAGGATCAGGTCGGATCAGCCCGTCACGAACCTTCGTGTGGTAGTAGCACAGGTCCTCGTCGTGAGGCACCGAGGCAAGGCACGGGCCGAAGCGACATTCCTTCAGGACCCCTCCTGGGGGGCATCTGGGAGCGACTGTGTCCCTCGTTCCGCCCGGGCCCAGAACCGCTCCCACGGGCCTTCTCTGAGGTCCCCCGATCGTCTGAGGTCGACGCACCCCCCGCACCGTCTCGCCATCTCGATCGCGGCAGGCAGCCACCCGGTGTTCTCGAGCTCTCCCACAGAGAGGGTCACCGTCCGTGTTCTGCGAGCGCCCTGGCCCCGCCGGTAGCGCAGCACCGAGAGCTCCCAGCTCAGACCTTCACGAGGTCTCTCGGAAGGCGTCGTCTGCCTCCTCGAACGTGCCCCCCGACAGGTACACCGACACCCACGCGCAGGCCTTCCGCAGCAGTCGATCGGGGGACATCTCGGGCCCACGGCGCAACACGCGGCGGATCTCGTAGTTGTCCCAGCCGAGCAGCATCTTGAGCGCGACCGCCGCAGAGGCCGACTGGTGCTCCCGCAGCTCCAGCGGTTCACGGCGGCCATTCAGGTGGGGCCATGCCATCGCGTGCAGGCCTCGCTCGACGTCGATCACTTCGGCCCACTCGACGCGGTCGAGCTCGCCTTCACGCTCGAGCTCGGAGCGCAGCTCCCCCCAGGTGTGGATGAGCGCCCACACCCGCTCCGGTTCGTAGCGCGAGGCGAAGTAGTCGACCTCACGGTGACGCGTGGGCGCTCGTGAGCTCATGGATGTCCGCCGGTGTGGCGATCGACAGGTCGGTCATGGATGGGTCATCCGGCATCCCGCCGGCGACGAGCATCTGCTCCACCAGGGCGATCTGCGCCCGCAGCAGCTTGAGCTGGTTGAGCTTCGTCCCCGGATGTTCGTCAGGGATCCCGCCGACCCGGGCGATCAGGAAGTAGTTCACGCGCTCCGTGGCGAGCTGCGAGCGCGCGATCCCGAGCGTCTGGCGCAGCGCGCCGATCTCGAGGTTGTCGAGCTCCGGGATCCCGTCGAGCGGTCCTTCGGGCTCGGAGGCCTCGGCCGTGGGCAGGTCGGCCGAGACGTCGGAGCCAGCCTCATCTCTCATCCGCTGGAATCCCCTCCCTGCTATGGCAGAAGGGGCCGACCCGGTGGTCGACCCCCTCGCGTTGTCCGCCCTGGTGAGTAGGCGGGAGCGATTGTACGCCTGTCAAGGATTGCCCGCCAGCATCACTCCCCGACGGGCAGCGGGACCTGCCGAGCACGGCCGCTGGCCAGGTCGAGCGCCTCCTCCCATGACTTGAGCATCGCGCCGCGCCGGCCGATCGTCTCGCGGTTCACGGCGCCCGCGATCCACTCGCCGTGAGCCTCCGACTCGACCCTGACGAACTCACTCCCTTCGTACTGGAGCTCGTAGGCTCGCCCGGACGGCAGGGTGAGCCGCACGTGCACGTAGCGCCGGCCGAACTTCACCACGCGACCGACGCGACACCGGCCATACCCGCGGGCGATCACAAAGTCGCCCACCTCGAGGAGCTGCCCGTTGCGGTCGTTCATCGTTCCCTTCCTCTCTCCGGTGGACCCCACCACTGGACCCACTCGCTCGGATCCTCACCGCGCTCGAGCGCCGATCGGCAGCCCTCGGGGACAGACCGCGAACTGCTCGCTCATCTCCGTCCTTCCTGTCGACTCCGCCGCCGAGCTCGATCCCGGCGACGGGCTCGTCAGGCGCTGACCAGGCCGAGCTCGGAGTTGAGCCGGCCGGCCGGTAGCTCTCCGTCGCGCACGCGCGAGGTGCCGTAGGCGTAGAACGCGCCGCGCCAGTCGTGCTCGGTCACGTAGGACCTGACACGCTCGACGCTGGCCTTCGCCTCCTGGTGCGCACTGAACGGACCGAGCACCAGCGCGAAGCGTTGGCCATCGACCACCGACACGTAGAAGCCGCCACCCTCGGCAGCGGCTCCCGTCGGATCCTCCTGGAACCTGACCATGATTTTTCCTCCTCAGTGGCCCATCCCGCCGGCCGCATACGTCTCGTACTGGCCACCGCCCTCGTAGGGCCAGGCGTAGCGGACCTCGTCGATCAGGACCGAGCGGACTCCATTCCCGCGGTGGGACGGCTTCCGGCACAGCTTCTCGGAGTAGCCGCGCGCCTCGTCCCGCAGGCGGTTCGGCGTGCCCGGGTTCCCCATCAGGTGCGTGTCGGTCGCCCACGCGTCCGGGACCGGCCAGAGCCGGCCGTTCCTGACCTCGGCGCCGATCCGACGCAGGACCAGCGATGCCTTCGTCTCCCTCACGACCTGGAAGAACTCAACGTTCGTCTGGTCGTAGCCCCAGCTCGTGTACCAGAGCTTCGGAGTCGTGGAGGGCTCCGTCTCGCGCTCCTGGAGTGCCTGCTCAGTGGCCATCTTCCCTGCCCCTTCCTGGTCAACCTCTGTCGCCACGGTGTCAGACTAACGGCAATCCTTGCCACTTGTCAACCCCGCTCGCCACATGAGAGGATGGCGGCCATGTTCGAGAGGACAGAGCTCACGGCCGATCAGCGGGCACTCCTGCGGCAGAAACGAGCCGCCCTCACGCAGGCACAGGTCATGTACGCGAAGGCGATCGCCCAGGTGGTGGCGGGGGGTGGCTCCTACGCGGCGATCGGGCGTGAGATAGGACTCACCCGAGAGGGCGTACGGAAGATGGCAGGAGCTGCGCGAGGTCGTCGGGCTTCAGCGTCATCTCGTGCTTGACGACCCGGACCTCACCGTCCCACACGTCCACGGTGATCGATCCATAGGCGGCGCCGAGTGCTCGAGCGAGGGCCTCGGCGGCCTGCAGGGCGGTGAGCGCCTCCATCCAGCCGGCAAGGATTGCACACCGGCAAGTGAGGGTGGGGGACCTCACAACCGCTCCACCGCCCGCCGGCGGATTGCATCGCGACCCGTGCCATAGCGACGGAGCAGCGCCGTGTCGGTGTGGTTCATGAGTTCGGCCACGACGAGGTCAGGGATCGCGGGGTCGTTCACGAGCCGCTCGGCGAACGAATGGCGGAGCAGATGCGGATGGGCGTGTAGGCCCGCGATCTCGCCCGCGAGTGAACACCAGCGCTCGATCGTGCCCGGACCCACGCCGACGAGCGTGGGGCGGCGATGCGTGGCCATCTTCGGCTTCCAGTCCACGAGTGAGAGCAGGGTCAGTGCCGCGCGCATCCCCCGGTCACCGAGCGGGACCTCATACGGGCGATCGCCCTTCGTCACGCGGAACCGGACCAGAGCGGCTCCGATGTCGACGTCACCTGGCTCGAGGGCGGCGACCGAGCCGAGGCGGCCTCCGGTGGCGTACATGAGCTCGAGCACCGGCCGCGCGCGAGGGTCGAGGCGCTCGGCGGCCGTGAACAGGGCCTCGAGCTCGTCGTCGGTGAGCGACCTCGGCCGGCCGTACTTCTTCGGAGGCACCCGCAGCCGGTGGACGGGGGATCTCGCGACGTGCTCACGCTCCTCGGCCCAGGAGTAGAACGCTCGGAGCGCTCGGAGGCTCATGCCGCGCATGTGACCGTTCTCGGGCAGCTCGCGTAGGTACGCGACGACGTCGTCCTCGTCGATCGCCGTGAGGTCGACCAGGACCGTCGCCATGAACGCGATCACATAGCGCGCGTACTGCCGGCGCGTGGAGGCCGAGTACCGACCAGACACCGCCATGTAGTCCGTCCACCGCTTCAGCAGGACGAAGGTTCCGAGCCTGTCCTCCGGACCGCTTACAGGAGATGGGGATGGCACCGCTTCTGGGGGACAGTCTGCCGTCAGGACGGACCGGCTCACATCGGCCATCGGCCCTCACCCGACGGGCGCTACCAGTGGTGACTGCACCGAGGCCGGAGGTCGGGGGCGCCGGGACTTCCGGCCTCGGTTCGGAAGGCTCGTGAGTTTGGCAGACGGGTACCGCCGCGTAGCTGCAACCTTCCCCAAGACCTCGAGCTCGGGGTATTCGGTGGCCGTGGCGCCGAGGTCGCGCGCCCGCACATCGTACACATCGGCGAGCATGATGATCGCCACGGCGTCGGGTCGACGCTCGTCGTTCTCCCACTTCGAGACCAGGGTGTTGCCGATGCGAACGCCGCGGCGGGCCAGCTCTTTCACGACCTGGTGCTGCTGCATGTGGGCGTGACGTCGAAGCCTCCGTAGGCGTTCCCCCATCGTCGGTTGCGAGGTCAGGTTGACCACCTCCAGCTCGGTTGTTCGTGCTCTCGTCGCCATGTGGAAAGTCTGACGGGTGGGAACCCTACCCGTCAATACCTCTCTTGACGGGAGTCACTCGGGGCTGTAGATTCCCCATGTGTCTACTATCGACCAGCGGGGACCGGCCGGAGACGGCGCGGTGCGGCCGAATCGGATGCGGGAGTTCCGCGAGCAGATGGGTCGCGAGGGGTGGTCCCAGGAGTACCTGGCCCGGCGCTGCGGCCTGGCGCTCGCCACGGTGAATCGGCTCGAGGTCGGTTCCCGAGAGCCCAACCTTCGCTCCGCTAGACGGATCGCCAAGGCCCTCGGTCGCACGGTCTCCGACGTGTTCCCCGGACAGTTCGACGAGCTCGCTGAGGCCGTCTCATGAGGCTCGGCCCCGAGGTTGTCGAGAACGTCTTGACCGAGCTCCTCGGCCGCTTGCCCACAGGTCGGTCCGCAGCCATCCGAGGCGGCGATCTCGCCGGAGAGTTGGGGATCTCGGAGCGAACGCTCCGGGGACTCGTCGACGAGCTCATCGACCGAGGCTGGCTCGTCGGCTCGACCTGTTCGGGCGAGCGGCCGGGCTACTTCTTGTGCCGTGACTTCGCCGACGTCGAAGCCGGCTGCGCGCATCTCGTCTCACGTGCGCGCGCCCTCGGGGTCCGCGTGGCGCGGATGCGCGCCGCAGCGGAGGCCACCTTCGGGGACCACGTCGCGACCCTGTTCGACCTCGAGGACCTCTCGAGCGTCTGAAGGCACCACCAGATAGGGGAGGGCAACATGGGCACGAACGACGACCGCGACCGGATCTCCTACGCCATCGACAACCTGGCGGGGTGCTACGGCAAGCTCGATGACGCGGTCCACGAGCGGTTCGGCATGACCTACGAGCGGGCGTGCTGGGACTCGCTCGAGCCCCTGGGCTACTACATCCGCGAGCTCTGTGCGGCCCTGGACCGGCCGGTTCCCGCGGGACTCGAGCCGGAGCAGGTCCCCCGATGAGCTGGCCGTCGCGGAACATGCGCGAGCTCGACGAGCTCGAGAACGTGCTCGACGCCGGCGGCTTCCTCGAGGCCACATGCGAGTGCGGCGGCGAGCCGGTCGGGACCTGCGACGGGTGCGGCGATCTCGTCTGCGACGAGCACTTGCGCGGTGGCAGCGAGAGCCATCCGTCGCTCTGCACCCGCTGCCTATATCCGACCGGTGACGAGTGATGGAGCCGCTGCAAGGCCTCGAGAACGTGGTGCATATGGGTTGGTTCTCGCGCGAGCCCCGGCCCTACCAGCGGGTCCGCGTTGCCGGCTCGTGCGCGCACGACGAGACCTTCACGGTCCTGTCGGTGCACCCGGGCGGGATGGTGGTCTGTGTCGACCGGAACTACCTGACGCGGTTCTTCCCGCTCGCCGACATCGAGGTCGTGTCTTGATCGCTCAGTGGCGACTCGATGCGCTCGAGACGATCGCACGTCGCGAGTGGGGGAATCCGCTCGCGGCGCTCGCGCTGATGGAGCTCATTCAGGCTGCTGAGGAGTTGCGCCGTAGTCCGGGGCACGGCCCCAGCGAGAACACGGTCCGCTTCCATGTCCGCGAGCTGGCGGCTGAGATCGGGGTCGGGGTCTCGGTATGAAGGACGTGGACCTCAACCGCTGCCAGAGCTGTGGCCACGACGCCGACACGCACGGGCCCGGAGGGCAGTGCTCGAATCGGCCCAACCTGCTCGAGGACCCGTGCACATGCGAAACGTTCATCCCGGCGCACCGGATCACGACGCGCGTGCTGTCCGACGCGTGGTATCGGACCGTCGCCGCCTACCTGGACGAGCATCCGGATCCGCCGGCGGGTCCGGATGGCCGGCCGTACTGGCGCCCGTCGATGCTCGGCTATTGCCTACGTCGCCAGGTGCTTTGGCGCCGGGGCGTGCCGGACACGCGCGTCGAAGATCCGAACGACGAGTCCGACAAGCTCCGCCGGTTCGCGTGGGGCCGAGAGCTCGAGAAGAAGTTCGCCGAGCAGCTCGAGCTTTCGGGCCTGCTCATCTCACGCCAGGTGCACCTGGCCGACGAGGACCTCGCGGTCCAGGGATCGGCCGATCTGCTGTGGGGAGGCCAGCCGCAGCGCGAGCTGCCGGACCGGTCGCGCTACTGGTCGCCCGAGTACGTATGGGCGGTCCAGAGCTACCGCGAAGAGGTCGGCGGGCTGACCCAGGACCGGTCGGTACCGGTCACCCTCACCGAGATCAAGTCGACGCACTCGCACAACGTCCGGAAGGCCTACAAGGAAGGCCCGCGGTTCGACTATCGGTGCCAGCTCGGCTCCTATGGCCTGGTCGCGCACCGGCACCCCGAGCAGCTCCCGAGCTACGACGTCGACCGCTTCGAACTCGTGGTCGTCGGCCGTGACGCCGTGCGACCGCTGTGCTTCGGGCTCACCGGAACCGACATCCGCATGGCCGAGGACCGCTTGGGCACCCTGAACGAGTGGTGGCGCTCCGGAGACCTGCCGCCCTGCACGTGCGACTCGCTCGAGGAGATCACGTTCCTGCAGTCGCGCTACTGCCCGTACCAGGACCCCCAGAACCCGTCGGAGTGCTGCCAGACGACGCTGCTCGACCGGCTCGAGGCCTCGGTGGCGAGGGTGCGCGCATGACGCCCGCGGAGGGACCAGGAAGGAACTCACGATGAGCCCACCGATCGAGGATCTGCATGAGGACCGCGACATCCGCACGTCGGCGCTGTTGTTCGGTCACATCCGGCTCGGGGTGTTCGACACCAAGCGCGGAGCGCCACGGCAGACGGAGACCTTCGTTTTCACCTCGCCTGATCGACAGCGCCTCGAGCCGATCGCCCGTGACTTCGGGGGCGAACTCGAGCGCTACGAGCCCCAGGGGGGAGGGGAGGAACCGTGGCGGGTCGTTTCCGAGACGGACGCCTTCACGGCGTTGTTCCCGGGCCCGTGGGCCGACGAGAACGTCGCGCAGTCCTGGGAGCTCTGGGCTCGGTCTGGCCCGTCGCGGTTCTGCACCGGCAAGACGTGTGAGCTCATCTCCTACGACGAGGAGACGGGCGAGCGGCTGGTCGATTCCGTCGAGTGCATCTGCCGGCGCCAGGGCACGCGCGAGTGCAAGGCGGAGACCCACATCCGCCTACTGCTGCCCCAGACGGGCCTCGGGATCTGGGAGCTCACGACCGGCTCGAAGATCGGCGCGATCGAGCTCTACGACCAGGCGCGGTTCATCGACCAGATCACGAACGGCATGATGAACCGGGTCCCGATCCGCGTGATCTACCGGCCGCGCGAGATCCACTACTTCGACGCTAAGAAGCGCGAGCGCCACTCGACCACCAAGCGGATCGTCTCGCTCTCGGTGGCCGGCGACGCGGCCCATGCGCTTGCCGCGCTCGCAGTCACAGAGGAACGAGGACTCGTGGAGGTGGTGCGCGCTGCGCTCGCCGACACGAACGGCGGGGCCCCCGCGCTGACCGCAGGAGGGGATGCGGCTGCGGGAGGGGGCGCGGGAGCTCCGCCACCATCGTCGGAGCCGGAGGCTGTCGAGGAGCCGGCGGAAGCTCCTCCCCGATCCACTGAGGAAGGGACAGGGCCCGGCTCCGACGCTCCCGCCTCGCGCGAGCTCTGGGCCAAGGCGGCCGACAAGGGCCTGAAGGGCTCCGCCGTCCTGAAGAAGGTTCGGGAGCTCGAGCTCGGTCAGCCGCGATCGATCTCGGCCATCACCGATTCACAGCTCCGCGCCGTGATGGAGACGGCGTCGTGATCCGGCAGGTTGCCCTCGTCGGATTGCTCGCGCTGTCTGGGGTGCTGGCGGCCGGGATGATGATCCTCCGGCGCCTGAGCTCCCAAGCGCGGATGTCAGACAACTGGCTCCGGCGCCATCACACCCCTCGAGACCACCGGGACGAGCTCTGAGCCGTGACACGGACCTACGCCAAGATCGACGTCAACCTGCCCTGGCATCCGAAGTTCGTCGACCTCCCGCCACCGACGTGCTGGACGTTCGTGGCGATGATCTTGTACTCCAAGCGATTCATCTCCGACGGCCGCGTGCCGACCTCGGTCGCCCACGGGTTCTCCGGGCCGAAAGCGGTCGAGCAGCTCGTCGATCGCGGCGTCGTGTTCCCGGATGCCGGCGACTACGTGATCCGCGACTGGCACGAGTGGAACGTGCCGCGCGCCGAGATCGAGCGCCGGCGCCAACACGACGCCGAGCGCAAGCGGTCCGAGCGTGGGTCCGAGACGGACGATGATCGGACAGCGCGATCATCTTCGCGTCGTGTCCCTGTATCTCTGTCCTCTGTTCTCTCAACGGATGGGGGGTCCGGGGGGAAGGATCCGGGGTTCGACAGAGTGTGGGAAGCGTTCCCGGCCCACTACAGCGTCGTACGGGCCTACCAGGCTTGGTCCGAGATCGGCGATGAGGTCGACCACGCCGCGATCCTCGCCGGTGCCGAGCGCTATCGAGACGATCCCAACCGCACCGCCGCCTTCACGAAGCACCTCGCGACCTGGCTCTACGACCACGGCTGGAAAGACCCGCCCCTGCCGAACCGGTTGAACGGCAAGGTCCCGAGGCGCAAGGGCGATCGCGCCGCCAAGGCGCTGAAGAAGGCGGGCCGCTCGTGAAGGCTGACATGGCGCTCGCACTCGTGGCCGTGCTGGACGCCGCGTGGCCGGCTGGGGAGTGGCTCGAGGAGGTGGGCGACGACGATGTCTCCCTCACCGCTCGTGGCCAGCTCTACGCCGCCACGATCGGGCAGTTCTCCGACGAGGTCGCCGAGGAAGCGGTGCTGGCGCTCACGCGCATGACCTGGCGCGACTTCCGCGGACCTCAGAACGGCGACGTCTACGCCGAGCTCGTGCGCACGCGATCGGCACACCGGCTCGCGACCCCGGCGCTCCCCGACTACACGACGCGCTCGGAGACCGAGCAGGCAGCCGAGGACGAGGCAGGCCGCGCCATCGTTCGGGAATGGCGGGACCGCCAACAGGCTCCGACCGATGAGCGGGTCGATCAGATCGTGCGCGAGACGTTCGCCGCGGCCGTGCCCGAGCTGACCGAGCAGGAGCTCGAGGAGGCACGGCGACGTGCGCTCGCCGCGCTCGAGGAACGCTACGGCCGCGAGATCGCCGAGCAGGAGCGTGCACGTGCCTCCGAGCAGGCGCGTGAGCAACAGGTAGTCGGGCGAGAGGCGCCCGGGCTGTAGGGAGGGGGAGACCGGATGGTCGCAGGCAAGAAGAAGCCGTTGCATCTCGAGGACAAGTTCGGCAACGAGATCGGACCAGATGTACATCGCCTCAAGACGACCGGCGACGTGTTCATCGGATGGCCCGAGCGCGATCCGCTCCCGCCGCAGGGAGCCGAGGTCACGGTGACGCTGCGCGGCATCATCGCCGGCGGCGTGAGCCTGAAAGAAGTGAAGGACGAGGACGAGTCCCTCTGGGTCGCGACCGTGAACCTCAGGCTCGCATCCAAAGACGGGGCGATCTCGGTCCTCGCAGAGCCGCCGGTGGCAGGCGGGTTGCCGTTCGGCAAGGCCAAGCGCGCGAGCGTGACCATCACGAAAGACAGCGCGGCCCGCATGAGGAAGAACGCCGCCGCAGCGAAGAAGAAGGGTCGCCCGAAGGTAGCGACGCGATGAACGTGGTGGGGCTCGACCTGTCTCTGACCGCGACCGGGTACGCGGACGGCACCGGCGCGGTGGTCCTGGTGCCAGCCCGGGGTCTGGTCGGTATCCCGCGCCTGGAGCACATCCTGGAGAAGATCCGGCAGCGCGCCGACGAGTGGCCCTCGACCACCGTGGTCGTCGTCGAGGGCTACGGGTTCCACTCGCAGAAGGCCGTCGCCCTGGGCGAGCTCGGCGGCGTGGTGCGCCTGTTCCTGCACACCGAAGGCCACGCGTGGGTCGACGTCGCACCGGCGATGCTCAAGAAGTTCGCGACCGGCAAGGGGAACGCTCGGAAGCCCGAGATGCTCGACGCCGCGATCCGGCGCTGGGCCTACGAGGGTCCGGCCGACGACAACGCCGTCGACGCCTACCTGCTCCGGTGCATGGGGCTCGTGCAGTACACCCGCCAGCACGCACCGGGCTATGCCTACGAGGCGATCGAGAAGATCGCGTGGCCGGAGCCGGTGTCGGCATGACGCAGAAGGCCAGTTCCGCGACAGAGGTTCCGGCACACGAGAACTGCTCGCGCTGTGGTCGGCCCTACGCTGAGCACGCCCACTCAGGGGCGGAATACATCGAGCGCTCGAACGCCGTGGCGCGATTCGCGGCTCACGCTTTCCGCCGGCAGCCGGCCAGTCGGTTCTACCCGGAAGGATTGCCCCACCTGGGTAGGCGCGAGGACAAGTGGTCCGGTGCGCGCTGGTGGCCAGACGGTCGGTGGGATGGGAGCAGCCTCGTGACGCAGAACATCCCTTCCGCGACAGGCGGTGCCCGTGCATGAGCACCTTCGGCTCCCTGTTCAGCGGGATCGGTGGCCTCGACCTTGGCCTCGAGCGGGCGGGCTGGGAGTGCCGCTGGCAGGTGGAACTCGATGAGTGGTGCCGAGCAGTGCTCGCTCGACATTGGCCCGGAGTCCCGAGATGGGACGACGCGACGACGTTTCCTCCCGACGCCGAACACGGGGGGAATGGATGGGGGAAGCAACAGTCGGCGAGCGTGGGTGAAGCGTGGCGGGTGGACCTCATCGCCGGAGGATTCCCCTGTCAACCCGTCTCCCTCGCCGGCAAGCGCCGAGCACAAGCCGACGACCGATGGCTCTGGTCAGAGTTCGCCCGTATCGTTCGCGTTCTACGACCCCGATACGTCCTCGTGGAGAACGTTCCAGGGCTCCTTGCTGGACACGGAGGCATGGGGGACGTCCTTGGGGACCTGGCCGCGTGCGGGTATGACGCGGAGTGGGATTGCATACCGGCTGCGGCCGTCGGTGCCCCTCACCTCCGTTACCGAGTCTTCGTGGTTGCCCACTCCGACGAGGCAGAGCTACGGCTACAACCAGCAGGACTCACCGGGAGCAGCGGTGCGACCGAGCTTGCAGACGATGGCCGCGAGGGGCATGTGGCCGACACCGAACGTGCCGGGCCGGACCCTCAAGGGCGCACAGGACCGGAGGCGCGACGGGGGTCCGTCTTTGGCCCAAGTCCAGCTCAACTCGGGAGCGACCAGTGGCTCGTTGAACCCGACGTGGGTCGAGTGGCTCATGGGGTTCCCCGCCGGGTGGACCGACTTAGGGGACTCGGCAACGCCGTCGTCCCGCAGGTCGCGGAGTGGATCGGAAGACGCCTGATGGAAGGCCGTGTGACGCAGAACTGGCCTTCCACGTCAGCCACGTGCGCCATCGAGGGCTGCGAGCAGGACTCGTTCGTCGGCGTCGGTGATCCGGCCAGGTGGGTGTGCTTTGAGCACTACGAGGCGTACCTGGCCCGAGCCCGTGAGGTCATGGACGCGCTGCGGGAGGCCACCTCGTGACGCAGAACCGGAGTTCCACGACCGAGGAGTGGGCCGTGTGGTGGCACCGCACGGACGACCGTGGCATGGACATCCCCGAATGCGTCGACCGTCTCACGGAGGCTGAGGCCCGCAGCCTCTACAGCGAGTGCCTGGATCGGCCGGAGCTCCACTTCATCCGCCTCATGCAGCGGTGGATCGAGCACTCGAGGTGGGAGGAGATGGCCTCCCGGCCAGTAGGGGGTCCGTTGTGACGCAGAACCCGCGTTCCGCGCCTCGGTACCGGACGATCGTCGCGGACCCACCGTGGCGCTACGAGAACGACCGGGGGACTCAGACCCGGAGCATCCGGAGCCGCAAGAGCACGACCGTTGCGGGGCACTACCCGGTCATGGACAACGCCGAGATCGCGGCGCTTCCGCTGGGAGAGCTGGCGGACGCCGAGTGCGCGTTGTACCTGTGGGTGACGAACCCCCGCATCTTCGGTCACGTCAACCGTCGACGGGATCCCATCTCTCCTATCGACATGGTGGAGCGCTGGGGGTTCCGCTACGTCACGTTGCTCACCTGGGTGAAAACGGGGCCGCCTGGGATGGGCTTCGCGTTTCGCGGGCACACGGAGCACGCCCTGTATGCCGTGAAGGGCACCCTGTCGATCCCAGCCGCGCGGCGAGAGTCCAACGTGGTCGTGGCTCAGCGACGCGCGCACTCGCAGAAGCCCGATGCGTTCTTCGACCTGGTCGAGCGGGTCTCTCCGCCTCCGCGACTCGAGTTGTTCGCCCGGCGGCAGCGGCTCGGCTGGGACACGTGGGGCAACGAGGCGCTGGAGCACGTGGAGTTGGTGATGCCTCAAGTCTGACCGACCGCGAAGGCGCCTCGTCCAAGCCGGACGAGCTCCACCGAACCGGAGGTGATCCCTTCATGCGAAATGCGCGAGTTATGACGGTGTTGTTCCTGACCCTCACGCTAATGCCGATGATATCCACAACCGCTCGAGCCCATCACGACCCCGGACCCTGCGACATCCACTGGCGCCGGGCCTACTACGACCACGGACAGACCGGCCCGATCGCCGACCTCATCCGCTGCGCCGTCGGACGCTGGCCCGTCGCAGGCGGCGTGACGAAAGCACTCTCGGTCGCACGATGCGAGTCGGGCCTGCGTCCTGACGCCGATGCGGGCGTCTCCGAGGGGCTGTACCAACACGTCAAGACCTACTGGCCCGCGCGGGCGGACCGGTGGCTCTGGCCGGCATGGCAGATCCGACCGTCGATCTGGAACGCTCGAGCCCAGGCGATCGTGACGATGCGGATGGTGCACGCCTGGGGCTGGGGAGCGTGGTCCTGCGCGTGACTGCCTTGCCTCGATGCGGGCATGAGCATCCTGTTTTCGGGTGCGGCGGTTGCATCGACCGCCTAGTGGGCCTGGGCCGGGAGACGCCGGAACAGAACGCGGCGCGCAGGGCCGCTCGCTCCAAGCGGGACCGCGAGCGGACGTCAAACCAGCACGCGCTACTCGCCAAGGGGATCCACCCGGCGACGTATCGGCCTCTCGCGAACAACGGAGAGACGTGTGGATCGTGCGGGTGGTTCGGGGTTGGGCACCGCGATCGCTACTTCAAGTGCACGCACCCGCTGGGCCCCGGCGTGACGAATGGCTCGGCGACCGACATCCGGAAGCGCTGGCCGGCGTGCGAGATGTGGAAGGTGGCGTCGTGACGGGCCTCAAGCTCGCTCCCGGCCTCACACTCCCCGTCGACGCCGTCACGCAGACCTTCGGGATCCTCGCCAAACGAGGAGCAGGAAAATCCAACGCGGCGGCCGTCATGGCCGAGGAGATGCACGCGGCAGGACTGCAGTTCGTGGTGGTGGATCCGGTTGGGGCGTGGTGGGGGCTCCGCTCATCGGCGGATGGGTCCGGACCCGGACTCGGGATCCCGGTGCTGGGCGGCTACCACGGCGACGTTCCGCTCGAGCCGACGCCCAGCGCCGGCGAACTCGTGGCCGATCTGGTGGTCGACGAGCGCCTGTCGTGCGTGCTCGACGTGTCGTCGTTCGACTCCGAGACGAAGAAGCGGACGTTCCTCGCGTCGTTCGCCGAGCGGCTGTTCCGCCAGAAGGGTCGACCAGGTCGCGAGGAGCCGCTGCACCTGTTCCTGGAGGAGACCGACGATTACGCGCCGCAGCGCGCGACCGGCGAGGTCGCCCGGTGCCTGGGCGCGTTCCAGCGGATCGTGAAGCGGGGGAGGGCTCGAGGGGTCGGATCGACGATGATCTCGCAACGCTCGGCCGCGCTCAACAAGGATCTGTTGACGCAGATCGACACGCTCATCGCGCTCCGAACGACCGGCCCGCTCGACCGCAAAGCGATCGAGGGATGGGTCACCTACCACGACACCGACGACGCGATCATCTCGTCGCTCTCGGAGCTGCGCGCCGGGGAGGCTTGGGTTTGGTCGCCTGAGTTCCTCGACCTCGTGAAGCGTGTTCAGATCCGCCGGCGCCGCACGTTCGACTCGGGTGCGACCCCGAAAGCTGGCACCACTCGCCGAGCACCGAAGGGCCTGGCCGACGTCGACGTGAGCGCACTCGAGGCGCGGATGGCCGAAACGATCGAGCGGGCGAAGGCGGAGGATCCTGGGGAGCTCCGCCGCCGGATCCGCGAGCTCGAGCTCAGTCTCCGGAAGGAACGAGCCGCTCGAGACATCATGGCCGTGGCCGTACCGCCCGAGCCAGAGATCATCGAAGTCCCGCTTGTGCCCACGGAGGACTTGCAGTATCTGAAGAACGCGGCGGGGAACCTGCACGGCTGGATCACCGACGCCTACGGCCTCTACTCGCAGTTCGAGGAGCTCCGAACGAAGGTAGACGGCGTCCTCGAGGGGCTCCTCGCATTGTGGGAGAGGGGCGTGGGCGAGCGAGCCGAACGGGCTCTGCCCGCACCTACGCGTGGAGGGGCGGCAACCCCTGCGAAGCGCCAGGAGCAGGCCGCCATGCAACCGCGGCCGAGCCGGGCAACGGAGGACGACGCCGGCCCGGCGGGTGAACCCGTGCGCCCCTCACTCGACGGACACGTGTCGCCCTCCGAGCAACGGATCCTCGATGCCCTCGGGTGGCTGCAGGCGGCGAACCTCTACCCGCCGCCCCGTCAGCGCCTCGGATGGGTCGCCGGTTACAAACCATCGGGTGGGCGGTTCAACAACCTGGTCGGCGCGATGAACTCGGCTGGCCTCATCCACTACCCGACGCAGGGGTTCATCGCCTTCACCGACGCGGGAGCGGCGTGCGCGGAAGTGCCGAGCAAGCCGCTCACGGTCGAGGACATGCAGAAGCTCGTGCTGCAGCGTCTCAGCGAGTCGGAGCGCAAGGTGCTGTCACCGCTGCTCGACCGCTATCCGGCGGCTCTGTCGCGCGTCGAGCTGGCGGCGGCGTCGGACTACGACCACGAGGGCGGTAGGTTCAACAACCTGGTGGGACGGCTCTCCAGTCTCGGCCTCGTCGAGTACCCGATGAAGGGCGCGGTCCGGGCCGCGCCCGTGGTGTTCCTCGAGGACCTCTAGGGCGAGCCTGCCCAAGACAGGAGCTTGTTGATAACGATCGAGGCGGCCGCGCCTCCGGCCGCGATCCCCGCAGCCTTCACGGCCGCCAGGTTCGTCCAGCCCAGGGCGTTCGTGCCCATCGCACCGATGAAGGTGTGGACCGCGACCTTCGCGGCCCAGATCAGCGTCTGGCCCCATCCCTTCGGGGCGAACGTGCCCACTACCTGCCTCACGGTCATGCGCGTACCCCTTCCTGTTGCGGCCCCTCCACGAGGAGCCTGGTAACCCCTTGCTCGATGCGTGCGAGCGTCTCGTTGACCTCACCGACGGCCGCACGTGTGCGTTCGTCGGCCTCCGTGTTGATGTCGTGGATGGTCTCGCGGAGGGCTTCCTTGTAGGCCGGGGGAAGCGTCTCGCCCATCACGAGGGACTTCAGCAGCGTGTTCTCGCCCTGGAGTTGGCCGATGTCCTGAGCGCACTTCTCCCGAGCATCGCCGAGTTCAGCGCGGAGGGTCGCGACCGCTCCCTTCTCGTCGTCGAGCTGACTCTCCAGGAGGTCGATGCGCTTCTCCTGAGCGTCCATCGTCAGGGCGGCTTCGTCAGAGTGCGAGCGTCGATATGTCGCCAGGAGGTAGGCGAGGGCGGCGAGGATCACGAACGCGAGTGGGGCCCACTCCCGAACTTCATTCATGCGGACAGGTGATAGGAGAAATGCCAAGGTTCGTCCATCGGTCGCGACTGCTTCCAACCGTGAGCGAGCAGGATCCGACGGACGAGCTGTGGTACCGGGTTCACCACGTCGATCGCTAGGCCGCGCGTGTGCAGCGTCGAGTCGGGGTGCGCGTAGCGCTTGGAGTCGCGCGAGTAGAGCTCGCGCTGGTAAGAGCAGGCGCGCCAGGTCCCGGTGCAGTTGATCGGGCGGGACTTGTGTTTGGGACGGGTGAGCTCGGCATACCGACGCTCGCAGGCCTTGAACGACCGCATCGCCGGACCTTGGAGCTTGATCGGCGAGCCCCGGCCGGGCTGGTGATACAGGCGGATGTTGTCGTAGTCATCCTTGCACCGTCCGCCGGCATGGATAGGTCCGTAGTGCGTCCTGTACGTGGTCATGCGTGCGTCCTTTCGTCAGACGGTGTAGCGGCGTTTCGCTGCGAGCGCCTGGGGTGGGGGCGAGGGCCTCCGGCGGGAGCGGACCGCAGACGGCGTGGAGCCTCTCGAGGAGGTCGAGCTCGGACCGGGGCCGGAGGCGATCGAGCCGCGCGGGTTCGTCCGCCGGCGGAGTGGACGGCCGCCGCCGGTGTAGTGGGCGTGCCACGGCTCGCCACCGACGTCGAACGCGAAGCCGTGCGAGGTGAGGAATGACCGGACGTCAGGACGGCGGGCGAGGAAGGCGCTCGAGATGTCGAAGGCCTCGCCCTGTTCGTGGAAGCTCTGCCCCGGCGGGGCAGCAAGGTTGCCCTGGCCCGAGAGGTAGCGCTGATAGGCGGCGGCCTGTTCCTCGCGCGTGCGGAACCCCGACGTGACCTCGGATAGTTGCGGGGCGCCGAGCTCGCGCTCGGCCGCGAGCAGCGTCCGCACGGCCTGTGGGACCCCGGTCACACCCTGTCGCGTGACGAGGTTCTGCGGGCTCACGTCGTAACCGCGGAAGTCCGGGCCAGAGGGAGCTGCACTGAACGAGCTCCCGCTGAAGCTCCCACCGCCAGGAGCCCCCGGAAGGGTCCCCAGGGCTCCCAGAGCGCCTCCAGGAGCCACGTTCGGACCTGGTGCGCCCATGCCTGCCAGAAGGCCAAGGTTGCCCGTAGGGAAGCTCCCAGCGACTGGCGGGCTCGGAGGAATCAGGGGTCCTCGGGGCACCAACGCCTCGAGCTGTGCTCGCAGGCCGGCCGAGGGAGCCTGGCCGCTGACAGACGCCGGGCCTGTCATGGGGTTCCGGCGGTAGATGTAGGGCAAGGTGACCTCCTGGTGTTACCGAGCGTGTTAGCGTGGTATCCGTGCCTTCACGACCGCTGCTGGACCGGATTGAGGAGAAACTCGATCTCTCCGATCCGTCGGGGTGCTGGATGTGGACCGGGGCCAGGAACAGCCACGGCTACGGCAACGTCTGCATCGATCACGCCGAGCGCCGGTACGGGCAGGCCCATCGGGCGCTCTACGAGCTGATCGTCGAGCCGGTGCCGGCGGAGCTCGAGCTCGACCAATCTGTGCCGGACTTCGCTGTGCGTGAACCCTGACCATCTGGAGCCGGTCACTGGTCGAGAGAACAAACTTCGGAGCACCGGCCCCTCAGCGATCCATGCTGCCAAGACCCACTGCCCGAAGGGCCATCCCTACGACGAGGCGAACACCTACCGCTATCGAGGCATGAGAATGTGCCTCGTCTGCCGTCGTACGACGAGCAAGGCCGAATGGGCAACAAGGCGCGCCGAGCGAGAGTCCGCCGGTGAGGCTGTGCCGGTCGCCGAGAAGCTACGAACGCACTGCCCTCGAGGGCACCCGTACGACGCCGAGAACACGTACGTGTACCGAGGCAAGCGCCAATGCGTGACGTGCCGTCGTGAACGATCGCGCTCTAGACCGAGATCCCGTACCGCCGCAGCGCCTCGGTGAGCGCTCGTTCCTGCTCTGCCTGCTGGCGCTCCTGGAAGCTCGCCAGGTCATAGTCGACCGTCGGATAGCCAGCGAACCGCGCGAGCTGGTCCGCCGCCGAGGTCGGGAACAGCGGGGCCCCGGTCTCGTCGGGGATCGCCGTGAACGGCGCGGTGTCGTAGCTCGCTCCGCCGGCGAGGAGATCCCCCAGCAGCCCTATCTGCGGGACGTTCTGAGCGAGCACGCCGAGGGGTCCTGGACGCGGCGCACCCGTAGGCGCGACGTCGATCACGTTCCCCTGGTCATCCAACACGGGGCGGAAGTACTGGTCCGAACCGTAGGGCTTGAATCCCTGCTCGGTCGGGGCGGAGAACTCGTCGCCGGTGAACAGCTCGCGTCCGAGGAGCTGCTCGAGGACCGTCCGCGGCACGGGACCGAGCTGCGAGAGCGGCGGCTGGAACGTGCCTGAGAACGGGTCGGCGCCCCGCGTGGTGAGGAACGAGACCTCTGAGCCGGGCGGACCGAGCGGTAGGGCTCCGGAGAGCCAGTCCGGGACCGGCCCATACTGCTCCATCATCTCGGCGTGTGCGTTGCCGAGCGCCGCAGCGATCTCGGCTCGGCCCGGGTACTCGAACGGGAAGCGGAGGAGCAGTTGCATCTGGTGACGCGCGAAAGACCAGAACGGGAACAGGAACCGACGCATCACGTGGCGCTCGAACGGCGTGAGCGAGCCGTAGTTGCCGTAGAACCGGCGCACCTCGTTCAGCGCCGCCGCGCCGGAAGCCTCGTCGAAGCCCGAGCGCATGATGTCGTCCATCCGGCGCTTGGCCCCCCAGAAGCTCCGGACGGTCCGACGGAGCGCGTTCTTGCCCTGGAGCTTCTCGGCGGCGGTGAGGTAGCCGACATCGCGGTAGGCGTCGTCGATCTCGGCCACCAGATGCCGGACGGCCTGGCCCCACGTGCCGAGACGTCGTCCCGCGCGAGAGCCTCGGTAGCGGGTGATCGCGCGACCGGTCGCGGTCGCACGTGCGGCCATCGGGAGCTCCGGCCGATACTGCTCGGTGAGCTGCGTGAATCCGCTCGCGGGGACGTGCTCTGCTCCGGGGAGCCTGCGGATCTGTGCCGCGAGCGCACCCTCGCGGAGTTCGCCCCCGCCGATCGCGCCCCCGACCGCTTCCCGGATACCGCCCTTAGACTCGAGCCAGCCCGCGACCATCGCGCGGAACCGCTCGCCGAGCACGCGCATCACGTCGGCAGTCTTGGCCCCCTGCATCGCGGCGAACACTGTATTCCCGAGGATGTTGTTGATTGCCCACCGAGGGGAGCCCGAGAGGACGAGACCACGCCAGGCGTTCATGGCCGTGTCGTGGAACAGGGAGACGTTCTTCCCGCCGAGCACCTTCGCGTAGTCGGAGGCCTTCTCGAGCTGGCGGGCGACGACCTCCGGGACCGCCCAGACCTCGGCGCCGCGCCCCATCGCTTTGGCGACGTCATCTTGCGTGCGGAGCATCACCCTCTCGAGGACCTGGGCCCCCGCCGCGTCGGCGTCCATGCCTGACTCCCGCAGACGCGCCATCTCGTCGAGCAGCTCGAGCCGCTGCCGGTGGTGCAGGAACAGCGCATCCGGGGCGATCGCCACGAATCCGGTTGGGACCTCCTCGCCGTTGGGGATCCGGTGACCGGTCTCGCGGACCAAGCGGCTCATGGTCTCGTAGGTCTCGATCTCGCGTGTGGCGCGAGCCGCGCGGCGCGTGAGTGCCTCGACGGGATCGGTGATGTAGGTCCCCTCGCGGAGCAGCACGCCCTTGAGCTGCTTCGCGTGCGGGTCGCGCGCGTAGATGTTCGCACCCCGGAGCTGTCGCGAGCGGAAGAAGTCAGAGGGCCGGACCTTGTCGGCGTCCATGTAGGGGAAGTAGACGGGCTGGGAGAGCCCACCATCCCGGAAAGCATCGTCGAGCTCTGCCACCGACGGTCCGCCCACGAGCTCGGTCCCGTCGAAGCGCGCCCCATGCTTCATCCGGGCGGCGAAGTAGGCGCGATCCACGATCTGCCGCGGGGTCTTGCCCATCACCCCGAACAGGTCGGCGAACTGCTCGGCGTCGACCAGGCGGAACTCGTCCATCCCCTCGATAGCCGCGTCCAGGGCTGGACCTCCCTGGCGCGAGCCGGTGCGGCGACGTAGGCCATCGGCAAGGCCTCGGGCGAGTCTGCGCGCTCCGTCGATCTCGGCATCGACGTCCCATCCCGTTGATGCGTATTGCTCGCGGTCAGCCTCGAGCTTCGCGATGAACTCGTCGGTGCGGTCGAGAACGCTTTGGGTGCGCTCGGCGAAGATGGGGTCGGCAGCCTGCGCCGCGGCACGCTCGGCGTCGTCGAGCAGATCGCCGAAGGGTTGAGGGGGTGGAGGTTGCGCGAGGTCGCGAACCGTGGCTGCTAGGACTTCGGAGCCGGGGGATTCCGGAGCGCCTGGACGATCTCGGGGTGGACCTTCCGCGCCCAGGTCTCGATCTCGGCGCGCGACATCGACCGCAGGTTCTCCGGCAGCTTCACGAGCACTCCCGAGGAGTTCCCGGTCGCCGGTGCCTCCGACCTCGATCTCTCGCTCATTCGCAACGTCCCAGATTGATTGCTGGTCGTTCTCGATGCCGAGTCTACGCGCCTCGCCCTCATCGAGCACGTTCATGGAGACGTCCAGCGCAACTTCTCCACGCTCCACGTCGTGCCAGACGCCGAGGTAGTCCGGCCCGGCAAGCTCGGTCTGGTGGCGCTCGGCGTAAGCGATCAGTTCGGCGATGCCTTGCTCGGGGTCGAAGAAGCCGCCCTCAGGTACGACCGCACCGAAGCGAGCACTTGGGCGGGAGACCATGTACCCCTGGGTTGGCTCCTCGCCGGTCATGATTCGGAGAGACACGCCGCCCTCGGAGCGCACCCGCTCGAAGATCGTCGGGCGTCGGGGCTTCGGTCGCAGGCGCACGATCCTGGGCGCGACCGATCTCGGGGCCTCAAGGAATCGGCGCGCACGCGCGACGAGCTTCGCCGTCGTGTCTGCGCCCTCGAAGATGAGCCGGAATGGCTCGTCCCCGCCGAGCGCGTCGCGGAGTTCTGCTGCGAGCGATGCCGTCACTCCCACACGTGAGGGCTGCGCCGCACCACGAGGAACGCGGCGTGGTGCGACTGGTGTTCCGACCGATGGCGAGACGCCTTCGATCCCTCGGAACACCGGACCCGCCTCGGCCGGGACACCCTGGGGGATGCGCGTGCCAGTCATGCGCCGCGCGTCGGTCGGGTCGAGTCCGAGCACGTAGCGAAGCAGGCCACCCTCGGGGTTCGCGCGCACGACCTCCGCCACGAGCTCTGCCGGGTCGTTGGCGACTTCACGCAAGCGACGTTCGAGTGATCGGAACCGAGCCTCACCCAAGAGCTTCCGCACGGCTCGGATGCGACCGGTGGGACCCATGGCGTTCGCGACCTTCGCGAGCACTTCCTCCTCGAGGGCGGCGAGGGCCGTGAGATGCTCCGAGAGCTGGCGGTGCGCCTGCATGACAGGCTCGCTCGCCTCGGTGCCCTCGAGGACCCGCCGCCCAGCCGTCCCGTTGAACGGCCGCGCGGCCCATGCCTCCGGCTCCAGACTCGGGATCTCGACATCGAGCCCCGTTGCCAGCAGGTGCCAGCGATCAGCCACGGTCGGGTCCTTCTTGATCGCAGCCACCACGGGGGCGGTGTAGACCTTCGCGCGCTGCTGACGGTGCAACAGGTGCTCGGCGGCGGCCTTGGCCATCGAGCGCTGGCCCGCAACCCACGCGTTCCGCCGTGCCCACTGCGGCGTCTCGATCCTGCGCAGATCAGCTTCCTCGGCGGCCTGCACGATCCGGTCGAGCACGCGCGCATCTGCGATCAGCGTTCCCGGAGGCTCGCGGCCGCCTGCGAGCAGGTCGCGGATCTCGGTCTGTTTGGCTACCAGAGCGGACCGAACGTCGCCTACGGGCGTCGTCATCCGGCGGCGGAGCGGCGTCATGGCCAGGCGCGAAACCGGGTTCGCGAACTCGGTAGCCGCGATCGTCTTGCCGCCCTCGATGAGGCGCGGACGCTGGGCCGGGAGCAGGCGGCGAGCGATCTCCGGCACGCGCGCACCCGTGGCCGCCAGCTCGTCCAGCCCTGCTCGCGTTCCCGCGAGCCGTGCCGTCCGGCGCGAGAGTCCCGCCACTCCGAGTTCTTTGGCGACCCGCGCAGCCGTCGAGGCGGCCTCAGTCCCACGCAGCGCTCCGGACCCGATCTTGCCGGCCGCGCCAACGCCCACCGACCCGACCGCGAGCGCGTCGAGCCCGAACGAGAGCGGATCCTCGTACATCCGGGAGAAGATGGCCGAGGCGGGCTCGCCTCCGGGCAGCAGGGGACCGTAGCGGTACTTCAGATCCTCCAGAACCGCGGAGGGGCGGTCGCCCCAGCCGACGAGGTTCGCCGCGAGCTCGGGCGTCGAATACCGAAAGTCGGCACCACCGAGGGTCACGGCCTCGGCCGCGAGCTTCCCGACATCGGTTACACCGCCGAGTACAAGCGATCCCACACCGCGGGCAAGGTTCGCCCCACCCTCAGCGATGTTGCCGAGGAACCCGAGGATGCCGCGGCTATCGTCGGGTGCTGTTCCGACCGGAGCACGTGCACCGAGCCCAAGACCAGCGAGCGACGAGCGCGTCGTGCTGGGTGTGTACGAGTAGGGCATCGTGACCTTTCGCCTGTTGCATTCCGGACGTCGCCGGTGTTATGCCTTTGGGTGCGATGAGAAGAGGCACGGTGGGGCTGGCTCTGCTGTTGTTGGCGTCGTGCGGCTCGCCATCACTCACGGTGACCGGCGAGGTCTACTCAGTGAGCAGCTCGTGTCCTCGCACACTCCGGTTCTTCGATGCGACGCACTCCCAGGTAGGGCTCGCGACGATCACTCCAACGGAAGGCCCTACCTACGTCTTCCCGGGCGAGCTCGTCGAAAACCTGTCAGGCGAGCTGGTGGCCTCGGAAGTCACCACGTGTTCGCAGATCGGGTCGTTCAGTGTCGAACTACCTGACGCGGATGCCTACGAGGTCAGCCTCGGGGCTGAGTACTTCATCACCGACCCGAGCGTGATGTCGCGCACGGAGCTCGAAGCGGCAGGGGGCCGCTGGGTGATCGAGGCACAGGCCTAGCGGTAGAGCCCCTCAAGACCGGGGGAGGCAGCGGCTTACCCGAACCAACCGGAGAAGTCGAAGAGGCGGGGGTCCACCAGAGACTGAGGCGCAGGAGCCGGAGGCGGCGCCGCCGGCTGCTGAAGCTCCTGGAGCCGTCCCGCGTAGGTGAGAGGACGCCCTCCGATCAGGTTCTGGCCCGTCGTCGGATCGGCCACGCTGGACGCGGGAGCCGCCGCGTACTGTTGACCGATTAGGTCGTAGGCCTCCTGTAGCTCTTGGTCGGTGGTGGTGGGGTCGGCGCGCATCCCCCCAAGGATGAGCATCCGCGCGTTGTGCAGCGGGACGGTGCCGTCTGCGATGAGTTGCCTGGTGTGGTCGAGGACCGCCTCGACGGTCTCCGGGGACATACCTCCGGGAGGGGAACCGGCCGTGCCGGATGCGTAGATCCCCTCGATCACGCCGGCCGGCACGCCGAACTGTGCGAGTTGTGCGGCCTGCTGGGCCTCCGGCGGGAGAGCTGCGATCTGCTGGTCGTATGCGTTCTCGGCCCTCACGCCCTGGCGATGCTCCTGGCGGCCGGTGATGCGTGCTTGAGCGTTGGAGATCACGGACTGCACCATCCCCATCGCCGACCCGGGGTCGAGGCCCTGGCCAAGGGCGGCCTGCAACGCCTGAAGCATCTGCCGGTCGGCACCCGAGATGTTCGCACGCACGCCGCCGATCGGGTTGTCGAACAGCCGCGGGGTGGCGCCGGCTTCGGTACCTGCGCCGGCGACGAGCTGGCCCAGGGCACCGAGCCCGCCGGTCGTGCCGCCCGAGAGACCAGCGACCAGGCCGCGAGGTGGTCGGAGTCCTACCTGTGGCATCGTGACCTCCTAAAGCAGCGAGTTGATCCAGTCCATGAGGAACTGCCGCATCGCGGCGTCCGACTGCATCCCGGACTGGAACTGCTGGGATTGCAGCCCGAAGGCCCGGCGGTCCAGGTTCATCCCCTGCGTCGCCATCGCCTGCTGGAAAGTCTGGTCGCGCAGGTAGTCGATCCTCGAGCGGATCTCCGGCCCCATCCCACGCTTCAGATCGAGCCGCGATTGCCGGAGCTCCTCGAGGAAGTCGAGCTTGTCCTTCGTCATGTTGCGCCCGGCGATCATCTGCTCGATCGCACCCTGCCGCTGGGCGGAGTCCTGGTAGGTGGCCGTGCGCTGGGCGCCCGAGGCGAGATCCGACAGGGCGCCGGCACCGATCGTGCCGAACAGGTTCGCGCCCGCTCCGATCTCGCCCTGCGGGACCCCCGGCACGGTCGAGCCGAGCATGTCGGTGAGCCCGGAGAGCTGGGAAGAGAACGTGTCGCCGATGCCGGCGGCCTGCTGGGAGAACTGCCCCGCCAGAGGTCCGAGGATGTTCTGCAGCGCCCCGTACGCGCCTTGGCTCCGAGCCATGCCCTCCTCGTAGTCGCGGATCCCCTCTCGGCGCGAGCGCCGAAGGTCCTGGAGGTAGGGCTGGTAGGAAACGCGGACATCACGGCGCGCCCGTCGATAGAGCGGATTCCTCTGTCGACGTCGACGGCCGCCGCCGCCACCACCGCCACCACCACCGCCGGGTTCGCCGCCTGGTCCCTGTCTCCGCTTGGGCATGGGCTACCGCCTTCTCCGTCGTCCACCGCCACCGCCACCGCCACGCCGTCGGCGACGACCTCCACCCCCGACCGCCCCAGGAGAGGTCCCGGTGTCGATCGGTGCGTAGGGGTCCTGGGCGTTCCGAGCCGCCGACTGCAGTAGGAGCTCCATGAGCTGCCTCTGGAAGTCGCCGCGGTAGTCGCCCTCGGCGCCGGTGAGCTGCGCGAGCTGGGCCGCCGTCATGTTCGTGAGGTCCTGACGGGACCGCAGGTAGTCAGTGCCGAGATCCGCCCGGTTCTCGCGCTGGATCCCGGAGTTCAGGATGCCGCGCGCGGCCATCTGGCTCATGAGGCGCTCGATGTCGTTGCCCTCGTTCGTACCCAGGCGTGCCTCGGATAGCCCCTGCTGGGCCATGATCTGCTCACGCGCCGGCGCAAGCCCGGCAAGCTGTGCGGCAAGCATGTCGTCGAGCGACCGCCGGCCGGCCTCGAAGTAGGGATCGAGCGGCAATCCGCCAGCCCCGGGCGGCTGGTTCGGTCCCGATGCTCCGCCGGGGATGCCTCCCGGCGACCCCCCTGGTCCACCACCCGGAGGTCCGACAGGACCAGGCCATCCACCGACCGGTGCCGGCTGGCCCCCTGGGGCTCCGGAGCGAACGAACCGACCGTTCTGCCAGTCCCAGCCGTGAGCTTCCCACCAGCGCTTGTGTTCCAGCGGAGTGCGCGACCCCTCGTAGGACGCCGAGAGGAACTGGTTAGGGTTGGGCGGGACCCGTGGATGCTGGACCGGTCCCGGGTCGCCCCCCGGCGGGATACCCCGCGGAGGAGGAGGCACGATCGGGGGCCGGATCCCCTGCGGGCCGGGCGCCCCACCGATGATCGACGCCGGGCGACTGACACCGGGCATATTGGGAAGCGCTGGCAGCACACCGCGACGGCGCAGGCCCACGGCGCGTCCGGGGAACTCTCCGCGGTCGAAGGCCGGTACGCCTCGCCGGCGCCTGCGTCGGTTGGTCACGTCGCGGCGGTAGCCGAGGGGGTCGTTCGGGGGCATGAGGGTTCTCCTTTGCTCAGGCGTCTCCGAGGAAGATCACTGCAAGGTTCCAGTCCGACAAGGTGAGACCGGCCCCGCTGTCCTGCTGGACACGCAGCCGCAGGAACCCATCGTCGGCATCGACGACGGGGATGTCGATGATCCCGGACATCACCTGGGTCGTCTTGAAATCCGCGATGGCCTCGACGTTCGAGCGGAGCCCGTCGAGTTCAGCGTCGGTCCAGACGTTCGCGATCAGTGTCTCGGCGAAGAACAGCCGCTGCTCGGTCGTGTTGACTGCCCAGCGACATGTCGCGATCACGAGGTACTGGCCGACGAACGGGAACTTGATCCGGTCACTCGCCGTCTCCACGTAGGAGTCGGTGTCCGCGACCGTCGTCG
>Ga0247727_10002201_pt1 | contig 44891 bp, 36 predicted proteins | sample WisWelCaveWW1625_FD_202498 | JGI IMG/M metagenome (GOLD analysis project Ga0247727, IMG submission 202498) | Biofilm microbial communities from Wishing Well Cave, Virginia, United States - WW16-25 | ecosystem: Environmental > Aquatic > Deep subsurface > Groundwater > Cave microbial mat | place...
CAATAGATGCGGACTGCGGACATCGACTCGAAGGCCACCCTGTCCAGGACCGCGTGACGGTCGTTCGGCTGTACGTCTTCGTCGGCGACGCGCTCGAGCGGACCGTTCCCCTCAAGCGGTCGACCACGGACTTCGGTCGTGCCGAGACAGTCGGATTGCGGCTCGAGGACGAAGAGCTCGACGCTGTGCACGGGAGGCTTCACGTCGAGGGAGATGTCGTCCGCATCGAGGCCCTCGAGCCCGTCTGGGTCGGGGGAAGGCTCGTGCGCGAGGCCCGTCTCCGCCACGGCGAGGAGTTCGCCGTGGGCCCGTACCGGATCGTCGTGGACGTCACCAGACCGCCGCCCGAGCCGTCGAGCCCCCTCACTCGCGATCTCGAATGTCCGCGTTGTCGCCGCCCGATCGGCGAGGCAGAAGAAGCCGAGACCCATTACCGCGCAGCCGCGCCGGTCCGTGCGAGGCGTTGCGTCTCCTGCAACGTCACCGTCCTCGACGTGGCGGAGCTCGCGCAGAAGTTCGGCCGCACGATCGTCAGACTTTCCGGCTCCGCCGCCGACCGCGGCCATCTCGCGACCCGCTCGGGATGTCCCGGCTGCTTCGCCACGATCGAGGAGGTGACCCTCTCGTGGGGTACCTGGTGGCTCGTCCTCGAGGAGTGCCCGCGCTGCGGGATGCTCGTACTCGACGAGGGCGAACTGGAGGTGCTCGGAGCGCTCGCCGAGGTCGCCCCCGACACAACCGAGCCCGCGTGGGCGAGAGCCGCACGCGGAGCCGCGACGCTCTTCGATTCGCTCTTCGGCAAGGCGAGCTAGCCGCTCCCCGACGCCTCGCGGATGGCCGCGACTCCGCGCGCCCGATCCGCGTGATAAAGGATCTGCATCGGGTCGTAACGCGACTGGGGCCCGATGACGCAGGCGAGGCGGGCGCCGCAGCGCGACCTGCAGGGCTCGCCGGCGTCGTGGGCGGCGGCGCAGGCGCGCCAGTCGAAGGGGCCGGGGCCGACGATCCGCGGCGGGCACGCGGCGCGGCAGGGAGCGGGGCATCCCTCGCACAGGGATCGGCTCATCGGTGCGGAGTCGGGAAGGTCCCGCGTCGTGAAGACCGCTGCGCGAAGCGCGAACCACGGCCCGAACACCGGATGGACCAGCAGCCCGAACTCGCCCGGGAGCCCGAGCCCCGCGAGCATCGCGAGCCGGACGAAGTCGAGGCGCGGCGTCGCCGTAGCGGCCGCGGGGATGCGCCGGAACCGCTCGCCTCCCTCGGCGAAGAGCGCGTCCACATGCGCGAATGTCCTCTCGACGAAAGAGTCGAGCGGATCGGGTTCGTCCAGGCGCGACGGCGATCGGCCGACGTCGTCCACGAACCGCCGGAAGAGTGCCGGTCCGCCGCTTCCGATCACGACGACCGAGCGCGCCCCGGGAAGGATCGCGGCGGTGCGCAGCGGCTCTGGTGCGGCGGCGTCGTAGCGGCCCTGCGCGACGACCCCCCACGGTCCGAGGCCGAGGCCGTGGACGACGTTCGCCAGTCGTTCCGTGAAGGTCGTCACGCAGGGCCGAGTCTACGGCGGCCCCCCGATGGAGACAGCGTCGGCTGCAACCCAGGCTGGGCGCGTGCGTTCGAGGTGGCTCGTCGGGTCCGCCCTGCTTCACGGGGCGATCCTCTGGCTCTTCGCGGCGATCCCGGCGCCGGCGCTGCGAGCGGCGCCGATGTCCGTCGAGCTGCGGTGGACGAAGGCGACGGCGAGAACGCCCCGCGAGGCGGCTGGAGTCGGGAGCGACGCTGCGGCCCCCTCCCCACCACGGCGAAGAACACACCGCCCGAAGATTCTGGCGTCGGTCCGGGGACCTCACGCCGGCGACATGTCGTGGGCTGACGGCGGCAACCAAGCCTCTCTTGGATCCGAGGGATCGGGACCGGATCCGGGTTCGGTTCCGGGTCCGGATCCGGTTCCGGCTCCGGTTCCGGTTCCGGTTCCGGTTCCGGTTCCGGCTCCCGGAGGCGGATCCTCGAACCCCGCGCGGCTCGTCTACGAGGCACCTGCGACGTACCCGCCGCAAGCACGACGCGAGGGCGTGGAAGGCATCGTCCGTCTGCGCGTCCACGTGAGGGCGGACGGCACAGTGCAGCGCGCGGACGTCGTCGAGGACCCGGGATGGGGGCTGGGCGCGGCAGCGCGCGAGGCGACATCGAGATTCCGGTTCGCTCCGGCCCGCAACGCGGAAGGCCGCGCGGTGGCGTCCGTGATCCGGTCCTACGTGTTCCGATTCGAGCTGCGCTGAGCTACTGCTTGACGCAGATGGTGCGCTCGTCGCCTTCGGCACCCTGGCAGTCGTAGACCGCCATCTGTCCGCATCCCTCGGCACGATATCCGCCGTCCCCGAGATTGCGCGTCTCGATCTGGTCCTCGGGACAGGAGAAGTCTTCGGCGGCGCGAACGACGACGGCCGGATACGTGACGCAGGAGGACAGCAGGAGCGCGAGCAGGATTCGGTGCATCGTCGGGCTCTACGCTACCACGGCCCGCCGGAGGTGCTGGGCGATGCTGGCGGCGTAGTAGGCGACCACCTCGGCGCGGCGAACGGTGACCTGGTCGTGCGCCAGACGCAGGACACGGCGACGGCGCAGGATGTCGAGGCCCGCGGCGAGGACGGCTTCGGCTTCCTCGTCGTCGAGAAACGCGTCCTCGAGATCCTTCGTCTCGGCACTGCGGGCGTCCTTGTCGCGCTCGAGCTTGCGCCGCGCGCCCTTGACGCGGGCGCCGATGCGGCCGAGCACGACGGGCGCTCCGGATCGGCGAACGTCGTCCAGGACCGTCGCCACGCCGGCGCGCAGCCGGTCGCGCGCAATCGTGCCCATCCCGAGGCGGCGCACGGCCTCGGCCACCAGCGGGACCGGCGTCGCGGGGATCACGCGTCCGATCGCGGCCATCACGCGGGCGCCGAGCGACTTGAGCCAGGCCTTGCGGTCCTCGGGCGACATCGCGTGGATGTCGACGTGCTCCTTCTCGAAGAGGCTGCGCAATGAGATCGGCTCGCCGAAGGCGACGGCGGCGTGGCCGTGGCGACGCGTGCGCCCGAAGAGAAGTCGCAGGCCGTTCTGTACGAGCGTGATCGGTCCGCGGACGAGAAGCGAACCGAGCGATCGCAGGCGCGAGAAGATCCCGCCCGGGGCCGCGCCCCGCCGCGCCTCGCCGAGAAGAGTCGTGTCCTCGAGGACGCGATCGAAGTTGAGGCCGACGGGGACGAGCAGGAAGTCCCGCTCGAGCTCCGGGTCGAGGCACAGCTCCACGAACGCGTCGAGCAGGCCGACCTTCGCGGGGCCGAGCAGCCCGTCTCGCGTCAGGCGCCCCTCCGGGAAGATGCCCTGGGTGACGCCCCGCTTCGCGGCGAGCTGCACGTAGCGGCGCAGCACGAGGTGGTACAGGGGATCGCGGAAGCCGCGGCGGACGAAGTACGCGCCGAAGGAACGGAAGAGCGAGTCGAGCGGCCAGACGCGCGCCCACTCGCCGACCGCGTAGCTGATGGCGGTCTGCTTCATCAGGACGTGCGTTGCGACGATGTAGTCGGCGTTGGAGCGGTGGTTCATCACGAAGATCGGGACGGCGCCCCCTTCGAGCGCATCGGCCATGCGGACCTGCGAAGCGCGATCGACGGCGACCTCGTAGACGAGCGAGAGCGCCCAGCGCGCGATGCGCTTGCCGAGCTCGTAGTAGGTGACGAAGGAGAAGGCGGGGACAATCTCGTCGACCCAGTCCTCGACGTCGCGCCGGACGACCTCGACGGGTACGTCGTCGGCCGTGGCGCGCTCCTCGACCGCCTGGTGAATCGGAGGGTCGGCGAGGATCTCGGCCTTCACGTACGACTTGTTCGCGAGCTTGTAGCGGTCGAGGCGGATGCGCTTGCTGTGAAGAAGGCGCAGGACGCGGCGCTCGACGCGGCGGCGGATCGCCCTGAAAACGACGTAGCGGACGACCTCCCATGCGGCCAGGAAGGCGAGGGCCAAGAGGACCCAGCCGGAAGTCGATTCGGGCGGAAACCCCAACGGTCCCGGGATTATGGGGGCAACGGCAGAGAACCTATAGCTTCGGTTCCGCCACGATCCGGTCCGCGCCGAAATACGGGCGCAGCGCATCGGGGACCACGACGGTCCCGTCGCCTTGCTGGCACTGCTCCAGGATCGCCACCATCGTCCGTCCGATCGGAAGGGCCGAGCCGTTGAGGGTGTGCAGGAGCCGGGGCTTGCCCGTCTCTTTCTTGAAGCGGATCGCCGCGCGTCGGGCCTGGAAGTCCTCGAAGTTCGAGCAGCTCGAGATCTCACGGTACGCACTCTGTCCGGGGCACCAGACCTCGAGGTCGTAGGTCTTGGCGGCCCCGAACCCGAGGTCGCCGGCGCACAGGACGACCACGCGGTAATGAAGGCCGAGCCGCTGCAGGATCGCCTCGGCGTGGCCCGTCATCTCCTCGAGCGCGTCGTAGGACTTCTCGGGCTCCTCGAAGCGGACGACCTCGACCTTGTCGAACTGGTGGTTGCGGATGAGCCCTCGCGTGTCCTTGCCGGCGGACCCGGCCTCGGAACGGAAGCACGGGGTCCACGCCGTGTACTTGCGCGGCAGCGACTCGGCATCGAGCACCTCGTCTCGATGGAGGTTCGTGACCGGGACCTCGGCCGTCGGGACCAGGAACTGGTCGCTGCCTTCGAGCTTGTAGGCGTCGTCCCGGAACTTCGGGAGCTGGCCGGTGCCGAGCATGGACGCTTCGAGGACGACCGCCGGCGGGTACACCTCGCGGTAACCGTGCTCACGGACGTGCAAGTCGAGCATGAACGACGCGAGCGACCGCGTGAGCCGGGCGCCCTGCCCCACGTGCACGGCAAATCGCGGCCCGGAGATCTTCGTCGCGCGGCCGAAGTCGACGATGCCGAGCGCCTCGCCGAGATCCCAGTGCGGCTTCGGATCGAACGAGAACGTGGGCTTCTCGCCCCAGGTCCGGACGACGGGGTTGTCCTCTGCCGCCGCGCCGTCGGGTGTCGAGGGGTGTGGAGTGTTGGGAACCCCCATGAGCGCGGCGTGCAAGGTCGTCTCGGACTCCTTGACGCGGTCTTCGAGCGTCTTGATCTCGGCGCCGATCGCACGCAGCTCGTCGCGCCTCGCCGCGAACTCGGGGCTCTTCTTGTCGGCCGCGGCCATCGCAGCGTTCGCGGCGTTGCGCGCTTCTCTGAGCTGGTCGCCGCGCAGGATCGCGGCCCGCCGGTCGGACGAGACCTTGGCGACCTCGTCGAGCAAGTTGGTCGCTGCAGGCCCGCGGCGCGCGAGGGCCGCGCGGACCTCGTCGAGATGGGCCTCGACTCTGCGGGGGTCGAGCATGGCGGTAGACTGCCGCGCGTGACCGATGGCGTCCACCGGCACGAGCACGTCGTCCGCGAGGACGAGATCGACGGGCTCGGCCACGCGAACAACGTCGTCTACGTGCGGTGGATGATCGACGCGGCGACGGAGCACTCCGCTGCCGTCGGCTGGGACTTCGCCGCGTACGTGAGGATCGGCGGGGTGTGGGTCGTCCGCCGGCACGAGATCGAGTACCTGCTGCCGGCCAAGGTGGGCGACCGCGTGTCGGTCTTCACGTGGGTCGCCGATGCGAAAGCCGTGCAGACCCGGCGCGGCTACGAGATGCGTCTGCCCGACGGCCGCAGGTGCGCCCGCGGCACGACGAACTGGGTGTTCCTCGAGTGGCCCTCCGGCCGGCCCCGCCGGATCCCGGAGGAGGTCCGCGCCGCGTTCACGCCGATCGGCGACGCGCCCGACCTCGGGTAGCTTCGCCCTTCATGTCCACGACCTTCGAGGGCGGCTGCTTCTGCGGCGCCGTGCGGTACCGGATCCGCGATCCCTTCGGCGCGGTCTACTGCCACTGCCGGATGTGCCAGCGGGTCCACGCGGCGCCGGTCGTGGCCTGGGTCGCGGCGCCCGCGGGCGGGCTCGAGATCATCGCCGGGACGCCGCGCGTGCTCGCTTCGTCCGAACGCGGCGAGCGAATCTTCTGCGGTACGTGCGGGACGCACATCTCGTGCCGCCACGCCGACGACCAGTGGTCCGTGTCCGTGACCCTCGCGACCCTGGACGATCCTGCGTCGATCGTGCCCGTCGCACACATCTGGACCGCCTCGCGCCTCCCGTGGTTCGACACGCGAGACGAGCTTCCGCGACGCGAGGATGGTCCCTTCCCCGCCGCTGTGGATGCGTCGATGAAGTGAAATGAGCCAGGGACGGAGTGACTACGGGAGCATCACGTCCGTCGTGCACGCGAAGAACGACTCCATGGGTTCGAGGTTCTTCGTACAGCGACCTCCCCGCGCTCGACAATCGACGCACCACTGCGCGTCCGACTCGTACGTCACCCAGGTCTCCTCTTGTCGTCCACACCCCTCCCACGGGTCCGAGGCGTTCCCGCTCTGATAGCAGTCGAGACGCGCCGCCTTGCAGCGGCGGCACCATTCGGCGTCCGTTACGACGGGCGCCACGAGCGACCCCGCCGGCGTCCGACGGTCCGCGCTGACCATCGGAAGAGGCATCGCTCCTTCGGGCGCCGCCGTCGCGAGTGAGGGTTCGGCCGTGACTCGATCGGCGTTCGGCTCGGAGCATGAAGGGGCCGCCAAGAGAGCGAGAACGAGCAAGCGCGACGGAATCATCAGCCGGACGCGAGCCATGCCGCGTAGCGCAGACACTCGCGGACGTCGTGCGGCTCCAACTCGGGATACTCGGCGACGATCTGCTCCGATGTCCTGCCAGCTGCGAGGTGGCGAAGAACCAATGCGACGGGGATGCGGACTCCGCGCACGCACGGCTGTCCACGGCACACGCGCGGATCGACGGTGATGCGGCTGAGACGCCCTCCCGTCACCGAAGATGATCTTACAGATCGCGAATGCGCGGGTCCAACGTTGCCCCGCGGTCGCGGGAGGGTCTCGATCACTTCGGCTTGCGCGCGAGGTCGGGGACCAGGGATGACAGGTAGCGTTCCTGCTCCTCCCTGACCTTGCCGATCCAGTCGTCGAACGAGGCGCCAACGCGCTTGATTGCGGGGACGAGTTGCTCCTCATCGATCATGTCGAACTTGGTGTGCCGCTCCTTGGCGGACATCGCGGTGGACGGAGGAGTACTCTCGAAGTAGCTCTCCTGGACGTCCTGAAGCGTCAAGAGCCCCGCGCTCAACGAGGCGTTCAGGGCGCCCGTGACGAAGGGGCCAGCCGATGTCTCTGCGCGCACTTCCTCACGAAAACCCTCCAGAAGCTCCAGGGCACGGCCGCTCGAACCGTTCCAAGTCATCTCGTTCCGCAGACGGTGGAGGGCCGACGCTGCCCGGTTGAAGGCGCTACGAGCCTCAGCGACATCTGCAAGGTCGCGTTCCAGTAGCTGGAGCCTTCCGCGAACCGCAATCTCCAGGACGGCCTCTTGCCTCCTTGCGCGTCGGGCGATCTCCGCCTGCAGAAGAGCACCAACGACGATGCCTGCGAGGCCCGAACCGGCAGCAATCCACGCCTCCGACATCGCGCGCGGATGGTACCACTCGAGGTCGGCGCGGAGCCGACTAGCACCCGTCTTCAGCAATCGCGCGACTGCTACGCCCTTCCCGCTACGGCCGAACACCGCCGGAATCGCCGAGCCCCGGGGCCGAACGGATCTGCCCGCTTTCTGGCGCTAGCGATGCACGAGCCGAAGAAGATCTTCCGCAACTCCCCTATTCGGTTCGCCTGCGCGTTCCCCTTGCCCACCGGGGTGCCTCGTTCGAAGTGGCCCCCGGACGTCCGTCCGTTCTTGCCGTTTGCTGACGTCGGCTCACCGTTCACTCCTTCGGATGGCGGGCCGCGGCGGCGGCTCCGATGCAGGATCCGCGTGGGCACAATCTGGGCACAGGTGCCACGCGTTCAGCGTGCTCGAGGCGCTCGCAGCGCCGGAAAACCGTGGGAAGTCCTGGAGCGGGCGACGGGGATCGGACCCGCGACCCCCGGCTTGGGAAGCCGGTGCTCTACCGCTGAGCTACACCCGCTTTTGAATTGTCAGAGACGGCCGGCATCCTGGATTGGCGAGGGGGCGAGCGTCAAGGGGTCTGCTGGCAGTATTCTCTCGGGCCGGTGCGCTTCTTCGCCCTTCTCTCGCTCGCAGGATGCGAACCCGGTCCCGTCCTGGACCGGCCGCAACCGGACCCCGCGACGGACGCGGGTCTCGACGCCTCGGGCGACGCGGGTGACGCGGGGCTGCCCTCTCCGCGGCCGGTCGCTCCATTTGCCGATCCCGTTCCCATTCCGATCGAGACCTGGATGACCGGCTGGGTGCCCAATCCGGCCGCGGGCGATCCGGTGATGGACGACCTCGAGGCCGGCGTCTTCGAGATTCCCACTGAAGGGACGGATCGCGGCGTCGACTGGATCGCGGTCACGCCGGGCGAGAACGGCGAGCTGGGCAATCCCGTGCCGAGCGGCATCCTGTACGCGGCGACGGAGATCTGCGTCGAGGCACCCACGCTCGCCCTGGCGCGCGCGGACACGGTCCTGACGCTGCACCTCGGCGACGCCCGGCAACCTGGCGACGTCTACGCGTGGGGCAACAAGCGCGTGCCCCTCCGGCTGCCCGCCGGCTGCTCCGTCCTCGTCGCACGGGCCCTCGGCGGGCGCGGCACGGCCTCCGTGCAGCTATGGTCGACTGCCGACGAGCTGTGGTTCAACCTCGTCGACCCGACGCTGCCGGACCTTCGTGCCGGCGAGACCGACGAGCAGTGGATCGGCGTCCCCATCGGCAATCCGACCGATCACTCGGCGCTCGGCGCGACGGCCCGCGTGGTCGGCGACGACTTCTTCGAGGAGACCACGACCGTGCTGCCGTCGCTCGCGCCCGGCGCCGTGACGAACGTCGCATTCCTGCTCCGCCCGAGGTTCCCGCTCGCCGTCACAGACGGGCCCGTCTCCGTCCGCCTGCGAATCGAATCCGATTCGATGGACTGGTCGTACGAGCGTGAGGTCGCCGTTCCCGTCGTCGAGCAAAGTGCGAATGCCCGCCGGACGTTCCGATCCCGCATCGACGGATCCGCGCAGTACTTCGCCGTGGTCTTCCCCGAGGCTTTCGATCCGGAGGCGACCTACGCGCTCGTCCTCACCCTTCACGGCGCGTCGGTCGAGGCGATCGGGCAGGCGAACGCTTACTCGAAGAAGGACTGGGCGTTCGTGGTCGCCCCCACGAATCGCCGCCCCTTCGGCTTCGACTGGGAGGAGTGGGGCCGTCTCGACGCGCTCGAGGTCCTCGACCTCGCGATGCAGACCTTCCCGATCGACCCCACGCGCGTGTACCTGACCGGGCACTCGATGGGCGGCCACGGCACCTGGAACGTCGGCGTCCACTTCCCGGGGCGCTTCGCTGCAATCGGGCCGTCCGCGGGATGGAGCTCCTTCTACTCGTACACAGGCGCCACGCGCCCGACCGGGGCGCTCGCTCGCGCGCGCGCCTCGTCCGACACGAACGTCTACGCCACCAACCTCGCGCGCCGATCGGTCTACGTGATCCACGGCTCCGCAGACGACAACGTCCCGGTCCGAGAGGCACGCGACATGGTCGCGCTCGTCTCCGGAATCTCGGACGACGTCACCTACCACGAGGAGCCGGGCGCCGGTCACTGGTGGGACGGCGAAGCCTCACCCGGCGCCGACTGCGTCGATTGGCCGCCGCTCTTCGATCTCTTCCAGGGCAGGGCGCTGGACCCGTCGGAGCTGGAGTTCGACTTTCGCACGCCGTCCCCCTTCGTGAACCCGACCCACTCGTTCGTGACGATTCGCTCGGCCCAGGACGCGTTCGCCGACGTGCTCGTGTCGTCAGCGCCCGGCGCCGAGCCAGGAACCGTCGAGGTCGCAACGACGAACGTTCGCAGCCTCGTCCTCGACGGCGAGATGCTCGCGGACAGCGGCATCGATGACGCGATCGTGGACGGCGTGCGGTACGAGGTCCTCGGCGCGCCAATCGCGATCGGCCCGCAGGACGGCAAGCGTCCGGGCGTGCACGGTCCGTTCAACGAGGTGCTGCAGCGCCCGTGGTGCCTCGTCTGGGACGACGACGCCCCGGCCGCGTACCGCGAGTACGCCGCGTACCTCGTCTCCGCGTGGGCGATCATCGGCAACGGCCACGCTTGCGCGATGCCGGCGTCGGAGTTGACGGACACCGTTCGCGCCGAGCGAAACGTCGTCTGGCTTGGCGCATCGCGGGCGGAGGGCTTCGACGAGAGCCTGCCGATCGACTGGGGCGCCGACTCGATCGTCGTGGGCGACGACGTCCACACCGACGCGGCACTGGCATTCGTGTTTCCAGGGCGAGGGGCGGAGGGCGATCGCCTGTCCGGCGCGTTCGTCGCGACGGCAGGATCCGAGTACTTGCTCTTCAGGATGCAACCGTTCTCGTCACGTGCCGGCCAGCCCGACTACGCGGTCTGGACGCGTGCCGGGGCCGTGGCGAGCGGCTTCTTCGACGGCGACTGGGCTTTGCCCTAGTGGCTGCCGTAGTGGACGTCGCCGTCGTCGGAGGCGGTCCGGCGGGCGCCACGACGGCACGGTTGCTCGCATCCGTCGGGCACGGGGTCGTGCTCTTCCACCTCGATGGGCGGGCGCGGGTGCCAGAGATCGAGTCTGTGCCGCCGAGTGCCTTGCCGCTGGTCGATTCACTAGGCCTCGCCGGTGCGTTCGCGGCCTCCGCGGTCTCGCCCTATCCGGGCAACGACGTCTGCTGGGGCGGCGAAGTCTCCGAGACGATCTTCGACTCGCCGGGGCTCCAGGTCTCGCGGACGGCGCTCGACGCCCGTCTGCGCTTCGAGGCGACGGCCGTGGGCGTCGTCGTCCGATCGGAGCGCGTCGGCAGCGCCCTTCTGCGGCGCCTCCGCCCGAGGGTCGTGGTCGACGCGACGGGCCGGGCAGGACCGCTCGGGGCGCGCCGGATCGCGCCGCGGGGATGGCGGACGCTCGCGATCGTCGGAGCCTTCCGGGACGCCTTCGACGATCCGCGAACGACCGTCGAGTCGTTCGACCGCGGCTGGGTGTGGACGGTTCCCATGGGGCCCGGCCAGAGGCAGGTCACGGTCTCGGTGGATCCGCCGCGTGGCCGAGGTCTGTCGGGCGCATCGCTCGCTCGCTTCTTCCTCGCCGAGCTGTCGCGTGCCGAACGGACGACGGTTCGCCTGCGGGGAGCAAGTCTCGGGTCCGTCGCGGCGATCGACGCCTCGCCCTCGATGGCCCTGCACGTCGCCACCCGTTCGCGCGTTCTCGTCGGCGACAGCGCATGCCGCGTCGATCCGCTCTCCTCGTTCGGCCTGAAGAAGGCGCTCGCCGAGGCGCGCATCGCAGCCGCGGTCGTTCACGCGATGCTCGCCTCGGCAAGCGGCGCCGCCGACGCCGCGGCGCGCTACGTCCGCCACGTCCAGGCCGACTTCGCGGGCGCGATGGGGGGCGCCGCGGCGGAGGTCGCCCGTGCGTCGCGCCGGCACGAGGGTCCGTTCTGGAAGCGGCGGCGGTTCCCGGCTACTTCTCGAGACTACTTCTTGAAACGATAGCCGAGCCCGCGACTGCCCTGGATCTTGTGGCGCGACTTGCGGAGTCGATCGATCTGTCGGGCGATCGTCATCTTCGAGACGCCCGCCTTCCTCGCGAGGGCGCTGCCCGAGACCCAGCCCTTGGCGCTGCGGAGCATCCCGACGATGACCTCCTGCGCGTAGCGGCCCTTCTTGCCCACGCCCGTCCCGCGCGGGAGCTTCGCCGCCCCCTTCGCCGCCCTCGCCCCGGAACGGACGGCCGCCCGGACGTTCTTCTTGAACTCTCCGAGCCAGTACCCGCGCCGCGGCGCCGACTGGATCTTCCTGCCCTTGCGGTTCAGAACCGCGATGTGCTTGGCGATCGAGGACTTCGCGACGCCCGTCCAGTCGGCAAGGCTCCGGCTCGTCGCCGGGCCGCGGGCGCGGATCGCCTGATAGATGAGGTCGGCGGCGTCGTTCCCGCGCGGGCCCGTCCATCGGGACCCTCCGGTCGCCCCGGCGCCGGGGGTACGCGCCGCGCGGGCGCCGCGGGCGGGTGCGCCCGCACCGGCGGCAAACGCGTCTCGCAGCGACTCCGCGGCGGCATCCAGGGCAGCTCCGATTGCGGCAAAGGCTTGTTCGAGCGATCGCTTGGGCATGGGGCACGCTTCATCGCGCGCCGCAGAGGCTGCTGTCAAGCTGAATCGAGTGATGTTTTCGTGTGGCCATCAGTACAATCGCGGAGCGCTTCCAGCTCCGCGGCCCCCAGGGGCCGCACGCAACGCGGGTTGAGGTCTCCGAGGCGAATGGGGCCGACCGCTTCGCGCCGAAGCTTGACGATCTGCAGCCGCGCGCGCCGGCACAGCGCACGGACCTCGTGGTGCGCTCCCTCGACCAGGACGACCCGGATCCAGGTCGCGCGGGTCCGGTGCGCCTCGAAGGCGACTTCGCTCGCCTGCACGACGCGGCCCCCGATGCGGATCGGCCGCGCCATCGAGGCGATCGCGGGATGTTCGGGCGGCAGCCGGTCGCGGACCTTGACACGATACGTTCGCGGCACGGCAAAGCGCGGATCGAGCACGCGTCGCGCGAGCACCCCGTCGTTCGTCAGCAGGATCGCGCCCTCGGAGCCGTAGTCGAGCCGCCCGACGAGGAAGAGGCGCGGCGCGTCCGCGGGCAGATACCTGGCGAGGCCGTCCTCGCGTCCCGGCTCCAGCGTCGAGAGGTGCTTGCGAGGCTTGTGGAGCAAGTACCAGACGGGCGCGGCTGCATGAACCGGCGATCCGTCGAGGGTCACCGCCGCGCCGTCGGGGACGAGAGCCGCGAATCGTGTCTCGACCACGCCGTCCATCGCGACGCGGCCCTCGCGGATCGCTGCCCTTGCCTCGCGCTTCGAGAGACCGGCGCCCTGAAGCCCCTTCTGGAGCGACGGCGAGAAACGCGCGTCTTCGCCCGGACTGCCTTCGCGGCGATACACGACGAGGTGTCGGTACATCCAGCCGGGCAGGTCTTCCGGACGTGCGCGCACCCGCGCCTCGAGACGCGCCGTCGCCCGGCGGTCGTACTGGAACCCGAGGACGCGCATCTTCTCGATCCAGTGCCGGCGCGGACGCTCGTTGACGTGCCCGATGCCGCGTTGCCCGGGCGGCGCGCACGAGAGGATCACGCAGCGAGCGCCATGGACGACGTTCGCCAGCGCGACCCCCTCGGCGGACGGATCGACGTGCTCGAGGACGTCGAGGCAGATCGCGAGGTCGACCGATCCGGGAAGGAGCCGTCCCGACCTTGGTTCCGACAGATCGTGCAGCTGGATCTCGATGCCGGGAGCGCGCAGATCGTCGGGGGCGAGCGAACCGTCGATGGAGGTCACGGCGCAACCGAGATCCCGCAATCGCTCCGAGTGCAGCCCCGCCCCGCAGCCCCAGTCGACGACCGTCACTGGCCTCGCCAGGCGATGGATCTCCTCCGCGACGGCGTGGCAGGCGCGGCGGTACGCCTCGTTCGCCGTGCCGTACTCGGCATAGAACGCGCGGTCGTACACGCCGCGAGCTTACAATCGCTGCGTGCGTGGGTGGCCCATTCTTCTCGTGCTGGCGACCTGCGCGGAGCCGTGGCCGCGGCCGTGGAGCGGGGCCGCTGCGCGGAGCGCGGAGCCGCGGCCGCGGGCTCCGCATCCGGTTCCGGATCCGGCGCCGATTCCGGATCCGATTCCGGATCCGGTTCCGGTTCCGGTTCCGGTTCCGGCGGCGATCTCCGCGCGCATCGACCGTCTCCCAGTCGCTGCCGCTTGCTTCACGATGGGCTCGCCGCGCGGCGATCCCGACGAACGGCCGCCGCACCGGGCGTGCGTGGGCGCGCTGCGGATCGATCGCACGGAGGTCTCCAACGCCGACTACGCGGGCTGCGTCGCGGCGGGCGCCTGCTTGCCCCACACTCGCTTCCGCTACAAGGGCCTGCACGAAGGGAATCGGCCGGTCGTCGGCGTGTCGTGGATCGACGCGGCGCGGTACTGCACATGGGCGGGCGGACGGCTGCCGACGGAAGCCGAGTGGGAGCTCGCCGCGGCGGGAACGGACGGGCGCAGGTATCCATGGGGCGACGACCTGTCCTGCGACCGCGCGGTCTATGCACTGTGCGAGCCGCTCTCGACGGTCGACGTCGACTCGCGGCCGGAGGGCGCCGCGGCGAGCGGCGCGCTGCACATGGGCGGCAACGCGTGGGAGTGGGTATGGGACTTCTGGGACGTCTCCTACTACGGCCGTGCGCCCGAGCAGGGTCCGCGGGGCCCGGAGCGCGGCAAGCAGCGGACGATCCGTGGCGGTTGCTGGAATCGGACGCCTTTCCACGTGCGCGTGGCGGATCGGGACAGCGGCTTTCCGGCGCTGCGCAACGATCACGTCGGATTCCGGTGCGCGGACGCCGGCTCGCCTGCGTCGAACACCTCGCGGATCTCGGCGTCGTCGGTGCTTGCTGCCGACCTCGACTCGGACGGCGCGCCGGAACGAACGGTCCTGGAAGCGAACGACGTCCAGGTCTTCGCCGGCGACGGACGCGCACTATGGTCCTGGTCCGAGTCGCGCGCCCGGTGCCGCGAGGCGACGGACCGCTGCTCGGCGAGCTGCCGCGATGATCACGCCGGGTGCCTGACCGGGCCGAAGACCTGCACGAACCGGTACGAGTCGTGCGTCCGGCAGTGCGGCAACCGGACCGGCTGCGCGGACCTCGACGACCTGGGGAGCGCGACGGCGCTCTCGACGATGGTCGTGGACGACGACGCCCGTCCGATCCTCGTTGCGACGCAGGAGATGGATGGCGGCCGTGAGCTGCTGGTCCACCTGCTCGTGTTCGAAGAGGGCCGGATCCTGTCCCTGGCGCAGGAGGTCGCGAGGCCCGCGCGGGTGCCCGAGGTCGACCGGTCGGGGCGGGATCCCTTGCTGCGCTTCCGGTACGAGCGGCACTCGCGGGAGGGGTACGAGGTGCTCGGCAAGGAGGTCGTCCTGCGCTGGATCCGCGGGCGTTTCGCGCGGATGGAGCGCCGCGAGCAAGAGCCCGGGAACCCGTGGCCCTAGAGGAGGCTGGTGTGAAATGCCGCCTACTGCGGCCGACCAGCCGGGGCAATCTCCGCGCCATGCTCCCTGCGGCCTCCTCTCCGTACGTCCAGTACGCTTCGTCGGTCCTCGGTCCGCCTGGCGCGGATCTCACCCCGGCTCGTCGCCCTCGCTACGGCGCCCTTTCACACCAGCCTCCTAGGCCTGGTAGAAAGGCTTCGCATCGGAAGGCCCGGCCTGCACTGAAGGGGGCATGCGAAGCCTCCTTGCGATCCTGGCGATCCTTTCCTGCGGGTGCAGCGCCGGTTGCAGTACGGGAAAGACGAACGACGGGGGCGACGGAGACGCCGACGCCGACGGTGATTCGGACTCGGATTCCGACCCGGACGGGCTTTGCTACGACCTCGACTGCGACGGGTTCGGGCTGGGGCGCGGGTGCGCGGGGCCGGACTGCGACGAGACCGACCCGCAGGTGAACGCGGGATGCGGGACCGACAACTGCGGTGGCGACGGACGCGGGACGGACTGCCCGTGCGATCCGGACGCGAACCCGGCGCCGGTGTCGTGCTGGACGGGCGAGGCCGAGAACGAGGGCGTCGGCGTGTGTCGCGCAGGGGAGCGCGAGTGCATGGCCGAGGGAAGGTGGGGGCCGTGCTCGGCGCAGCTGCCACGGTGTGGCGGCGAGGAGTGCAACTACCTCGACGACGACTGCGACGGCGAAGAGGACGAGGGCGTGCGATCGCCCGACGAGACCTGCGACACGGGCGGCGGGAATTGCTTCGGGCCGGACTGCGAGGATCCGACGGACCTGTGCGACGAGCAGGCGCAGCTCGACGACCTCGAGTGCGGGCCCGAGGGATGGCTCGAGCTCGGGTCGACGACGACGGATCACGGGTTCATCTGGATCGCGAACTCGGCCGAGGACACGGTCACGAAGCTCCGGACGGACACGGGGGAGGAGGTCGGGAGGTTCTACACGGGCGATCCGTCGACGGATCCCGACCCGTCGCGGACGAGCGTGGGATCCACCGGCGCCGTCTATGTCGGGAACCGTGCCCGCTACCGCTACGACGGGGGATCCGTGGATCCGATCCCGGCGGACGGTCCGACGCGGGCGGCGTCCGTCACGAAGATCGCGGCGGACGAAGCGGACTGCGTGGACGCGAACGGAAACGGGAGCATCGAGACGTCGCGAGACTCCGTTCCGTTGCCATGGGGCGACGACGAGTGCGTTCTGTGGACGGCGCCGGTCGGGGAGGCGGGCTGCACGCTGCGCGGCGTCGCGGCGGGCGGGGAGGCGGCGCTGGACGAGGCGTTCGACGAGGTCGTGTACGCCGGGTGCTTCTCGGAGAGCCGGGTGTACGTGCTGGGCGGAGAGGACGGGGAGTTGCGGGACACGATCGAGACGCCGGGCGTCAAGCCGTACGGGCTGGCGCTTTCGAGCGACCGCAAGCTCTTCATCTCGAGCCTCGGCGAGAACCCCTTCGGCGGGCTCGTGCCCTTGCCGGCGGCGGACGGGACGAACAACGTCGGGATCCTGGACCTGAACGTCGATCCGCCGACGTTCACGACCACCAGGCCGCCCGCCTGCGGAGAGCTGGGCGGCGGGGGCCTCGTGTTGCCCGACGCGCTGCGGGTGCCGGGGATCAACACCTACGGGATCTCGGCGGACGCGGAGGGGCGGCTGTGGTCGTGCAACTTCCTCTTCAACTGCCTGTACCGCTACGATCCGGACGCGGACGAATGGGACTTCGCGAACGAGGTGCCGTACTGCCGCGGGATCGCCGTGGACCGCGAGGGGTTCGTCTGGACGGCCGAGGGCGTGTCGAACGAGCCGGGAAGCTTCGTGACAAAGATCGATCCCGACACGATGGAGGTGCTCGGAACGGTGCCGACGAGCGGGAGCGTCGCGGTCGGCGTCGCGGTCGACTTCGACGGAAACGTCTGGGCCGTCAACAAGATGAGCGACGACGTGTCGAAGATCGACGCAGACGACATGGAGGAGGTCGGCGTCTATCCGGTCGGGAGCGTCCCGTACACGTACAGCGACATGACGGGCGTGCAGCTCGACAACGTGCTGCCCATCGGCCGATACCGGCGCACACACCGGATCTGCCTCGGCGAGGAAGAGAGCACGCGGTGGATCTCGCTCACGCTCGACTCGGAGATTCCCGTCGGAACGTCCATCGCGGTGCGCGGAAGGACGAACGACGACGAGACGCTCCTCGGCGAAGAGGAGTGGACGGGCCTCGCCGTCGTCGGCCAGGGAGATCCGCAGGTCGTCTTTCTCGATCGATTGCTTCCCGGGCGCTTCCTGCAGATCGAGTTCGAGCTGCGCGGCGACGCAGCCACCGGCGCGAGCCCCCTCCTGCGTGGCTACACGCTCGAAGGTGACTGCATCGACGTGCTTCGATAGGAGTTGCGGTCTACGCCAGGCGCATCCGCATCGTCGCGGCGTTCTCGGGGACGCGCTGGAGGAAGGACTCGCGCCAGTCGTTGCGCGTGATGCGCTGAGCTCTGTGGAGGATCCGTTCGCGCGCGTCAGCGAGGGCGGCGGAGGACATCTCCTTCTCGCCCGCGGCCGTGAGCGCCCGCACGAACGAGAGCCGGATGTAGGCGTCCCCCTCCTGAACGCCGCCGGCCTCCATGAGCGCACCGAGCGCCTCTCGCGCCGCGGCGAGCGCGGCGATCCCATCGCCCCTCGCCGCGCGGACGGACGCGAGGATCGCGAGCGCGTAGGCGCGTCCGGGCGCGAAGTCGCCCAGGAGCTCGCACGCAGCCGTCGCCTCGCGCTCCGCAGCCTCGCCGTCGCCTGCCGCCGACAGGCAACGCGCGAGATAGATCCGAGTCTTTCCCTCGACGCGCTTGTTCGATCCGACTGCCGCGAGGGACGACTCGGCCGCCGCGCGCGCCTCCGCGAGGTCGCCTCGCAGTCCGAGGACGAGGGCGAGCATGTGCCTTCCGAGCACGACGTTGAAGTCGATCCGGCTCCACTCCGCCGCCGCGATCGCATCCTCCAGCTCGCCCTGCGCTTGCTCGAAAGCGCCCACTTCCGCGAGCGCGTAGGCGAGGTTGACGCGTTCGATCTGGGCGGAACGGGTGTCTTCCGCCTCCTCGAGGCCCCGCACCGCGGCGGTGATGTGCTCGACGCAGCCCTGCAGCTCGCCGTCCGCCCGCGCGAGCCGCGCCCGCGCCGAATGGATGTGCGACCGGACGAGCGGATCGCGCGCGGCCACCTGGGCGCCGAGCGCCTCGGCCCGGTCGAGCAATTCGCGCGCCTTCTCGTGCCGGCCGACGAGCACGAGCCAGGACGCGACCGTCGCCGAGGCGTTCGCCAGCCCGCGCGGCGAGCCTCCGGACCAGGGGACCACGAGCAGTTCGCCCCCCAGCTTGGCGATCGTGGCCTGGTCGCCCACGCGGCCGCTCGCGACGGCGCGCACGCTGACCGCGTCGCACCATGCGTCCGACCCGCGGGTCGCGCTCATCGCCTCCTCGGCGCAGCGCCGCGCGTCCTCGTTCTCGCCCCGCCACTCGTGCGCTCGCGCCATGAGCAGCCACAAGCCCGCCTGCGTCTCGCTCGTCGCGCCGCACGCGATCGCACGCTCCGCCCGCGCGAGCGACAGCGCGAAGTCGTTTCCCTCGATCGCCTGCTCCGCGCCGCGGCGGTAGTACGCCATCGCACGCCGCGGCTCCCCGCCCTCGTCGAAGTGTTCCGCGAGGACGATGGGATCGGACTCGCCCATCCTCTCCAGCCACTCCCCCGCGAGGCGATGGCCGATGGTCCGGTCGTCCTCCGTGAGGCTCGCGTAGGCGGCCTCGCGCACGAGTCCGCTCGCGAAGACCCAGTCGGTCTCCCCGGGGAACACGTCGGACCCGCGTGCGTAGACCATCTCGCGCGACCCGAGGTCCTTGAGCGACTCGCCGACGTCCGCGCCCCCGACCACGGACGACACGGCGCCCGGCCAGAAGGTGTCGCCGAAGATGCTCGCCGCGCGCAACACACGACGCGAAGCCTCGGGTAGCGCGTCGAGTCGCACCTGCACGGTGCCGAGTACCGTCTCGGGGAGAGATGCAGACCCGGCGGCGACGGCCCGCGTCATCTCCTCGAGGAAGAAGGGGTTCCCATCCGCCCGTTCGACGATGCGTGCGACCACCGCGTCGCCGGCGTCGTCGCCCAGCGCCGACCGGACGATCGCCTCGCACGCATCCGGAGACAGCGCCTCGAGGCGAATCACCGTCGTGTGCGCGCTGTCCGCGATCCACGGGAACGCCTCCTCGACCTCGGGCCGGCCGAACGCGACGACCATCACGGGCCGGTTCCGCAGTCCGATCACCGCGCCCAGGAGCGACACGCTCGCGCGATCGCCCCACTGCAGATCGTCGAGGAGCAGCAGGACCGGGGTCGCGGCGGCCTCCGCGTCGAGCCACGCCTGGAAGGCGAGGCGGATCTGGTCGGCCATCCGCACCGGATCGGTCCGCGCCGCAGCGAGGACGGGGCCGTCCTCGGGATCCCCGGCGGCCACCGGCGCCCCCACGATCTCGCCGAGGAAGGCCGTCGCGTGCGCGAGCGCGTCGCCGCCGAGGTGCCGGCCCAAGCGCGCACGGAGCTTGCGCTTGCGCTCCTCGAACGGTTCGCCTTCGAGGATCCCGGCGCTCCGTCTGATCGCGGGCGCGACGACCGAGTAGGGGGACCCGGCGACGATCGCGTCTCCTCGGCCGAAGAGCACCTCGAACGGCTGGGGCCCTTCCCGCAGGCTCCGCAACAGCTCGGAGCGAAGGCGGGATTTGCCCGACCCCGCGGGCCCGACGACGAGCGCGGGCGTCGTCGTCCGCTCGGCCGCGCACCGCGCCCACAACGCCTCGAGCGCCATCGCCTCTCCCTCGCGTCCGACGAACGGCGTCGGCCGTCCGAGGAGCGTGCGTGTCGCCTCGAAGGGGTCGATCGCCCCGCGCAGGAGCGATCCCCCCGCGTCGGAGCCCAGGTCGAACCGACCCTGGAGCAGATCCGCCGTCACCGCATCGAGGCGGATCACGCCTTTCTCGACACCCCACAGCGATCGCACGCCGCGGTCGATGACTTCTCCCACCGGCATCCGCCCCTCGGAAACGCCGCGCCCGGTCGTCACGACGATCCGCGCGTCGGCGAGCAGGTCGCGCATCGCCAGCGCGCAGCGCGCGGCGCGCTCCGCCTGATCCGTCGCGCCGCCGCCTCCCGACAGCGTCACGACCGCGGACCCGCCCTCGAGCACGGCCATGTGCCCGCCGTAGGGCTCGACGGCGACTCGCAGCGACTGCTCGATCGCCGCGAAGCCCGCCTCCCCTTCCGGGCCTTCCGGAGCCGCCGCGAGGACGACCGTGAAGAGCCGCTGCTCTCGTCCGCCGAGCCCCTCGGTCACGGGCGCGGGCCGCACCTGCCCGGGTCCCGTCCGCGGGGCAGGCGCGTCGGCCCAGCCCGGCACCGTCGAGTCCTCCTCGTTTTCCGATGCCGGCCCCGGCGTGGCCGAGGGGAAGCGCGTCGGCGGCATCGGGAGCGTCGTATGGGTCGGCGCACCGCGCCACGCACCGCTGTCCGCGAGCACGCGCGCCAGCGTCGTCGTGATTTCCTTCGTCAGGCCGTCCCCGTCCGCCGGTCGGCGCGCCACGTCCTTCGCGAGCATCCGCGCGACGAGATCGTCGAGCACCTCGGGCACCTCGACGATCTCGCGGAGCCTGGGCGGGTTCTCGATCAGGATCTTGAGCGCGACCGCCATCTGGTTCTCGCCCCAGAAGGCCGCGCGCCCCGTGAGGCACTCGAAGAGAACGCACCCGAGCGCGAACACGTCCGCACGGGCGTCGACGTTGCGAAGTCCCTTCACCTGTTCCGGGGCCATGTACCCGGGCGTGCCGACCGCGGCCCCCGCGGCGGTGAGCACGCGTGCGTCCTGCACCCGACGCGCGATCCCGAAATCGATCAGCTTGATCCGATCGGCGCGGCCGCCGAGCAAGAGGATGTTCTCCGGCTTGACGTCGCGGTGCACGAGCCCGCACCGGTGCGCTTCGCCGAGCGCCTCCGAGACGCGCAGCGCGAGCACCACCGCGTCGCGCACCGACAGGGGCTTGCGCTGGATCCGCGCCCACAGGGTCTCCCCGTCGATCCACTCCATGACGAGGTAGGGCGCTCCGTCCGGGGCGCGTCCGTGTGCCACGTAGCGGACGATGCCGGGGTGCGACAGCTCCGCGAGCGCCTCGGCCTCCCGGTCGAAGCGCGCGATGTCCTTGATCGCGTGCTGCAGCAGGACCTTCACCGCGACGAGGACCTGCTGCTCGCGGTCCCACGCCTTGTAGATGCTCCCCATCCCGCCGGTCGCCACCGGCTCCTGCAGGTCGAACCGTCCGCCGAGAGCTTCGGCCCCGATCACGGCAGTAGGGTATCCTGATCGCGTGCGGTTCGTGGTCGCGCTTCTTCTGACGGGATGCGGGCAGGCGGCGTCGCCCGACCCGTTCTGCGGCGACGGAGCGGTCGACCCGGGCGAGACTTGCGATCTCGGGCCGGACAACGTCGACCAGGGAGCCTGCAAGACGGACTGCACGCCCGTCCGCTGCGGCGACGGATTCGTCGGCCCCGGCGAAGGCTGCGACGACGGCAACGCCGTGGACGACGATGCCTGCACAAACGTCTGCGCCCCGCCCGAATGCGGCGACGGGATCGTCCAGGCCGGCGAAGCCTGCGACGACGGCGATGCCGTGGACGACGATGCCTGCACGAACCGCTGCGCCCTGGCGACCTGCGGCGACGGGATCGTGCAGGACGCAGAGGACTGCGACGACGCGGACGCCGACGACTCCGACGCGTGCATCCACACGTGCCTGACCGCCGAGTGCGGCGACGGCCACGTCCAGGCCGGCGTCGAAGAATGCGACGACGCGAACTTCGAGGACCTCGACGGCTGCATGACCGACTGCGCCGCCGCGCGCATGGTTCTGGGCACCTGCGACGAGCTCGGCTCGTTCGTCGAGATCGAGGACGGAACGACGCTGGACATGTTCGAGGGAATTCAAGGCTGCTGTCACGTCTACTTCTGCTTCAGGGAGATCGGCCTCGTCCGAGATCCGCCGCTCAGCTTCGCGTACGGTGTAGTCGACGATGAGGGAACTGAGTGGCGAGAGATGGGATACGACGGTCTCGTGCGTCCGGACGGTGACGACGGGTGGCAACCCGAAGCGGGCGCCTGGTACGAGTTCTCCGGATCGGCGGAAGAACCCGGCTGGAAGATCATCATGAGCTTCCAGGGTGCCGAAGACGCCGAGGGGCGCCTCTTCGATGTCACCGGCAGGCTCATCGAGGACGACGGCGACGCGTTCGAGGACACCCGGCAGATCCGGACGCGCTACGCCTACTAGATCACATGCGGTACCCTGATCGCGTGCGGTTCGTGGTCGCGCTGATCCTGACGGGGTGCGGGCAGGCGTCGTCGCCCGATCCCTTCTGCGGCGACGGTGCCGTCGACCCGGGCGAGGCCTGCGACCTCGGTGTGGACAACGACGACCATGGCGCCTGCAAGACGGACTGCACGGGCGCACGCTGCGGCGACGGATTCGCCGGCCCCGGGGAAGACTGCGACGACGGCAACGCCGTGGACGACGATGCCTGCACCAACGTCTGCGCCCCGCCCGAGTGCGGCGACGGAATCGTCCAGGCCGGCGAAGCCTGCGACGACGGCGACGCCGTGGACGACGACGCCTGCACCAACCGCTGCGCCCTGGCGACCTGCGGCGACGGGCTCGTACAGGAGGGAGAGGACTGCGACGACGCGGACGCCGACGACTCCGACGCGTGCATCCACACGTGCCTCACCGCCGAGTGCGGCGACGGCCACGTCCGCGCCGGTGTCGAAGAGTGCGACGACGCGAACTTCGAGGACTTCGACGGCTGCATGACCGACTGTACGGTGGCGCGCATGATCTTGGGCACATGCGACGAAACCGGCGCCTTCGTCGCGATCGAGGGCGGGGAAACGCTGACTCTGGGCGACGCCGCGGACCAGCCTGCGAGACACTTCGAGGTGTGTATCCGCGAACGGGGTCTGCTGCGTGATCCGCCCATGCGCTTCGCCTACCGTGTCGTGGACGACCTCGGTGTCGAGTGGGCTGGGTTCGGACCCGGCGAGTACGTCCGGCCTGAGGGGGACGACGGCTGGCTGCCCGAGGCCGAGGCGTGGTTCGAGCTCCGGGAGCGCCGGGCCTTCATCCCGCTCACCCCCCCGGAGGACCTCGAAGGGCTCCTCTTCACGATCACCGGCCGCTTGATCGAGGACGACGGCGACGTCTTCGAGGATGTCCGATCCGTGTACGCGTTCGCGCCATTCTGATCACTCGATCCACTCTCCGACCTTCTCGTCCTCGACGACACGCCAGACGCCCCCCACGCGGCTCAGCTGCAAGGCATGGGTTTCGCCGGCGCCGATCCAGTTCGCGACTACCCGCAAGGAAGCGGTGCCCCCGGACACGACGAGATCCTCCACGCGCAGACCCGTGCCGAGGACGCCCGAATCATACTCATTTACGGGGAGCGGTCGATGCAGGAACACGCTCGCGCCACCCGAGATCTCGGAGAACGAGTCTCGCTGCATTGCGACGTCCACGACGCCCTGCGCCCACCCGTCGAAGCGAGCCGTGTACTCGACCGCCTCCGCAACGACGGCTGGGGCATCGCCTGCCCGCCGTGCCGCCAGGGGCGAGGGGTCCTCGCCGTCGGGGCGGCCGTCCGCGTCGGTGTCGGCGTTTCGTGAATCCGTCCCGAGGAGGCGCTCCACCCGGTCCGAAATGCCGTCCTCGTCTCTGTCGAGCAGAGCCCGCTCGGGATCGAACGAAGCGCGCCCGCTCCCGAGTGCGATCCGTCCGCCCTGCATCCGGACAGGCAAAGGGCTCACGTTTCTCGCGATCTCGCACGCAATCGACGGGGGCGACCTGCGCGTGCCTTCGATGCGGCGGATCCAGACGCGCATCGGCCCGAAAGTGCCAAGCCCGAACTGAGAAATCTGGTAGGGCCCCGCACGAATCCTCCCTCCGCACATCCAGGGAGAGGCGTCCTCCTCCGATCGCGCATCGTGCTCGTCGCAGATCCGGGACCAGCCTTGATGGGCGCGGCGCCGAGTGTCCTCGTCACGGAGCGCCTCGATCTCGGCGGGGCCTCCGACCTTTGCGAGGAGCCGGTAGACCGCGGGGCGAACTTCCGTCTCGTCGGAGAATCGGGTGCTCTGGGGCGCGACGACGAGCAGCGGCGCCAGACGAGCCGCGACGTCGGGCCTCGGGTAGCGCGTGAGCGCGAGCAACGTTCGCGTACGAAGCATGCGCACAGGGTCCCCCTCCTGGGGATCGGGAGGCGGTATCTCGCTCAGCGTTCGAAGCAGCGTCTCCTCGGCACCGGGGACCTCCAGCTTCTCGATCGCCCAGATCGCAGTGCCTCGGACGGGCGACGTTGGGTCCCCAGCCAGCGCAAGGAGCACCTCGGCGTACCCCGGGATAGACCGCAGGTCGTCCATGCTCCGGTCGCGAAGGTTGAGCCCTCGTTCGAGACGGAGCCGGACCCTCTCGGCCGGAGGGAGCGCCGAGGCCTCGCTGTCCTCGGTCTCGGCGACCGACCACCCGCACAGACCCTGCGGCGCGCAGCGGGAAACGACGACGCCCCCGGCGAGCGTCGTGACCGTGCCGGGCTGGACCGGCGGCGCCGCGAGCACGTGCGACAGTTCACCCTCCCAGACCACCAGCCAGCGGCGTTCGGCGCCGCCTATTTCGTCGCCGACCCAGGCGAGGATTCTCCCTTCCCCCGTCTGGACGTATGGACCGGACCGGCGCGAGCCGGACCCGGGCCCGACAGTGGGCAGCGGCCAGCTCCGATCGACGAGGCCTGTCTCGAGGTCGAGCCCGTCGATCGCACCCGGCCGCGAAAGAAGGAGTCGACCCAGGTACAGCGGAAGAGGGTGGCTCGGCAACTCCCAGACCGGCAGGCCGAAGTCCTCCTCGGGCGCGTAGGTCCACAGACGCGCGCCGCCCTGCGCGCGAAACGCGGTCACCGCGCGGCCGATCACAAGGACGCGATTGCCCACTCGAGCCGCGGCGCCGCGATGCGGCACCGTCGCGCGCCAGCTCTCCCGGCCGCTGCCCAGATCGTAGGCGAAGAGGTTTTCCGGATCGGCACCTCCTTCGGTGGCCGGCAAGGCCACGTAGGCGCGCGCCGAATCGCAGGAGACGCTGAACGCGATGTGATCGGGAAGGGGCTTGCGCCAGGCGATCCGACCCGACGTCGGATCGAACGCCACGAGGTCCGTAACTCGATCGGCGGGTGAGCGAGCGCTGCCGGACTCCGGTATGCACATTCCGATCGCCCGGTCCCCGCAAGCGTCGAACTCCAGGAAGGTGCACTCCGTCCCGAAGCGCCACAGCTCGGTCCCGGTGTCGGCGTCCCACGCGACGACGTCGCCGGTCGGCCCGGCGCCGACGACTCGAGCTCCGACGACCCACAGCAGGGTGATCCGGACTCGTTCCGGCAACCGCCGACGCCATCGCTCATGGCCGCCTTGGAGGTCGATTGCCACGATCTCGTCGCCATCGCGGACGAAGACGCTGCGGGCGTCGTGAGCGAAGTGGTCCGCGTACGCGTCGATCGGCACGTTCCACAGCCGTCGCGGACGCGGTAGCTCCGATGGCGAGGAGAACTCGAGTGTCGATGCCGGCAACGGCCGAACCTCGTGACGCATGGGTCGGCGCGGCTCGGCGGTCGCGCACCCGGCGAGCACGAGGACGGCCCCGCAGAACAGCCTGCTCAACCTTCGCCTCTCCCACGCCCGTGCGTGTCCAATCATCCTATGCGTCACAGGCTTGTCGGGAGCCTGTCACTCTCGCGCGCGGGCGGCGGAGCGCTTCGAGTCCATCCGGCGGCGGGCGATCCACAGGTCGTGTCGCGTCTGCAGGTTCATCCAGAATTCTGGCGTCGTCCCGAGGATGCGTGCGAGCAGGATCGCCGTCTCCGGGGTGACGGCCCGTTTGCCGTTGACAAGGGTGTTCACCCTCTGGATGGGGACTCCCATCTTCGCCGCGAGTGCGAGCTGGCTCATCCGCTTCGGCAGGAGGAACTCCTCGAGAAGGATCTCTCCGGGCGTCGTCGGGGGGCGGTGGCTAGGCGTCATGATGTCTCCTCAGTGGTAGTCCACGATCTGGACGGCATCTGCGTTTCCGTTCTCGAACGTGAAAACGATCCGGTACTGGTCGTTCACCCGGATGCTCCAGAAACCTGCCCGGTCGCCACGGAGCTTCTCGAGACGGTTTCCGGGCGGCGCCTGCAAGTCCTTGATCTGGTGCGCGGCCTCCAGCATGTCCAGCTTCCTGTGGACGGTGGACCAGAGGATCTTCGGGACCTTGCGCGCCGTTTTCGTGTCCTTCCCCGCATGGATGTCCCGGGTCGTCTCGTCGGCGAACCCGAGGATCACGAGGGAACCTTAACACTTGCACGCCATACGTGCAAGCAGGCACCTACACGAGCGCCTCGAGCTCCTCGAGCGCGATCTCCGCGTTCTCGATGCCGTCCTTCGCGCTCTTGCGGGCGGTCAGGCGCATGTCGGACGACAGGCGCCAGGCCGAGCCCTTGCGATTGACGAGCTGCAGGACTTTCTCGGGCGGCAGCGGCGTGGAGTCGGACAGGTGGAGCACGACGCGGTCGGCGGTCGCTTCGAGGCCGAGACCGCCGAGGCGGCGGACGACGACCTTCACGGCCATCGCACGCAGCAGGGCCCGCGCCTCGGGCGGGAGCGCGCCGAATCGGTCCTCCATCTCCTCCTGGACCCTCGTGATCTCGTCGCGGTCGGGCGCCGACGCGAGGCGCGAGTAGATCTGCAGGCGGACGCTCGTCGACTCGACGTAGTCGTCCGGCAAGAACCCCGAGACGTCGAAGGTCAGCTCCGGATCGACGGTCTCCTTCGGCGGCTCGCCCTTGAGCTCGGCGACGGCCTCCTCGAGCATGCCCACGTAGGTCTCGAACCCGACGGCCGCCACGTGCCCGGACTGCTCGCCGCCGAGCAGATTCCCCGCGCCGCGGATCTCCAGATCGAGGGTCGCGATCTGGAAGCCCGATCCCAGCTCCGAGTAGCGGGTGAGCGCGTCGACCCTCTGCCGCGCCTCCTCGGTGAGCTTCGTAGGCGGCGGGACGACCAGGTAGCAGTACGCGCGCTCGCGCGATCGGCCGATGCGGCCGCGCAGCTGGTGCGCCTGGGCGAGACCGAGCAGCTGCGCGCCGTCGACGATCATCGTGTTCGCACGCGGGATGTCGAGGCCGGACTCTACGATCGCGGTCGTGACCAAAACGTCGAAGTCGCCCCGGACGAAGTCGAGCATGACCTTCTCGAGCGCCTCCTCGGAGAGCTTGCCGTGCGCGATCGTGACGCGTGCCTTCGGGACCAGACGCCGGACGAGCGCGGCCTTCGCCTCGATGCCCGAGTCGCCCTCGCGGCTCCCCTTCCCCTCCTCGATCCGGTTGTACACGTAGAAGACCTGGCCGCCGCGCGCCAGCTCGCGCTCGATCGCGCCCTGGATCGTCGGCTCGTCCATCTGCGTGACGAGCGTCCGGATCGCGCGGCGGTCGGCGGGCGGGGTCGCGATGAGCGAGAGGTCGCGCAGTCCCGACATGGCCATGTGCAGCGTCCGCGGGATGGGCGTCGCGGTCAGCGTCAGGACGTCGACGCTCGTGCACAGGACCTTCAGCCGCTCCTTGTGCACGACTCCGAAGCGGTGCTCCTCGTCGACGACGACCAGGCCGAGGCTCTTGAAGTGGACGTCCTTCGACAGGAGCCGGTGCGTCCCGACGACGACGTCGAGCTTGCCCTCGCGCAGCCGCCGGACGATGTCCTCCTGCTCCTTCTTCGATCGGAAGCGCGAGAGGACCTCGACGAGCACCGGCTGGCCCCGCAGGCGATCGCGAAACGTCCGTCCGTGCTGCTCGGCCAGGACCGTCGTCGGGACGAGCACCGCGACCTGCTTGCCGCCTTGCACGGCCCGGAACGCGGCACGCAGGGCCACCTCCGTCTTGCCGAAGCCGACGTCGCCGCACACGAGCCGATCCATCGACCGGCCCGCCTCCATGTCGCCGAGCGCCTCGCCGATCGCGCGTGCCTGGTCGGGCGTCTCTTCGAAGGGAAAGCGCGCCTCGAACTCGGCGAACTGTGCGTCGGCCGCAGGGAAGCGGTGCCCCGGCAGCGCACGTCGCTCCGCGTACAGGCGCAGGAGGCCCTCCGCCATCTCGCGTACGGCCCTGCGGACCCGGTTCTTGCGCTCCGCCCAGGCGTCGCCGCCGAGGCGGTCGAGCTTCGCGCCGGCCGCGTCGCCGCCCACGTACGGCGCGAGCAGCGAGAGCCGGTAGACCGGGACGTAGAGCTTGTCCCGCCCCGCGTACTCGACGAGCAGGAAGTCGATCTCGACGCCGCCGATCGCGCGGCGCACGAGCCCGAGCGACCGGCCGATCCCGAACTCCTGGTGGACGACGAGGTCCCCGACTTGAAGACGCCCGAGATCGAGGAGCGTCTCGCCGGCCAAGGTCTCGCGCTTGCGTCGCGCCGCGCGGCGACGCTCGCCGAAGACCTCCTCCTCGGGAACGACCGAGACGCGCTCGCCGGGCAGCGTGAACCCGCGCGCGAGCGGCGAGACCTGCACGACGGGCGGACCGGGATCGGGCACGGGCGCGAGCAGCGGTCCTTCCCGCAGCGAGGCCGACCGATCCAGCCCACGCAGGATCTGCAGCGTCCGCTCCGCCTGCGCCGTGGACCGGGCGGTGACGACGACCGCCCGGCCCGCGGCCTTCTCGGAGGCAAGCCACTGGGCGAGCGGTCCCGTCGCGCCCTCGCGTCCTTCGATCGAGCGGACCTCGCGCAGCCGCTCGCGCAGCGCCGCGTGATCGGATCCGGCCAGATCGATCGGCTCCCCTTCCGGGGCTTCCCACGAGTGACCGCCCGCGACGGGCAGGACATGGGAGAAGACGCATCGCCCCTCCGTGAGGACGGCGACGATCTCCTCCGGATCCGTCAGGTGTGCGGCGACGTCGAAGGTCGGCTTGCGCCTCTCCAAACGCGCCTCTCGCTCGGCCGGCGCCGCGTCCCAGACCCCACGCATCGCGGCGAGCACGTGCGGCGGATCCTCGACGAACGTCGCGGTCCCCGCGGGCAGGTACGCGTCGATCGAGTCGAGCGCGTCGTGGAACGCGGGGAGCAGCGCCTCGACGCCGAAGACGGGCCGACCCGACTCGAGGTCGTCGAGGAGCGAGCGCGTCTGGGCGGAGGGCACGTTGATCGCGTCGCATGCGTCGAGAATCCGCTCCTTCGCGAGCGCGAGACTGTCCGGCGACGACCAGGCCTCACGCGCCGGTACGAGGACGACCTCGGGCAACGGATCCGTCCTGCGCGTTCGCTGCGTCTCCGGGTCGAATGCGCGGATCGATTCGATCAGGTCCCCGTACAGCTCGATGCGGACCGGCTGGGCCGCGCCCGGCGAGAAGACGTCGACGAGCCCGCCGCGCAGCGCGAAGGTCCCCGGGTCCTCGACGAGCGGCGACGGCAAGTATCCGCTCTCGGAGAGCAGCCTCGCGAGCACGTCGCGGCTCGTCTCCTGGTTCGGCCGGACGACCGCGATGCGCGCGGCCAGGGCCTTCTTCGGCACCACGCGCCGGACGAGCGCGGCCGCCGGGACGACGAGGAAAGACCACGGACGATCCGTCGCAAGGTGAGCGAGGACCGCGAGACGCAGCATCTCCGCCGGCCGGTCCGCCGCCAGTTCGGCGAACGGCGAGTTCTCCGACGACGGCAACCGCAGGACGACCGATTCGCCGGCGAACGCGGCCAGATCGTCCTCGAGCCGGCGCGCGGCTTCTTCGTCGGGTGTGACGCACAGGAAGCGAAGGCCCTTCGCCGCCCGCGCGATTACCCACGCCGCCGCGCCACCCGGGGCGCCCACGAGGTCCGTCCGCTCGCCCGAGGCGATGCCGTGGACGACGTCTGCCAGTCGGAAGGGCGCCAAGGGGAGCGAAGGGTATACCGGCTCGCGGATCGCCCGGCGCCCAGATAGGCTCCCGGGGTGACTCGACCCGGCACCGCGCCGAAGGACCTGTGCCAGAAGTGGTTCGCGCGCGCGATCCATCGCGGGATCGAGCTGGGCGTGTTCGGGCCGGACCTCGTCGTCTCCCACGCGACCGCCGACGTGCTGGCGGCGAGCCTTCCGCAGGACGTGCTGGCCAAGCTGCTCGGCGACGCCCTCGCCGCGGGCAAGCTCGACTCGGCCGGACTGCTCGCCTCGGTTCCCCCGCCCGTTCTCTGCGCGCACGTGCCCCTGGCGGTTCTGTGGGCGGCGCTCGACGAGGCGGCGAAGAAAGCGAAGCTGGCGGAGGGGGGCCCGTGAAGCAGGAGCGCGTATGGCTCGCGGAGGTGCTCGACCTCGCGCTCGACCTGGGGATCGTCGTTCCGGTCGACCTGCTCCGGCACGTCTCGACGACCCAGCTCGCCAAGGAGCTGCCAAGAGACGAGCTGGCGCGCCTGCTCGCTGCCGGACTGTCCGAGGCCGTCTTTGCGCCGGAGACCGTCGTCAACACGCTCGGCGTGATGACGCTCGTGCAGCACCTGTCCACCAAGGAGCTGTGGGCGGCGATCAAGGACGGCGTCGAGAGAGTGATCGAATCGGAAGCCGAGCCGATGGAGACGACGCAGGTCACCAAGGTCCCGGCCGAGCCCATCCCGGCGAAGGCCGCACCGGCCCCGGCGCCGAAGCCCGCAGAGGCGCTGCCCGTCGCCGCCGCGCCGATGCCGGTCGAGCAGCCCGAGCCCAGCCCGGCGGCCCCGCCGAAGAAGCAAGTCGCGGCGGCGCCGGCGCCTACGCCCACACCGCGTGCAGCGCCGCCGGCGCGCGCGAAGTCGACCCTGGTCGGCGTGAAGGTCGCCTCGTCGTCACCGCCGCGCCCCGACACGACCGAGCAGTCCGCCATCGCTCCGCCCGCCGACGACATCGACGACGTCCTGACGTCGCTCGAACGCGACGGCGACTAGAATTCCAGACGCAAGTAGGCGTGGGCGTTGTAGTTGAAGCCGTCGAGCGCATCCTTGTCGACGGGGCGCGCGCCGATGGCCTCACGGAGCTGCGCGGCGACGTCCGGCGGGATGTTGTGCTCGGCGGCGAATTTCTCGAAGGCCTCGTTCTTGGCGCCGGCCGCGACGTCCTCGCCGCTGATCAAGAGGTGGTACGCGAGCTGGCCGGCGACGCCCAGGAAGAAGCCGGGGACGACCCGGACGTCGAGCCCGACGCGCCCGCGAATGAGGTTCCAGCCGAACGCGCTGCGACCCAGGTCTTCTTCCTGCTGTGCGTATCCGTCGAACTCCACCTGGGCCTGGGCGACCGTCAACCCGCTCGCGCTCTCCAGCGCGAGCTGCTGCTCGGCCGGGAGGGTGGAGAAATCCACGCCGGTCGCGGACGACTCCGGGAAGACCATGAGGAACGGTCCCGTGTACGCGCCGATCGTGAAGCGCGCCTTCTCGCCGAAGATTGCGTCGAGGCCGAGGTTCCCCGTGACGAGGTACTGGTCGGTCCCCATCATCAGCCCCTCGCCGTAGACCGTCAGGCCGAGCAGCTCGAGCCCGGCCTCGACGCCGAGGCCGAAGTCGTTGTCGAAGCGCGTAAAGAGGTCGCTCGACCCGCCGTACACGTCGCCCCGACCCTCGACCCACAGCCGCGCAACGTCCGCGCGCGCAGCGGCCGGAACGCAGATCGAGCCGACGACCGCCAGGACCCGCAGGAGGTTCCCTCTCATGCCCGATAGCGTGGCAGATCCTCGTCATGCATTCCATGGCATCGCCACCGAGCATCGATCGGGGCGGACCTCTGCGTCCGAGACCTCTCCCTTCGCCTCCGCGGCGCACGTAGGCGCAGCCCGAGCAGCGCGAGGACCCCGAGGAGCGGCAAGTTGTGCCGCCCGAAAGCCGGTGCGAATCGCGCGGCGCTGTCGCAAGCACGTCACAGAGCGTGAATCCCTGGCAACGCGCGCCCCCGCATCGGGAGCCGTCGAGGGTTCGGACCTCGACCTGGCCTACGTCCGTTCGTGGGCCTTGCGGCTCGGGCTCGTGGACCTGCTCGATCGCGCGCTCGCGGAGTCCGGCGCAGGAAGCGCCCAGACCTGCACGGCCTTCGGCCCGAGCCGCCTCGGCACGGACGTCGCGCCCGCGGGGAGCAGCGACCGCGCGCCCTTCGGAAGGGCGATCCTGCAAGCAGACGTCGTCCACGCACGGTTGAAGAGCCAGACGAGCGAGCCGCCGTCCGCGAGCGGGACGCGGCGCGCGTGGACGAGCGGGGATCCCGTCGCGAGGGGCTTCGGAAGGCCCGCCGCGTCGCGCAGCAGCGCGTACAGCAGGTGCGACTCGTCTCCTTCGACCGAGGGCGCGCGGCGCGAGAGGTAGTACTCCCAGGGGTACGCGAGGAAATAGAGACGGCCCAGCCCGTGCGCGCGGACGGTGAGCGCCGGATTGTCCTGCGCGTCCTTCGCGACGACGCGGGCGTCCACGACGCCGATCGGAAGTCGCGAGGCCGGGAACGGGGGGTCGAGCGCCGCGGGCGTCGAGATAGGTCCGTGCGGCAGCCCCAGCGTGACGCGCGCCGGCGGCGGCGTCGGCAGGCCGTAGCGGAGCTCGTGCCGCAGGCCCGTCGCCTCCTCGAAGCCGCTCCACCACATCCCCTGGTGGAACGAGTTGTCGGAGTAGAAGAAGGAGACGTACGCGGTCGCGCCCGCGCGGCAACGCGCGAGGATCGCGGCCCACGTGGGCTCGAGGAGCTTCTGCGTCGACGGGACGAGGATGAGGTCGAAGCCGTCGAGCGAGTCGCCCTCGTTGACGACCGCGGCCTCGATGCCCGCGCTGGCCGCGAGCGCGTACGACTGGATCAGCACCCGCCGCATGCGCGCGCGGTCCTCCCAGGAGAACGGGTAGTCCACCCGGAAGTAGCTCGGCAGCAGGATGGCGGCCCGAGGGCGCTCGGGCTCGATCGGGAGGTCGACGAGTCGGGAGAGGGCGTGCAGGTCGTCGCACACCGGCTTGGGGAGGCCGCCCTTGTCCACGACGCCGAATCCGAGCTCGAAGCCGTGGTGCGCGTAGGGGACCTCGCCGCCGAGCGCCAGATCCGAGAAGCACCACCCGAGCGCGCCCGCGCCGCCCAGCGACAGCACGCCGTGCATCGACTCGCGCCAGTAGCCGGCCTGCGACTCGGGCGAGGCCTGCGCCGACGAGCAGCCGAACTCCTCGAGGACGACGGGCTTGCCGAACCCCTGCAGCATCCGGACGAGGACCTCGGTCTGCAGCGCGTGCCTGAGGGGATCGACGTCGGAGTAGTAGGTGTGCGGGCCGAGCCAGTCGACGACGTCCGCCTCCATCCTGGAGTCGAAGCCGTTCTGTCCGCCTTTCTGGTTCATGAAGCCGTCCCCGATCCCGACGGGGCGGCCCGGATCCGATCGGCGAACGACGTCCACGATCGTCGTCGCCCACTTGCGGATCGTCGCGACGGATGCCTTGCCTCCCCACAGCGGCATCTCGTTCGAGAGGACCCAGCCGGCGACCGCGGGGTGGCCCCGGACGGCGCCGCAGACCCCCTCGGCCAGCGCGACCTGCCAGGCGAGCAGTTCCGGGTCGGTGTAGAGGTTGCGGCCGGCCTGCCCGGGGAAGTCGAAGTTCTCGCCGGACATGTGCCCGACGAGGAGCGACGGGTAGATCGCGAGCGCATGCTTGGCGGCGAGATCGAGGAAGACGCGAAAGCGCGATACGGCGCCCGAGTCGACCTCGGGCGGCCGCGGCATGAACGTCGGCACGAAGACGAACGCCCGGCACGCATTCGCGCCGAAGGCGCGCATCGTCTCGATCTCGCGCTCGACCTGCCGTGGATCGAAGCGGTCCGCCTCCCACATGCGCGGGCCGCCGGCCTGCGACCAGTAGTTGACGCCGAGCAGGAACGCGGGCCTGCCGGACGGGGAGAGCCGGTGCGACGTCACATCCGCTCGACCCAGGGAGCGCGCCAGGCGGGAGCGTCGAAGGGTTGCGACCAGTAGGCGGTCTCCCTGGCGATCTTGTCGCCCTGCATCTCGAAGATCAGCACGGCCTGGAAAGCGCCGCCGCTGCCGTAGTCGAGGTTCGCTTCGAGCACCCACAGGTCGCCTGTGCCGGTGAGGCGGCGCGGCGTGACGGTCGGCATGCTGGGGAACCGGCTGTAGACCTCCCGCCGGTTCTGTCCTCCGCGGATGCGCTCGCCCGACTGCGGCCATTCCATGACGACGTCCTCGGTGAAGACGTCGTCGAGAGCCTTCAGGTCCCGGGCGTTGATCGCCCCGATCAAGGCGTCGATCGTCGCCTGGTTCTTCTCGCCGTGCATGGTTTCTCCTCGGGGGGGCGTTGCCGCAGGGGTATACATCGGCGAGGGAATCGATGCTTCAGAGGTAGAAGCGCCCCGACAGCCGCAGGACGACGAGGTCCGGAAGGCCCGACATTCCGTCGGCATCCTCGCAGCCCTCGAGGTAGCAGGCCTTCTCCCAACGGTTCGAGGCGAGTTCGAGCGAGCCGCCGAAGGCGAACCGTTCGACGCGGTACTCGACGCCGCCGAGCAGCCCCAGAAAGCTGCCGGTCAGCTGCGCGTGGTCGCGCTCGAAGTCGCGGCGCAGCAGCGAAGGACCGAACGCGACACCCGCCCAGGGATCCCATGCGCCGCCTCGCAGGAAAAAGACCCTCGCGGCGACGGCAGCGCGGAGGATCGCCAGCGAGTCGTGGGGGGTGGAGTCGCTCCCCGAGAGGTCGGCCGACACGCCGAGCTCGAATGCGGAGACCATGCGCCAGGCCGCCATCAATCCCAGACCGTTTGTGGGGGGGACGTCCGCGCAGAGGTGCCCGGTGCATGCACCCGTCACCACGCTTCCATCGAGGGCGACGCCAGTGCGCGTCGGCGTGACGGTCGCCCGGGTCCAGGGGCCCCCCTGTCGATTCGGAACGATCGGGGGCTCGGCGAAGACCCAGCCGGCCCACGACAGGACCACGGACGAGATGGCCAGCAACACGAGGCGTCTGTGCATCGGAATCCTCCCGGGCCCGTTATCGGTCAGGGCGTTGAAAGGTTGCGCCTCAGAGCGCGTGGGCGGTTCGGATCTCCTCGGCCTCGCGCAAGGCGTCTGTCGTCGTGGGCTGGGGGAAGCGGTCGTGCAGCGGGGAGAGGCGGGCGCCTGCGCGGGCGGCAGCGGCGAGGACGCGGGCGATGGGGGAGAGCAGCGACGTCATGCCGGCGGCGCGATCGATCTCGGAAAGGCCCTGGGCGTCGAGACCGCCGAAGAGGCCCAGGAGAAAAAGGGCGGCGACGATGGCGAAGACTGCACCGCCGTAGAAGACGACCTGCGCGGCGAAGGAAGAGGTCGGAGGAAAGAAGCCGAGTGTGAGCGTGAGCAGGAAGTAGAGGACCGCGCCGGTCGCGAGCGGTGCGCCGAAGCTCTGCCAGACGGAGACGCGCAGGGGCAGGATGCGGCGGTGGTTGACGTACCAAGCAATGAGGGTCTTGAGGGCGAGCGTCGTGACGACCGCGGCGTACAGGCCGGTGAACTGGTAGCGCGGGACGAGAACGACGAAGAGACCGAGGCGAAGGACCTGCTCGCCGGTCAGGACTGCCGAGAAGAGCAGCGGCCGGTTCGCACCGCGCTGCAGGGCGTCGGAGACCCAGCCGGGGCACGCGAGGGCCTTGGCGAAGGCGGCGAGCGCGACGAACTCGGCCGCGCGGTGCCACTGCGGCTCGATCGCGCCCAGGATGAAGCCTGGCCCGAGGGCGGCGAGGATGGCAAAGACGAGCGCGCCCCACAGGGTCGCGAACTGCAGGAAACGCGCGACGAGGTACTGCGCGAGCGCGCGCTTGCCCGACCCGAAGGCTTCGCCGAAGACCGCGACGCCCGAGTCGAAGAACGGATACGCGAGCAGGATGAGGTAGCTGAAGCGCGTTTCCAGGAGCGATCGGATCCCGAGCCACTCGGAGCTATTGACCAGGAACACGACGAGGATCACCGTCTCGATCGAGTTGGCCGCGCGGTACGCGACCTGTCCGGGGATCGCCTTCGCGCCGAAGGCGAAGACCTCGCGGACTTCTTCCTTCGTGAAGGTCGCGCCGAAGAGCGGCCTGACCGGCAACCCCGCCTTGCGGCAGAACAGGAGGCCCGTTCCGAGGCTGAGCCACTGCGTCACGTACGCGCCGATGCCGAGGCCGACGATCGCGCCGAACGCTTCGCCGTACGCGGGGTGCGCGCGGCCCCAGGCGCGAAACGCGAGGACGAACGGGATCGGCAGGAGGATCTTGAAGACGCGCTTCTCGAGGACGTCGGTCATCGACGCGTAGTCGAAGCGCTGCGACGCCTGCAGCAGGTGGAACGCGACGCCGAAGAGGCCAGGGAACTGCACGATGCCGTGCAGGAGCAGGAAGAAGCCGTAGAAGACGTAGACCGTCTCGGAGAGCGGCCCGGCGAAGACCAGGATCGCGATGCCCGTGACCTGGAGCAGGCCCGAGAGCACTTGCCACCACAGGAAGAGTTGCGCGTAGCGAAGGGCCCGCGCGGGGTCGCGAACACGGGTCGCCGCGAAGAAACGGACGAACGCGGTGTTCGTCGCGAAGTCGAAGAGGAAGAAGACGATCTCGAAGAGAACGACGATGGGCTCCCAGATCCCGTCGACCTGCGGGAAGGGCTGGACGCGGTTGGGGACGATGACGGTCGCCAGCCAGAAGTACGGCGCTAAGAGGAGGACGGATCCGGCGAGGAACACGAAGAAACCGCCGAGCGGCCGCGCGAAGCTCGGATCCTGCCAGGCCGGCTCCTTGTCCTTGCCGGGCGCCGCGTAGCGGGCGAGGACTTCTGCGGGCGGCTGACGCGCGCGGCGGGCGCGGCGGAACGCGAGGATCGTCAGCGGCCACAAGAGAAGAAGGACGACGCCGGCGACCAGCGCGGTCTGTCGGCCGGGGATCGGCGAGCGCTCCCACTGAGCCGGCGCGGGAACGGGGCGGCCGCCCGCGACGAGCGCGGCGCCGTGCAAGACGTAAGGCAGCGCCGACCACGCGCGCAGGCCCTGGTTCTGCTGGGCGGAGAGCGGCGCGGTCCAGACGACGACGTCCACGCCGCCGAGGCGCCCGTGCGCGAGGAGGGGGAGATCGCCGGCGGTCGCGATCGTGCGGAAGCCGCGTGGAAGGGAGACGCGGCGCACGGCGGCGCGCGGTGCGGCCTTCCAGGGGGCCTGCGCGAGCGGGTGATCGCGGCGGGCGGCGAATCGGATCTCCGCGGGAGGCGCGATGTCGTCTCCGCCAGAGAGAATCACCAGGGTCGGGCGGCTCGGGTCGGCGGGAATGTCGGATCGGGCGACGACGTCCACGCCGTCGGCCCCGACGAGCGAGAGCAGCGCGAGCGACGCCGCGGGCGTCAAAACGTGGGGAAGCCGGCCATGCCGCCCATGCTCACCAGGGCGACGACGAGGGCGATCGCGCAGCCACCGAGTACGCAAAGCGGAATCACGATTGCGGCCGCGGCCTTGCCCGTCGAGGTCCCGTGGGCGGCGGCGAGTCCCTGGATCTCGATCACGATGTTCCAGACGAACGCTGCGAGGGGCCCGAGGATCGGGACGACCTGGAAGAGTTGGGTGGTCTGGCAGTACGCGAGCGTGCGGAAGGTCGTGTCGAACGAGCGGTTCGCGCCGCCTACCATGGCGAGGCAGGCGTGGGTGATGCCGGCCATGACGAAGAGGCTCACGACGACGATGAGCGGCGCGAGGAGGAACGTCGCGACCGTGATCACGAGGTTCTCGCCGCCCCCGCCGAGCATTGCGCCGACCATGGGGTTGCTACCGGCGAGGCTCATGCCGATGGCGGTCTGGGCCAGGCCCCACAGCATCGAGAAGAAACCGCCGATCAGCGCGTTGAGCATCGCCCACAGGACCGGGGAGCCGTAGCCGAAGTCGGCGGGGTGCGTGCGGAAGAAGCCGGTGGGATCCAGGAGCGTGGCCTTCGCGGTGCGGGTCCAGGCTGCGAACCAGCCGATCTGCGCGCGCTCCTCCCAGGGAGTGCGTCCGATCTTCGGCGCGCAGGCGCCGCACATCGTGCCCAGGGGCCCGGCGACCACGCACGCGGCGCAGACGAAAGTCCCGCAGCGCCGGCAGGTCGCGACCGCGGGGGCGTCGACGTGCGTCGCGCAGACCGCGCCCTGGGGAACTCCCTGGGGAACGATCTCGGTCACCGGACGACTCTAGCCTACCCGGTGCCGGCCCGCCCCAGGAGGCCGACCAGCGCGAAGATCGCGGCGCCGAGCGCGCACTGGGCGCCGACGACGGCGGGGACGACGCGGCCCGGATGCGCGCGGTGTGTTTCGGCGACACCGACGATCGTGAAGACGAACGACCAGATCATGCCGAGGACGAAGCCGACTTTCGGGACGACGAGCAGGACGAATGCCGAGGTCTGCGCGTACAGCAGGGCCCGCAGCGTCGCGCGGGCGGTGGCCGTCGCCCCGCCGAAGAAGCGCAGCAGTCCGTGGACGACGAGCGCGTAGAGCACGGACTGGACGAGCAGGAGCAGCGGGTCGAGCCCGACGAGGAGCGCGCGCGCCCGATCCGGGTTTCTCGCGGAGGCCAGGATCATGTCGTGGAGTGGATCGGGGATCGCGGGGGTGGAGCTTCCGAGGACGTCGGAGACCTCGTACAGGTAGGCGAAGGCGCCGCCCAGCCAGCCGCAAGCCAGGAACCACAACACCGCTGAACGCAGGTCGCTCGCGCCGGACTCCGCGCGGAAGAACTCGCGCGGCCGCAGCAGCGTGCCCTTCAAGGTCGAGAGGACGGCCGAACGAAGCCCGATTGCGGCGCGATTCTCCCAGGGGTTCGGCGTCGAGGCCGCTTCGGGTGCCGCGGGCTTGCTGCGACGTGCGCGCTTCAGGCCGCAACCTTGCGCGAGAGGAAATCGATCAGGTCGATCTTCGTCACGACCCCGACGATCTTCTCGCGATCGAGGGCGATCACGACGCGCGCGTCGCCCAGGATGCCCTGGAGCAACTCGATCTTCGTCTGCGGGGTCACGGTCGCGTAATCGCTCTCGACGATCCCGCCGATGGCGGCGTCGGGCGTGCGCGCGCCGTCGAGGAGCGAGCGCAGGAGCGCCAGCTCGGACACGATTCCCTGCAGCTTGCCGGCCTGCTCGACCGGAAGCTGGCTGATGCCGTGCTCCTTCATGCGCGCGATCACGTCGCGGATACGATCGGTGGGGTGCGCCGTGATGACGCCGCCGCTGCGTTCGCGCAGGAGGTCGGCGACCGTCCCGAGGCCGACCTCCTCCTCGAGGAAGCCGTTCTCGCGCATCCAGTCGTCGTTGAAGATCTTGGAGAGGTACTTCTGGGCGCTGTCGGGCAACAGGACGACGATGTTCTCCTTGCGCCCCGTCTGCCGCGCGTACTTCACGGCGCCGGCGACGGCGGCGCCGGACGAACCGCCGCAGTAGATGCCCTCGAGGCGCACGAGGTCGCGCGTCATGGTGAAGCACTCCTTGTCGTCGACGCGGACGACCTCGTCGATGATCTTCAGATCCATCGTCGAGGGGAAGAAGTCCTCGCCGATCCCCTCGACCTTGTAAGTGAAGGGCTTGGTCACGCGTCCGGACTTGACGAAGTCGTAGTAGAGCGAGCCGACCGGATCGACGCCGACGACCTTGAATCCGGGCTTGTTCTCCTTGAAGAACTTCCCGCAGCCGGAGAGCGTTCCGCCGGTTCCCATCCCGCCGCAGAAGACGTCGATCTCCCCGCCCGTTTGCGCCCAGATCTCCGGCGCGGTCGAGACGTAGTGCGCCTCGGGGTTCGAAGGGTTGTGGTACTGGTTCGCGTAGAAACCGTTCGGCGTCTCTTCCGCGAGGCGGCGCGAGACCGAGTAGTAGCTGCGCGGGTCCTCGGGCTCGACGGCGGTCGGACAGACGACGACCTTCGAGCCGAACGCACGAAGCGCCGCGATTTTCTCCGCGCTCATCTTGTCGGGCATCACGAAGACCGTCTTGTAGCCGAGGACCGCGCCGCACAGGGCGAGGCCCATGCCCGTGTTGCCGCTCGTCGCCTCGACGATCGTGCCACCGGGCTTGAGGAGGCCCTGCTCCTCGGCGCGTCGGATGATGTTGATCGCGACGCGGTCCTTCATCGACCCGCCGGGATTCATGTACTCGAGCTTCACGTAGATGTCCGCCGGAACGTCGGCCCCGATCCGGGACAGCTTCACGATGGGGGTGTGGCCGACGGCGGCGAGGACGTTCGCGCACGCGCCTTTCATCATGGCGCGGCGAGTCTACACGAGTTACGATCCGCGCTGACTTGCAGTGCTTCTTCGCTTTGGCTCTCGCCGCCCTGCCGAGCGGTTGCTCGTGCGCGGCGGGCTCTGGCGACGACGGCGATCCCGTGGCCGACTCCGGAGCGGACGGCGGCGGCATGGACGCGGGCGCCGACTCGGGTGGAGGCGACGGTGGACCGGACGGGCCGCTCGAGCTGAGGCTTCTTCCGCCGGCGGACCGGGTCGGTGTGGCGGGCGACGCGCTCCCCGACGACTGCATCGTCCAGGCATTCCGGGGCAAATTCCCCGCCGAGAGCGTGAACATCACGTTCGAGGTCGTAGCGGGCGGCGGGCGCGCGGATCCGCTCGTGGTGACGACGGACATCTCCGGTGCGGCGGCGACGCGCTGGACGCTCGGGTTCGGCGGACCGGGGCAGGTCCTGCGCGCATCGCTCGAGGGGGCCGACCCGGTCGAGTTCACGGCGGACCCGACTCCGCGCGAGATCGCCTTCGCGCCGGCTGCGAACTATCTGGCGGGAAACGGTCCGACCGACGTGCGCGCGGCGCAGGTGGACGACGACGCGGCGCTCGACCTGGTCGTGGCCGCGCACACCGACGACGCGCTCGCGGTCCTGCACAACCTGGGCGACGGCGCCTTCGGAGTGGCCGACCTGTTCGACTCCGCGGGAGACAATCGGACCCTGACGGTCGCGCGGATCGACGGTGACGATCTCGTCGACGCGATCTCCGTCGGGCGCTCGTCGGACCGGGTGGGGATCCACCTCCAGGCTGCGGGGGGGTTGCCCATGCTCGCCGAGCTTCCGGCCGGCAACGGGCCGTTCGAGGCGGTCGCGGCGGACTTCGACGGAGACGGCGCGCTCGACGTCGCCGTCTCGGACTCGGCGGCCGACCTGGTGTCGGTCCTCCTCGGCGACGGCACGGGAGTCTTCGAGGACGCCGTCCCGTACGCGATCGGCCTCCGACCTCAGGGCATCGACGCGGCGCTCCTCGACGGAGACGACGTGCTCGACATCGTCGTCGCGCAGGGCGCGCAGGCCGCCCCGGGCACGACGGACGACACGGTCGGCGTGCTCCTCGGCGAGGGTGACGGGACGTTCGCGGCGTTCGAAAGCTATCTCGCCGAGGCCAACCCGTTCGACGTGGCGCTGGGCGACGCAGACGGGGACGGCGAGGTCGACGCGATCGTCGCGAACGCGACCTCCCAGTCGATCAGCTTCCTGCACGGACGAGGCGACGGCGCGTTCGACGTTCCGGTCCACTTCCCGCTCGTCGGAGCCCCGGGCCTCTTGACCCTCGCCGACATCAACGGGGACGGGCATCTCGACGTGGTCGTCGCGATCCCGATCGAGGACGCGGTGCAGATCCTGCGGAACGACGGCGACGGAGGCTTCGCCGTCGCTACGACGATCCCCGTAGGAAACACCCCGCGCGGCGTCGCGGTCGCCGACGTGAGCGGCGACGGGATGCCGGACGTGATCAGCGCAAACGAGCTCTCCGACGACGTGTCCGTGCTGATCAGGGAGTAGGGGACACGCTCCTGGGGTCTAACTTCTCGTAATCACAAACGGTTTCTGTGAACTTCGCCAAGCCTCTCGTAACCCGGAGAAGGCCCCCTGTCCGAGGATGGCTTGGGGAAGTTCACAGAAACCATTTGTGATTACGAGAAGTTAGACCCTAGGGGCGTGGCCCCATTCCCGCCAGATCCGCGATCTCGCGGATTTCGCTGCGGACTAGGTTCTGGGCGACGACCACGTGGCGCATGTCCGGGTCGAAGGCGACGCTGACGCTGGCGGGATCGACGTTGCCCGGGAGCGTCAGCTCCACGCGGCGCTCGCCGGTGCGCAGATCCACGCGCAGGATCTTCGGCTCGGCGGACTCATCGAGGGCGATCGCATCGGTTCCTCCTGTCGCGATCCCGAGCAGCAACAGTCCCTCGATGTCCCCGCGCAGCCGCTCCTTGCGGCCCCGGCCGTCCGGACGGATCCGGTAGAGGATCGGCAAGTCGTTCTCGTAGACAGAGACGACGATCGAGCTGCCCGACGGATCCCACGCGTAGGTCTCGGGCTCGTCGATGAGCCGCGCGACCGGCCCTCCGGCGATGGGCTGCAGCACGAGGGCGTCCTTCTGCCGGCCGGTTCCGAGCTTCACGTACAGCACCCGCGTCCCGTCGGGAGAGACGCGCGGGGCCGACCCGTCGCGCGCCGTGCCATCCGTGGTGAGCGCCCGCGGCGTCGGCCGCTCGAGCGGCGTCACCCATACGTCCGTCCGGTCGTCGCCCCCGCGAAGGAACGCGACGACCGTCCCGGCCGGATCGACTCCCGGGAACCCGTCGCGCGTCGGGCCGGTCACGAGCGGCCACGCGTCGCCGCCCTCGAGCGGCTGCGCCCACAGGTCCGAGTCGTCGTCGGTCCACCGCACGACGACGACGTCGTGCCCCTCCGTCACCGCGCCCGCGCGCTCCTCGGTGGGCGTTTCCGCGAGACGCTCCGGACGCGGGGCGCCGCCGCCGCCCATCTCATAGAGGTACACGTCGCTCGTCGACGGGACCGTCGCCACCCAGCGCAGCCCCGCGCCCCACGCGACGGCGTCGGACTCCTCCTCGGGCGTCGCGAGCAGCCGCGTCGGATCCCCCCCGTCCGCCGGAACCGCCCACAGGTCCGATCCCTCCTCGCGCTTGGAGTGGTAGACGATGCGCGCGCCATCGGACGACCAGGCCGGCGACAGGTTCCACGCGCCCCCGCGGGTCAGCTTCTTCGCGGGCCCGCCCCCCGAAGCGACGACGTACACGTCGAACTCGCTCGCGCCCTGCGCGGGGCCCGCCGAGAACGCGAGGCGCTCTCCATCCGGCGAGAACGCCGGAGGCGACGCGAGCACCGTCCCCTGCGGAGCGGGGATCGCGCCCGCACGGCGCCCCGAGCTCGCCTCCGCGAGGACGATCGCGGGCGGCTCCGTCTCCCCGAACGTCAGGTACGCGACGCGCGACCCGTCCGGCGACCATGCCGGCGAAACGCCCGGACCGAGCTTCACCGGCGCGCCGCCCTCGAGCCCGCGCACCTCGACGCCGTACCACCCCGCGGGCGACGTCACCGTGTACGCCACGCGCGCGCCGTCCGGCGACGGCACCGCGCAGTACGCGAGCGCGGAGCGTCCCTCCGCGGTCTGGGTCTCGCCGAGACCCGTGACGGTTCCGAGTGTGGAGCCGTCGGAACCCATCCGCTGCGCGACCGCGGCGCGCGTCACACGCGTGACGAGCCATTCGCCGGAATCGCCGAGCGGGTGCGGACACTGCGCGATCCCGTCGATGCGGGCGACGGTCTTCACCTCGGCGGCCGCGCCGCCCTGCTTGCTTCTCCGACGTCCACCCCCGGCCCCGCCCGAGGAGGCCGCAGGGCCGCCACACCCGAGCTCGCACAGCGTGAGAAGGAGAACGAGCTTCACTCTGCAGCAGGCGCCGCTGGCTCGCCGCGCTGGATCGTGAAGGTGCGCGTGGCGCGCCGGAATGCACCGGAGAGCGGCGTCCCGTCCGCGCCGACGATCTCGAGGACGACGGTGTTCGCGCCGTCCGGCAGGTCGCTCAGATGATGTGGCACCCAGTCGGCGATGTCGCCCGAGATCACGTCGCCCACCGACACCTTCACCTTCTGCCCGGCCGCGGGGTTCGCGATCTGGAAATCGAGCATGACCGTCGCGGCGCCGTCCCCCTGGTAGGTACCGCTCGGGAGGTTCAGCGTGAGATACGGGCCGCTCGGATTGAACCCCCAGTTCGCCGTCCGGCGACCGACGTGGAACGTCGTGGCCGCCACGGCGCCGGCTTGCCGGAGCGACTCCCCGCTCGAGCGCACGGCCATGGCGCGCACCAGGTGCGAGCCTTCCTCCAGGTCCGCGATCTCGACGGCGGCGGCCGGGTCGTCGACGCGGATCGGCGGCCTGTCGTCGACGATCACTGCCAGGTACGGGCCGTTCGGCATCGTCGGCCAGTTCTTCACGGCGAGCTTCACCTTCACCGGTCCCGCCTTCACGACCGCGTTCTTGCGCGGCTCCGTGATGCGCACGTCGGGCGCGGTCTCGGGGGCCACGCTCGCGACGCCCTTGACGAGCATGGGGTCGCGCGGGGCCTCCGCAGGCTCGTCGGGGGGCGGCTCCTCCCGGATGACCTCGACGGTCGTCACCGGCCGTGCCGTGGCGGGCTCGGCGTTCTCGGGCGACGGTGTCTCGCCTCCGCACGCGCTCAGGAGCAGAACGTACAGCAACAGGGATCGGCTCATCGCGAGTTCTCTACCACACCGCCGGCGCGTTAGGAGGCTGGTGTGAAACGGCGCCGTAGCGAGGGCGAGCCGGGGTGAGATCCGCGCCAGGCGGACCGAGGACCGACGAGCCGTACTCGACGTACGGAGAGGAGGCCGCAGGGAGCATGGCGCGGAGATTGCCCCGGATCGTCGGCCGCAGTAGGCGGCGTT
>Ga0247727_10002202_pt1 | contig 44882 bp, 34 predicted proteins | sample WisWelCaveWW1625_FD_202498 | JGI IMG/M metagenome (GOLD analysis project Ga0247727, IMG submission 202498) | Biofilm microbial communities from Wishing Well Cave, Virginia, United States - WW16-25 | ecosystem: Environmental > Aquatic > Deep subsurface > Groundwater > Cave microbial mat | place...
ATCGGTTTCTTTTGGATGGCGAGATGGTGAGTTTTGAGCTTGGAGAAATCGAGAATGTCGTTGACCAAGCTCGCGAGGCGCTTGCCGCTGGCGATGATCATGCCGAGGTTAAGCCGCATTCTTTCGGTAAGTTTGACGTTCGTGTCAGCGACCGAAGATTCTGCCAGGCCGATGATGCCATGCAACGGCGTGCGCAGCTCGTGGGAGGTGTTGGCCAGAAAATCATCTTTGAGCTTATCGACTTGTCGCAAGCGCTCGTTGACCTTGCGTTCACGCGCCAACTCTTTCGCTTGCGCTTGAGTTTTGTAACGAATGTAGCCGAAAACCACACCGGCAAACAGCAGCCCATAAAGCGTGTACGCCAACCATGTTTTCCACCACGGCGGAGTGATGGTGATTTTTAATGAAGCGCCCTCCTCATTCCATACGCCGTCATCGTTGGAGCCTTTCACGCGCAAAGTATAATCGCCAGGATCGAGATCGGTGAAGGTAACGTCGTGTTTGGCGCCGAGCTGAATCCAGCCCTCGTTGAAACCCTCCAGCCAGTAGGCATATTGATTCTTGTAAGTGTTGCGGAAGTTCAAGGCCGCAAATTCAAAGGTAAGAATGCGATCTTCGTAAGAGAGTTTGAGATGCCGCTTTTCGGAAATGCCTTTCTCGATAATGGGTTTTCCCTCGGCCTCGCCGCTGTTGTAGCGCAAGAAGCGGGTGATTATCACCGGCGGGAGGTGAGGATTATCCCTGATACTGTCCGGATGAAAATAATCGATGCCATTCTCGCCGCCGAAAAACAATTCACCGCTTCTGCTTTTAATACAGGCGTTCCAGTTAAACGAATGGTTCTGCAGCCCATCGCCGACGTCAAAATTCTTGAAAATCTCACGCTGTGGATCAAAGCGCGACAATCCGTTAAGCGTGCCCAACCATAAACGACCGCGCTCATCTTCCGCTATGCTAACAATTTGGTTGCTGGGCAGGCCATTTTTCTCCGTATAAATGATAAAATGCCCGGTGTCCCGATCAAGCTTATTCAGCCCGCCATACCATGGTGCGGCCCAAAGCGTACCGGCGCGATCCTCAAAGACCACGCCGACCCAATCGTAACTCAGGCTGCGCGGGTTTAAAGGATCGTGAACAAAACGGATGAATTGCTCGTGCTCGCGATCATAAAAGTTGACATTGCGCGTCGTCGCAATCCACAGCCTGCTGGACCGGCCCGCATGCATTGACCGGATGTGTGAGTAGCTCAAACTGTGTGGGTTTTCAGGATCGTGGACAAAACGGGCAAACTGCCCGGTAGCACGATCAAACCGGTTAAGCCCGCCCACTGTACCCACCCAGAGCGTGTTCCGCGAAGCGGAATCTTCTTGAATAGAATTGACAAAATTTGAACTTAGACTGCCTGGGTTCTCAGGATCGTGGGCAAAACGGGTAAAGTGTCCTGTGTCACGATCAAGCGCATTGAGTCCGTCGCTTGTCCCTACCCAGATTGCGCCGGTACGGTCTTCAAGGATTGACAAGACATTATTGGAACTCAGACTATGAGGATTCTTGAGTTCATGAACAAAATGGTGAAACTGTCCCGTGGCATGATCAAGCTTATTGAGTCCGCCTACCGTTCCAACCCAGAGCGTGCCGGAGCGATCTTCATGGATCGCCCCGACCTCATTATGGCTTAGGCTGTATGGATTGTCAGGGTCGTGGACAAAATGGGCAAACTGCTGCTGTTCGCGGTCGAGCCGGTTAACGCCGTCGCCCGTCCCAATCCAGAGCGTGCCAGTGCGGTCTTCAAGGATTGGCCCGACTGCATTGTTGCTCAGACTGTGGGGATTCTCGGGGTCGTGGACGAAACTGGTAAACTGTTTTCGCTCGCGATCAAACCGGTTGAGTCCGCCGCCAGTCCCAATCCAGAGTGTGTTCCGTGAAGCGGAATCTTCAAAGATCGACGTGACATTATTGTGACTTAGACTATGGGGATTCTCGGGGTCGTGGGCAAATCGGACAAACTGCCCGGTGGCGCGATCCAGCGCATACAGGCCTCCTGCGGTCCCCACCCAGAGCGTGTTCCGCGAAGCGGAATCTTCATGGATTGCGGAGACACGATTGGAAAACTCAAACCGTGAGGGTTCTCGGGGGTCATTGACATGGGTAAACAGTTCCGTGTCACGATCAAGCTTATCGAGCACGCCGCCATCTCCACCCACCCAGAGCGTACCCGTGCTGTCTTCATTGATAGCCCGGATCCATGTGCGGCTCAGGCTATGTGGGTTCTCGGGGTCGTGGACGAAACGGGTGAATTGTCCCGACTTTCCATTAAATTTTTTAGAAGGAGAGTCGGGATCACGATTAAGCTTATTGAGACCGTCCCAGGTCCCAATCCAAATCGTGCCGCTGCGATCTTCATAGATTGCAGAGACAACATCGGCACTCAAACTGCGCAGGTCTTCGGGGTTTGAAACAAAGCGCACAAAACGCTCCTGCTTGCGGTCAAACCGGTTGAGGCCGCCGCCGGCCGTACAAATCCAGAGCGTACCACTGCGGTCTTCATGAAGTGAAAAAATACAGTTATTCCCCAACGAGGTGGAATCCAGCCTATCGTGCTTGTATGCAGTCAGGCCGTAGCCGTCATATTTATACAGCCCGTCCTCCGTGCCAAACCACATAAAGCCCTGGGAGTCCTGCAGGAGAGAAAGAATACCGCCGAGCCGCTGTCCCTGCACGACCTGAATCCGCTCAAATTTGACCGGCCGGTTTTGGGCGAGGAGGAATGCGGGCGGGTTTGGCGTGGCCAGAGTGAGCAGGCCGAGCAGCATCATTTTGCGCCACATATTATGCTTCTTTCCCTTCCAGAAGTAAATTTAGTATATTTCAAAAAATGGCTTTAGTCAACCGTGAGCCAAATATGATTATAGAATCTGGTCGAGTGATCGTATTCACTATTCCAAACCTTGGCAGTTCTCTCTTAGCATTTATTGACTGTCAGTTTAGCCCAAATTTCATTCAACTGCATCTGCTTGCGAAGAACGATGAGATCGTTGGCGTCAGGCAGGAAGGGATAATCGCGAAACTCTTCGCCGGGCCGGTAGGAGCCATACGGCCGGTTGCAGGCCATTTTGCCTTCGCGATCCGGGCAGCCGTTGGTCATAAAAGGCAGGCCGGTGTCGATGGCGGCATCGACGACAATGTCGGGCGCATCGAGTTGGGAGAGATTGTCTTCGTCGTCAAATTCGATGGCATCGGGCGGCAAATTATAATTCTCGATAAGATACTTGACGAGCTGAATGCGGCGCCAGCGCTGAATCGGCGCGCGCGGTACGTCTTGCCTCGTCGTGCCTGGCTCGGGATTGAACGAGAAAAGATAACCGGCGATCTCTTCGGATTTTAGTTGATAAAACAGATTAACCAGATCGCGATCGGTCTCGCCCAGGCCGACGACGATATGGCAATTGACTTTCATCGGGCCGTAAATACGCCGCGCGGCGCGCACCATCTCCCAATGATGATCCCAATCGTGCGGGCTGCGCGCACCTTTGCCGCGCGTGTGATAAAATACTTCTTCCGAAGCCGCATCCAAACCGACGCCGATAATATCCGCGCCGGCGTCTTTTATTTTATAGAGCCGTTCTTCATTTAGCGTGGTGGCGCTGACCAGCGCGGAAATCGGCACCTCTTTGGTCGCGCGCCGAATGCGCTGCGTCATGTCGATCAAATCGTCGTAAGCGCGATGATCCTGCACTTGCGCAATACAAACGCGCCCGACGCTGCTTCGGGCTTCCTTCTCGGCAATTTTTTCGGCGACCAAGTCCGTCGGATAAAGCGGCCACGCCACGCAAATAAACGTATTGTCCTCCGGCACGCCGGGCCGTTCGCGCGCGAGGCCACAGTACGTGCAATTGGCGTAGCAGCCTTCGGGATAATTTTGCAGCAGGTTGATGCAATTACAGCCGCAATCCCGCATCAAACGGCCGGGTTTGAGGCGCAGCTCAATCGCTGCCGCCATGCTGATGCGGACGTAATCCGGGCTGATTTGAAATTGTTCGGCTTGTAAGTGAGTAGGGAGAGTAACTTTGGCCATAAATTCCTCATCGCTACGTTTCGGCGCCTAAAGGCGCGACTACAAAAATTACCACGTCACGCCACAACAGGCGTTGATAAAAGTGGGTTGCAAATTTTTTTGACGCGCATATTCGGCGATCCCCTCGGCGGGGTAGGCGATGCCGTTCAAGCCGGCGTCAATCGCCAAACGATCCGTGGCAAATTTGATTTCACCCAGCGGCCGGGCGCAGCCGAGCATGATCGGCGTCGTCGGCAGCGCCTTGCGCGCGGCCTCAAAAAATCCGCCGATCTCTTCGAGCGCGGGCGGTTTGGTGATCGCCATCGGCGTGCCGGTCAACGGCATCAAAATCACCAGGCCCAAAAGCTTCGGTGGGTGACGCGCAATCATCTCGAGCGCGCGCCATTCGCCCAACATGCGGCCAAAATGCAAGCCGAGAATGATGTGCGGCACGGTTGGGACGTTGTTGCACTCGAGATGCTCGCCCGCGATGTACACGGCTTTCAATAGGCGACCGGCGAGCGTGACTTTCACTTCCAACAGGCCACCGGCGGTTTTCATTCTTGCCGCACCAACGGTATCGGCTACCTCGGTGGTTTGAAAAATCCAAGCGGAGGAGAGATATTTTTCGCGCTCGAGCTGCGCGATATGTTGCAGCTCATCCGCGGTAAAATCACCGGCAGCCAATTCAACTTTGAAAGTTGTCGCGTAGCCTTCGGCAACTTTTTGGCGAACGTCATTTAGCGCGATGTCAAGCCCCATCTCTCGCCGCACCGTCGTTGTGCGTGCTGCGACCGTGGCGATTTCTTTGTCGGAAATTTTTTCAAACGGCGTATTGAGCACGCGCAGCATGAGCGGCACGTCGAGATCAACCAGCAGCGAGGCATGAAACAATAAACCGCCGTTGCCGGCGCGATAAATGCCGAGTCCGGCGATTTTGCGGCCGTTCACTTCGATGTCGTTCTTGCGGCGAAATTGTGCTTGCACGCCGAGCTGATTCAACGCCCAAACCAGACCGGCGGAAAATTTTTCCATCAATTCGCGCGCGCGGCCATAGGTGTCTTCACCGCCGGCCGGAATCATCAACGCCACACCCAATTGATTTTCGCCCATGATGATCGCGCCGCCGCCGGTTGGCCGGCGATTTATCGCGATGCCATGCGTGCGGCAGAAATCGACGTGAATTTCGTTCTCGATTCGTTGGAAGCGCCCCGCCAGCGCGCAATGCGAGCGATAGGTGTATAAACGTAATGTCGGCGGCGATGCTCCGGTTGCGACGCGTTGCGCGATGGTTTCGTCCGCAGCCAAACCGAAGGAAGCGGAGACGTTGTCGTCGGTGATTAAGCGCCAAATCATAAGTTTGTAGTTGCGCCTTCAGGCGGTGAGTGTTGATTGCAAGCTTTGTGTTTTGTGCTTTACATGTTGCGCCTGAAGGCGTAACTACAAGCGTTATAACCAACCTTGCGTGCGATAACGTTCAACCTCGGCATTGACCCAGGCGGGAATGGCGTCATCGGAGATGAGCAAGCTCGATTCCTTTCGCCAATCCGTCGGGTCAACGGAAACCACCCAGCCTTTATCATACGGGTCGCGATTGACCAAAGTCGGGTCGCATAAAACGCTTTTGTTGCGGCCGATCAAAATGCCGCTGACGGGCGCGATGATGTCACCCGTCATCTTCGCGGCTTCAAGCGTGCCAACCGCCTCGCCGCGCTTCACCGGTGTGCCGACTTCTTTGATGGTGATATAGACCAAATCGCCCAATGCTTGCAGGCCCAATTCGTCAATGCCGATGACGACGCGGCCCGTGGCAGAATCCACTTTTGCCCAAAGATGATTGGCGCCGTCGTAATAGCGGTCATCCGGAATGTGAAATGTGGTGCTTGTCATTCATGAGGCTTCCGTAAATAGTCGCTGTTTTTGAAAAATTTTTCAATTTCATACAATAGGTTGTTATTTTAATGCGATTCGATCTCAACATATTGTATGCCGTTTTGAATTTCGGACTTTTTACGAATTGCACATTCATGCCTCTCCAGTAAATTGGATTGCTGGATTGATGGATCGTTGGATTAATGGATCCCAACAGCCCAACAATCCATCACTCCAACAATCCATCACTCCAACAATCCATCACTCCAACAATCCATCACTCCAACAATCCATCACTCCAGATCTTTCATCCCTTTGCCTTCGCGGTGAGCGCCGGCACGATGTCGAACAGATCGCCGACGATGCCATAGTGCGCGTAATCAAAAATCGGCGCATTGGGATCGGAGTTGATGGCGACGATCAGCTCGGCGTCTTTCATGCCTTCGATGTGCTCCGGCGCGCCGCTGATGCCGATGGCGAGATAAAATTTCGGCTTGACTTTCACGCCGGATTTGCCGACTTGTCGCGTTTTCGGCAGCCATTTGCCGTCGACGATCGGGCGCGAGCAAGAGAGCGCCGCACCGAGGGCTTCGGCCAGTTCCTGCATCTGTGGAATGTTGTCAACGTTCTGAATGCCGCGACCGACGCTGACGAGAATATCTTGCGTAGTAATATCACCGTCGCCGCCTTCGGGTTCAATCAATTTTTTGAAGCGCACTTTTGGCGAAGCGAGTCCGGTGGGCGCTGCGAAAGCTTCGATTGCTGGCGAACCGGCGACGCGACCTTTATCGGCAGAAGAGGAGCCGGCCAACAAACTGATGATGCCGCCGGCGCCGGAAAATTGTGATTCAATATTAAGCTTGCCACCATAGAGCTGGCTGATGGCGACGAGCGAACTGCTTTCCATTTTCACGTCAATGGCGTAAGCCACCAACGGCAAATTGGCTTTAACCGACAGCGCAGCGGCGAGATCCATGCCCATCGAGGAGTTGGCGACCAATGTCACCGCCGGAGATTTAGCCTTGACGACTTCCGCTAATGCCGTGCCGTAAGTTTCGGGATTAAAGTTTTCCAAGTTGGCATGTTCAACAACAATGACTTGGTTGGCAATGCCCATTTCGCTGGCAAGATTTTTTACACCATTGCCCAACAGCACGGCAACGAGATTTCCGCCTTTGGCATTCGCCAGCTCCTTGCCTTTGCCGAGCAATTCAAACGTCACCTCGGCGAGCTTGCCTTTGATATGTTCCGCGACAACGAAAATATCTTGGCTCATGAATATCTTCCTTAATATGACAACGAAAAGGGAACCGCAACGAAAAATTCTCGAGAATCTATTTTCCCCATTCTCCCATCACCCTCTCACTTCTTCAAGCCCTTCTCTTTTATCAATACAATAATCTTATTCGCGATTTCCTCCGGACTACCTTCGATCATCTCCGCGCGGGCGCCTTTTTCCGGCTTCATCATGCGGCGAATGTTGGAGCCGACATCGACCGCGATATCACCGGCCTCGACTTCTTCCATCGTCGCTTCTTTCGTGACTTGCCGTACGCGGCTGACGGCCACGTAACGCGGCGTTTCGCGCGCGGCTTGAATACCTAACACCGCGGGCAGATCAACTTCAAATTCGGCCATCACGCCGCCGGAATATTCTTTATGAACGACGGCTTTGCCGCCATCAACTTTGACGCCAGTGACGACGCTCACATGTGGCACGCCGAGATAGTTGGCCAGCAACACACCCATTTGGCCGTCACGATCATCCACGGCTTGCACGCCGGTGAGAATCAAATCATAAGGCATCGCACCAATGGTATTGGCCATCGCTTTCGCGGCGACATGAGAAGCCACGCCGCCGCTGAAATCGCCGGTGACTTTTACGCCTTTATCCGCGCCTTTGGCAATGGCGGTGTAAAGCATTTTGTCGGTTTCCTCGCCGTCGAGCGCCAACACCGTCACGGCACCGCCGGTTTCGGCTTTCAGTTGCAGCGCCTCTTCCAACGCGTGGTCGTCAAATTCGTTGATTTTATATTTGACCGCATCGCGATTCAAGTCCGTTCCTTCTTCGTTGATCTCCAATTCCTCAACGAGATCGGGAACTTGTTTGATGGGGACGATGATGTTCATTCCTTCTCCTGCAGAATTTTCAGTAATCTCAAACCCTCATTTAAGAGCGTTATCAGATGCTCTTTTTCCTCCGGTGAGACCTCTTCTGGCGGGCCATAATTTTGCAGTATGGCAACGACTTCGTCATTTGTTAGAGGCGTGCTCTTTGTTGCGTCATTCATGAACGAGAACAAATACGCTTCAAAGGCAACCAAATCCTTTTCTTGTTCGTGCATTATTGGCCTCCCTTTGGCGATGTGATTTTCTCAAACTCTTCTTTTAATTTAGCTAACGCGCGCGATCGCAGTGTCCATAAAGCGCCTTCGTTGGGAATTTCCAATACCTCTCTATAACTATATACGAAATCACCTTACACTTTTTAGACCTTCAAGTGATTTCAAGCGTTTAGCCTCTCGTAACCAAAAGAGAGTGGGAGCAATTTCCAAACACTTCGAGCAACTCCGATAGGAGTGCAATGTTTATAGTCCACAAGTTTGCTTAAGAACAGAAACCCCAGCGGGGTGACATGTTTGATTTTGTGTCAATTTCGATTACCAGCGGCCAAACATGTCACTCCTAACGGAGTTGGAAGCTTAACGGCAGATCACCCAACTATAAACATGCCACTCCTAGCGGAGTTAGCAGGAAAAACGTTGGTTCACTCGTCCAACCAACTTTGGGGAATTGCACCAACAAAGAGTGACCAGCTTCATCCCCGCATCGCCTCATCCAACAACTCCACAATATCCCGTACGACCAACTTCCCTTCGTTGCCGGTGGATTTCACCGCATCTTCAAAACGCGAGACTTCATACGGACAGCAAATCGCGAGCACTTCGGCGCCGGTTTCGACGGCTTCGCGCACGCGGCGCTCGGAGAGGCGCTCGCTGACGTGATCGGCCATGAATGAATCCAGCCACATGCCGCCGCCACCGCCGCCGCAGCAGTAGCCATTTTCTTTGCAGCGCCACATCTCGGTGAATTGCAATCCGGGGATTGCACGGAGCAGCTTGCGCGGAGACTCGTACTCGCCGTTGTGCCGGCCAAGATAGCAGGGATCGTGGAATGTGACTTTGTGCTTGATTTCTTTTTTAAGCATGGGCTGAAGTTGGTCAAGCTTGGAGGCGAGAAAGGTGGTATAATGCTCGACTTCAAACTGGCCGCCGAGCTTGGGATATTCTTTGCGGAAGGCGTTGAGCGCGTGGGGATCGGTGACGACGATTTTGTTGAATTTGTATTTTTTCAACATTTTGATATTGTGTGTCGCCAACTCTTCAAACAGGCCTGGCTCACCGGCCAGTCGCTGCGAATCGCCGTCGCATTTTTCTTCGACGCCGAGAATGCCGAAGTCCATGCCGAGGGCATTAAAGACACGGGCGAGCGCGCGGGAGGCGTCGATGCCGCGCTTGTGATAGCTGGGATAATCGCTCACGAACCATAGCACGTCAACCGGCTTTTTGATCTGCGCCATGACCGGCACGGGCACGCCGGCGGTTTTTGTCCAATCCGCGCGCTTGCGTGGTGACTCGCCGAGCGGGTTGCCATACTCGGCGCAGTTTTGAAACATGGCTTGCAGCTCTTTCGGCACGTAGCCATTGAGCACGGCCTGTTCGCGCACCGCCGGCATGATTTGGATCATGTCCACTTCCTTCGGGCAAACACGCAGACAGTTCATGCAGGTGGTGCACTGCCACAAATCCGGACTGTTGAACAAATCCATGCCGGTCTGCACTTTGCGGAAAATTTTGCGCGGACCATAATCACCGACGATGTCCACTGGACACACGGGCACGCACTGGCCGCATTGATAACACCAGCCGAGCGACTCGCCGCCTTCCAGCGCGGTGACTTTTTCGATCAGCTCCGGCGTGTAATCCCAAATCACGCGCTGCTCGAACATGCGGTTCCAATGGCCGGAGATGTCGAGGCCTTCCTGGACGACGTGCTCTTTTTCTAAAATGCGTTCTTTTTCAACGGTGAGAAGTGAACCCATGGAGTTTGCTCCGTGTCGGTAAAATGGATTGTTGGATTAATGGATTTCCAACAATCCATCAATCCATTACTCCAATCTGTTTTTGATAAACCCCCAGCAACCGCCGCGAAAACTCCGGCAACCCTGGCATAACTTTGTTGAACTCCTGCGTCATACGCATACGCAGAACGGTGTAAACATAAACGACGTAAACGCAGCTCAAGAAAACATCGGTGCCGAAAATGGTTTTGCTGATGGTTTGAAATCCCGCGGCCTTGCCGACGTGATGCACGAAGGCCACGGCTTCGCCGACGCGCATGTAGATGTCGCCGGCGGTTTCGCCGTTTAAATCATACGCCGAGTACGTGACCAGCGGCAGCGCGCCGGTTTTGGTTTTGGGATCCCACATCCAGCGCGTCCACAGCCAATATTTTTCCGGATCAGTGAAGTGCAAAATCTCGCTGGCAAAATCGCGGCGGAGGTTGTTATCGAGGCCATCGAGCTGGTCCACAAAATTCTGAAAACGCGCTTTGACTTCGCCGTTTCCGTAAAGCAGGGTCGAAGTCCACTCGCGCAAATTCTCCAGAGGATATTTCTTGAGAATGTCTTCGGCTTTCCGGCGCGTTGCAAAAATCCGGCGCAGCAGCGAAAAATATTCTGCGGAGGAGAGCTTGGGGATGGCATCACGATCTAATTTCTCGCGAAACCATTGCGATTTCAGCTCGACTTCGCTGCAAATTTGCAGCAGCTCCTCGCTGGCAACTTTGTCCAGCGCCTCGCGCATGAACTCTTTGGCGCTCTCCGTGTCGACGACTTGTGCCATAGAAATGGAGTAATGGATTAATGGAGTTTTGGATAACTGGATTGTTGGATTGATGGATTACTGGATTATTGGGTTACTGCACACATCAATCCAGAAATCTACCAATCCATTGCGTCGTTACGCTTCGTTTGGATGACAAGCTTCCATATTATCGGAAGCTCGTGTGACCCATGTGCCATCGTCGCGCTTTTTCTCCAAGCTTTCCAACAGTTTCCAAAGATGGTTCTCTACTTCATAGTGCAAGGTATCCAATTCTTGAAATTGCTCCTCCGAGATTTGGCTGGCGACCTTGAAGGCTATGGCTCGCGTGAGCGTTTCGGATAATGAGCCGAGTGCGATGTAGACGTGTTGGATATACTCATGAATGGATCGTCGACTATAACCCTCGGAGATATTGGATGAAACCGATTGTGCTGCATCCGCTATTTGCGCTCTCAGTTTAAAATCGATCTTGTTGTCTTCATATACAATTCTGCAAACGAGCGGCGTGGCGTCTCGACGCCATGCGTTTGAATCACCAAAATTTTTTTGCCTTCGCCGTCGATCACGAGATGCTCCTGTTTGTAGTAGTCCCTTCAGGGGCCGAATGTGTAATGAATTGGCATCGTGCGCCTAAAGGCGCGACTACGAACTGATCTCACACGGCTTCTCGGGATCGGCCAACACAAAAAGAAATTTCTTGCTCCAATCCCAATCGTCGTGCTCCAGCATGAATTCACGCAATTTATCTTTATCGGGATGATGGGCGTGTAGCCGAAATTTAGTTGGCAATCCTTCCTCCGCCCCGATTTTCTTTGATAGATCATTCAAAGGAAAGTCGGGGAACCTCTCCAAAAGCAACCATTCGCCGGCCAGGTCTTGATAAAGTTGGCCGAGATCACGGAGTAAAATTTCTTTTTGCGTCCAGTCGGCCACATTAAGTATCGGATTGGTGGATCGCTGGATTATTGGATTACTGCAAGCATCAATCCAACAATCCAGCGATCCAGAGTTCAATCGCTCCTCTTCCACGCACGCTTCGCGGAGTTGCGCTATCGTCGCGACGCCCTTCTTCTTGAAAGTCTGTTTCATCAAGCCGGTGGCGACGGTCTCGAAACCGGGCAGGTTGGACATTAGCAGGTTGGGCATCGGCCAATTGATTTTCTGGAAGGCTTGCGGGCCGAAGGGCATCTTCATCGGCATGGCGGGGTTGCCAACAGGCGAGACGGCGGCATCGAGTTTTTTCTTTAAGAGCGGCAAGCTATAAAAGGTGAAGAAGGCGCCGACTTACCAATCCATCGCGGCGGCGCTGGCAAGAATGAACGGTGGATAAGCCCAATCCAATGTCCCCTTGCTGGCAATCAACGCCAAGCGACGTGTGCCGTTTTCTTGTGCCATAAGAAAACCTCCTTCCATGCAATTGGAGTGATGGATTTCTGGATTGTTGGATTGCTGGATTGCTGGAAGACCAACATTCCAATATTCCATCACTCCATTGTTCCACCAATCCATTGTTCCATCAATCCATTGTTCCACCAATCCATTGTTCCATCAATCCATTGTTCCACCAATCCATTGTTCCATCAATCCATTGTTCCACCAATCCATTGTTCCACCAATCCATTGTTCCACCAATCCATTGTTCCACCAATCCATTAATCCATTCTCTTTGCTCAGTGCGTTTTCTTGATCACAAACCGAAATTTGTTCTCCCCTTGTTTCTCGGCGACGAGCAGCTCGTGCTGCGTCTGTTTGGCCCATGCTTCCATGTCCGGAATCGCGCCTGGATCGGTCGCAATCATTTCCAGAATTTGCCCGATTTGCAGCTCGGTGAGCGCTTTTCTGGTTTTTACAACCGGCAATGGGCAAAGCAGGCCCGTGCAATCTAAAGTTTTGTCGATTTTGTGCTCAGCCATCTTCGACGCTCCTGATAGGTTTGACGGAAGTAAAAGCTATATCAGCGTTCGTGCTGGAAGCAAGCGTAATCACAAGTTCTAAACCGCCGGTTTTGCCAGCGAGGATAAATATAACACAAAATGCAAATAATGCAACTGCTGTTTTCAAACATTGCCATCTGGGAGCAGACGGCCTGACGATTATTGTTGGTTCATACTTCCAATGGCTGAAATCCATGCCCCATGACTTCCTGCGCCGGCATGACGATGACAAAAGCGTTCGGATCTTCGGCTTTCACGGCGGTTTTGATCCCGTCAATTTCACTCACGGTGGCCGCAACGATGAGCACGTCGCGCTCTTGTTGCGAGTGCATGCCGGCGCCGTGCAAGCCGGTCACGCCGCGCTTCAAATCGCGCATGATGCGGTCGGCGATGTTTTTCGGTTTGGTCGAGATGATCATGCAGAGAAGCTGCTGGCGCTTGCGGCCGCGCGGCTTGCTCGGGCCTTGGCTGGTGCTGCCGCTAGCGGAAGCGTCTTTGACTTCCATGGCATGCCACAACTTTTTTAACACCGGCACGTTGCCGGATTTCGGCAAGACCTCGCCGGTGGCCTGCCGCAAACCGGCGGTGGCAAAACCGATTAGAAAGAGCAGGCCATTGTAAATAAGCCCGGCGATTAAAATCGCCCAACCGCCGATCGGGCCGAGCGACAATCGCGAGATGGCCTCATCCCAAGATGTTGTCATCGTCGGGTGCATGAAAATTTTGAGCAGCCAGGACAAAGCGAGCACGAGAAAAATCCACACGAAGTTGCGGCGAAAGCGGCGGCCAAACGCTTCCCACATGCTAATGGGAAATTCCGGAGTGTGCAGCGTCTCGGTCATGCTCTCAGCCCATTCCGGCCGCGGCGCAAAAGGCGGGGCGAGCATCGCAGCGAAGAAATCGGTTTCCATCAAGCGCGTGCGATACGCCCATAGCTCGTAATAGCGATAGCGCCGGGCCTCCATCCATAAAAAAAGCGTGACCAGCAGCGTATTGAGAATGAGCACACCGTAGTGATGATCGGGATCGGAGAGCGCAAACGAGATCGCGGCGCTGGAGGCGAGCACGGCCCAGTTGGTGGTGTTATCGAGGCGTTGCCGCCAAACGTTCGACCGTTGAATCTCGGCGCGATAGTAGTGTACCATCGCCGTGTTGAACTCGGCCGGCCGCATTTCGTAGCCGCGAAACGTCCACACCGGCTCGTGGGCCGGCTTTTCGTCCGTCTGGCCGTTTGGTGATGATTCGGATTTTTCCATGCAAGACCTTTCATGAAGGAGCAAGCATAATTTAAGCAAGTGCAAGGCAAATTGCAACTAAAGATAAAACGTAATTCGTAAAACGTAAAAAACTTTAATCGTTTTGCCACGACTTGCAACGCTTGTTGCCGTATTTGAACGGCTTGCCGTTGAACACAATGCGATCGACTTTCATGTTATCGAACAGATCGATTTCAATTTTTTAATACTCCTTCTCAAACTGCGGATGCACCCATAGAAATTCCTGACGCTTGTTCATCACGCGCACGAGGCCGCCGAAGCCGGGGTCTTTGGCTTTGAGCAGCGCGTGAAGTTCGCGCAGCGTCGCGCCCTGCGAGCGGATAGCTTCGCCGTGTTCCAGCGCGGTGCTTTCGCTTCCGCCCAGCCAATCGCCGATTTTTTCACTTCCTTCCAATGAGGCATCAATGACGTCCTTGCCAAAATCGAGTTGTTCATCAATCGCTTCGTAGGCCGCATCATCCATCGCCAATTTGACGCCGGAAGCAGCCACCGGCAGAACGAGACTCAATGTGCCGGTCAGCACTTTCAGAAACGGGGCAGCTTTTTTGAACCAGCCACGCGTGAGCTCAATTTCAATGACGCCTTTATTGCTGTCTTTGCCGTCGAGACTCGGCAGCGGCAGGCGCGAATGCTCGCACCACAATGTCAGGCGGAATTTGGCGCTGGTCCATTCTCTTGGATTGAAATTGGTGCGCTCAACCGGCACGAGGCTGAACAGGCGCGGGCCTTCTTTGGCTTCATCGGTGAGAGCCTGCATGAGACCATAGTAAGAAACGTCAATTTTGCTCAGAATTTCCTTGTCTTTGGCTTCCAACTGATCGAGCTTGTCCATATCCCGCAGATGGTGGGCCAACAAAAGACGGCGCAAGCCGCGCACTTCATCCAGAACAACGCTATCTGACACCAGTTGAATCGTCGAGACTGGGCGGGCATCGGGCGCGTTGAGCAGCAACTGGTTAATGTTTTGCCACTCGTTGCAGATGGGACAGGGTTGTTCGGGGCGGCTACGCCGTTTGTTTTCGATGAGTTTGGCGACTTCAAATAATCCCAAGCATGGCTTGGGGTTGAGACATGGCACAGTCACGTCACAGCGCAGACCTTCCCAAAAACTTTCGACAAGATATTTCACTTCTTCGGTCAGCATGGCGAGGAAGCGTTCGGGATACGGCGCACGCGCGGTGATGTGGACGTCGTTGCCTTTGTGTTCAAGAAAGGCGCGCCCGTTATAGGCATTGTCCAAAACCAGCCCGCGCTGCCAGTGGACGCTGTCGTTGTAGTTGGCGCGGCCGAGCGAATATTTGTGCAGGCGCACGATCAACTGGTAGAACAATCCTTCTGCGGTCGCCGTTTGACCGGTCTGTTTATCCACGATGCGGCAGATTTGGGTTTGCTGGAGGTCGCCAGATGCAAGATTTTCAGTCCATACTTTTGCCAAGCCATTCACCGGACGCACATCGGGAACGAGTTGACCTATCAGACTCGTGTAATGCAGACCCTCTAATTTTTTCTCCCCACTAAAAACTGGATTGAGCGTGCTCTTGAACTGTTGCCAGAATCCGATGGCGTCAGTTGCTTCATTTGGCAGCGCAACTTTGTAAGAAAGGTCAAAGCGCTCCATGAGCCGGAGGAACAAAGGATGAAGTTCGGGCGCATAACGAGATTCCGGCTCCCTTCTGGGGTCATTCCATAATTGTCTCAATCGGTCAAAACTAACAAGCCCGTGATTATCTCTGCGCGTGACTTCGTCATCCAGCACGTAACTCATGGCAGTGGCAAGCCAGTCGGGGCGCAGGATGACGATGTCGCGCAGGGCGGGATCGTTTTCGTAATGCGTGAGATGACCGAGGCGGTGCGAGATGATGATAAAGAGGCGCGCGATTTCATCGTCCATGTTGTGGCCGCGGCAGATGGCGAGCACTTCATCCAGAGATAGGTAGGGAACACCCTTCGCTTGCAGGGCTTGGCGGACATCGGCGAAACTTTTCGGCACGGAGCGTCCCACTTCGGGCAGGGAGGCGGCGACGCGGGCGATGGCGAGTTTGAGTTCTGCGATGCCTTTGCGGTTGCCGTGTGCATCGGGCTTGCTGTCCACCAAGAAAAAGTCGACGACGGTTTCCTTGCCGAACAAGTCCCACAATTCCTGACGGTCAATATCAGGCTGGCGTTGTTGCGGACCGCCGTGCGTGGCGACAACGATGATCTTGGCGCTGGGCTCGCGGCGCTTGACCAGTTGAATCCATTCTTTGACAAAGCCCTGCTGTGGCCCTTCGCGCGGCTTCCAGATCACGAGATAGACCGCCGGCGCGCTGAAGAACAACTGATGCGTGGGGCGATAAACGCGCTGGCCGCCGAAATCCCAGCCGTTAAGAGTGATTTCCTTTTTGCTATCGGGGTCAGTAACTTTGACGGGTTTGATCTCGATGCCATGCGTGGTGGGGCGGCCTTCTTCCCACGGATCGCTGCGTAGTGCCCCCAGTAGGCAACTCTTACCCACTTCGCCTTCGCCGACCAAGATGAGTTTGGCTTCGTTGAGAATGATTTGCGCCTCGGCTTTAGCGCGCAGATAGGCTTTGACGGCATTAATGCCTTGCTTGTAGGCTTCGGCGAGTTCGGGGTTGAGGGGGTTGTTGTCGAGGTAGAGTTCTTTCAAATGCTCAAGTTGGGCGAGGGAGGGGGAAGGTCGCTCAGTCGATTATTATCGAGTTTTAGTAACCGTAACTGTGTAAGTTGTCCTAACGACTCTGGCAGAGATGTCAGTTCATTCCTGGAAAGTTGCAATGACTGTAACTGTGTAAATTGTCCTACCCATCCTGGTAGTACAGTCACTAGGTTGTTGGAGAGTCTCAAAGATAACAACTGCGTGAGTTTTCCTAGTGACTCTGGTAGTGCCACCAGTTTATTGCTAGAAAGATAAAGTGATTTCAAATAAATGAATTCTCCCAGCCACTCTGGCAAAGCTATCAGTGGGTTGGCGGAGAGATTTAGTGACCGTAACCGCGTGAGTTGTCCAAGCGACTCCGGTAGTGCCGTCAGATCATTGTCAGAGAGAATCAGCGATTGCAACTGAGTGAGTTGGCCCAGCGACTCTGGTAGTGTTGTTAATTGGTTGTTTGATAGATGCAGTGATTGTAGTTCCTTGAGTTTTCCCAGCGATTCTGGTAGTGCGGTCAGTTGGTTGTCTAAGAGAATCAGCGACTGCAATTGTTTGAGTTGTCCCAACGACTCGGGCAGTTCGGTAAGTTTCATGTAGCCGAGATCAAGTTCCTTTGCCCCTTTACGCCGTGCTTCTTCGATTTTCCTTTCTGCATTGCGATAGGCTTGGTCACGTGCCATAGCCGCCTTCTTTCTGGTTTATGTGAAATTGACCGATCACTCGCAGTGACCGGTCAATAATGGTAATTGCAGTAGACACTTTCAATAAGTGCGGAAATAATTTTCATTTTTCTTTGATACCAGCGACATAGAGAAAGCCGCTGTCCAGTTCGCGCGCCATGTCAGGAAGCAACCGCCGCAAGTTTTTCTTGTAGGCCTCACCCCGCCACAATTTCATCAATAAAACACGCCCTTCTTCATTGACGTGGACTTTGTCGTTTTCATCAATCAGTAGCATGGCGACATCGTTGGTATGCTCGGTAATGGCGATAAAATACTTGTCACCATCGGCGCGTTTCGATTGGATATATTCCTCAATATGCTCTTGCAACTCATATTCAAAGAGAGCTTGAGCAAATGCGCCATCTTCAAGCAGCGCCTTCTTCAGATTTTTCTCAATTATCTTTTTGCGCATATCTACCTACCGATGAAATTAGTTTGGTGAGGCCAGCGAAATGGTCAACATCAAATTGAGTAAACTCTTCAAACCGTTTACTTTGTAAAATCGTAAACTTGTTTTTGTTCAATTATTTGATCGCCATGCGCCTCCCGGCGTCCAAATCTTTGTGAATTTTTGCTTCTCCGCCAGGCTCAAAGTCGGCGGCATCAGAAATTTCCGAATTGCTTCAATGGCTGCGCCAAAACCGGCATCACGGGGCTGGAGCCGGTTCTTGTTCAAAAATCCCTGCCATTGTTTTTGTTTCATTGAATCTTCGGCAAATTGCGCCGTCAATGCGACAGGAACCGTATTGGGCACCACAGTTTTCCGCCGTTTAAATGTCGCGGCAATGGCGCGGCAGAGCGTTTCGCCGTCAAAATGAAACGTGCTGGCTAAAGTAGAGATGTCGAAAAAATCCTTCATGCGGGTGTTATTGATGCCGAGCGTCACGAGCGCCTCAAATTTTTCCGCGATCATGGCGTCGCGTGAATAAGCCTTGAGGCGAGGCAGAGGAAAATCAAGCAGCGAGGGAAATTCCACCAATTTTGGCGCCGGCGTCACAGCATCGCCAAAACCTACATCGACCTGAAGTGTGCCTTTTATTTCTCCGAGGCGGTAGGCAAAACGAATGCGTATGCCAATATACTCTGCCTGCTCACGAATCTGCTCCCCGCGAACGGTGTCCGGCAAAAACGCGATGCCGTCCGGCGGTTCGACCGGCTGCCGGCAAATATTGCGGAAAATAGTTTCTAATTCGGGGATTGCAGCAGCGCCGTACCGCAGCAAATCCAGATCGCGCGTCGTCCGGTGCGGCGATTTGGTCCACACATAAAATAACTGTGCGCCTTTCAGAACAAATTCCCTGGCATACGGTGATCGACTCAAGCGATAGAGCAACCGTTCGACGGCATAACGGGGAATGACCAAATTAAAACTTTCCCCTCGCTCTTTTGCCCGATTGTAAAGCCGTTGACGCACCGAGGCGGGAATATTTTTTATGGCGCGTTGTTTCTTCATGCCACCATGGCTTCAAGATAGGGACGCATGACGTTAGCGACGCGGCAAATTTTGCCATAGCGCCAGAGCTCATCCATCGTGAACCGGCGCGCGCGCCAACCTTCCCGCAAAGCCTCCAGCGCCACATCCAAACCGATTTTGTGGCGGTACTTAAAACAATCGGCCACCGTTTTGGCCACATTGTAGACTCGTACTTTTACACCTTCGATTTCATATTTCTCAACGCCCGCTTCCAAAGCTGGCCCGGAAAAACGAACGATGCGCAGCGGTATACTGTTTTCCCGAGGCCGCCAGGCTTTGCGGTCAATCGCCAGCCAGATTTCAAATGGCAACTGGGTCGTCAGGTCGTGAAACTGCAAAGCCGACAGCAGACAGACAATGCCATTGGGAACGCGCTTGCACGCTTCTACCATCGTTCGATGTTCGGTTGGTTCGAAATCCACAAGACTGTAGAGGCCATATCCTAACCGCTGCACAACACCTTGTTCATGAAGTTTTCGCAGGTATTCCCGTGAGATTCCCATGGCTTCAATTTCGCGTGAGCGCGCGATGCCCCTTTTACGAAGCGCCTGAACAATATGATCTGTCTTGGTAAGAGACATAAGACGTTTTATTTTTCTTTTATAGTTGACAAAACCTTGTCAAATATAATTATCTGATAGCGCTTTGTCAACAATATTTTTTAAAAATAAAACCTCTCCTCCGCCGGCCGCAGCGGCCGATTCAACCACAACGGCCTTCGCAATCCATTCGGCCCGGGCGCGGGACGCGTCATCTTCAACCATTCGCGATAAATCTCAAACGATTTTTCCGTATCCACAAACACATCGCCGTAGCGATCTTCGGCATGCGCTTTTTCAATGCGCACTTTTTGATGCCAGCAATGCATGCCGCTGATCGGATCGGGATGCACAGGAAACGTGATGTTCTGATGGACGCCGCCATCGCTCCAGAAAATACGCGAGGAGTCGGGATCGGTGCTTTTGTATGGGCGAATGGTGTCAAGCGTTTTCATTTGCCACTCGTAGCCCCTTGTTTGTTGTCCGTTGCCAGTTGTCCTTTGCTTTTCGCCATCAACAACTGACAACGGACCACGGACAACTGACGACTGACCACTGTTCACTGATTTGATTTCTACCAACGACGTCGCCCAGCGATTTCCCGGCGCATCTTGCGGCCGGCGCCAGCGGCCGAGATGATGCGAGCAGGCGACAACGCCGGGTTTGATGCCTTCGGTGACCCAGACGCGATCGACGAAATAGCCGATGTCGGTGGTGATGCGCAAGAGATCGCCGGTTTGAATGCCGAGTTTTTGGGCATCCGAGGTGTGCATCCAAATCGGATTGCGGTTGGAAATTTCGTAGAGCCATTTGGCATTGCCGGAGCGCGAATGAATCAGCGTCGGCAAACGAAACGTCGGCACGAGCGGGAACTCGCCTTTGTCGCGATCCAATTTGTCCGGATGCACGTGGCTTTTGATGTACGTCGGAATTTTGTATTCCGGCCAGCCCCAATCCACCAGCGTCTGCGAAAAAAATTCCTGCTTGCGTGACGGGGTTGGAAAGCCTTCGCACGCAGCGCCATTCACCATCACGCCGATATTCTTGCCGGCTTTTTTGATGAGACCGGTATGCGAGTCAGTTTCCGCACTTTGCAAATCAGCCGGAGAGAGCTGGCGCGTATGTTTGTTGTACGAAGTCTGCTCGACTTCAAACGCGCCGAACTTGCGCATGTAGTCGAGCGGCGTCATTTTATGCTCGGCGGCTTTCTCCGGCAAACCGGGCGTGCGTTCGAAAATATATTGATAGTATTCGTCAATCGTAATCTTTTCGCCGGGGCGATACGGCGAGATGAAATGCGGCTTGATGCCGAGACTGCCGTCGGGATCGATGCGCCACGAGAGCTCGATCCAAAACTCGTCTTCTTCCCATACTTCGCCGGGGTTGGCTTCGTAGGTGAATTGCACCGGCTTACCCATTTTGCGCCGCGCTTCGCGGAGCACCGGCTGGCGAAAGGCGATCCACAAACCGGAATGCGTTTCGTAGCTGATGATATCGTGCCGTTCGCTGGCGTGGCCCATCGGCAAAACATAATCGGCAAAATAAGCCGTCTCATTCCACGTCGGCGTCAGCGCGGCGTGCAAGCCGACTTTGTTTTCATCCGACAGCGCTTCAATCCACGAGAAACCGTCGGGATACGTCCACACGGGATTGAAAACGCGGGTGAAATACGTATCGAGTTTGCCGCGGCCTTCTTTAAGAAAGTGGGGGAGGAGGAAACTCATCTCATAATGCGCCAGCGGATACTCGTTGGGAAAATGCAACGAGTTCCAAAATTTTTGCGCGGGAGGTTTGTTCGGCATATTCGGTTTGAATTTGTTCCACGCGCTCGGCGAAGTGCCGCCGACCGTGCCGACGCTGCCGGTGAGCACATTGAGAAAATGCAAACAACGCGCGACGGCCCAACCGCCGAGATTGCCGCTGCCCGCCGATCGCCAGTTGTGCGTTGCGAAGCGCGTTCCGGCGCGGCCGATTTGACGCGCGACTTCAACAACCGTTTTTGCCGGCACCCCGCTTTCTTTCTCGGCAAATTCCGGCGTGTAATCTTTGTACGCGGCTTTCAATGCCAAAATGAAATTATCGAAAGTGATCTCATCATTCGGACGTTCGTGTTGGAGATATTGTTGCCAATTCACCCAGTCGCGCATGAACGCCGCGTTGTACAGGTCTTCAGTGAGAATGATTTTTGCGATTGCAAGCAGCACCGCGGCTTCACTGCCGGGATAAGTCGGCATCCAGTAATCCGCCATGCTCGCGGTGTTGGAGAGCCGCGGATCCATCACCGCCAGCTTGGCGCCGTTCATCATGCCTTCGATGATGCGCTGCGCGTGCGGATTGAAATAATGCCCGGACTCAAGATGCGCGCTGATGAGCAAAATGAAATTGGCGTTGGCATGATCCGGCGAGGGACGATCATAATTCTGCCAAATCGCGTAGCCAAAACGCGCACCAGCGGAACAAATATTGGTGTGGCTGTTGTGGCCATCCACGCCCCACGATTGCAAGATGCGATCCATGTAACCTTCGTGCCCGGGCCGACCAACGTGATACACGACTTCGTTGTGACGTTTCTCTTGCAATGCTTTGCGAATCCGACTGGCGATGTCATCAAGCACCGCATCCCAAGACACCCGCGCCCATCGCCCTTCCCCCCTTCGCCCTTCACGTTTCAGCGGATAAAGAATGCGATCCGTGTCATTAATCTGATTGATCGTTGCCGGGCCTTTCGCGCAATTACGCCCGCGACTGCCGGGATGATAGGGATTGCCCTCGAACTTGCGCACTTGCAGCGTCGATTTTTCGATGTAGCTCAACAGCCCGCAGCCGGCTTCGCAATTGAAACACGTCGTCGGCACGATCATGTAATGTTTGGCATGGCGCCGCGGCCAACTCTTGGCTTCGTATTCCACCCAATCGTCCCATTGCTCCGGCGGCGGGTAGTCGGTCAATTTCCCCGGCTCGGTGAGACGCGGAATCATTGTTCCAAGATCTTGGTGAAGATTCGGAATGAGGTGAAGCTTTTCGGCGATTTTTTCGATGAGGGTGTGAGACTTTGTTGTGGGCATGGGAGTTTCCAATTTCGAGGTAATTTTGCCATCGTGATTTAGGTGAGCCCGTTAATTTTCTCAACCAGACGCCGATACTCTATCAACATCTCCGGCTTCTCCAGCGCTTCGGCGAATTGCGAGAGCCAGTTGGTGATGTCGCTTTTGTCGAGTTTGCCGCGCTGTCTCAATAACAGCGCTTCAACATCCATCCAATCTTTGCTGCGGCCCGCCGTCACTTTTTGGATAATCAAATCTTCTAAAACTTTGATGGCTTTACGCAGTGGCGTCTTGAGTCTTTTGGGCACGCGCGCGCCGCCACGCTTCGAATTTCTGGATTTTGGCATAATAATCTTCCCATTCTTGCAGACGCAATTTTAACCGCAAATCACTTTGGGGTGGTGAAGTATTCATGGCGAACTCCCATAAATCGACGTACTGTTGCCATGCCTTTTCCGGCGAAAGTTTGCCGGCGTTGCGCGCGCGATCGACAAGCTCAAACTCATTCCACTCGCGATACGCTTCCAGCATTTTGCGATAAAGCTCTTTGTCGATTGCCATGACGAATCTATTTTTTCATTAAAGCGTTTTTCATTTGACTAAAGAGGTTGTCATTCCGAGCGCAGCGAGGAATCTGCTGCTAAACAGATTCCTCGTCGCTGCGCTCCTCGGAATGACATACTCACTCAATCAAAAAACGCTATAGACAAAAACAGAAAGTTTTCGCGTGATTCATGCAGCGCCTTCGTGAACCATAAGATAGCCACTGGACTTTTGCCCCGCAAGTGTTTTTTCAAAGGGCTGCAAAAACAACGGTTGCATTAGTGGGAAATTTTTGTATATTTAAGCTAAAGGTGAATGTTGATGCCCACAACGAAAATGGATTTCACCATCAATGGCTGATGAATGCCTTGCCAGAGCCGGTGTTGGACAAGCCAGCAAAGAAAAGTTGGCTGAAGCGGCAGCCAGGGCAGAGGCGAATGGCTTCCCACATGGAGTTTCTGCACGCGCTGCTTCAGGCATGACCGGTGAGCAATTGGCAAGCGCTTTCAGGAACAAAACATTGCTTATGTCGATATGCTGCCAAAAATTGATGGAATTCTGCCCGGTGCCATCCCCGTTTAGCGAAGAAATCATATTGAACTGGTATGATGGCCCGTTGGAAGGAATTGTCCGATGCGGAGATTGTTCCCGAGAATATTACTTTCGCGATCTCGCTGAAAATGAAGAATCCGGGATGCGTGTCTATGGCCTTTTTGATTTGCCCATAGGAACGCTGGAGCGCGTGAAAAGACTTTTGCCCCCAAAGTATCCGATTTGGGAATTTGCTTCAGCCTCTGCAAAGCAGGCAGCCGAGAAAGCAATTCAAAAGCTGCGAGATGAGGCAAGGAAACTGGCTTGGGTCTTTGCGACCAAGGATTTCAAGGAAATTCTCGCTTGCCGTTCCGGAGTCGAGATGGAAAATGGAGAGGTAATTGATTGGGTTCGATTCGTGTTCGATACAGCTACACCCGTAGAGGTTTAAAAACGCGAAGCTCAAGTGGACTCGTTTTGGGGTTTCGACTTTTAGACGGCTTTAGCCGACTTCAAGGCTTGTTTATTCCCCCTGCCGCCGCTTTTCTCACCTCCGCCAGAATCCCTTTGTCATCCGCCACTGCCAGCGCCTCGAACAAGCGCAGCACGCGATTGACGATGCCGACATCTTTACAAAGCGCCCGCGCGGCTCGGTAGGCTTCTATTGCTTTTGGAATGTGCTCGGTGCTTTCGCATAAGGCTAAGCCGGAAGTTGCTAAACCCCTCGTATCTAATGCAGTGTAATTTTGCGTACTGTGAATTAATAAAGCATTTACTTGTTGTATTGCTGTTGAAAATGTCTCTTGTGCTGCTAAAAAATCTTTTTGTCTCAGCGCAATCACACCCAAAAGTGCAAAAACCTTGTGGTTAGTTCGAGGCTCGTCATATCTACGAGCAGCTTCTACAGCTAAGCGTGCTGAGTTCAGGTTATCAGTATAAAGATGGGCCAGTGCTGTGCATCTGTAGCCCTCGCTTTTAACAAAGGAACCATTAATTTCTTCTCCGATCTTAACGCATTCAAGCGAATACTCAATGCCTTCGTTATATCTTTTTTCATCAATCAAAACTTCAGCTAAGTTGCCTAGGTGAATTCCTTTTCCGAAGCGGTCATCAATCTCATGTAGGATTGTAAGAGCTTGATTGTAGCACTCAAGTGCGTGGGTAGTCTGCCCTAAGTCGGCGTAACGATTGCCCAAGTTGCCGAGATAATTACCTTCCCCGCGTCTATTGCCAATCTCACGGAGTAAAATCAATGCTTGTTCATAATACTCTATAGATTGAGTAGTTTGTCCAAGGAAGGAATATGCGTTACCTAAATTGCCAAGTAAAATACCTTGGCTTGGACGATCTTCAGCCACTTGTGCACTTTTTAATGCTTGCTCATAATTTTCTATTGCTTTTTGGTATCGCCCCATGCTATAATGTGCAGAACCTAAGCTTCCGATGCTATTCTGTTTTAATTTTAAATTATTAATTCTGCCCTGCAATCGTTCGTATAAAGTGACAAGCAACCGATAATATCCCCACAAGTGAAGATAGTCATAATCAATTTCAAGCAGAACTTTGGCCGCCGTATCATAATCATGCCCAGCAAACCGCAATTCAAATTCCGCCAACTGTGGCTCCAAATCTTCAATCTTCTTCCATTCCTCGCGCGGCTTCCGTGCCTGCTTGAAATACTCCGCGCCACGGTGCAATAATGCGAATTGCGTGTACTTCGGCGTTTCGGTCTCATGACGATCCGATGTTTCACCTTTGGGCACGCGGCCAAAAGCATACTCGCGATCAATCGGGTGCAAATAATAGCGCCCGGCCTCTTTGCGGACGAAGTGCATGTTCACCAGCCGTTTCAAAACCGGCGCACTCTCTATTCCCGATACGTACGGTTGCAACAAATAATCAACAGCGTTGGCGGTCACTGGTCGATTGTAAACAGACAAGGCTTGCATGACCTGCTGCGCCATCGGATCAAGCCGACTGAAGGCTTCGCCGACCAAAGCTTCAACGACATTTTCCGGAAAGAGCTTTTCAGTATCGGCGAGAATTTCTTGGAGAGAGGTGTCTCGGTCTGCAGATAAGATTGCAAACAACGCTTCCAATGCGCGCGGAAAACCACGCGTGCGTTCGCGGGCTTCTTTCAGCAATTCATCTGGCGCGGTTTTCAAGCCGAGCTTGCCGTCGGCATCCATCTCGCGCAAAAGCTTCTCGGCATACGGGGATTCCAAGCCTTCTTCCAAATGAAGGTGCCGCTGTCTCGCAGGTTGTAACAAAGCGAGCTCGTGTGGCGCCAGTCGAGTGGTGACGATCACTTTGACGCCATGCTGCGGCAGATTGAGCAAGGCGCGCAGCGATTCGTCCAATTCGGCGTCAAGCAAATTGCGCGTGGCGGGATCGAGCACGTCTTCAAAATTGTCGAGCAACACCACCGTGCGACCATTCGGAAAAGCCTTCAGCAACGCGTGCATTTTGGTCTCGGTACTGGCTTGCGGATTTTTATAAAACGTGTCGAGTGCTTTAGCGGTTTCATCTGGAAGCAGCTTGCAAAGATCAGCAAACAAATTAGGCACATTCAACCGCCGCGAGCCGGTGGCGCTCAAATAGACAATGCCTTCAACAATCAGCGGCCCGCCATCATCCGGCAATTGACTGCTTTCGAGCGCTTTCAACACGCGGCAAACCAAAGCGGTTTTGCCGATGCCGCCACGCCCGACTACCGTCAGCAAGCGCAGCGCTTCATTTTTCAAAAAGTCGCCAATCACTTTGGTTTCAATGTGGCGGCCTTGAAAATAACTCGGCGCGATACCCGGTGGTGGATTGATGAACTTGCTGCGAGCTGGAGAAACCGTCACTCGCTCCGGCTGGCGTTCGCGTTCCAATCCGGCGACGATGTTTTTCTCGGCACGTTTCTCTGCGGCTTGCGGATTATCGAGCGCGTATTGTTGCTCGGCAATCTGCTGTTCCAGCAAAGCAATATCAGCTTCAATTCGCGCTCGCTGTTTGGTGTCGCTAGAACGACTCAATTCGCGTTGTGCATCTTCGAGCCGATAACGCAATTCTTGCAGCTTGCCTTCCGGCGAGACGAGCCAATTGAGATGTTGGCGCAATTTTGCCAAAGCTGAATCAAAGTCACCAGTGAAATCAAGATATTGGCGGGTGGCGAGACGGAAGGGCAGTTCCGCATCGGGATGCAGCAAAAGGGGAATGATCGGCTTTTTATATTTGAGCGCGCGCGTCCATTCGAGCTTGCAAGTCGATTGTGGCGTCACGCTGTCGCGCGTCATCACGAACAACAAACTGTCGCAAACGCGGATGGCTTCGGCGATTTGCTCGTCCCAATCTTGCCCGGGCTTCAAATCGATTTTGTCGAGCCAAACGGAAAAAGAAGATGCTCCAGCTTCCAGAGCGTCGTGGAGCCGGAGCGCGAAATCTTCTGCATCAAATCGAGAATAACTGAAAAAGTGATGGCCGGGCATGGATCACCGTGATTATGTTTTCGTGCTCTCCCAAATTCGAATGCGATCAGATTCAACAATCCAAAGATTTCCTGCGAGCGGCTCGGCCGCTAATTTGGGGATAAACTTTCGGACAAGAGTTAGCAAAGTCCACTTGTCTTGCCGTTTCGAACGAAGCACGATGAGACCATGATAATTCTGCGGCGGATATTTGCGAATATCACCAAATTCCAAATCGAATGTCACCAGTGCGCGTTCTTCTTGTTGAATCAGCGCAGCCAATACCGGATCATCTATGCCAGCAAGCCCTTCCTGTCGCACTGTTTCTGCCTCGTAACCTGCGGCGATTAAGAGATTAGCGGCTTCCTCAGGCATATTCTTATCGACTTTGAAGGTCATGATACCGTCTCCAAAGGCAACGAGACGGTGCGTTCGCGTGCAAGCTCGGCAGCATAGCCCAAAGCGGCGTCGATGTCTTCGGGAGTGAGCGATGAGTAGCTGCGCAAAATCTCTTCTTCGCTCACTCCTGCCGCCAAGTTGTCTAAAATTATCGAGACCATGATACGAGTGCCGCGAATACACGCTTTGCCATGACACACGTTAGGATTGATGCTGATGCGGTCTTGCCAGTTGTTCATTGTTTTCATTCCTCACTTGTTATTGTCTCGCTCTATAACCGCTGGGGCATATCCGCGCCATTTGAGCAGCGCATACGTGCGCGCTTTTCGCAACATCAGCCGCTCTGATTCCGCAATTAACTCATTCAGTGCATTTTTCTCTCGCTCTGTCAAGGTTCCCGCTTGATTCTTACGGAGCAAACGGCTCAATTTCTGTTGCTTGAGTCGAGGCAAAGTACTGCGAGCTACTGTCCACAGTTGCGCATCGGCAAGAGATTCAAGCTCGGTTAATTCTTTCATTAATTCCGGAGGCAAGCCTTCCAGAGAAGGTAGCGAGGCATTGAGAACTCTCACCAAAACATCTTCGAGAGGACGTTTTACTGCCTTTGCAGTTCGCCGGGCGGATTGATAGATCGTCTCGGGTAATTGCAAAGTCACCGCTTGATAAGTCATAAGAATTTACCTCGATTTATTTAGCAAAGTCTGTCGCCTAAAGGCGATACTACAAACCATCACTCCGCCGTCAACCCCACGACGCGATAGTTGAACTCATACGACAGGCTGCTGCTCCAATCCTGATCGAGAATGGTTTTGTAGCGGGTGCCGTCGCTGGGGCCGACGGGCTTGCCGTAGGAATAGAACCAATTCACCACCGGTGTGCCGCTGAAGCCGAGTGCGATCCAGTAACGTCCCGGCGCGAGTTTGAGATTGGCTTTGGAAAAATCAAAATCCTTCCAGCGGTAGCCCGGCTGAGAACTCAGCTCATTTAATGAGACGAAACCGCTGCTGGCAATGCGCTCGCCGGGAACCATTTGTCCGGAGGGGGCTTTTTCATCTTTCAAAATTTCAACCCACAGAAAACCGTCGCCGCCAAATTTTTGCAGCGCCAGCCCGAGTTTTTGCAATTGCAACGGTTTGTTCAAAACAAAGACCTGCGCATACTGCGCCGAGCGCGTGACGTACTCCGCAGTTTCGACGAGAAAGTTTTTGCGCAGTTCTTGCGAACCGCCCGCACCGGCGGCAACGTCGCGCGTGAAAGCAAAATTCACCCCCTCGGGAAATTCGAGGTTGCCCAGCGTCACGAGTTTAGTCACGGCTTCTTTTTTCGGCGTTTCAACCGCTGGAACATTGCGTGTCGAAGCCGGCGCCGGAGGCGGTGCGGTTGGCGTTATTGCCGGCGGCGGAGTTGGCGGCGCTGCGGCCAAATAGGGCTCAAACGTCGCTCGTACTTCCGGCGAGAGCAAGATGCTCTTGGGGCCGTATTTTTGCCGGCTCGCCAAAATGTTCACCTCGTCCTCCGCAAAATCAGAGTCGATGACCTCCTCGAATTGCGGCTGACTGCTCGCGCCTTGCGCAGCAACCCAACGCACCAGCCCATCTTGCGAGGTTTCGTTGTTGTCAAGCCCGGCCTCGATACGAATGTAACGGTTACTCGTGAACAGTTGGCTCTGCTGCGGATCGAACGGCACCCAGCCGAGATCGGGGAAATACACGTCAATCCACGAATGGCGGCCTTGTGCCATGCCGAAGGTCAATTTGCCATATTCAGTTTTGGCGTCGTAACTTCGTTTCAACGTGACGCCGTTGACGATGCGCACCGGAATGCCGACGGCGCGCATCAAGGCGGCGGCGAGGTGCGAATAGTTTTGGCAATTGCCTTTACCGGTTTCGAACGTGTACATGGCGTCGTATTTCGGCGGCGTCAGCACGTAAGTGGTATGATCGATCACCCAAGAGAGAATGCGCTGCACCGCGTCGAACTCGGTTTTCACGCCGCGCGTCAGCTCGACCGCTTTATTGCGGAGGCGCGGGTCGTCGGCTGGCACCTGCGCGGTGGCGAGCAAATAATCTTTCACCGTAGGATCGAGGCCCGGCAAAGGAAACGCCATTGAGGTGGCGAGCGGATTGAAGAGCACGTAGTTGCGCGCGGTGAGCGACACCGTGGCGGTGATTGGGCCGCTCGGATTCGCCCACGTCACCACGACGACTTTGTTGCCGCGCTTGTCGATTTTTTCTTCGCGGTTCGAGGGCGGCGGCGAAAAGTTAAGGGCGAGATTTTCGATTTCCTGATTGTAGGTCGGCGATTGATACGTGGCCGGCACGACGGTGCTGATGATCAAAGATTTCGTGCCGGCGATCGGCACCAGGCGCTGAGTCAGGCTGTAATTAATCCGGGAGCTTTGTCTTCCCTTGAGCAAGTAATTTTCCCCGCGGACGTGGGTTGGCAGTACGCTCGAGATGACGAGCAACAGGAGACCCCAAGGGCTGAGTTTTCGCATGAAGTGATGCTCCTTAACAAATTGAATATGCTATTAAAAGTGAAATCTTTGCTTTTTCGGCAAACATTTGTAAACCGCTAATCAACGCTAATGGTCGCTAATTTTTTTCATTCGCGTCAATTTGCGCCCATTCGCGGTGGGTGCAATTCCCAAAAGTTGCTTTTTGACGGAATTACAGGATTTACGGGATTTCAAAAAAATCAGGTCGATCCTGTTATCCTGTCAAAAAACAAGGCTGTTTAATTCTCGGCCAACTTTTCGGAATTGCTCCCATTCGCGGTTGCCCCTTTGTTTGGTTGCGGGGTCCGCGTTGCGTATTTTAGCTCGCCAGCCAAGATAATTCAAAAAGACCTCAAATACAACTTCAAGCTTTATCTCCCGCCGGCTTTCCTGGCCGTTTCCAGATTGTTTTTGGCCTTGTGATGATTTGGATCGATCACCAAAGCTTGTTCAAACGCCTTCACGGCCTCGGGATACCGTTTGTTGAGATAAAGAAACCAGCCATAAGAGTTGTAAAGCGAAGCGTCGTGCAGTGACTGGGCTTGCTCGTGCTCTATGGCTTTTTTGAACGTGGCATCTGTTTTCTCGAGCTCGTTGGTTGCCATATATGCCAAAGCGAGATTATACCAGGCCAAATAAAAATCCGGCTGTTTTCGCGTCGTCGCCGTCAAAGCTTCAATGGCTTCGGCGATTTGGCCGGTTTTGCGCAATTGCCGGCCGCGCTCAAAATCGCTATACGTTTCTTTCGGAATCTCTTTCTTAGCCTTGTTGAACAACTCTTCGTATTTGACGCGACGCCGGGTTAAATAGTCGCTCGACAGGCCCGGCGTCGCTTGAACGATGTCGGTATATTGCTTGACGTCGGGGATTCCCTCTTGCACGGCGTACACCTTGAGATTGTCCGCCGCAATCTCACGATCGACTTGCACGAGAACATAGTAGGTGTAGGACTTGTCTTTGGAGTTATAGCTAAAATATTTGTTGGTGATCTCCGCCTGCTCGCTGAGAAAGTCTGCCACGGACTTGGCGTTGAAAACGGATTGCCCGGCTTGGCGGTTGCGCCCGAGCTCCTGCGTGAAAAACTCCGTCGCTTGCTCTTTCCCGTCGCTGATGGCCGAGGCCTCGGCCTCCTTGAGAGATGGCCCCGGCCCAATGCCGACAAAATAAATTTTGTTCTTCTCTTGCGGTGGATTGGTGACCCAGGCGGGCGTGCTGCTCTTCGCCTTTTCCTGGGCAAAGGCGGAAGGCACCAGTTGCAAACCGCTGGACGCGGCATTTTTGTCCTCCCCGGTTTTGACTTGGTGAATTTCCTTGAGCAACAGGTAAATTTCTTCGCTCTGCCGCTTTATATCGTCGCAATTGTCAACATTGAACGGCATGACTAATTTAAAATGAACGTCGCTGATCAATCCTTCGATTTTCTTCGCTTTTTTGTCAAAGGCCCGGTGATCGCCGTCAAAGGCGGTGTTATTGATCACCGTCAAGATCGTGACGCCGCTGCCGGCAATGACGGTGGCGATTTTGCACCATTTGTTGTCATAGCGCTGCAAAATCGCCGTCATCGCACCGAGCATGCCGATCACGAGCGTGATGCCGAGGGCGAGGTGAGAAGTGCGGCTGAATTTTTGCGCATCCAGCTCGTGCCGTTTGGATTGGGCTTCAAATTCATTTTTAATGCTCACCCACTTCGTCGAATCGCAACTGTCTTGAGAAAAGGCGGCGGCGGCAAATACCAACCACCAAGTCATGGCAAAGATTTGAAATATTCGTTTCATGGCACCCTCTTTTGATTTAAGGTTTGGGGTTTTTTATTATTGCAATTTAATAAGTCTGCAAGGTATTTGCAAGCCATATTTTCCACTCACCGGGAACAAAAGCCTTGAGTTTCACGTATTCATTTTGTAACTTGCTTTTGCCAACTTACGACAGGAGAATACTGGAATATGCGCCACCTTCGATCAACAGCACTGTTGCGGCGGCCATGGGCGTGGGCCCTGCTGGCTTGCCTCGTCGCCCTTCCGATTTTAAATATCGACATGCGTCCCAATAACGCGCTTCCCAACACGTTTCGCGACAAAGATCTTGCGCCCGAGCGCCAGCATCCATTGGTGGCCAAGGTTTTGACGACTTTGCTCAAACAATATCATTATAACCATTCCACGCTAAACGACTCCGTCTCCAGCGAACTGTTGGATAGCTACGTCCGGTCGCTCGATAATAACCGGTTCTACTTTCTCGCTGCGGATATCGCCGCCTTCGAGAAATACCGCCGCGTGCTGGACGACAGCCTGCTCAACGGCAACGTCGGGCCGGCATTTCTGATCTTTAACAAATTCAAACAGCGCTCCGACGAACGCCTGGCGAACGTGAGCAAGCTGTTGGAGAAAGAGTTCGACTTCACCCTCGCTGAAAATTACCAGCCGGACCGCGACAATGCGAAATGGGTAACGCGTCCGGAGGAGCTTGACGAGCTTTGGCGCAAGCGCATCAAGAACGAAGCTTTGGAGCTCAAGCTGACCGGCAAAGACTGGACGAGCATCGCCTCAACTCTGGACAAACGCTACACCAACTTCCGGAGACGCATCGAGCAATTGGACGCGGAAGATGTTTTTCAGTTTTTCATGAATGCGCTGTCGGAATATTACGATCCGCACACCAATTATATGTCGCCGATCAGCGCGGAAAACTTCAACATCGGCATGAGCCTGTCTTTGGAGGGCATCGGCGCGTTGTTGAACACCGAGGATGAATATACAAAAGTCGTGGAGATCGTCGTCGGCGGGCCGGCGGATCGCAGCAAGCAACTGTGGGCGAATGATAAAATCGTCGGCGTGGCGCAGGGCGACGATGGCAAGATGGTCGACGTGATCGGCATGCGGCTCGACGACGTGGTGCAGATGATCCGCGGCAAAAAGGAAACGGTGGTGCGCCTGGAAATCATTCCAGCCGGCAGCCCGGCGGGCAGCCCGGCGAAAATTATCCGGCTCGTCCGCGACAAAGTGGTTCGGCAAGAGGCCGCGGCCAAAAGCGATACCATCGAAATCATGCAGGATGGCCAGAAGTATAAAATCGGCGTGATTACGATTCCGACGTTCTATTCGGATTTTGAAGGCAGGCAGCGCGGCGACGACAATTACAAGAGCACGACGCGCGACGTGCGGCGCCTGCTGGCGGAGCTGAAAGGGGCGCAGGTGGACGGCATTTTTATCGATCTGCGCCGCAACGGCGGCGGCTCGTTGCAAGAGGCCATCGAGCTGACCGGGCTGTTCATCAAAGACGGGCCGGTGGTGCAAGTGCGCAATTCCGACGGCGAAGTTGACCAGCATCGCGACCCCGATCCCGGCATTGTTTACGACGGGCCGCTGACGGTCATGGTTGATCGCGTCAGCGCTTCGGCCTCCGAAATTTTTGCGGCGGCGATTCAGGATTACAAACGCGGCGTGGTTTTAGGGGCGCAAACTTACGGCAAGGGCACGGTGCAGAACCTGCTGGATCTCAATCGCGTCATTCGCTCCAACGACGCCAAGTATGGACAGCTCAAAGTCACGATGGCGAAATTCTATCGCATCAACGGCGGCACGACACAGCATCGCGGGGTGATTCCGGATCTCGTCTTTCCTTCCATTTATGATGAGGCGGATTTCGGCGAGAGCACGGAGAAGCATGCGCTATCCTGGGATCAGATTCCGGCGGCGCGCTACATGCAGGAAGATCACGTTTCCAAGTATCTCTCGGCGCTGCGGCTGAAATCGCAAAAGCGCGCGGCCGGCAACGTCGAGTTCCGCTACCTGGCCGAAGATCTGACGCACCTCAAACAGGAAAAAACGGAGAACGCCGTCCCGCTGCAGGAAACCGTGCGGAAGAACGAGCGCGATCAGTTGGAGACGCAGCGCCTGGCGCGCGTCAACGAAAGACGCAAGGCCAAAGGTTTGGCGCCGCTCAAAAAGGGCGATACGATTACGCGTGATGACAACGCTCCGGATTTTTTGCGCGAAGAGGGCACGCACGTGCTGGCGGATTTGATCGCACTGTCGAAGAAAGATTATCTCGCCAAAACGGCGAAAGAATTGAAAGCGGCGCCGATGCCTCCGCAATGAAAGGGCGCAAAAATTTAAAAACTTTCCCCAACGGATGGACTGCGTCCGTTGGGGCTTTTGCTTTTTGGATACGATCATCGACGCGAGGGAGAGTAAAAGATGCGTATTATACGAAAAGCTTTTGCAATGCAAACCGGCCTGCTTATCGGGGCCGGTTTTTTATTTCTGTGGTTTTGCCATCCAACCCACGCCCAATCCGGCAACGTCAAAGCGTTAGTGGGAGGGATGCTCATCGACGGTTTCGGCGGCAAACCGATTCGCAACAGCGTGATCGTCATCGACGGCAAGCGCATCAAAGCGGTTGGCCAAGCCGGGATGGTGCAAATTCCGGCGGGCGCTGAAATCATTTCGACCGAGGGGATGAGCGTGCTGCCGGGTTTGTGGGATATGCACATGCATCTCATGATCAACGGCCACAGCGATTATGCCTATTGGGACAAGAAATATCCGCCGCTCTTCGAGTCCGTGATCATGCCGGCTTCGGCGCAGCAACTTCTGCTCGCCGGGGTGACGAGCGCGCGTGATCTCGGCGGACCGTTGCAAGCGAGTCTCGCAGTGCGTGATGCCTCCAACGCCGGCAAAATTCCCGGGCCGACGCTGTATGTTTCCGGGCCGTTTATCCAACACGCGCCTTATCCTGGCACCGAATTATTTCGCTGGGGCGTCAATGGCGTTGCCGATGCTCGCGCCAAAGTGCGCCAGCTCGCGCAAGCCGGAGTGAATTGCATCAAACTCATCGATCAAGATCAAATGACGATGGACGAAGTGAGCGCCGTTGTCGATGAAGCACATAAAAATAAACTCACCGTTGTCGCGCATGCGCATCGTCCCGAAGAAATCCGCCGCGGCCTTCTTGCCGGCGTGGACTGCTTCGAGCACACCGGCTTGGCCACCGCGCCGGAATATCCGGCGGATATTATCGAGATGATTCGCAGCCGCACGGCACAAATGAACAAAGGTCCGCTCTTTTGGTGCCCCACTATCGAAGGCCTGTTCAATTACGAATACACGCGCGACAATCCCGAGTGGTTGGATGATCCCTCCTGGTACGTGGGCTTGCCGGATTCGATCATTGCCGACATCAAAGCCTCGATACAACATCCCGATCAGCTCGCCTATTTTCAAATCACGCCCAGCCGCCGGCCAACGCTGGCGCGAAAATTCCAGCAGCTCAAAGAGTCCGGCGTGGTCATGCTCATCGGCACTGATAGCGGCATTCCGATGAAATTCCACAGCCAATCCACCTGGCACGAGCTCGACATTTGGGTCAACAAGCTCGGCGTCGATCCGATGGAAGCCATCCGCGCGGCGACTTATTGGCCATCGGTTTTAATGAAAGTGGATCGCGAGGTTGGCACGATCAGCGCCGGCAAATACGCCGACATCATCGCTGTGCGCGGCGATGTGCTGCGGTATATCAACCTGCTGCAGGAGGTGGATTTGGTGATGAAGCGGGGGGTGAGGTATAAGTAAAAGCGCTGCAAATAAAACGCTTGACAATTGATCAACATCTTTGTATACTCGTTACGGGTTGGAATGTGAGTCATTGCGAGGCGCTTTTTGCCGAAGCAATCTACTGGTTTTAAATAGATTGCTTCGCTGAGAAGCGCTCGCAAAGACAGTTACAAAATAAACCTTAACGAATATATCTTTCCAACGCCATTCCTGACTAACCCCGATACCTTCAAAGAGCCAAATTAGCAGCGCCAGATCGGGGTTCGCATTTGTTGATTTCGACGCTCCTATTGTACTTCTTGTCTATCGAGCAGCTTAGTTGGGGGTGGTGCGAGAACAGTTTTATTTTACACCTACCGAACTAAACCAAAGATTTTTTCAAAATAAGTGAGAGAAATGGGGTATTTATATTGTCTTATATAAATAGGAATACTGTCGACACGGATGAAACACCTTGATCGTCGACCATTTTGAATCTATCCAGCCATCCGGCTAATCTCATAGAGGGTATTTGGAAAGTCACTGACCGGTCACTTTTACGCACAAAATGTTCTGCAATTCAGCCACTTTAAGTGACCGGTCAGTCTCATTTCAAACACCGCTCTTAAACGACCCTAAAAATGACGAGCTTGCAGCAATGGTGAAAATTGGTTTACCTCAACTGATCGGAATGGCCCTGCTATTAAATCCGATCTTTGCCGAACAAAATCTGCTGAAAACGGCAGTTTCTTTAGGTTTGGAAAATCGCCTTTACGCCCAAACGCTCCAGTATCCCTACAAAAAGTATGAGAACAGGGCGGAAGGGCTTGTCAAGTCAAGGCAACTGGTTGAAGGCGAGAAATTGGAATTGCTTTCAGCCGCCATTGAAAACAATGAAGCGATGCCAAAGGCGGGCGTTGATAAGTTTCACCTTGCCTTCTGTTTGCAGGGTACTTCTCGCGTGAAAATTATCGTGCGGGAGTTTGAGAAAGTCTACAAGGACGTGAAGATGGAATATCGCATGGTGCCTTTGCAAAATCAGTATCCCTCCGGAACGAATCAGTTCTCGTGGCCGGCGGAAATACCGCTCCACTATAAGCTCACCATCGATGATTTGGTCCCATTGGCGACCGCGCCAGGATCGGAGTTTGATACGATCGTGCCGCTGTTGTTGTTTTACGCCGCGCCCATGAATTCGGCAGTCAGTTATCGTTTTTGTTTTTTCCCGCTGCAAACCGTCAGCGGGCTCGAATATAAAATTTATCGCGCCAACCCGCTCGAGCCGGTTTATTCGGATAAATTGAGAGATTTGCCCGGAGAGCAGAAAATCTATTTGCGTTGGCCGGGAAAAGATCAAAGCAATAAACCGGCCGGCAGCGGCCTGTACAATCTGGTTATTGCAGCAACCTTTCGCGCCTTGCCGGGAACGAATGCAAAAAAAATGACTGCCACGTATCAGTTCTATCATGATGCTGAAATCATGAAAAAATCCCAAGTGCGGCAATAGGCCATTGCGCCGCAAAAGTTAGAAAAAAATTCTGAACTTTTAGCTCACGGAAATGGAACATCTCACGGAAGAAAAGCAATTTTGATTTTAATTCCTGAGCTTGAATATGCTGCTCAAAGAGTTTCGGTTTTCAGCTTGCCTGAAAATCCGACGTAGAAACTAAAGAGTTAAATCTGTGCAAAAAAAGCAAAGAAATTTGGCTCACGGAAATGGAACGGCTCACGGAAAAAAATTCCGTGAGAGTTCTATTCCGTGAGCGATAATCTTTTTGGGTTCCGGCTCCGTCCGGGTTATGATAAAATTCTAAACTTTTTTTTGCTGCCAACGGATAGAAAAACCCAGCGGATAAAGTCCCGCCTTGCGGGATTGGGTTTTTCTAGCCGTTGGAAAAATTTATTTTCCGAGGCTGCCGAAGGGCTCCAGTTTTCAGCTTGCCTGAAAATCCGACGTAGGATCTTTATGCCAAATGCCGGTTATCAAAATTTCGATCTCGAGTTTTACGAAGCGGAGGGACTCTATCACGTCAAAGCGCGTTCCTTTAACGGCGAGGCCAAGCATCAATTTGCGCTGCCCTTCACACTGGACGACGCCAAGAAAACGATTCTAAAAATTGAGAATTCGCTCGCCGATCATACGCTCAACCTCGAGGTGGTGAAAAAGTTTGGCGGCGACCTGTTTGAAGCGGTTTTTCAAAAAGAAGTTCGCGCGAATTTCAAAAGCAGCCTCGACCTCACTCGCGTGCAAGGGGGAGAAGGATTGCGGCTGCGGTTGCACTTGCAAGACGTGCCCGTGCTCTCGCATTTGCCGTGGGAGTTTTTATATGACGCCACAACGAATCAATTCCTGTGCTTCAATCGCCAGACGCCGCTGGTGCGTTATCTCGATCTGCCCAAAGCCATCTTGCCGCTGCAAATCCAGCCGCCGCTGCGCCTTCTGGTGATGGTGTCGAGTCCGGCGCAGTTGGCTTATCTCAACGCTGACGAAGAGAAAGCAAAACTACAGGGCGCTCTTGGAAAGCTGGAAAAGTCGGGACGGGTGCAATTGCACTGGCTCGAAAAAGCGACGGTGGATGAATTGCAGAAAACCCTGCGCACCGCCGAGTTTCATGTGTTTCATTTCATCGGCCACGGCGATTTTGATGCCACCCTCAACCAAGGTTGGCTCGCTTTTGAAGATGAAATAGATGCTCTCGACGAAGTCAATGCGGAGCAACTTGGCGCAATTCTCAACAACCATCGCTCGCTGCGGTTGGTGGTGTTGAACAGTTGCAAAGGCGGCCGCACGGCGCTCACCAACCCATTCGCGAGCACCGCGGCGACGCTGGTGCAACTCGGCATACCGGCGGTGGTTGCCATGCAATTCGCCATCTCGGACAAAGCGGCCATTAAGTTTGCCGATAAGTTTTATGACGCCATTGCCGACGGCTTGCCGGTGGATATGGCCGCCACCGAAACGCGGGTGGCGCTGTTTTCCGGCGATCATCATCTCGAATGGGGCACGCCGGTTTTGTTCATGCGCTCCTCCGACGGGTCGCTCTTTGCACAAGCGGACCAGCCGGCACCAGCGCCTCCGCCGCCGCAAAAGCCTGCCGGGGTGGCGAATTTCATTTATGCGCTGGTGACGCTGCTCGTTGCCGCCGTTACCTTTGTCATTCTCGCCGTTTTGCCGAAAAGCGCGGTGATGGAAATTAACGTTTTTGCGCAAGGCCTCAGCTTTTCTCTGCCCGCCGCAAGCGGCGAGGAGAATGTTTCATTACTTTACTCCGGTTTATGGACGGAGTCGCTGAGCCTTGAAAAATTTATGCCGATCAAATTGAATGTGGCTTCACTTGCGACCGCCAATACAAAACCACCGTTTGCCAGCCCCATAACCTTCACGCCGGAGCCATTGAATGGCCGGATCACTTTTCTTTCTGAAGCTGAGCATATTTCGCTGCAAGAATTGATTTGCGCCGATAGCAGTCAAGTGAGCCTCCAACATCGTGATGGGAATTTGCATCTCACGATTCAGCAAAGTCCCGAAACGCCTTATGCAAGACTCAGCTTTGAAGAAGAAGTCGGCGTATTGGTCCAAGCCTGTGGTGTTGTGGATGCGAGCGGCCGCGATCTCGGCCAACTATTTAACGACACGGTGCGCGTGCAACTTCACGATATTTATCGCTCGCTCCGTGTGCAAGGGCAAAACGGTGCATTAAAAATAAATGCGAGACGAGAGACAAATGCCGATACCGTGCAATTTCTCGTTCAGCAGCCTGTTGTTGATTTGGATTTTACCAAACAACTCTTTCAGGGGACCAGAACCATCCCGCAGCCCACAATCGACAGCATTGTTGTGAGCAGAAATTTTCCGCTCACGAATTTTATTAGCGCCTCTCCGACGGCTGGTGAGCTTGAGCTGACACCGAAACCGAACCGATTCCTGATTAACGATCTTTTGGCGATTGCCCATGGCTTTGAAGTGCGCGCGCAAGGCCGCTTTACCAGCATGACTATTGGCCGAGGAAACTTGAAAGAAGATTTGGTACCCGGATATTTGTCGTTTATCACGGAGAATCAAACGGCTTCTCTGCTGATGACATGGCTGGGTTGGGTGGTGACAGTCGTGGTGCCGCTGGTTTTTCAGTTCAGATCCAAAAATAAAAAACGAGGTAAGCAATGATTAACAAGCACTCGATAGTCTATACCGCCACAGTAGTTTTTGCCCTCGTGTTTTTTCCATTTAAAAATGATACGGGTTGGTCCCAAACCAAAGACCTCCCCGAAATGCCGCCAAAGATTTACAACAAAGTGACAAAAGTGACGGTCAACATCATTTGCAATAACGGGCAGGCCAATGGAACCGGAGTAGTTGTTGGAATAACCCCTAACGGTCGCGCTGTGATTCTCACAGCCTGCCATGTCGTCGCCTCCAACTTTAAGGAGAATGATCCGGATATTTCGATGGAATTTTATCGTAACATCAGAGTCAAAATGGCTTCTGAGGTAACGCCGATTTCCGCCGTGGTATTGCCGAATTATGTGGACAGAGCAAATGATCTGGCTTTGATTGTCACCAGAGAACGAGTGACAGGAAACGAAGTCATCAGCTACACACAAACAAAAAATATAAAGCCCGGAGAAAAAGTAGCAGCTTTCGGGTATCCGCAGACTGATCGAATCTCTCAAACTGTAGGCCGCATTACGCGTCTTGAGCCTAAGTATTTGGTGTTTGACGCCAGAATTGCTTCTGGCAACTCGGGCGGGCCGCTAGTTGACAAGAACGGCCGCATGATCGGTGTTTCGACTTTTCTTGAAAATAGAACGGAAGGCTATGCCTTGCATATGAATCTAGTTTTGCCCATTGTCGAGGACTGGTTAAGAGAAATCAAGTTGAACAAGCAATGGAAACTTGAAAAGGATAGGTTTCCGCTTTGGCCGGTGATTGGCGGCAGCGTTGCTCTTGGCGTTGGCGGTGCGTTACTCTGGCCGCGCCATGACTCGACCACAACAACGCCTAACGTTTTTCCTTTTCCGATAAGACCAACCAAGAATTAAGCGGCTCTAAGAACTTATGACAACAGGAAGCTTATTCATTTGTCAATGAGGCACACGATGAACACCCAGCGAATACGATTTATTTGTGGTCGCGATTTTGTGGCTGTATTGATATCGTGGCTTTTGTTTTTGGCATTAGGCAACACAGTTGCCATGGCGCAAGTTGTATGGCAGCAGACAAATGGGCCAGAAGGAGGCGAGATTTTTGCTCTCGCCGTCAATGCGAATGGAGATATTTTTGCGGGAACGAATGGTGGCGGGGTTTTTCGGTCCACGAATAACGGCGACAGTTGGGTGGCTAGCAACAACGGTCTAACAAGTACCACCGTCAATGCACTTGCCATCAACGCGAGTGGAGGCATTTTTGCAGCAACTTTTGATAGAGTGTTTCGTTCCACGAATAATGGTAACAGTTGGACGGTAGTTAGCAGCGGCCTGCCGACTACCTTTGTCCGTGCTATCACCATTAACGCGAGTGGAGAAATTTTTGTGGGATTTGATGGTAGTGGGGTGTTTCGCTCCACGAATAATGGCAACAGTTGGACGGCAGTTAACAGCGGTATGACGAATACCTTTGTTCAAACTCTTGCCATCAATGCTAATGGAAATATTTTTGCCGGAACAAGTGGTAGTGGGGTGTTTCGCTCCACGAATAATGGCAACAGTTGGACGGCAGTTAACAGCGGTATGACGAATACCTTTGTTCAAACTCTTGCCATCAACGCTAATGGAAATATTTTTGCCGGAACAAGTGGTAGTGGGGTGTTTCGCTCCACGAATAATGGCGACAGTTGGTCAGCAGTCAACAACGGCCTGACGTATACCGATGCCGGAGGCCTTATCATCACCGCAAATGGAGATATTCTGGCGGCAATGACTTCTGGGGTGTATCGCTCCATAGATGATGGCAATAGTTGGGTGGATGCCAACAATGGCCTGACGAATACCCATGTCAATGCTTTTACCCTCTCCCCTAGAGGAGATATTTTTGCGGCAACGGTTGGTGATGGGGTATTTCGCTCCGCGAATAATGGCGATTATTGGACCGCAGTCAACAGCGGCCTGACGAGTACCGTTGTCTTTGCTCTTGCCATTAATGCGAGAAAAGTTATTTTTGCAGGAACGAATGGCGGAGTGTTTCGCTCCACAGATAGTGACAACAGTTGGACGGCAGTCAACAACGGCCTGAGGAAATATGTCTTCGCTCTTACCACCAACGCGCTTGGAGATATTTTTGCGGGAACGTTTGACGGGGTGTTTCGCTCCACAGATAACGGCAACAGTTGGACGGCAGTCAACAGCGGCCTGACGAATACCTTTGTCTTTGCTCTTGCCATTAACGCGAGTGGAGATATTTTTGCTGGAGCGGGTGGTGGGGTGTTTCGCTCCACGAACAATGGTGAGGATTGGACGATAGTCAACAGTGGTCTGGCGAATACCGATGTCGCTGCTCTTGCCATCAACGCGAGTGGAGACATTTTTGCAGGAACGCGTGGTGGTGGGGTGTTTAGATCCACGAATAATGGCAATAGTTGGGCCGCAGCCAACAACGGCCTCACGAATACCGATATCAATACTCTTGCCATCAACGCGAGTGGAGTTATTTTTGCAGGAACGCGTGGTGGTGGGGTATTTAGATCCACGAATAATGGCAATAGTTGGACCACAGCCAATAGCGGCCTGACGACTACCTTTGTCCGTGCTCTCGCTATCAACGCGAGTGGAGATATTTTTGTGGGAACGTTAGACGGGGTGTTTCTCTCTACAAATAATGGCAACAGTTGGATCCCAACTAATACCGGTTTAACAAATACGATTGTCCGATCGTTTGCTATCAATGTAAGCGAGGTAATATTCGTTGGAACCGACGGAAATGGAGTCTTTCGGGGCGTGGATTATCCATCCACAATTAGTATGGAAAGAACGTACAACTTTCGCACCCTTGCCAATCCCTCCGACTACAAGGCCAGTGATTATCGCATCGTGGGGCTGCCCGGCGTGAGCAACAAATCCTTGAAGGAATTCCTGAGCGGTGATCAGGGCAAAGACTGGCAAATATATTGGGATAATGGCTCCTTTATCACAAATCCAAGCGATTTTCTCGATGTGTTCGATGGCTCCGATACGTTTCGATTTAAAGTCGGACGCGCGTTTTGGCTCATCAGCCGAGACACGCTGACCATTAAGACAACTGCTGACGCGGCGCCGCTGATAAATCAAGAAGCGCAAATTGAATTGCACTCCGGCTGGAATTTGATCACAAGTCCATTCAATCGGTCAGTCGCTTGGACCGCAGTTCAAACAGCCAACAGTATTTCGTCCGAACAGATTCATGCCTTTACCGGAACTTATGGATCACCATCTGCAATCTTAGAGCCATACGTCGGCTACTATTTCTATAATGACGATCCTGCTCGTTCCATCCTTAGAGTTCCATTGAGTGCCGTTTCACCAATTTCAACCTCGGCTCAAACCTACAAACGTCCGGTTTGGAAAGTTGAAATCGGTCTTACTTCAAAAGACTTCCTTGACCAATCAACGTCGTTTGGCATTGCAAATGAAGCAAGTCAGGAGCTTGACCAATTTGACTACCGCAAACCACGCACGGTTGCAACCATTCCCAATGCTTACTTCTCCAAACCCAAATGGGATAAGCACTACAGCCTCTTCGCCACCGATATCCGCCCCGAATTCAAGGACAAAGAAAGCTGGGATTTCGAAGTGCAATCCGCGCAACGAGAAGAATTGAAACTCACGTTCTCCGGCATTGAGCGTGTGCCTTTGCAGTTTGAAGTCTATCTCATCGACCAAGCCCGCGGCCGGTATGTGAGCTTGCGAGAAGATTCGCTTTATACGTTCACACCGGCGGCGGATATTTCCAAATTCACCGTGCTCGTCGGCAAATCTGAGTCAATCAAAGAGCAACTGGAGTCGATTCCTCCCAAAGAGTTGTCGCTTGGCCAAAATTATCCCAATCCTTTCAATCCATTGACTGCGATACCGGTTTCCATACCGGTTATCACCGAGATCAAGCTCAAAATCTACGATATTTTGGGAAAAGAAGTGAAGACGCTCTATGCTGGTAGCCTTACGCCCGGGCGGCACTTTTTTCATTGGAATGGCCGAGATGAGAGAGGAAATACTCTGGCGACAGGGGTTTATTTCTATCGCTTGAGTACGAGCACCGGAATGGTTCTGACGCATAAAATGATTTTGCTGAAATAAGGCTACGCCCGTTGGGTCAAATGTTATTGACCGGTCACTGCAGCAGTATCTTGATGCGAAAGATCGCTTTAAAAGTGACCGGTCAATGGACCTGATTGGAAGTGGTGGTCCAGACATGATCAAATTGACAAACGATGTTCCATCTAAACCAAAGGGAGGTTTTATGTCAAAGCGTTTGCCACGAATTAGCTCCCATTCCGCCTCGTGGCTTGCTGTTTTTATTCTAACCTTGTTTCAACCTCTGCACACGCAAGCGCAGACCGAGCTACCACCGGTCAAGCCAGAAAAAGCGGAGATGCCCGCAACCGTTCATCAAAGGGTTGCGCCGGTCACGGTGAGAATTGTTTGCGACAACGGTGCAGAGTTCGGCAGTGGCACGCTGATCGGCATTACCAAACAAAACCGGGCTTTGATTCTCACCTGCTGTCATGTGGTAGCAAAAAATTTCAAAGAGTCCGACCCCGATATTCCTTTGGAATTTTTTGCGAACCTCAACGTCAAGATGGCGTTCGAGGCCAAACACTTAGCCGCGAGCGTTTTGCTCAATTTTGTCGATCGCGCCAATGACATTGCCATCGTCGGCACAACCGACGCCATTTCTGAGGAGCGGCTCATCTCGTATACGCTTAGTGACAAAGCCAAACCTGGCCAAGCGGTAGCGGCTTTCGGCTTTCCCAATACCGATGAGATCAACCAAACCGTGGGCAACTTTAACCGCGTGCAAGGCAATTATCTGGTTATCGATGCCGCGCTAGTCCCCGGCAATTCCGGCGGACCGGTGGTGGACAAAGTTGGTCGCATGATCGGCATGGCAACTTACGTCGAGGGCAAGGAAGGCTATGCCATTAGCATGAATCTTGTGTCTTCAGTGGTAAATCCCTGGCTACAGAACCTTAAGCTGAAAAAAGCGTGGCAATTGGAGACCGATCCGACTTTACTCTCGAGAACCTATTCGGATTGGCGGTTCATTGCTGGAGAGGTAGCGGTCGCAGGTTTGGCATATTGGCTTTTCAAACCGGATGACAAACAAAGACGGGATTTGGAAGATCCGCCGGGGTTGCCGTGATTTCGAGCTATGAAATACATAACGCGGACAAAGCCGCAACCAAACAGGTTTAAAAAAATTCCCCACCGGATAGAAAAACGACCAACGGATAAAAACCAATAATGACAAAATGATTAGGGGCAAAATCATTGGCGGCGCTCGTA
>Ga0247727_10002203_pt1 | contig 44882 bp, 34 predicted proteins | sample WisWelCaveWW1625_FD_202498 | JGI IMG/M metagenome (GOLD analysis project Ga0247727, IMG submission 202498) | Biofilm microbial communities from Wishing Well Cave, Virginia, United States - WW16-25 | ecosystem: Environmental > Aquatic > Deep subsurface > Groundwater > Cave microbial mat | place...
AGGCCTGCGCCGGGCCTTCTCGGCGCCGCCTCCTCGACGTACGTCGAGTACGCCTGCGTCGGCGGCACCTCCGAGGGCTCCGGCTCGGCTCGCGTCTCGACGCCCATATGGGCAGATTATTTCCGAGCGGGCCCTGGTTCAGTAGAAGAGAAACGGCCACCAGTTGAGCATCGGCGCGCCGTCGAGGTCGCGCGCGGCGTTCTCGAGCCCGGGGAAGCTCTGGCGCCACCAGACTTGCCAGGCGCCCCCGCAATCCGGCGCGAGGTCCTCGTACGGCAGGAAGAGGTCGGTCGCGAACGGCCGGGCGACGTCGTCCCCGCCCGGGCCGCCGCCCTGGCGGAAGCCCTCGCAGGTCGACGAGACGGTCGCGGGGCTGCGGTCGTCGTAGTGCCCTCGGGAGTTCGGCGCGAGATGGACGTTGCCGCAGCGGGGGACGTAGGGATCGAGGGTGCCGGTGGCGGCGTCCGTGACGTAGTCGACGGTGGATTCGCCCGGGAACGTCAGGCAGTCCGGCGTGCTGCACGCGTACCAGGAGTCGAACGGCAGCCCGAACCGTTCGTCGAGGTCGAAGTCCGCAAAGGAATCGAACTCGCGGGTGAGGTACGGGACGTTGCGGCCGACGTTGGCTGTCCACTCGAAGCCGTGACCGGCCGAATGCAGGTAGCAGCCCGGTCCGCGCGTGGCGTTGACGAACCCGATCCGGACCGACCGCGTGCAGTGCTCCGGGACCTCGTCGTCGCGGTCCCAGCAGCCGTTGCCCGCGCAGCCGCCGAGATCTACCGGGTCCTTGCGTCGCCGCTCCTCGTCGTAGAACGGCTTGAGTTCCAGGACCTCGGCGGCGCTGGCGTCCTCGACATCGGCGCTCGCGTGGATCCACACCTCGTGCACGATCCCGCGATCCAGCAGCTCGCACAGGTCGAGGTTCGCGCCGGCCTGCTCGGGATCTGGGAAGCCGTAGTGGTCCGCGAACTCCTCGGAGAAGAGCGCCTCGTAGTCGAAGCCCCAGGAGCCCTCTTGCGGCGTCTCGCGAGGGTAGAGGGTGGAGTTCTGGAGCGTCCAGTCATCGGGCGGTGGGTCGTCGCGTAGCTCGACGGACTTGACGATCTCGTACTCGAGAAAAGCCGGAGCATCGGGGTCCGAGTAGCCGTGGTTGCGCGACCCCTCGCGGAAGCCGTCGATGATCCGACCGAGGAGAGTTTCCATCGCGACGACCGAGCTCCGATTGTCGAACTGCAGCGCGAGGACCCGGGGGCGCATGAGGCGGATTCGCTCGTGATTCTCCGCAATCCAGGGATCGGAGTTCGCGAAGGACACGAGGTTCGGCCACTCGGTGGGGAGCCCCGCATCCGCGGGTCCCCCGTCCTTTGACGCCGCGTCCGGCGGGCCCGCGTCGACGGGCGGGCCGCCATCCGGTCCCGCCCCACGCCGGTCGGGCACCCTGGGGCACGCTGCGAGCAGAAGAGCGAGCGCGGCAGATTTCATTCGGTCGGAAAGTAGCCGAATCCGTCGGATCCGGCACCATGGTGCTCGTGGAGGACACTACGATGAGGCTCGTTCTGGCGCTTCTGGCGGTCGGTGGACAGGGATGCAGCTGCGCGGAGGGCGACGGGGCAAACGATGGCGGCGACGCGGACGCCGATACGGACGCCGACGCGGACACGGACGCCGACACGGACACGGACGCCGACACGGACTCGGACACCGATTCGGACTCGGACACCGATTCGGACACCGACACGGACACGGACTCCGACACCGATAGCGACACGGGCACGGGCACGGGCACGGGCACGGGCACCGACACCGACACGGGCGCCGGCTGCGGCGATCCCTTCGTGGAGTGCGCGGGAGAGTGCGTATTCACCGACAGCGATCCGGACCACTGCGGCGGATGCGACAACCCGTGCGCGGATCCGGATCCGGTCTGCGAGGACGGCGGGTGCGTCGCCGCCTGCGGCTTCACCGACTGCGGGGGAATCTGCGCCGATCTGGACACGAACCCGCTCCACTGCGGCGCTTGCGACGACCCGTGCGGGGCCGCACAGGAGTGCGTCGGCGGCGCCTGCACCTGCGTGGACGGCGATCTCTCCCTGTGCGTCGGCGAGTGCGTGGACCCGAACACGGACCCGGACCACTGCGGCGCCTGCGGCGTCGCGTGCGCAGACCCCGATCCTGTGTGCCTCGACGGCGGGTGTGCCGCAGACTGCGGCGACCTGACCGATTGCGGCGGAGCGTGCGTCGACACGGACGCGGACGCGCTGAACTGCGGGGGATGCGACAGCCCTTGCGCCGACAGCTTCGTCTGCGACGCGGGCAGCTGCGCATGTGGGGGGAGCCAGACCGAGTGCGCCGGCGTCTGCGTGAACACTGACCGCGACCGCGACAACTGCGGGGCGTGCGGCAATGCGTGCGCCGACCGCGAGCGCTGCCGCGCGGGTGTCTGCGAGCCGCGGTGAATTGACCCCTCCGACCGCGGCGGCTAGCCTGCCGCGCCCCCGTGACCGATCCGAAGTACATCCGGAACTTCTGCATCATCGCGCACATCGATCACGGCAAGAGCACCCTCGCCGACCGGATCCTCGAGGCGACGGGCGTGCTGGCCGAGCGCGATCGTCGCGACCAGTACCTCGATCGGATGGACCTCGAGCGCGAGCGGGGGATCACGATCAAGGCGCAGGCGGTCCGGTTGCCGTTCACGGTCTCGGACGGAACGACCTACGAGCTGAACCTCATCGACACGCCCGGGCACGTCGACTTCTCGTACGAGGTGTCGCGCAGCCTCGCCGCCTGCGAGGGCGCGCTGCTCGTCGTCGATGCTACGCAGGGCGTCGAGGCCCAGACCCTCGCCAACGTGTACCTCGCCCTCGAGGGGAATCTGGAGATTATTCCGGTCCTCAACAAGATCGACCTTCCCAGCGCGGACCCGGACGGTGTCCGCACGCAGATCGAGGAGATCATCGGCCTCGACTGTGCGGGGGCCGTCAACGTGTCGGCCAAGGAGGGCACCGGTGTCGCGGAGCTTCTGGAAGCCGCGGTGGCGCGCTTCCCTTCACCGAAGGGGAATCCCGAAGCGCCGCTGCGCGCGCTGGTCTTCGACTCCTGGTACGACGCGTATCGGGGCGCGGTCGTCCTCATTCGCGTCGTGGACGGATCCGTCCGCAAGGGCCAGAAGGTGCGACTCATGGCGACGGGCCGGGCGCACGAGGTCCAGGACCTAGGCGTCTACGCACCGGAGCTGCTGGCGGTCGAGTCGCTCGGCGTCGGTCAGGTCGGGATGCTCGTCGCGGGCATCAAGAGCGTGCACGAGACGAAGATCGGCGACACCGTCACGGACGCGCTGCACCCGACGACGGAGCCGCTCGCGGGTTTCCGCGAGGTCAAGCCGATGGTCTTCTCGGGTGTCTTCCCGACCGACTCGGCGCAGTACCAGGATCTGCGCGACGCCCTCGAGAAACTGCGCATGAACGATGCCGCGTTCGTCTTCGAGCCCGACACGTCGACCGCGCTCGGATTCGGCTTCCGGTGTGGATTCCTCGGCCTGCTCCACATGGAGATCATCCAGGAGCGCCTCGAGCGCGAGTACGACCTGGACCTCATCACCACTGCGCCGTCCGTCGTGTACCGGGTCGAGACGACGGCTGCAGAGACAATCGAGTTCGAGAACCCGGCGAAGATGCCGCCCGAGCAGAAGATTGCGCGAATCTGCGAGCCACTCCTGCGCGTCACGGTCCACGTCCCCGCCGTGCACGTCGGGCCCGTGCTGGCCCTGTGCGAGGGGCGTCGTGGGAGGCAGAAGGGGATCCAGTACACGTCCCGCGACCGGGTCCTCATCACCTACGAGCTCCCCCTTGCCGAGGTCGTTTTCGACTTCCACGACAAGCTGAAGAGCGTGAGCCGCGGGTACGCCTCGATGGACTACGAGATCGTGGGCTGGCAGGACGCCGATCTGATCCGGCTCGACATGCTCGTCAACGGCGAGGTCGTGGACGCCCTGTCGACCATCGTCCATCGCGACAAGGCCTACACGAGGGGGCGGGACCTCGCCATCAAGCTCAAGGAGATCGTGCCGCGCCAGCAGTACGACGTCGCGATCCAGGCCGCGATCGGGTCACGCGTGATCGCGCGGACGAACGTCCGGGCTCTCCGGAAGGACGTCACGGCGAAGTGCTACGGCGGCGACATCAGCCGCAAGCGCAAGCTCCTAGAGAAGCAAAAGGAGGGCAAGCGCCGGATGAAGCAGGTCGGCAGCGTCGAGATACCGCAAGAGGCGTTCCTGGCGATCTTGCGGCTCGAGTCCGACTAGCTCGTCCGGCGGCGCGCAACGCGAGGGCGCCGAGACGGCCCGCCGCAGCCCCCGTATCGGCGGCCGCAGCATCAGATTTGCAGCCTCTTCATCTTCCTCCACAACGTCGTGCCGCTGACGCCGAGCTCTTTCGCGACCGACGCGAGATCGTTCGGGTGTCTCGACATGGCGCTCTGGATCGCGGCCCGCTCGGCTCCGGCGACGACGTCCTCGAGTCGCTTCCCCTCGGCGCCGCCGCCCGCTGATCCAGCGGCCGCACGCGGCTCGTCGAACGCGAAGTCGTCGACGCCGAGCTCCTCGCCGACGGACAGTGCGGCCGCCTGCTCGACGAGGTTCTCGAGCTCCCGGACGTTCCCCGGGAAATCGAACGCGAGGAGCTTCGACAGGGCCTCCTCCGAAACTCGCTTGCGCGTCCCGGATCTCTGCGCGTAGCGCGCCAGGAAATGCTCCAGGAGGAGCGGGATGTCGTCCCGGCGCTCCCGGAGCGTGGGGACACGGATCGGAACGACGTTCAGTCGATAGTAGAGGTCCTCGCGGAACCTCTTCTCGGCGATCGCGGCGCGCAGCTCCTGGTTCGTCGCGGCGACGACGCGAACGTCGACGAGGACGGCTTGCGATTCTCCGACCCTGCGCACCTCGTTGTGCTGGAGCGCCCGCAAGAACTTCGCCTGGAAGCTCGTGTCCGTCTCTGCGATCTCGTCGAGGAAGAGGGTGCCCCCCTCCGCCTCCTCGTAGAGGCCCCTGCGCGCCCGGACCGCGCCCGTGAACGCTCCCTTTGCGTGTCCGAAAAGCTCGTCTTCCAGCAGCGTCGCGGGGATGGCGGCGCAGTTGACGGGGACGAAGGGGCGCGCCGCTCGACGGCTGGCCGCATGGATGGCGCGCGCGACGAGCTCCTTTCCCGTTCCGGACTCACCCGTAATGAGCACCGTGGCGTCCGTGGGCGCCACGCGGACGATCCGTGCGATCAGGTCGCGCAACACCGCCGAGCGGCCGACGAGGTTGCCGAGGCCGTAGCGCTCCCGGAACTCGCCCGCGAGGACGCCGACCTCGTGCAGCAGGCGCCTCTTCTCGAGTGCCTTGCCGACGCGTACGAGCAGCTCTCCCTCCTGGAAGGGCTTTGTCAGGTAGTCCGCGGCGCCTCCGCGCATCGCCTCCACGGCGCTTTCGATCGTCCCGTACGCGGTCATGACCACGACCTGCATGGAAGGCGCCATCTCGAGGGCGCGGCGGACCATCTCGAGTCCGTTGATCGGCTCCATCCGCAGGTCCGTGAGCACCAGATCGAACGGCGCCTGCTCGACGAGGCGCAGGGCGTCCTCGCCGTTCGCGGCCTCCTCCACGCTGTACCCTTCCTGCCGGAGCATCAGGGCCGTCGTCGCCCTCATGTTCTTCTGGTCGTCGACCACCAGGATGCGCGGGGCAGAGGATCGCGCTGCCCGACCGGATTCGGCGATGCGCGTGCTCATCCGGAGCTCTCATCGACTGGAAGATGCAACGTGAACGTCGTTCCCGATCCGGGCCGGGATTCGACGCTGATCTCGCCTCGGTGCGCGTCCACGATCCGCTTGACCACCGCGAGACCGAGCCCCGTCCCGCTGGCCTTCGTGGTGAAGAACGGCTGGAACATGCGCGACTGTACCTCGGTGGGGATGCCGAGCCCGGTGTCGATCACGTCCACGCGCGCGTAGGCTCGGCCTCCGCGTTTTTCCGTCGACGCCCGGACCGTCAGGGTCCCTCCCTTCGGCATCGCCTGCACCCCGTTGAGGACCACGTTGAGGAGGGCCTGGCGTACGAGGCGGGCGTCTATCCCGAGCGGGCTCAGGTCGGGCGACAGCTCGATCCGCATTTCCACGGGCGAGTTCGAGGCCTCGCTGCGGGCGACGTGCACCGCCTCCTCGATGACCTCCCGGAGGGACTCCTGCTGGATGGACGGCTCGTTCGGGCGGGCGAAGTCGAGCAGGTCGCCCACGATCCGGTTCAGCCGGTCCGCTTCCTCGCCGACGATCGACAGGAGCATCGCGGCGTCGCCCGAGGGCTGCAGGATCTTCCGGAGCGACACGATCGAGTTGAAGATGACGCCGAGCGGGTTGCGCACCTCGTGGGCGACGACGGCGGCCAGCTCGCCGAGCGCGGCGAGCCGTTCGCGCTTGACCAGCTCTTCCTGGGCCCTGGCGAGGTCTCCGTAGCTGCGGCGCAGATCCTCGAAGAGTCGGGCGTTCGCCACGGCGATCGCAACCTGCTGGCCGATGAGCGTCGCGAGCTCGACCTCCGACTCGGTCCAGTCGCGGGCGGACCGGACGTCGTCGATGACCACCGCTCCGATGGGCTCGTCCCGCAGCAGCAGGGGCAGTGCCAGGAGGCTCTTCTCCCCGTACAGTTCGGTCAGCCTTCGATGGACGTCGGACGAGGTCGACACGTCGGCCACGATCTGCGGGGATCTCGCGCGGACGGCGCGCGCCGCGATCGAAGGCTGATCCAGGTGGATGCGCACCGTGCGGAACTGCTCCCGGTACTCCGGGTTGGACGTCGCGACACCTCGCAGCTCCCGGACCGGGGCATCGAGGAGGAGGACGAAGGTGTTCGAGGCGTCCACCATCCGGCGCAGCGCAGTCGCCGATGCTTCGAGGATCTGCTCGAGGTCGAGAGATCCCGTGATCACGCGTCCGACGTCCACCAGCAGGCGCAGGTCGTCGACGCGGCGCCGGGCGTCGGCCAGCAAGCGCGCGTTCTCGATGGCGACCGCGACCTGGCTGGCGACCGCCAGGGTCCGATCGACCTCCGCCCGGCCGAAGCGACGGCCCTCCCGCGTGTCGCCCAGCACGACGACTCCGATCACCTGCCCGCGCGCGATGAGAGGCACGGCGAGGACGGCGCGGTGGCCGAACCGGCGGGCCAGGGCCTTGGCGGCCCGGGGGTCCGCGGGCGCGTCGTCGATGACGACCGGTTCGCGCGAATGGAACGCGGTCGTCGCCGCGGCCGGCGCGTCGAGCGGGATCACGAGATCCTCCGCATCGTCGCCCGGCACGGTGGAGGCCGCACCGCGCAGTGCCTTGCCGTCGGCGTCGAGGAGCATCACGAACACGTTCGTGACGTCGGAGAGCGTCTTGATCTGGTGGACGCTCGCGTCGAGTCGATCCTGGAGCGAGAGGTGCGTCGCGAGAGCGGTCGAGAACTCGTTGATCCGGGAGAGTTCCTCGACCCTGCGCCGCTCCTCCTCGAAGAGTCGCGCGTGCTCGATCGCGACGGCGACCTGCGTCGCGCAGCTCTCGAAGAGGTGTACCTCCTCCTCGCCGAACGGCGTGTCCGTGAAGCGGCTCACCGCAAGCGTCCCGACGACCCGATCCTGCACGATGAGAGGGGTCGCGACGCACGTCCGTACGCCGGCACTCGCGGCACGGTCGGCCATCGCCGCCGTGGGCCACTCGGGCCCTACCCGGATCGTCCTGCGGCCGCGCGCCGCCATCGCCACCAGCGAATCCGAATCGAGCGGGCGTTCCGCCATGTTCTGCGGATCGAAGTGTCCTCGCCCCTCGCCGCAGTGACCCGCGAGGATCAGTCTGTCCTCGTGCAGGACGTGGATGTGCGCGAGGGAGAGCGGGATCGTCTCGCGAAGGAGCGTGAGGAACCTCGAGGCGAGAGGCGCGACCTCCAGCGCGTCCGAGCCGATGCGGGCCAGGACGAGGAGTGCGGACAGGAGCCGAACGCGACGACGGGCGTCGGCGTAGAGCTGTGCGGCCTCGACCTGCACTGCGACCTGCGCGGCGAGGCGCTCGGCGGCGGCGAGCTCCTCGGCGGTGTACGGTCGCGCGGTCTTCCGGGCGAGGTCGAGAGTTCCGGCGAATCGCCCGCGGATAGTCATCGGCACCACAGCGAGCTCCTGCAGTCCCTCGGCGCGCGCCTCCTCCCGGCTGAACGCGGGCCACTCGTCGACGTGGAAGGCGCGCGCGTGCATGGTCGCCACGGCGTCGCCGGCGGAGCGCTCGACGGGAAAGCGGTCGTACTTCGCGGCGAAGGCGCCGCTGCCCGGCCTGTAGGCGGCGCGCACCAGTTCGTGACGCTCCGGCTCGTAGAGGCAGATGGCGGTGTGGTCGCTCTCGGTCGCGCTCTCCACGACCTCCAGAATCCTGCCGAGCATGGGCCCCAGCTCGGCTTCCGCGCCGGCCTTCGCGACCGCGCCGATCGCGGCGAGCTCCAGGTTGGCCTTCTCGAGCTCCTGGATGGACTCCGCGACCTCGAGCGCGGAGGCGATCTGTGCGCCGAACAACGAAACGGGTGCCACATCCGCGGGCGACAGCTCAGCGGAGGCGATCGCCACGAGTCCCCACGGGCGGCCGCGGACGCGGATGGGGACGAGGACGCCGCGCCGCGCGCCCGAGCGAAGGCGCGAGGTGTCTCCCTCGGCGGTGGGTGCAATGCCGACCATCCCGTAGAAACGCATCGCGTGAGCCGCAAGGTCGTCGAAGAACATGCTGCGTCCCTCGGCCAGAACCTCGCGGACCAGCTCGACCTGCTCGATCGGCATCGTCAGGCCCTTCAGGGGCCTGCCGAGCAGATCCCGGATGAGCTTCTCCGATTCGGGATCCCCCGACGCCTCGCGGATGCAGATGTGCCCCTCGAGGAGCTCGATCGCTCCGAACCCGAGATGGAGCTCTCGAAGCCCCTCGGCCGCCGCGGAGAGGACCTCCTCGGGAGCACGGGCTTTCTGCACGCGGGCCGCGAGCTCCGACAGGCCCGTCACGCGCGCGCTTTCTCGCTGCCTGTCCGCCGAGAGGTCCGCGAGCTCCAGGTTCTTCTGCTCCAGCTGCTCGATGGACTCCGCGACCTCGAGGGCCGAGCCCACGTGGGTCGCGAAGAGCGCCACCGCGGGCGCGTCGTTCGGCGTCAGGACGTCGGAGAGCGCGAGCAGGCCCCCCCAGGGGGCCTCGCGCACGAACAGTGGCGACACGACGCCGCGGCTGATGCCTGCCGCCTCGACGAGTGCCGGCAGGCCCCTCGCCGACCCGCCCGCGGCCGCGAGCACCCGGCCCGTGATGTCGCCGAGGTCGAAGTGGTACTCGCTACGCCGCTCCGCGAGGAGGCGCGGGAGAACCTCGAGAGACTCGATCGGGATCTCCGCGCGGACCAGCTTGTCCCCATACTCCTCCACGAAGGCGGACTGGATTTCGGTCTCGGCACCCACGTGCTCGAAACGCACCCGCGGTCCCGCCCCGCGCGAAGTGACGATTCGCATCGCGACGAGCCGGATGTCGAGGGCGAGGAGCCCTTCGGCAGCCGTTCGCAGCACGGCCCGGACGGTTCGCTGTCGCTGCACGCGGGTCGCGATCTCGGAGAGCGCGACCACGAGCGCGGACTCGCGCGCCCTGTCTGCCGACAGTCGCGCGAGGTTCCGATTCGTCTGCTCGAGCTCGGCGATCGACTCCGCGACCTCGATGGCGGATGCCACCTGGGAGGCAAACAGCGTGACGGCCGGCAAGTCGTCGCGGTTCAGGCGCTCCGAGGTCAGACACAGGATGCCCCAGGGGGCTGCTCCGACCGACAGGGGCACGAGAACCCCCCGCCACTCGGTGCCCGAGTCCGGCAGGCTGTCCATCGCGGCCGGATCCAGCCCCAGGGCCTCGCCGAAGAATCTCGAGGCGAGGGCGCCGAGGTCCTCCCGGTACACGGGACTCGCGCCTCCGAGCACCTCTCCGAGCGTCCCGGTGCGCGGGATCGGCACGGAAAGCCCCTCGATCGGGTGGCCCAGCGCCTGCTCGAACTCCGCGCGGCGCTCGGGGAACGTCGCCACGTAGCGCAGCAAGAGGCGCTCGCGGACGACCTGCAGGGCCGCGAGGCGCATGTCGATCCGCAAGAGTCCGTCGCCGGCGGTGCGCAGGACGTCGTCGGGCGTTCGCGCGCGCTGGACCCGGGCCGCGATCTCGGAGAGGGCCGCGATCAGCGGGGCCGGGGAACCTGTGTCGGCGCGCTCCATGGCGGGAGAGGCAGTATAGTCCGCCGCGATGCTCGTCGGCGTCGTCGCGCTCCTCGCCACCGCGGCGCTGCCGGAGCACGTACTCGTGGCGGGCGGCGACGTGAACCTCGCGCGGCACACGCATCTCGCGCTCGACGCGGCGCCGGCGAACCGGCTTCTCGCGCCGATCGCCTCGGAGATCCGGAGCGCGGACTTCGCGATGGCCAACCTCGAGTGCGTCGTCTCCACGCGCGGGGCCTTTCACCGCAAGCCCGAGAACCGGCCCTACTTCTACCGTGCGCGCCCGGAGATGCTCGATGCGATGACGGACGTCGGGATGGACTTCCTGGCGGTCGCCAACAACCACTCTCTCGATTTCGGTCCGGAGGCGCTGCTCGAGCAGCTGGAGCTTCTCGAGGCTGCCGGGATCGCGTACGCGGGCGGGGGGCAGAACCTCGGTGCCGCGATGCGCCCCGCGTACGTGACGGTGGGCGACGTCGTCCTGGCGATCTTCGGCGCCGACGCGAGCGTTCCCCCCCAGCGGTACTTCGGCGCCACCGCCGGGCGGCCCGGCACGTTCCAGGTCGATCTGCGAACGACGGCGCTCGTGGATCGGCTCCGCGGTGCCATCCAGGAGGCGCGCCGGCACGCCCACATCGTCATCGTGAGCCCCCACTGGGGCGGGAACTGGACGGAGGGACCGAGCGAGGACATGCGGAGGGCGGGTCGCGGGCTGATCGAGGCGGGCGCCGACGTCGTCCTCGGACACTCCTCGCACCAGATCCACGGGGTGGAGATCCACCAGGGCAAGCTCATCGTCTGGGACATGGGAAGCCTGCTCTTCGACCGGACCGGGCAGTCCCGGATGCGCAAGGGCCTGCTGTTCCGGCTGCGGTTCACGCGCGCCGGCGTCCACCGGCTCGAGGTCCTGCCCATCCGCGTCGCGAACAACGTGACCCGCCGCGCGATTGGCACGGAGGCCGAGGAGATCCGCACGCTGTTTCGCGATCTGACCAGCGCGCTCGACCCGGACCTGCCGATCGAGGACGGCGAGGAGGGGTGGCTCACGGTGCCGGTTCCAGAGGGGTCCGAGAGGGAGATCGCGGCGGCCCCCGAGGCGCGGCCCACGGGTCGGACCCGAAGGCTGCCGGACGCGCTGAGGACCAGGCGCCCGAACGTGTTCGTCGAGAAGATGCCGCGAGCGTTCGAGGATGGGCGCCCCCAGGACATCGGCGGAGTCGAGCTTCTGGGGGCGCTGCTCCCCCAGTCCGTCCCGGAGAACCACGACGTCATCGTGGAGCTGTTCCTGCGCGCGAAGGCTCCCCTCTCCGGGCGCAAGCTCGTGGTCCTCTCCGGCGGAAGGCGGGACACTGACTGCCAGTTCGGCGAGTGGGCAGAGCCGGGAGACTGGGCCGTCCCGACCGAGCGCTGGGGTGCGGGGGAGATCGTCCGTCATCGCATCGCGCTGCGCAGCGTCGCGGCCTGCGGGACCGGGACGTTCGATCTCGACGTCCAGCTCGTGCCGTCGCGCGGAGAATCGGACACGCCGAAGGTGCGTGTCGGTTCCTTTCTCGTGGCTCCGTCCGAGCGCTCGCGTCAGCCGCTGGTCGAGCCTCGCGTACCATTCGTACCGGGCCGTTCACCCATCGCCGTCGTTCCGACGGTGGCGGCTCCGGTGCGAAGGGCATGGCTGTGGGCGACGTTCGCCGGCGTTGCGATCGTGCTCTGCGCCGTGACCGTCGCCGTCATCCGCAGGCGCAGGCGCGCGCCGGCCGTCACGCGGCCGCCGGGCGGACCCGCCGCATGATCCACGCGCGCACTGCCTCCACGCGGCCCTCGAAGCGCCGCCACACGTCCGGGTGCGCGAGGACCGGGTAGGGCGCGATCGAGATCAGGCTGAACGCGCCGACGCTCATCGTCAGAAGGATTCCGACGTGGAAGACGATGCCGGCCAGCAGGATCCAGCCGCTGGTCCGGCGAAACCAGATCGCGACCGGGAAGAGACATTCGAAGCCGACGGTGAACCAGGCCAGGCCGGTCATCACCCACGGGATTCCGGAGAGGAAGACGCCGATGGGCAGGCCCCCGACGCCGAGGGCGACGAAGTGGTACGAGAGCGCATCCCCCATGATCCAGCCCTCGCCGGCGCGCACCTTCGAGAATCCGGTCCCCACGTAGAGCGCGACGTAGGTGGCCAGGAGCATGTAGCGCGCAGCCCCGCCGCGCCGTTCGGCGTCCTCGCCCTTCGCGCTCCAGGGCGCGAAGCAGAGGGCGAGCGTCTGCCAGAAAGCGAGCCGATCGTAGGCCTTCAGGTGCAGGGTCTCGAACAGCATCAGCGAGAGAGAAGTCGCGAGGAAGATGCCCAGGGCGAGACGGACGAAGCGGCCTGCAATGAGGAGCACGAGCGACAGGGTGAGCACGCTCCAGATGATCCAGGCGGTCCTCGGCGACCAGATCACCGTGTCGGTGATCGAGAACGGGGGACGGTACACGATGACGCTCTCGCTCGAGTACAGCTCCTCGAGGTGCGCCGCCCGTGGCAGCCACTCCAGCAGGAGCGCCGACCCGAAGAGCACGCGCGTCCACGTCCAGGCGGAGGCCGGCGAACGGGGAAAGGAGATCACAGCAACGTCCCGCGCCCCATCGGCGGCACCGGCCTGTTGCAGGGCCAGACGCGCATGATCTGGTGACGGGCACGGCGCATACGCTGGTCCATCTGTCCGAGACGGCGCGGCCACGAGTACCGGACGAAGCGGACCTCTGCGGCGCCGCCCGAGCGCTCGCAAGCCGCCCACAGGAACGCGCGCTGCAGGGAGACCGATCGCGTCACCATCGTCCGCTCCCACCGGTACCCCGTGTCCCAGAGCATCGGGAACCACTGTTCCATCGGGAGGCGCCGCCACTGCCCGTCGAATGATCCCTGCACGACGATCCGGCTGTGCCTGCGCGTGTACCGGGTGAACATGCTCCAGTTGCTCGGCCAGTACATCCGGCCGAGCAGATCGGCGAGCGGGGCCGGCGGGTACTGCGCGTGCCAGAACGCGAGCGCGTGATACGCGGTGAAGACCGCGAGGAGCGTTCTCACGAGGAGCGGCCGGAGGGTCTGCATGGCACGTTGCATCGCGCGCTAGTAAGGCACGGGATCCGGCGCCGTCTCGAACTCCGAAGGCGGCCCCACGATCTCGCCTCGGCGCACGCGCCAGTGGAACCTCCGGCCGGCGCGAAGCGGCGGCAACGTGACGGTCGTCGTCTGCGAGGAGCCTCGCCAGACGATGCGGTCGAAACCGGCGGCCTCCGCCACCTCGATCTGGTAAGGGCCCGCTCCGACCGAGGCCTGCCAGACGAGCCGGACCCGAGACTCGTCGCAGGAGGCACCGACGGGAGGTGACTGGGGCGTGGGCAAGTCGCCGCCGCGGACGGCGGCAGGAACGAGCAGCCAGAGGACCGCGATCCCCAGGCCGACCGGCGCGACGAACGGCCACGCGCGCTTCGCGAGCAATTCCACCCACGGCCGAGATACCACCGAGCAGGCGTGTCGCGCTACCTTGCCGGGTCGTGATCGAGAAGCAACAGGAGACAGGCAACCGGCAACGGGCAACAGGCAATGAGAAACGTCCTTGCACGGTCGTGCGGGGTCCGCGGTTTTGGATTGCCCGTTGCCTGTTGCCTGTTCCCTGTCTCCTGTTGCTTCTCCAGGACAACCTCTTTGCCTAGGTTCCCCCACTGGCACCTTCTCCTCCCCGCGGCCGCGTCGGTCGTCGTCCTGTGGTCGGCGCGCGGGGCGCTCGGAGACGCGCCGGACCTGTCGGGCGACAACCCGTTTCACATCGGGTCCGCAGAGGAGATCGCGGACGCGATGGAAGAGGGGCGCGATCCGTTCGCGGCGATGCCGCAAGCCTTCGGGATCCCGGTCCTTCGCTTCTACCAGTGCCTCACCTACCTCGCGGTCGGGGCCGTTCGGCTCGTCACGGGCCTGCCGACGAAGGACGTCCTCGTCTGGCTCGTCACCCTTTTCGTCGCCGCCTCGCCCTTCGCGTACTTTTCGATGATGCGCTCGCTCGGCGCGGCGCCGGGTGCGGCGGCGATCGCGGGCCTGCTCGCGGTGTCCTCGAACTCGGCGTTCTCGCACTCGATGGGGGCGTACTACGAGACCGGAATCGTCACGCAGGCGATCGGCTCCGTCTTTCTTCCCCTCTTCGTCGGAAGCTTCGCGAAGGTCCTGCGAGGGGAGGGTGGGGCCGTCCGTGCGGCGGTGCACTTCTCCCTCGCGGCGCTCTCGCACGCGGCCCTCATGGTGTACGCGATGCTCGTCGGGCTCCTCGCCCTCGTCGCGTTGCCGTTTCGGGTCCGTGTGGCGCTCCCCCGCGTCGCGACCTTCGGCGTCGTCTCCGCGATCCTGGTGGCCTTCTGGGTCGTGCCCTTCGTCTCCTCGACCCAGGCGGATCGCCCCGTCTCGGACCTCGTCGTCCGTCCGCGGCACGCCGTGTGGCACGTCGGCGCGAGCCCCGGGGAGTTGCTGCGCCTGGCGGCGAGTGGCCGGTTGCTCGACGGACCGGGCACCCCGAGGACGCCCGTCGACGACCTGGCCGTCCGGATCAACGGCGGATTCACCTTGCCGAGCCGCGTCCCTTTCCTTTCCATCCTCGCGCTGCTCGGGTTCGTCTTCGTCCTGCCTCGGATTGGAAAGGACCCGGAGCGGTTCTTCGTGGCCGGTACGTTTCTGTCGGTACTCGTGCTTCTCGGGCCGGACGATTTTCCGGTCGGCCGCTGGCTGTTCTACCGGGCGCATGCATTCCGGGCGACGCTGCTCGTCGACTTCTTCGTGGTGGGCGTCGTCGCGCTCGGACTCCACCGCGCGGTCGCCTCGGCGCTCGACTGGATCGGCCGGCGCCGTGCCGAGGCCGCCCGCGCGGCGCGCGCGGTCGTGGCCGTCGGGACCGCGGCGGCCGTGGTGGCCTACGCGTGGATCATGATCCCGCTGGGCGAGGCCATGGCGCAGCCGACCGTCTGGACGACGATCCCACCGGCGATCCAGGCCCTCGGCCGCGTTTCGCCTCGCGCGTCCGCTGGACGATGGACCGTGCAGTTCGGCGGGAGCCGCCGCGAGCACCGCATCAAGGACTTTCTGCTCTCCCTCGGGCGCCCCACCGGACACCACATGTCCGCGCTCGGGCCGCTCACGACCTACTACCTGGGCCGCGAGGTCCTGACGCGCGCGGAGAAGCAGTACGCCCTCGCGCGGCTCGTGGGGTTGCGCTACCTGCTCGTCGATCGCGCCGCGGCGCGCGAACTCGCCGCCGCGACGGCGCCCGACGGTTCCCCTCGGTTCCGCCGGATGGTTCCTGGACGGCTCGAGGTGTGGCGGACGACCGACGACGCACAGCTCCACGCGCCGCAGGGACCGCGCGTGGCTGTGGTCGCCCGCGACGCCCAGTGGGTGTGGCTCGTCGAGCGCTGGATGCGCCGGCACGCGGCGGACGCGCTCGATCCGCAGGTGGCCTGGCCGATGCGCGTTCGGCCCGGCGAACTCGAGTCTGCGATGCGAGGCCGGATGGTGGATGCGGTGCTCCTCGCCGACGCGGGCGCGCCGGCCCCTGGCCCACAGCTCACGCGATTCGTCCGCGGAGGCGGGCTCGTGCTCTCCACCCGGCGGGTGCCTGGCGTGGACGCGCGCGTGCTCGATCGACGCGCGGAGTCCTGGGAGGCAGCCGTCGCTGCCCTGCCGTCGCACGAGTCCCAGGCAGTTTTGAAGACGCGATCGGCCCGGCTCGGCGGCCTCTATGCTTTCTCGATCCGTGCCTCGGGCCCGTCACTGCTCGTCCTGCCCGAGCACCACTACGAGAACTGGAAGGTCCAGGTCGATCGGCACGAGCGCAACGCGTGGGCCGTGGGCCCCGACCTCGTCGGTGTCGTCGTCCCCGCAGCCGCGCGGGACGTCCGGTTCGAATGGCGAACGTCGTCCACGGAGCGGTGGACGCTCGTTCTGTCCTCGGTCGGCTGGGCGGTGGTACTCGCGGGCGCATCGGTCCGGGTCGCGAAGAAGCTGCGGGACCTTCGGCGTGCTAAAAGCGGGTCGGGCCATGGCGATGCGACGGGTTGAGCCGGCACCTCGATACCCGCTGGCCGAGCGCGATCGCCGGCTCCTCGACGAGAAGCGCGACTTCTGGGACGACCTCGCGCGCGATCACCGTGAGCGCTCGCGCGCGAAACGCTACTACGACCAGCACCTCGTCGCGCTGGTCCGCGCGAACGTCCTGCCGGGACGCCGCGTCCTCGAGATCGGCTGCGGGACGGGGGACCTGCTCGCCGCTGCCGAGCCGTCCTTCGGTCTGGGGATCGACTTCAGCGAGAGGATGGTGGAGGAAGCGCGGCGGCTCCACCCGGAGTCGAACCTGCGCTTCGAGATCGGCGAGGCGGGCGATCTCGTAGGCTTCCCGGAAAAAGGTGAGCCGTTCGACTACGTGCTCCTCTCGAACCTCGTCGGCGAGCTCGTGGACGTCGAGCGGGTCCTGCGCCAGCTCCGGAGGGTCTGCGACCGACGTACGCGGATCGTCGTCACCTACTACAACTATCTGTGGCAGCCGGCGGTGCGGATCGCGGAGATGCTCGGCCTCAAGCCCCGCATCCGCGAGCAGAACTGGCTGCGGCTCGCGGATCTCGAGAACCTCTTCGCCCTGGCCGGGATCGAGACGGTCAAGAGCGGCCGGCGGACGCTGCTCCCGTTCCGGATCCCGATTCTCTCGGACCTGGCCAACCGCTACCTCGATACCTTGCCGGGTGTGGAGCAACTCTGTCTGACGGAGTACGTCGTCGGCCGTATCCCCGACCGCGAGCGCAAGGAGCATCGGGTCAGTGTGATCGTCGCCTGCAAAGACGAGCGGGGGAACATCGAGGAGATCGTGAAGACGGTCCCGAAGATGGGCGCGGGCACCGAGCTGATCTTCGTCGACGGCCACTCGACCGACGGCACGGTCGAGGAGATCGAGCGCTGCAAGGACATGAACCCCGCGCTCGAACGCGTCGTGGTCCTCGTCCAGGACGGCAAGGGCAAGGGCGACGCGGTCCGCATGGGCTTCGAGCAGGCTTCTGGAGATGTTCTGATGATCCTCGACGCCGACATCACCGTGCGCTCGGAGGACCTCCCGAAGTTCTACGAGGCGCTCGTCTCCGGGCAGGGGGAGTTCATCAACGGATCGCGCCTGGTCTACCCGATGGAGGACCAGGCCATGCGCTTCCTGAACCTCCTCGCCAACCACTTCTTCGGCGCGCTCTTCTCCTGGTTGCTCGACCAGCGCCTCACCGACACCCTCTGCGGGACGAAGGTCCTCTTCAAGGAGGACTACGAGCAGATCGTCCGCAACCGGTCGTACTTCGGCGACTTCGACCCCTTCGGCGACTTCGACCTCCTCTTCGGCGCCGCGCGCATGAACCTGCGGATCCGCGAGGTCCCGATCCGCTATCGGAACCGCGAGTACGGCGAGATCAAGATCGAACGCTTCAAGCACGGACTTCTCCTGTTCCGGATGGCGGGCACCGCGTGGCGAAAGTTCAAGGCGCTCTGAAAATCGCCGTTCTGCTCCTCGTACGATACGGCCCGCTCGCGTTTCTCGCCGGGACGCTGCTTCGGGCGACGCTGCTGCCCGTCTTCCGCGGCGAGGTCGCGCGCCCGGAAGTCCCGCCGGACGGCTTCGTCTCGCACGACACGTCCGTGTACCTGGGCTGGGCCCGCGGCGACCTCGAGGGCCCCGTCGAGGTCGAGGTGGCCGCCGACACCGGCTTCCGACGGATCGTGCACAAGCAGACGTCGCGCGGATCCTCCCTCACGACGCCCCCGCTCGAGCGCGGACGGACGTACTACTGGCGCCTCCAGAAGAACGGAGTCGTCGCCTTCTTCCGCACCGCGCGCGATGCAGTCGACTTCTGAGCCGAGGCCCTCGCGCTGGGCCCGCCTGCGCGCGCGGCTCGCCGGGCGTGGACACCACGTCTTCTCCGTCGCCGCGTTTCTGACGGTCCTGGTCTCGACCGCGACGATATGGCCCGACGCCGTACAGACCGGGGACTCTCTCTTCCACGTCGGCAACGCGGTGGACGTCGAGCGCGCCGTGCGCCTCGGCCAGGACCCGCTCGGACGGCTCCCGCAGATGCAGGGGACGCCGACGTTCCGCTTCTACCAGCCGCTTCACGCACTGGCGACCGGCGCGATGACCGCGTGGACGCCGGTCCGGCTCGAGTTCTGGTACACGCTCTTCACGGTCCTGCCGTTCGCGCTCTCGCCGTTCGCCTACATGTATTTGCTCACGGGGCTCGGGTTCAGCCGCTGGCGCGCGGCCCTGGGCGCCTTCGTGAGCATCACGACCGTCCTGGGATTCTCGAACTCGTTCTTGGGCCTGTTCTCGGGCGGGATCGTCACGCAGGCGCCGGCGGCGCTTTTCTTCCCGCTCTTCCTGGGCAAGTTCGTGCGCGTCCTGCGGGGCGAGCGCGGCGTCCTCGGGGCGGCGGCGTTCTTCGCGCTCACGGTCCTCTCGCACGCAGCCTTTGCCGTCTACGCCGTGGTCGCGGCGTTCCTCGCGACGGCGATCTTGCTTCCGAAAGGGATCCGCCCGCTCGCGAAGTGCGCGGCCGCCGGAGCGCTCGGCGTCCTCCTGGCCGCGTTCTGGGTGCTCCCGTTCCTCGCCGTCCAGGCCGAGCACCGTCCGATTCCGGACGCGGTGTCCCGCCCGGACCGCCGCATCTGGTTCTCGGGCATCAGCGGACGCGAGCTGTTCGACCTCGTCCGGACGGGACGCTTCTTCGACGGCGAACGCGACGTCGATCGAGACAAGGGGAGCGACGAACCCCTCGACTCGAAGATGCGCGCGCTGAACATCTTCGGGCTGCACACGCTGCGGCCCCCCATCTTCTCGATCTGCCTCGCGATCGGGGTGCTCTTCGCGCTGGTGCGGATCCGCGATCCGTCAGTGCGCTTTCTTCTCGGCCTCATGACGACGGGATTCTTGCTCGTCCTCGGCCTCGACGACGTCCGCATCGTCGCGCGACTGCCGTTCACCGGACAGATGCAGGGCTTCCGCGCCACCTATCTCGTCGACCAGGGCGCGCTGGGCCTCGTCGCGCTCGGCCTGCACGAGGTCGGGTCGCTCTTCCTCGCGGCAGCAAGACGGCTCCCGCGGATCCCGCGCCGCATCGCCGGGGGACTTGGGGTCTTCGTCGCCGTCGGCGCGCTCCTCGCGACGAGCGCGTGGCTGTTCGTCCACGCCAGGGCGATCGTCGGGACGGGGCGGGGGCCCTGGGAGTTCACGTTCCTCGAGAGCATGGGCCGCTACAGACAGCGCATGGGTCCGTACCGCGTCCGCGGGCACTACAAGGCGGGGACGAACCAGAACCGGCGCAACAACCACATCCACGTTCTCGGCTTCGCGGTCCCGTGTGCGCACGTCTCCGGCATCACGGGGCAGACCGCCCGCACGGTCTGCGAGCGCATCGGCACGCCCGGCCGCAGCTGGCGGCTCGCGGAGCTGGTCGGCACGTCGTACTTCCTGGTGGATCGCCGTTATCCCCACGGACTCGACGCCGTCGAGAAGGTGGGCGACCGCGGCCGCTACCGGCGCCTTTCGAACCGCCGGAACATGCAGCTCTGGGAATCGCGGATGCGGACGTTCGGCCACATGGCGACAGGGCCGATCGTCCTCGTCCACGGGACCCACGCGCAATGGGTGCAGCTCAACGAGGAGTGGCTCGGGCGCTGGTCCAACCGTCTCGAGGACCCGCGTACCCCCTGGCCCGTGCGCGTGCAACCCGGCGATCTCGAGCGGGGGCCTCTCCTGCGTCAGGCGGCTTCCGTCCTGATCGTCGACACGCGGCCGTTCGAACGCGCCCCCGCCGGGTTGCAGGCCCGCGCAGAGCAGGGGCTCCCCGTCCACGTGCTCTCGCCGATCCCGGGCCTGCGAGCGAAGGTTCTGGGTCCGGCCGACGGCTGGGAGCGCGCCTTCTCGGGTCTGCCGCGCGCGGCCGCGCGCCCCGAGGACGAATCCTTCCGACTGCTCCCGTCGCCGTCTCCCGGTCGCGAGTTCCGCCTGCAGACGGTGGTGAAGCGCGCCGGAATCGCGATGGTCGCCGAGGGCTGCTTCGCGAACTGGCACGCGTGGGTCGACGGCAAGCCCGCCGACGTTCGCCCGGCCGGACCCGATCTCGTCGGCGTGTACCTTCCCGCCGGGACCCGCCGCCTCGTCATTCGCTGGCAGCGCACGACACTCGAGAACGTTTCGTACGCCGCCTCGCTCCTGGGCTGGATGGGGGTCTTCTCGTGGATCGCGATCGACCGGCGTCGGCGTCGTCGGGCTCGTCCGGGTGGGGAGGGGGCCCCCGTCCTGCCCGTGGTAGATCCCGCTGCGCCCCCGTGACCTCAGGCTCCAGATCCAGATCGTACTGGCCCTACCTTCTCGTTTCCCTGTTCTCCTCGGCCGCGGCGAACTTGCTCATGCGCGGCGCGATGTCGACGATCCGCGCCGACAGCGCCGCGTCCCTCGCCCTTGCGGCGGCGCGTTCGCCGTCCCTCTGGCTCGGACTGGGACTGTGGGGTGTGGGCTTCCTCCTGTGGCTCCGAGTCCTCGCCACCGAGGAGATCTCTCGCGTCTACCCCGTCGTCGTGGGCCTCTCCTTTCTCGTCGTGGGCGTCGGATCCAGAGTTCTGTTCGGCGAGACCGTGCCGAACGGCGCGCTGGCCGGGTCCGTCCTGGTCGTCGTCGGGATTGCGCTGGCGTCGCGCGAGCCTTCCCTCGTGCGGCAGGACCCATGAACGTTCCCTGGACTCTCCTTGCGACGGTCGTTTTCGTCTCCGCAGCGAACCTCTGCCTTCGCCGCGGAATGTCCGACGCTGCGGGGGCGCCGGGCATGGCGGCTGTCGTGCGTCGGGCCGTGCGATCGCCGTTCGTCCTCGCGGGGGGATTGCTGTACGCGATCTCGATGGTCACCTGGTTGCTCTCCCTGCGCAGCACGCCCGTCTCGCGCGCGTACCCGCTCTACGTCGGTGGCTCGTTCCTCCTCGTCCTCTTCGGGGCGTACATCCTGCTCGGCGAGCGCTTTTCCTGGCGGCGACTCGCCGGAACGGTGGCGATCCTCGCCGGCATCGTGCTGGAGGTGATCTCGTGACGGACGTTGCCCGCCGGCACTCGCCCTTCGCACAGTGGCTGCGCGGCGCGCTCGCGCACCCGCTCGCGCGCGGGATCGACCTCGACTCTCCCGAAGCGACCGAGGTCCACGCGCGACTCATCCGCGAGAAGGGCTTCCTTCGCCGCCTCTACGCGTCGTTCTACGCCGACTACGAGGACGCCGTCGCAAGGTCGACCCCCGGCGGGCTCGTCCTCGAGATCGGGTCCGGCGGCGGCTTCTACCGCGAGATCCGCCCGGACGTGGTGTCTCTCGATCTGCGCGCGGGCGCCGACGTCGACGTCAAGGCGTCGGCGCTCGAGATCCCCCTCCGCTCCGGATCGGTCTCCACGATCGTGATGCTCAACGTCCTGCACCACCTTCCCGATCCACGCGCCTTCTTCCGCGAGGCCGCGCGAGTGCTGCGACCGGGCGGCCGCGCGTGCCTCGTCGAGCCGTTCGTCTCGCCGCTGAGCCGCAAGCTCATCCGCCCGCTGCACCACGAGCCCTGGGAGGAGAACGCTCCGTGGGAGCTGCCGCCCGCCGGCCCGATGTCGGGAGCGAACATGGCGATGCCCTGGGCGATCTTCTTCCGCGATCGGGCGGCGTTCGACGCCCAGTTCATCGACCTGCCCGTCGACGACATCCGGCTCCACACGGCGCTCCTCTATCTCCTCTCTGGCGGCGTCTCCATGCGGTCCTTCCTCCCAGGCCCGCTCTTCTTCGCCGCCCGGGGCTTCGACCGTCTCCTCGGCCCCCGCACCTTCTCCGCGAGCATGATGACCGTGGGTCTCGTTCGCCGCCCCACGTCATCGACCGCGGCGCAGGGATAGCCCGTCCTTCGATGCGCGATCGGAGCGCAGGTCGAAGCGTCGCCGCGTCCCTCTTCACCGCGGGGCTCCTCCTCTTGGCGGGCTACGCGGGCTTCTTCCAGATCGGTCGCTGGGCCTCACGCAGTTTCGCGCGCCCGACCTTCGCGTCGATGCTTGTCGCGGTCATCGAAGTCGGGGTCTTCGTGGCCTTCCTTTGCGCGGCGCCTTTCGTGTCGATGATCGCCCGCCGTCTTCTGGGTCGGGTCGGCCCGGTCGCGGAGTCGAGCACGCCCGCGACCTCGTTCGTCCGGTTCGTTCTCGCTGCGTCCATCGCGACCACGGCGATCTACCTGAGCGATGTCTGTGCCTGGCTCCTCGTCGTGTCGGAGGCGTCGCGGTCGACCCGTCCGTCGTCCGCGCTGGTGGGTCTCCTCGTTTCTGCGATGTGCGGCATGGTGGGCGGAAGTGGCCTTTGGCTGATGGCGTGGATGGCCACCCGGCCCGGGCCCGCGGCCTCGTGGACGCTGAGGCCGATCGTCTCCCGCGCGCGATCGCTCGGCGGCCTCTTCGGAGGCATCGTCCTCTTCCCGCTTCCCCTCGTGGCCGCCGTCCCGCTGCGTGCGCGGCTGCTCGAAGATCACTGGGCCAGTGCCGCCATCGACCTCGGCGCGCTGGTGCTCGCGCTGGGCGCCTTCGTCGCGGGAGGATGGCTCGGGAATCGATTCGGGCCGAAGCGCGCGACTCCCTGGCGGGCCCTCGGCGTGATGGCAGCGATCCTGGGCCTGGCGGCGGCGGTCGTGGCCGGGGCGCTACGTCCGCCGCTCGCCTCGTCGGGCCTGCTCGACATCGTTCTGGTCGGGATCGCCTCCCTGCTCGGCGCCGCGGCGTTCGTCCTCCTGCCTCCGCTGTCGCCACGCTGGAGTCGGTGGGCGGTCGCCGCGATCGGCATCTTCGGCCTCGTGGCCACGGTCGGAGCCGAGCGCGCCGCCGGCCTGCGCTCGGGCCCTCCGACGGAGGTCCGCCCGTCGCGCTGGTTGCTCGTCGACCTGACTTCGAGGGTCGATTTCGATCGGGACGGATACTCGCCGTTCTTCGATCAGGACTGCGACGACTTCGATCCCTACCGGAATCCCGATGCCCCCGAGATCCCGGGAAATGGCGTGGACGACAACTGCCGGGGCGGCGACCGGCTCATCGCGTTCCCGTGGCCTCGCCGCGCTTCCTTCGTCCCGCTCCCGGCCACGGTTCGCCAGCCGAAGAGGATTCTCCTCCTCGTGGTCGATTCGCTTCGTGCGGATCGCCTCTCCGTGTACGGCTACTCGAAGAACACCTCGCCGAACATCGACCGCCTCGCCCGCCGCAGCGTCCTCTTCCGCCGCGCGTACAGCGGCTCGCCGCTGACACGCTTCGCGATCCCGATGCTCATGACCGGACGCCTGCTGCCAGAGATTCTCTGGAACCTCGCGACCCATCCACCGGGGATCCGGCCCGAGAACACCACGGTGGCCGAGGTGCTGCGCGGCGCTGGTTTTCGAACCGCGGCCTTCGTGACCGTCTACGCGCTGACCCGGCGATGGGGCATCACGCAGGGGTTCGAGCACGTCGACGACTCGCTCGCCCATCCCCCTTCCGAACTGTACGGCCAGACGACCTCCGACGGCCTGGTCGATCGGGCATTGCGGTGGATCGAGACGCACCGCGAAGATCGGTGGTTCGTCTGGATGCACTTCCTCGATCCACATTCCTCGTACGTTCCTCACGAGGGCATCCCGGCCTTCGGGACCGACCGGTCGGGGCTGTATGACGGAGAGGTCCGCTTCACCGACCGCGAGATCGGGCGACTCCTGGATCGGATGCGCGCGCTGGGCCTGGACGACGACACCGCGATCGTCCTGCTCGCCGATCACGGCGAGATGCTGGGAGAGCATGGTGCCCAGACACACGGCGGGGTCATGTGGGAAGAAGTGCTCCGCATCCCCATGATCGTCCACGTACCGGGGATCCCGGCAGGGCAGGTCGACTGCGTTACGGCCCATCAGGATGTGGCCTCCACGATACTCAACCTCGCGGGGATCGACGGCGGACGTCAGGGGTTGACGTCCTCCACGCTGGTCCCCGACCTGATCGGCCGTTGCGATCCCGACCGCGAGATGATCGCCGAGATGGGTGACTCGCGCGTGATCGTCGGGCCGACCGACAAGCTCGTCTTCAATACGCGGCTGCGTACCAGCCAACTCTACGACCTTTCTCGAGACCCGCAGGAGCAGCACAATCTGGCGGAGGAGCGTCCTGAAGTCGCCGCGCGAATGAGGCAGCGTCTTGCGGCGTGGGAGGAATACCGCGCGAGCCGCCAGGTCGGCGACACCCTCGCGCGTTCGGTCGTTTCACGCGTGCCACGTTCCGCGACCCGCCTCGATGCGCGCTTCGAGAACGGTGTGGAGTTCCTGGCCGCGGACCTCGGGAACCGTCGGATGGATGTCGACCACCCGTTGCGCATCGCCCTGTACATCCGCGCTACGCGGCGCGTTCGCGAATTCTGCCGCGTGAACGTCCACTTCAAGCACGGCAAGCGGGCGGCGCGGTTGCGCGGGCTCGGGCTCCACGAGCCCGCGTCGGGCATTCTGCCGTTTCCATTCTTCCCGCCTGGGCGCATCGTCGAGGATCTCTTCCACCTGCGATGGCGTGGTCGATCCGGCGAGATGACCGGCAAGGTGGCGCTGTGGTGTGAGGGCCGGCACATGGGGGCGCAGCCCGGCCCCCATGTTGGCAGACGCGGCTGGGTCGACCTGGGCACGCTCCGGGTCGCGAAGAAGGAGCGTCCGAAGGGAACGAAGAGTCGCCGCGAGTCGACGCGCGCCGAGTGAGCCCGGGTCATCGCAGGATGCGTCGCATCAGCAGCGAGACTCCGGGCGCCAGGACGAGCACTCCGCCCGCGGCCGCGACGTCGAGCGCCGCGACGAGCGCCGACGCGAGCTCCGGACGCACGAATGCGTCGGCGGCCCACCGATCGATGGCGACGAACGAGAAGTAGAGACCGGCGAGCGCCGCGGCCCCCGTGACCGCCGAGGCGAGTCGGTCCTTCGTGCGCGGCGTCATCGCTTCGTCCTTACTCGTCTGGGGGAATCGCGCTGGATCCGGACCTTGCCAATGTCGACTCGCCCGTCGCGCAGCACGTTCGGACCCGCTCTGGGGCGCACCGCACGGCGATTGCAAACGATGGCCAGCCTCCCCTCGGCATCCCCGGTCCCGCCCTTGTAGCGAAGGGTGATCGTGTCCTCCACCAGCGCATTCCGGGGAAAGAGCGTGAATGGAACGAGCCCTCCACCCGGAACGTGCTCGCCACAGCCCTTCAGCGCGCCAGGGCGTCCTTTCAAGTAGAACTGCACCCGGACGCGACAATCGCTCTGGATGTTTCGGGTCGCGCGCAAGAAGAAGCGAGTTCTCAGGTTCGTGTCGTCGGCGGTCGCGAGCCGTTTGCCGAGGTCGACGCCGACGAGCTCGATTCCGTTCGCAAAGCGAATGTCGAGCCGGTCCGCTTCACGTGGCAGCCGATCGACGAGGACGTCCGCGAGAGCCTTCTCCATTTCGACTCCTGCAAAGTGCGCGTGCCATGCCTTCAACTTGGAGCGCATGCGCTGCGCGATCGCGGCGTGATCGGACGCCACGTCCCGGATCTCCCCCGGATCCTGACTGAGATCGTACAAGGCGACGGTTCCGGTGCGCATGTTCTCCGTGAGCTTGTAGCGGGGGCCCACGAGTGCGCGCATCGCGCTCGGATAGCGGACCTCGGTGACGATCTCGCGGCCGGCATCCTCCATCCCCAGGAGCTCCGGGACGAGAGAGGCGCCGGAGAGTTGCTCCCGGCCGCGGTCGATCCGGGCGAGGTCGAGCAGGGTAGGCGTGACATCGATGTGGGAGGTGACGCTGCGCACCCGCCGAGGTCGCACACCCGGTACCCGGAAGAGCAGCGGGATGCGGGCTGCCTCTTCCCAGACGACCGTGTTGTGAACCGTCTGGCCGTGCTCCCCGAGCATCTCGCCGTGGTCCGCCATCACGACGATGGCCGTGCGGTCCTCCAGACCGAGCGCGCGCAGGCGAGCGAAGAGCGTTCCGAGCGCACGATCCGTGAAGAAGACCTCGCCGTCGTACAGCCCGATCGACCCCTCTCCGAAGTTCGGGATGCCCTCGTGAGGCGTGTAACTGATGTGAGGATCGAACAGGTGCATCCACGCGAAGATCTTCTCGCGGCGGTTGCGGCCGATCCACCTCAGAGCGGCTTCGACGATCTGGGGAGAGGTGACCGAGGTATAGACCTTTCCACGGCCGAATCCGTACGCGAAACGGGTGTCGATGTGCTGGAAGCCTTGCACGTATCCCCACTCGCGCTTGAACATCCACGCCGTCACGAAGGCGGCGGTCTTCCAGCCGGCGGCACGGAAGGTCTCCCCGATCGTCACGTTCTCCTGCGCCACGCCCCAGGGGTGCAGGTTCTTGTTCCAGCGAATTTCGGGAAGGTAGCGGCCCGTGACCAGCATCGGGATCGCCAGACGCGTCGTGGGTGCACCCGTGTACGCACGCTGGAAGACCACGCTCTCCTTCGTCAGGGCGTCGAGGTTGGGGGTCACGTTCCTGCGCGATCCGTAGGCCCCGAGACGATCGGCGCGCAGCGAGTCGATCGTGATCAGTATGACCAGGCTGGGTGCTGGGACGGTCGACGGCAGGGGGCTCGAGACGGGTCGTCGGGGAAACGGAAAGGCAACGCGCCGATCGTACCCGGAGCAGTTCTCGTCGATTCCGTTGCCCGGGATCTGGATTGCGTCTGGATGGACGCTGGCCCGAAGGTCGTTGCAGTCCCCCCCTCCGAAGATCGGGGAGAAGCCATCCCCGTCGAGATCGACCTTTTGCCCGGCGTCCACGACGACCCATCGAGCGGGGCGGATCTCGGTGACGGCGAGTCCGCGAGCCCGCTCGCTGCGATCGATGGCGACGAGAGCGAGGATGCCGAGGCCGACCCACCCTGCGACCGCGAGGCGGCGCAGGACCAGGGCTCGGGTTGGAGGGCGTGCCAGGAGGAGGGTGGAGGCTCCGGCGAGGCAGGCGACCGCGAGGAGGACCCCCTCGAGCAGGCCGCGCGACACGAGGTACGGGCGAGCCGAGATGGCGACGGCCGCCGCTCCGAGCGCCAGGACCGAGAGGGTGATGCCGAGGGTCGTCGCCCGAAGCGGGCGCGGCCACCGCGCGGCTGCGCGCGTCCCCAGCCGGACCATGCCGAGCGCCAGAACGAGGGCGACGAGATCCACGAGAGCCGTCAGTCGCGGGGATCCGGGCAGGAGCCTCGCGCGCACTGGAACGGCCAAGGCAATCGGCACGGCCGCGAGAAGCAGGGCGGCGACGAACCCCGGACCCGTCTGTGCGGCCCGGGCGAGCGGCGAAACAGACCATGCCGCGGCCGGGCCTTTCGCCGCGGCGAAGCGCCCACCGATGAAAATCGCGAACCCTGCGAGGAGTCCCAGCAGGATGGTCACTCCCGCGGACGCTGCGAGGCTCGAGGGATGCAGGGCGGCGAACGCCCCCGGCGTGGAGACCAGGAATCCGACGAGGTCGGCGACCAGGACGAATCCGGCAGCGATCAGGCCAGCGAGCAGGGGCCGCACGATTTTCGGTTTCAGCCGGCTTTTTGGGTTCGCTGCACCCTGTACCACGCGACCGTCTCGTGGATCCCCTCCGGAAAGTCCTTCTTCGCCCTGAAGCCGAAGAGCCTCTCGGCCTTCGAGACGTCGAGGCGGCGGCGGGGCTGGCCGTTGGGCTTCGTCGGGTCCCAGACGACGCGCCCGGAGAATCCGCATGCTGAAACGATGAGATCCGCGAGATCCTTGATGGAGATCTCGAAGCCGGCGCCGATGTTGACGGGAGCGCTCGAGCCCAGGTGCTCGGCGGCCAGCAGGATGCCCTCGGCGGCGTCCTCGGCGTGGATGAACTCGCGCGTGGGGGTTCCGTCGCCCCACAGGACGATCTCGGGGGCGCCGGCATCGATCGCGTCGAAGCACTTCTTGATGAGCGCCGGGATCACGTGGCTCGAGGCCGGGTCGAAGTTGTCCCGGGGGCCGTACAGGTTCACGGGGAGCAGGAAGATCGAGTCGGTGCCGTGCTGGTCGCGGTAGGCCTGCGACATGACGGCGAGGGCCTTCTTGGCGATGCCGTACGGGGCGTTCGTCTCCTCCGGGTAGCCGTTCCAGAGGTCCTCTTCGACGAAGGGGACCGGCGCGAACTTCGGATACGCGCAGATGGTCCCGACCAGGACGACCTTCGGGACCTTCGCGACCATGGCCTCGTGCAGGACGTGGACGCCCATCAGGAGGTTCTCGGTGAAGAACCGTCCGGGGTTGTCGCGGTTCGCGCCGATCCCGCCGACCTGCGCCGCGAGGTGGATGACGATGTCCGGCCGGGCGTCGCGGTAGAGACGGGCGACCGCTTCCTTTTCGACGAGGTCGTAGTCGCGCGATCGCGGGACGACCGGCTCCCGGACGCCGCGCCGCGCGAGCCCTGCGAGCACGAAGGATCCGAGGAACCCCGCGCCGCCGGTGACGACGACGCGCTTGGCGGACCAGAACGTCATGGGTGCGACTTCATGGGTGAGACCGTGTGCCGGCTCGCGCCTCGCGCGCGGCGACCTCCAGGTCTGCGTCCACCATCCGGCGGACCAGCTCGTCGAAGCCGACGGTCGTCTTCCAGCCCAGGATCGTCCGAGCCTTGGTCGCATCTCCGAGCAAGACGTCGACTTCCGTGGGCCGGAAGTAGCGTGGATCGATCTTGACGTGCTTCGTCGGGTCGAGCCCGGCGTGCGCGAACGCCCGGTCGACGAACTCCTGCACGCTGTGCGTCTCCCCCGTCGCCAGGACGTAATCGTCGGGCTCGCCGTGCTGCAGCATCCGCCACATCCCCTCGACGTAGTCGGGGGCCCACCCCCAGTCGCGCTTCGCGGCCGTGTTCCCCAGGTACAGCTCCTGCTGCAGCCCGTGCTTGATGCGTCCGACGGCGCGCGTGATCTTGCGCGTCACGAAGGTCTCTCCCCGACGGGGAGCTTCGTGGTTGAAAAGTATCCCGTTCACCGCGAACATTCCGTACGCCTCGCGGTAGTTCCGGACGATGTAGAACGCGTAGGCTTTCGCGGCTGCGTACGGGCTGCGTGGGTAGAACGGCGTCGTCTCCTTCTGCGGCGTCTCGACGACCTTGCCGAACAGCTCCGAGGACGACGCCTGGTAGAAGCGCGTCTTCGCGAGCTTCGCTTCCCGCATCGCCTCCAGGATCCGGAGCGCGCCCAGGCCGTCGACCTCTGCCGTGTACTCGGGCACGTCGAACGAGACACGGACGTGGCTCTGGGCGCCGAGGTTGTAGATCTCGTCGGGGCCCACGTCGCGCAGGATCCGGTTGAGCGACGAAGCGTCGTCGAGGTCGCCGAAGTGCAGGAACAGGCGTCGGTCGATCACGTGCGGGTCCTGGTAGAGGTGGTCGATCCGATCCGTGTTGAACGAGCTGCTTCGGCGGACGATGCCGTGGACCTCGTAGCCCTTCTCGAGCAGCAGCTCGGCCAGGTACGACCCGTCCTGTCCGGTCACTCCCGTCACGAGCGCGCGCGGCACGGGACCCTTCTATCAAGGTGGGCCGTGCGAGACAAAGCGGCTATTCTCCGCGGCCCTTGGCAGACGAACGACGCAGATCCTTCCTCATTCCGGGGCTCGGCCTCGTCGTCATCGGCGCGGCGGCCGCGTACTACTTCACCGAGGGCCCCGGCCGCGGCGCGATCCCGGGCGTCGGCGGCGGACAGTCGGAGTCGGGGGACGGCGAGGAAGACCGGCCGAGCAAGATCTCTCGACCGCCACCGGGATGGGAGAAGCCGCCGCCCATCGGAGAGGACCCCGATTTCCAGGGTCCCCCTCCCTCGGCGCCGTACCGCGATTCGCCCTACGCCCAGCCGACCTCCGACGGCGTGCTGCGTCGGGACCGCGTGGGCGATCCGGACGACGAAGAGCTGATCGAGGCCGTCACGGACGCAATCGAGGCCGCCGGCGGAAAGGTCGCGTACCTGTCGGACGAAGAGGACGTCGACTCCCGTTGGGATTTCCTCCGGCCTCGGCTCGTCGTCGTCCATCCGCAGGATCTTCCGGATCTCGAGATCGCCGCGAACGCCGAGCGGCTGAGGGGGCAGGGCGCCGACTTCATCCTGGTCGATTGCCGCACGCCTCTGCCGAGCCCGTGGCTGCAGCCGCACACCTCGGGCCTGCGTGAGCGCCTTCGCGACGCGCTGCCGCTCAGCCACTTCCACCCGGTCGTCCGGGCAGAGGCGTGGACCCTCTACCGCATCGCGGCTCCGTTCGACCTGACGCGCGAGGAGCAGCGCCGGATCCTGTCTTTCGTCCGGCGCCGCCTGCAGGGAACGGGGGAGGGCGAGACACTCGGGATCGACAAGCCCCGCGAGGCGCTCGGGACGGGGAGCTTTCGCGTCGCGATCTCTCTTCGCAAGCGAGCCGAGAAAGGCCTCAAGGGCCGGCCCGTCGTGGTCCGCACGAGCACGGGGGCGACGCTCGAGAAGGCGTTCGTCGCGAACGTGGACCGCCTGCGCGCCGACTGGGCGGGCCAACGCGCGCGCGCCGAGAAGAACCACGACGCGGACCTCGACGACGACCTCTCGGAAGCGATCGAGGAGATGGAGATCGGCATCGACGTCTTCCACCGGACCTGCCGGATCACGGACCGCAACCCGCGGCGTCTGCTGTGGAACTTCGAGCTCGGGCTCGAGGGGATCTTCCTCGCGGACGGCGAGCGCTACCACTACCGCCTCCCGCACGTCGCGCTCCATCGCGGCGACGGGGAGAGCGGCGGCGCCGAGGGCAAGTTCATCGAGATGCTGGAGACGGACGCCGGCCTGGAGGTCGGGACCTGGCGAGAGCGCCGCCTGCGCTTCGGACGCTTCGAGACGAAGAACTTCGTGGAGCTGGCGGCCGGCGGGGAACCGACCGAGCTGTATCGCGGCGCGCCGCTCGTGCGGTTGTCCCAGATGACGAAGGCGAACGTCGTCCGCGCGCTTCGGATCGGGTCGCGGTGGCTCACGAGCAACCAGTTGCCGGACGGGCAGTTCCGGTACCGATACAAGCCGCTCAACAAGGTGAACAAGCGCTGGCTCGAGGGGAACAACGTCGTCCGGCACGCCCTGAACCCGTACACCTTGATGCTCGTGAACCGCGTCTGGCAGCAGGAGCATCTGGTGGAGTCCGCCCAGAAGGGCCTCGGGTACACCATGAGGCACCTCAAGAAGGAAGGGCGCCGCTGCTACGTCTGGCACCGCGACATCCCGTCGCCGGACGAGAACGCGAAGATGGGCACGGTCGCGGTCACGATCCTCTCCATCCTGAAGATGGGAGAGGCGGGCGTCGACATCTCCGAGTACGAAGACGAGCTGCGGTGCCTCGCGCAGGAGTTGATCTACATCCAGGATCGCAACGGCCACTTCCGGCAGTACGACGTCCCCGAGGACCATCCGTACTTCGGCGCCGAGAACGCGATCTTCCCGGGAGAGATGATGTTCGCGCTCGCGCGCATGTTCGATCATTCGGGGGACGCCCGTTACAAGCGCACGTTCGACCGTGCGATGGCCTGGTACCAGGCATGGTGGGCGGACCGCGTGGTCAAGCGGACGGACGACGGGATCTACACGGAGCGCCTGCGCATGGACCTCGTCGGCTTCGTGCCGTGGGCCGTGATGGCGCTCGAGCAGATGCACCGCAAGACCAGCGAGGACCGGTACGCCCGCTTCGCGGAGGAGATGTCGGACTGGATCGACGAGCTGTTCCTCTTCGACGAGCACCGGACCGCCTACCCGGATTACCTCGGCGCGTACTTCAAGACGCACCGGGAGCTGCCGGCCATCAACTCGTGCGGGTACACCGAGGGTGCGGCCGCGATGTTCGCGATAGCGCTGCGGACGGGACGGGAGGTCGAGCGGCGGCGGCGCGCGCTCTTCTTCGGGCTGCGCTTCGCCATGCAGGTCCAGTACGAGTCGGACGCGACGACCTTCTGGGTCCCGGATCCGGACGTCGCGATGGGAGGCTTCCGCTACCACCTCGGCGCGTCGCGACTGCGCAACGATTACAGCTACCACGCGATGAGCGCTCTCGGACACGCGGTGAACTACATCCGCGACCAGGACTGGCCGGCGCGGAGCCCGATCCCCTTGCCCGAGTCGCTCCGGGACGTTCAGTAGGCGATTCCCCGAAAACGTTGCCCCGGGGGGCGAGGCCTCCTAGAATTCGCCTCGCGCGGCCGTACGTGGGGGAGGAGACAATCGACAGATGCCGGAGACGCGGCCGTCCTCGACCAGCATGGTCCCGCCCGACAAGGGGCCGGGAAAGCTGACGCTGCTGCTCCTGATAGTCCTGTTCGGGGGCGGGACCTTCGCGGTGTACAAGTTCATGCTCTCGGGGGAGGAGCCGCCTCCCGCGCCGATCGAGGAACCGGAGCGGATCGAACGAAACACCGCGCTGACGACGTCCGAGCCGGAACCGCCGCCCTTGCCTGCGACGACCGCTCCGCCGCCCGACGCTGGCACCTCGAAGACGAAACGCCGCGGTGGCGGAGGGGGCGGGTGCCCGGGCGACATCAACCAGGCGGCGGTCAAGGCTTACGTCCGCGACCACATGGGCCCCCTGCGTAGCTGCTACGAGCGGCGCCTGAAGGTGAACAACATGCTGCAGGGCCGGCTCCTGCTCAAGATGACCATCCAGCCCGCCGGGAACATCACGTCGACCGGAGTCCTGCAGGACACCGTCCACGACGCCGAGGTCACCTCGTGCGTCCGTCAGGCCATCGGCCGCTGGCGCATGCCCGCCCCGACGGGCGGCTGCGTGCAGGTCGAGTATCCGTTCTCCTTCTCCCCCAGCACGCGTTAGCCGAGCCTGGCGTCTCCCCCCCTCGGGGACGCCCCGGATGGGCTGACTTCCGCAGGAAAATTGCTAGTCGGGCCGCCGCACGTCAAATTCAGTGCCGTGGGTCGCCGAGTCCTGTCGCTGCTCGTAGCGGGAGTCATCGCGGGCAGCCCCTCGGCCGGCGCGACCCGCCCCTCTGTGTCGGTCCCGTACTACTGCGCGGCCGAGGAGCCAGCGGCGGGATCGAACGCGGAGATCGCGCGCAGGCTCGAGCGAAGTGGAGTCGTCCCCGATCACGTCGCCTTCCGCCTCGGCCTCGCCCGGATGGAGCGGGGAGAGCTCGAGGGCGCCTGCGGGCTCTTCGTGGAGGCGGCCCGTAGTCCCGTGGCGTCGCTGCGTGCGCGGGCACAGCTCGCCGAGGTCGAGTGCCGCATCGCAGCCGGCGAGTCCGGCGCGCGAAACGCCGTCGCGAAGTTGCTTCGCCAGTACCCGGGCCTGCCGGCAGCGGATCGCCTGCGCAGCCAGGTGCGGCTGCCCGATCCGACGCCGGACGAACCGTCCAGGACCAAGGCGAAGGCGGGCGTCGGCGGTGCGGGCAGTGCCGGGAGGTGGGTCCGGCCGACCGCGGCCCAGCAGGCCGACAAGCTCGTCGCAAGGCGCCCGCCGCGAGCCCTCTCGCCCACACAGCGACTCATGGCTGCGGATCTCTACCTCGACGGTGCGCGCTACGAGGACGCCTGGCGCTTTTACTCGGCTGTCCCGCACAAGTTGCTCGGCCCCGAGCAGCTGTTCCGCAGGGCCTGGTCGGCGTTCCGGGCGGATCGCCTCGACGACGCGAGGCGCATGTTCGAGCCGCTGGCGGCGCGGGGAGACGACGGGGCCCGCTACTGGACCGCGCAGATCGACGAGCGGCAGGGCCAGTACTGGGACTCGATGATTGCGCTCTCCGACCTGGCGAGCGAGGACCCGCCGACCTACTACGGCCTGTGGGCCCGCGCACGCCTCGCACGCGCTGTGTCCGGCCTCGACTCGCCCGTCGAGCTGGACGGCCGGCCCGCGCAGACGCCGCTCGCCCCCGCGGACGAGGCGGTGGTCGCCGCTCTGGGCGACCTCGTGCAGGCGCACGGTGATGCCTTCCCCTGGCTCGCCCGCGCCCGTGCCCTGTATCTCGCCGGACTTCGGACGGACGCCGCCGAGGAGATCCGGGCCCTCGAAGGCGCGTACCGACAGGCCCGGGGTCTGCCTCCCCGCAATGGGGGCATCCTGCGGCTCTGGCGCGCGCCGCGCCCGTGGATCCGCGTGGGCGACGAGCTGCGCCGAACGCGCGCGTCCCTGCCGAGGGAAGCCGTCCGCAAGCTCGCGACCGTCGCGGCGGCCTGCGGAGACGCCGGCCTCGCAACCCGACTGGATCATCCCGGCTGGAACCTGCGGGCGCTGCACGTGCGTGCCTACCCGGACATGGTCCTGGGTGCCTCCGGCCGGCACCACATCGACCCCGATCTCGTCTGGGCGGTCATGTTCCGCGAGAGCGGCTTCAACCGCGACGCCATCTCGCACGCGAACGCGATCGGCCTCATGCAGGTCATCCCGCCCACCGGACGCGCCATCGCCGCCTCGCGCGGGATCGAGGGATTCGACCCCTCGGACCTGACCGACCCCGAGGTCTCCGTGGACTTCGGCGCCTACTACCTGTCGGGGCTGCTCGATCGCTTCGACGGGCGTCTGCCGCTCGCGATCGCGGGCTACAACGGCGGCCCGCACAACGTCGATCGGTGGCTCGCCCTCCGGCCCGATGCCCCGATGGACGAGTTCCTCGAGGAGATCCCGTTCACGGAGACGAAACGCTACGTGCGGCGCGTCCTCGTCTCGCTCGCGATCTTCCAGGAGGAAGGCCCGCGCGGCGAAGCAGGAGGCGCTATTGCGGATCCGCCGGGTCCGACGACGGAGCAGACGCTTTCGGTCCGATGACGTCGGACTGATCGCGCAAGAGCTCCCCGACGTCGCCCAGCACCTTGCCCGCGTACTCGACCCAGGTTGCCGCCACCTTGAGTCCGTACCGCGCGTAGGCCCTTCCGATCCGGATTCCGTCCACTGCGATGTCTTCCATGTTCGTTCTCCCTTCCGGTTTCAGCTGCGTCATTCGTTGGAGGCCGGTACGCACGCGTCGCAAACGAAGACGCGTCGCCCCGGCCGGTCCGTCAGTCCCAGGTTCGCTCGCGCCCCCCGCGCAAGCTCCTTCCCACACACCGCACACTTGGCCGCCACGTTGAGCACGATCGGCTGGAACCCGAAGACCGCCGCGAGCGGGTCCTTCGTCGTGGGCCGCGGTGCCTCGGGCGCGGGACGCCCGCGCTGGGCCTCGTATCTCGCCCACTTGCGCCGAAGGTCGCCCGCCTCCTTCCCCACGTGCCCCGAGACGCCGTCCACGAGCTCCTCCACCGTCTGGCCGACGCGGTCGACGGCCGACACGGTGTCGTGCAGGATGTTGCGAATCAGGTTCGAGACGGGCATCCGCAGCGCGTCCGCGAGCTTCTTGAGGTCCTCTTCGAGCCCTGGAGGGATGCGGGCGTGGATCACCCGCTCCTTGCGTTCCTTCGTTCTCTCGTCGTCTGGTTTCTGGTCGACTTCGGCTTCGTCGTTGGCGCTGGGCGAATTCATCGGCCGCACCTCCATTCTTCTGCGCCCAAGGTGCGTAGGCGGCCGATAGGCCCGATCGGTCGCGCGCTGACCCCGCGCGCGCCTTTTTGCAGTCGTGCCTTCGGCACTCGCGGGTTCAAGATGCGTCACTTCTAGACACGCTGTGATACATTGTCAAGTACATTGTGATACATAAATTTCCGACGTGATCCTGGTAGGATGGGGCTCTCTCATGGCTGACCGCATCCTCTGTGGGATGTCCGGCGGGGTCGATTCCTCGACCGCCGCGGGCATCCTGGTCGAGCAGGGCCACGAGGTGGTCGGCGTCACCCTCCACCTGTCCGACACGCCAGCCTCCCGCAGGACGGGGCGCTGCTGCGCGGCCGAGGACGTGGAAGACGCCCGCAGGGTCGCGCGCCACCTGAAGATCCCTCACTACACGCTCGATTACAGGGAGCTTTTCCGTCGCGCGGTGATCGACCCCTTCGTCGCTGACTACGCCGCCGGCCGGACCCCGACACCCTGCACGCGGTGCAACGACGAGGTGAAGATTGCGCCCCTGGTCGGCCTTGCTCGCCGACTGGGACTCGACGCCCTGGCAACAGGCCACTACGCGCGGATCGATCGCGGGGGCGCCCGTCCGCGGCTTCGCCGGGCGGCGGACGTCTCCAAGGACCAGTCGTACTTTCTCTTCCCCGCGACTCCCGAGGTCCTCGAGGGGGTGCGCTTCCCCCTGGGCGACCTCGCCAAGAAAGACGTCCGTCAGGAGGCACGCCGCCTCGGCCTGCCCGTCGCGGACAAGGCCGAGTCTATGGAGGTCTGCTTCGCTCCCGACGGCGCCGCGTCGTTCGTCGAGTCGCGTGCCGCGGATCTTCCCGCCGGCGAGATCGTCGACGCGAGCGGGACGGCCCTGGGCCGCCACGGAGGCATCCACGGCTTCACCGTGGGACAGCGCCGGGGCGTCCCCTCGGACGGCGGGCGACGCCTCTACGTCCTGCAGATCGACGCCGGCTCGAACCGCATCGTCGCCGGCCCCGAGGAAGCGCTGCTCCGGGAGACGCTGGTCGCGCAGGACGTTCGCTGGCACGACGCGCCCGCGCACGGCTTCGACGCCACGGTCCAGATCCGGCACCACTCGGAGGCGGCGCCCGCGCGGGTCACGCCCGAGGGCACGACGGCCCATGTCGCGTTCCGTGTCCCTCAGCGCGCAATCGCACCGGGCCAGGCCGCGGTCTTCTACGATGGCGACCGCGTGGTCGGCGGCGGGTGGATCGCCGCGGCTGCCGCTTGCCTCGCGATCGCGATCGCCCCGGGGTGCAGCAGGGGGAGCGGCGAGGGCAGTGTGGCGGGGACCATCGACCTGCCCGCCTGCGACCTCGACGGCGACTTCGACCTCGACCCGGATTACTTCGCGGCCGAGGTCTTCGACGATTCCCTGACGATCCGCGTCGGCCGCGGCGCGGATCTGCTGCAGTACTCGGATGCCCTCGTGCTCGGGATCGCCGACGTCTCCCAGGTTGCCGAGGGTGCTCCCGTGCAGGTCGTCGCCCCGGACCCGTCCTCCGACTCCCCGCAAGCGCCGCCCGTTCGCGCATCGCTCGTGCTCGCCCGGAGCTGCGACGACGCTTCTGGACTCACCGGCGTTTCGGGCGACGTCACGTTCGACTCGATCTCCACCGACTTCGGCGACGAGATCGCGGCGCGCTTCGCGATCCGCTTCGAGGACGTCGTGGCAGGCGAGGGGTCCGCCGATCTGCAGGGCGACTTCCGCTTCACGCTGCAGCGTTCGTCGCAGCGCTTTCCGTGAGCCCGCCTGCGGATCGTCCGCGCCGTGGGCTCCCGGCGCCCGTGGAACGACGCACGCGGAAGCGCGCACCTTACGGGCCTACGGCCCGCACGCGAGCGCCGCGGGTGTGCAGTGCGGAGGTCGGCCCGTGAGCGCCGTCATTGCCGCGAGGGTCGAGCGCATCGTCGCGGGCGGCCTCGGGCTCGTCCGCGTCGACGGGCAGGTCATGCTCGTCGCGGGCGTCGTCCCGGGCGACGAGGTCGAACTGCGGGGGGCCGGCTCCGTCCGCGGTGCGCAGCGCGCGACCGTGGTCCGGATTGCCCGGCCGTCACCCGACCGGCGCGCGCCCGAGTGTCCGATCGTGGACGCCTGCGGCGGATGCCCGCTCATGCACGCGTCGGCAGGCGCGCAACGCCATGCGAAGGAAGGGATCCTGCGCGAAGCCCTCGGCCGGGACGCTTTCATCTCGCCCATCGTCACGGGGGATGCCTCTCTCGCGTACCGTGACCGCGCGACCCTGCGCTGGTCGCGCGGCCGGCTCGGCTACCACCGCTCGGGCACCCGCGAGGTCGTGGACGTCGTTGCCTGCCCGATCCTGTCCGCCGATCTCGCACCCGCCGTCGATCTCCTCCGATCTCTCTTGCCGGATCTCGGCCGCAGCGGGACGGCCCGGGCCGTGCGCGCTGGGCCGGGGAAGATCGCACTGTCGATCTCTCCAGACGGCGATCCGACCGCGGCGCTCTTCCGGGCCGTTGAGGCGGCGGTGGCCTGTGGGCGCCTTCGGGGCGCCGTCGTCGTCTCGGCGGGAGGCGGGTCACGCGCGCGGATCGGCGATCCGACCGGCGAGGTCGTCGGAGGAGACGGCGAACCGATCGCGATCGACCCCGACGGCTTCGCGCAAGCGGGCGCCGCGCTGGTCCCGCGCCTGGCCTCCAATCTGATCGCGAGGATCCCGGCCAGCGCGAGCGTCCTGGAACTTCATGCCGGCGCCGGGACCTGGTCGGTCGCGATCGCGCGCCGCGCCGGATCGCTCGTCTGCGTCGAGGCGGAAGAGCGCGCTGCGAAGAGGCTCGCCGAGAACTGCGCCGCCCGGGGCCTGTCGAACGTCCGCGTCCGCACCGAGACGGCCGAGGCGGCCCTCGCGACCGGCGGCAAGCGCCCGGACGTCGTCGTCCTCGACCCTCCCCGCACCGGCGCGAAGGAGATCACGGCCGCGCTCGCGAAGCTGCGCTCGCCCACCCTCTTGTACGTTTCCTGCGATCCCGCGACCCTCGGGCGCGACCTTCGCGCGCTCGTCACCGGCGGCTATCGCTTGGTCGACGTCCAGCCCTACGACTTCATGCCGCATTCCGCCCAGGTCGAGGCGCTCGCGGCGCTCGAGCTGCAGTAGGATCGCAACGTGCGATCGATCGTCGACGCGCGCTTCCTCGAGGAGCGGGAACGCTTCCGTCTCCGCCACGCCTGCGAGGACTGCATGCACTTCGACGCGTCTGCCGGCGAGTGCGCGCACGGCTTCCCGACCGAAGAGCACCGCCGCGCGCGCGTGGACGCGGTGACGGTTGGTGACGAGGTCGTGTTCTGCAAGGAGTGGGAGGCGCGTTGAAGACGAAGAGCAACAGGAGACAGGGGACAGGCAACAGGCAACAGGCAATGAGAAACGGCGCCAGTGGCCTGGGTGCCCGTTGCCCGTTGCCTGTTGCCTGTTGCCTGCTGCCTGTCTCCTGTTGCTCTTCGGGGAGCGGTTCGCCAATTCATGCACGGTAAGAAACGGACGGTCGTCGCCGTCATCGGCGGTGCGCGCGAGGACGATCTCGCGGTCCTCGCGCTCGCGGAGCACCTCGGGCGCGAGATCCGGCGCGCCGGATGGGATCTCGCCTGCGGCGGGATGACGGGCGTGATGGACGCCGCGTGCCGCGGGTTCCAGTCGATCGAAGGAACCGGCATCGCGATCGGGATCCTTCCGACGCGGGACGGGCAGGGCGCGAACGCCCACCTCGACCTCGTGCTGTCGACCGGGATGGGGCTCGCACGCAACGCGATCGTCGTGCAGGCGGGCGATGCGGTCGTCGCCGTAGGCGGGGAGAGCGGCACACTCTCGGAGATCGCGCTCGCCTGGCAGTACGGCCGGCAGGTCGTCGCCCTCGTCCCCGCGGGCGGATTCGGGGCGGAGTTGGCGGGTCGCGCGCTCGACCGCAGGCGCCAGGACACGGTCCGGGCCGCGCACTCGGTCGACGAGGCGATCGCGCTGCTGCGGCGTATCTTCTCCGCCTGAGGCGCCGCCTGATGGACTTCGTCGAGCGCGTTCGCCGTACGATCGAGGAGCGTGCGCTCATCGGAGACGAACGCGGGGTCCTGCTCGCCGTCTCCGGTGGCCCCGACTCGCTCGCGCTCCTCGCTGCAATCGCGGATCTCGCAGCGGGCTTGCGGCTGCGCCTCGGAGTCTGCTGCGTGGACCATCGCCTACGGCCCGAGGCCGAGGCCGAGGAGCGCGTCGTGGCGGAGAGCGCGCGCGCCCGAGGCATCCCCTTCCGCCTCGAACGGCTCGACACGCCGCCGGCAGGCCACGCCGAGGCGAGGTCCGCCCGCTATACGGCCCTCGAGCGAACTCGGGTGGCGCTCGGCCTGGATCTCGTCGCGACCGGCCACACGAGGACGGACCAGGCCGAGACGGTGGTCATGCGCGTCCTGCGTGGGACCGGTCTCGCCGGCCTGGCGGGCATCCCGGCGCGGCGCGATCGCCTGATCCGGCCCCTCATCGACGTCTCGCGCGACGAAGTGGAGGACTTCCTCGCCTCCCGGGGCCTGCAGCCCGCGCGCGATCCCTCGAACGACGATCCGCGCTACCTGCGTAGCCGTGTACGCGCGACCTTGCTTCCTGCGCTCCTGCTCGAAGCGCCGGGAGTCGTCGAGACCCTCGCCGGGCTCGCCGACGAGTCGCGGGCGGCGACGGCCCCGGCCGATGCGGATCCGGCGGCGAACGTCGTCCACGGGCTTCGCCAGGCCCTGCGATCGGTGGGGCTGCCGGCCGAGCGAAGGCACCTGGAGGCGATCCTGCGGATGCTGCGGGTTCTCCCGCGGTCGGAGCGGCGCGCAGCTTCGTGCAACATCGACGCGCCCGCCGCGGGCACCTACGCGCTCCCGGAGATCGGCGCGGCGGTCGAGGTGCCGCAGTCGCTCGCGCCGTGCGAGGTGCGCAACCGGCGGCCAGGGGATCGGATCGCCGACGGAACCCGCCTGCGCGACCGCTTCGCCGCGCTGGGCGTCCCGCCTTCCGTGCGAGGCTTCGTCCCACTCGTCGCGAAGAGCCGGAACATTCTGGCCGTTCCTGCGCCGCTGGGGGATGCCGGGGGCGCGCGCTTCCACGTCGACGACGCATCGCCGTTCGCCGCCTGGCTCAAGACGAAGCAGTAGAAGTTTGTCCAAGTGCGCGCCGGTGCTATAAGATCCCGGTGATCTTCCCGGTGATCCAGCCCACCCCGATCGCGAGGCCTTCGTGAAGCAGTCTCACAAGACGCTGCTGCTGTGGATCCTGCTGATCCTGATGTTCTTCGCGATCTACTCGGTCTTCACGGACAAGCCGCAGAACGCCTCGGTTCCGTGGAGCGAGTTCGTCCAGGACGTCCAGGAGGGCGAGGTCGAGAAGGCGACGGTGAAGGGCGGCGGGGCGAACTCCCCTTCGGACTGGGTCTACACGCATCTGACCCCGGACGGGCAGCGGGTCCGCAAGCAGACGATCGGGATCGTCGGCGAGCAGATCTCGAGCCTGCTCCTCGCGAAGGGCGTGCGCGTCGAGTACGAGAAGGACGACAACGGTGCCTTCTGGTCCACGGTGCTCATCACGTGGCTTCCCATGCTTCTGCTCGTCGTCCTCTTCTTCTTCTTCTGGAGACAGATCCAGGCGGGCGGCGGCAAGGCGATGAGCTTCGGGAAGTCGCGCGCGAAGCTCCTGACGGAAGGGCAGGGCAAGATCACCTTCGCCGACGTCGCGGGGATCGACGAGTCGAAGGACGAGCTCGAGGAGATCATCGCGTTCCTCAAGGATCCGAAGAAGTTCCAGCGGCTCGGCGGACGGATCCCGAAGGGCGTGCTGATGATGGGCCCGCCGGGGACCGGCAAGACGCTCCTGGCGCGCGCCGTCGCGGGAGAGGCGGGCGTGCCGTTCTTCTCGATCAGCGGATCGGACTTCGTCGAGATGTTCGTGGGTGTCGGAGCCTCGCGCGTGCGCGACCTCTTCGAGCAGGGGAAGAAGAACGCGCCCTGCATCATCTTCATCGACGAGATCGACGCAGTCGGCCGGCATCGCGGGGCAGGGCTCGGCGGAGGCCACGACGAGCGCGAGCAGACGCTCAACCAGCTCCTCGTCGAGATGGACGGGTTCGAGTCGAACGAGGGCGTGATCATCGTGGCGGCCACGAACCGCCCGGACGTCCTCGATCCCGCGCTGCTGCGGCCGGGACGCTTCGACCGGCGCATCGTCGTGCCGAAGCCCGACGTCCGCGGGCGCGAGGGGATCCTCAAGGTGCACACGAAGCGCACGCCGCTGTCCGGCGACGTGGACCTCGGGACCGTCGCGCGCGGAACGCCGGGCTTCGCGGGGGCGGACCTCGAGAATCTGGTCAACGAGGCGGCGCTGCTCGCCGCGCGGCAGGACAAGGACGCCGTCGAGATGCTCGACTTCGAGATGGCCAAGGACAAGGTCCTGATGGGCGCCGAGCGCAAGTCGATGATCATCAGCGAGGCGGAGAAACGCACGACCGCGTACCACGAGGCGGGTCACACGGCGGTCGCCAAGCTCCTGCCGGGTACGGATCCCGTCCACAAGGTCACGATCATCCCGCGTGGCCGCGCGCTGGGCCTCACGCAGCAGCTTCCGCTCGAGGATCGCCTCAACGTGTCGAAGGATTTCGCTGAAAACCAGATCGCGATCATGATGGGCGGGCGCATCGCGGAGGAACTGGTCTTCCAGCAGAAGACGACCGGCGCCGGATCGGACATCGAGGTCGCGACGGACCTCGCCCGCAAGATGGTCTGCGAGTGGGGGATGAGCGACGCGCTCGGACCGCTCACCTTCGGCAAGAAGGAGGAGCAGATCTTCCTCGGGCGCGAGTTCGGGCAGAGGCAGGATTTCAGTGAGCAGACTGCGCTCCTGATCGACAGCGAGGTCCGGCGCATCGTGCAAGAGCAGTACGCCCGCGCTCGCAAGCTCCTCGAGGCGAACATGCCGATCCTCCAGCGCCTGGCGGAGGCGTTGCTCGAGCGGGAGGTCCTCGACGGCGCGGAGGTCGACGCGCTCGTCGCGGGACAGACGCTGCCCGAACGGCCGCGGCCGGTCATCCCCTCCTGGTCCGACAAGGACAAGTCGGCGAAGGAAGGGCGCAAGGCGTCGATCTTCTCCCCGAAGCCGAGGCCGGCGGAAGGGTAGAAGGGGGAGTGGCCGACTCGCTGCTCGCTCTGTTCCGGGAGTCGAGCGGATGGCGGTTCGCGCTCACGCTCCTCGACATCGCGATCGTCTACTACGCGATCTATCGCGCGTTGGTCCTCATCAAGGGGACGCGGGCGGTGCAGACTGCCATCGGTCTCGGAGTCGTCTTCGTCGTCTACTACCTCTCGAAGCGCCTGGGGCTGGTCACGCTCCACTCGGTCCTGGATCTCTTCGTGTCGTCCGTCGTGCTCATCATCGTGGTGCTCTTCCAGCACGACATCCGGCGGGCCCTGATCCGGTTCGGCCGTCGGCCCCTGTGGACGGGGTTCGCGAAGGCCCAGGAGACGCACGCGGTCGAGGAAGTGATCAAGGCCGCGACGGCGCTCGCCGCCAAGCGCATCGGCGCGCTCGTCGTCTTCGAACGCGAGGCGAGTCTCGAGGACTTCATCGAACCGGGGACGAAGGTCGACTCGATCGTGTCGCGCGAGATCCTCCACGGGATCTTCGTCCCGTCCCACGAGAACCCGGTGCACGACGGCGCCGTCATCGTGCGCAACGGTCGGATCGCGCAGGCGGGAGCGTTTCTGCCCCTGTCGGCGAACCCGAGGCTGGACAAGGCGCTCGGGACGCGGCACCGCGCGGCGATCGGCATCACCGAGGAGACGGATGCGGTCGTCGTGATCGTCTCGGAGGAGCGTGGACGCATCGGCCTGTGCTTCCACGGCAACCTCGTGAAGGATCTGGATGCAACGAGCCTGCGCAAGGCGCTCCTTTCCCTGCTCTTCCAGCCGCGCCGGGGGAAGGGGCGCAAGCCTTCGGACGGGCCGGAGCCCGCCCATGAGGCGGGCACGGAGGCGCAGTGACCGAGGGACCCCTGCAACGGGTGGCGCGAGGCGCGCTCACCGAGAACCTGGGCCTCAAGGGCATCGCGCTCGTCGCGGCGGTCTTCCTCTTCGCGGCGATCCGGGGCGGCGAGGACGCGGAGAGGGAGATCGACGTCGAGGTCGTGACGCTGGTCCCTTCCGAGAACTCCGAACGTGTGCTCGTCGCGGACGTTCCCGAGTCGGTGGAGCTCGTCGTCTTCGGCCCCCGCAGCCTGCTGTCCGGACTGCGGGACGATGACGTTGCGCCCGTCCAGGCGGACCTGCGGACGACGCGCGCCCGCAGCTTCGAGTTCGAGGAGGCGCTCTTCGACCTTCCCGCGGGCATGCGGATCCGATCGATCATGCCCGCCTCGTTTCCGATCGCGTGGGAGCCCCGCAAGCAAAGGCGGGTCCGGATCCTCGCGACGATTCGCGGCGAGCCGATTCCAGGCCAGGGGCTGAAGGCGGAGCCCGAGATCGAGCCCGCGCAGGTCACGCTCGTGGGTGCGCAGAGCGCCGCGGAGGAGGTCGACACGGCCGCGACGGAGATCATCGACCTCGCGGGGCTCGGGGCCGGCCGGCACTCGAGGACCGTGCGGCTCAAGCGGCCGCCCCGGCACTCCTGGTGGGAGGGCGATCCCGAAGTGACCGTGCGCTTCGAGATTGGCCCCGACCTCGTCGAGCGGACCTTCCGGGACCTGCCCGTGCGCGTGGTGGGATCCGCGTGGACGATGAACGTGCACCCGCGATTGGTCGATGTCGTCCTCCGCGGGCCGCGCGAAACGATCTCGCAGGTGGACTCGGAGCATCTGCTCCCCTTCGTCGAGGGCCGTGGGCTCGAGGAAGCGGGTCCGGGGAACCACCGGATCCCGCCCAGGATCGAGGACCTGCCCGCGGCCGTGGACGTCGTGCGCTGGCAACCCGGACACGTCTTGGTCGACGTACGCCGCCCGCGTTGAGTCGACTCTGGTAGGTTCCGGCTCTAGGAGCGTGTAGGGCATTGGGCCCTGCTCCGCGCTAACGCGCTGCGCAGGGCCTTGGATTACGACCG